>JGI2172J19969_10000160_pt1 | contig 26566 bp, 25 predicted proteins | sample DeeMarSWOR230_32_FD_19969 | JGI IMG/M metagenome (IMG submission 19969)
TCATATTCACAGGACAGAAAAAGCCGCTATTATCTTCAACTTCGGGGCGTAGCGCAGCCAGGTAGCGCACCTGAATGGGGTTCAGGTGGTCGCCGGTTCAAATCCGGCCGCCCCGACTTTCGAGCCTAAAATCACTCCGATACCATACCGCAAAGGTAGTACTAGAAGTCGGTATCATATCTCTTCTTGAGAGCGTCATTCTGAAAAGTGCCAACAACTGTTGTCTTGGCTTGATAGCTAGGTTACAATAATAACTATGAATTGAGCAGGACTTATCAAGATTTCACTGGATTTCGGAAGTAAGGGCGTAAGTTAATTTTCGCTGGCGAGTAGGGAGTAGGGTGCCCTAATACCACTATAGTGACGCAATGAGATATACGGTAAGTAGTAGGAGAATATTATTGAAAGCTGCCCGCTACCCATTTATTATTAATCGCTACAAAACTAGGATTTTGCTTGATATAGTAAAGTGGAGAAATGGTTAGAAAGGTAATTGTGACTGGAGGAGCAGGGAGAGGATAGGAGCCGTGCTAGGTTTTGAGGTAATTTAAATTGTAGAAACTTTGGAAGATAGCTATTTAATGGATAGAAAGAGAATTGTCCTAATAAAAACAAATCTTATTGACCGAGACCCCAGGCTAGCTAGAGAGGTAGATGCGCTGAAGCGTGGAGGATATGCCATCACCTTGTTATGCTGGGATAGAGACTGTAAAACATCCTACCCTGAGCAACAGGAAACAGACGGTTACTATAGAGAGATAAGGCTAAGACTTAAAGCCCCTTACGGTATTACGATACTCCCGTTTCTTCCTATTTGGTGGTGTTTTGAGTTCTTGCAGCTATTGAAAACTAGCTGGGACATGGTGCAGGTCATAAATTTCGATTCCATTGCTCCGGCAGTAGTCGCAGCTAAACTAAAGAAGCGTCCAATTATCTATGAGATAGTCGATGTCTACGTAGATATGATATTGTTACCGCGATTGCTAAGGCATGTTGGTGTGTATATAGACAGGATTTTCATGCGCTTGGTAAATGCCATAATCATTGCTAATGAAGCGCATCCCAAAGAACTAAATGGAATTCCTAATAGTAATGTAGTTGGGGTTTATAACTCGCCGCCGGACTTTTTTAAAAAGTCAAATGTTCAAAGAAATGACGAATTTACCCTATTTTTTGCTGGGGTTCTTCAAAAGAGCCGCCACACGAATCTAGATAGAGTTTGCCAAGCTACTAGAGACATCGACGGGGTAGAGTTAGTGATTGCTGGCTACGGTGATCAGTCCAAGGAGATCGAAGAATGGGCGAACGAAGCTGTGGACCGAATAAAGTTTATCGGCAAGATTAGCTACACAGAAGTTTTAGATAGGACTATAAGAAGTGATCTTCTCTTTGCGCTTTATGAGCCTGTTGTGCCCACGGTTAGATACGCCGGCGGCAATAAGTTATTTGAGGCCATGATGGCTGGTAAACCTATTCTGGTAAGCAAAGACACAGCGATGTCAGACATCGTTGAGCAAGAAAGTTGTGGACTTGTGGTAGATTCCAATAGTGTTGACGAGATAAGAAAAGCAATAGTAAGGCTGAAGGAAGACACGCAGTTGTACCGTCAACTCGGGGCAAATGGCAGAAGAGCCTATGAACAGCGATATAGCTGGGAAATTATGGAACAGCGACTTGTAGCTCTTTATGAAGAAATGACTCGCTAAGCTGGCGAACTTTGCCGGGTGCCGGTGAATATTTTGTCGTAGCTGAATCACCGACGGTGCATATTGCGGAGGATAGAAGCTAAGTAATGGCAGCAGTAGAGATTATGGCTGATTATCTCACCTGTTACAGAAAGGAAGTGATATTGCGGGGAGTTTGATGATATGGACAAAGGACGCTCTACGCGATTATGCCTCGTTACCTCCCATTTTGAACAGGGACGGGGTGGTTACATACTTGTGCGCAACCTCATTCGAGTACTAGAATCTGTAGCTGCAGAAAGAGACGTTATCAGAAAGAAGCCTGGCGCTGCTAAGGGCTCTAGGTTACAGCTTGTAGTTGCGGACTGTAAATTTGCTCCCGCATGGATGATGCTGAGAGTGGTGCGGGTTATTATAGTGCAATTGAAGAATACCTATATGCTGCTGAGATTAAGCAGGAATGTCCCTGTGGTCTTTTTTACAAGTGGGCCTTCATTTTTCCTGCCAATGTTGATGGCAAAGTTGCTGAGGAAAAAGATAGTGTATTTTATTTCGGGTCTCACCGGCAGCCGGGCAACTCGTCAGGTTACTAGGCTGATTTATAAGCATACTCTCTTCGGTATCGGGGGTAGTATTTTCCCACTGCTCCTTTCCGGTATGGAAAGAATTAACTATAATTTAGCCGATATACTGGTGGCGGAATCAGAGGGTCTCGCTCGGCAGATAGAATCAGGTAAATACGGTGGCAAGCCTATTGCCAACGGAGCTCTTTTTGTAGACACTGAAGCCTTCACACTAAAAACCGAGTTATCCAAAAGAACAAACACGGTTGGTTACTTTGGAGCTCTAACCGAGTACAAGGGAGTAGTGAACCTTTTCAAGGCTATCTCTCTTATTCTAAAACAGAGGGATGACGTCCGCTTTGTTATTGGTGGGGAAGGGCCGGCGCTTGCTGAAGCAGAAAAATACTTAGGAGGAATTCAGGGTGCTCAGTACTCAAAGGTGACTATCGTGGGTAAGATAGCCCATGAAACAATGGTAGATTTCCTAAACGAGTCCAAATTAGTAGTTCTTCCTTCGTACGGAGAGGGGTTACCCAACATAGTATTGGAAGCAATGGCTTGTGGTGTCGTAATCTTAGCAACGCCGGTGGGTGGAGTACCGGATGTAATTATAGATGGTGAGACAGGCTTTATCATGCAAGATAACTCACCGGAATGTATTGCCGAGAATATAATCAGGGTTTTGGCTAACCCCGACCTTGAAGAAATTTCTGGGAATGCGCGTGTTTTAATCGAGAAAGAATTCACTTATGAAAAAGCTATAGAGAGATTTGGCAACATTCTGGATAGCTTGAAGTGAAAAGAGGAAGGGCTAAAAATATTAACCGGGAAAATAAATCGCGATCCTGAGCTCGGTTAATGCCTTTTACTGCACTTTTAGTTGTGAAGCAATCTATATATGATGAATTCGTAAATTTGGTGCGCCCAAGACCAAGCGCTCCCGCCGAAATGTGATAGAATAAGGTTTATGTCATTATAAACATCGAATGGATTAAGCATAAATGCCCGCTTATATTGCTTTTTTGCCGCTGGCACATCATTGATAGACATGTACATAGCCGCCATTTCTTTATGAAAAAATGCCCGCTCACTTCTATTCAAATAAGAGTACACGTTTGACAATTTTTTATCTCTTATGGCTTCTAGCATCGCCTCATTCAATTCACTCGTTGCCATCCGGGTAGCAAGCAAGTGGTATAGGAGTGATTCTTCCCTTCTGGTAGCACCGATACTTTCCCGATGGAACCTCAGTTTGTATAATAGTTGCTTCAGGTTTCTAACCTGGTAATGTCGGGAAACTCTCAGCCAGAGTTCATAATCCTGAGCATACTTAAACAGCTCGTTATACCCCCCCAGTCTATCGAACACCACCTTCCTGAACATTATGGACCCATGACTAAACTGGTTGAGCTTGAAGAGGCTTTTACCGGGTTTTGTTGAAGGTAAAATTACCCCCAACACTTTTTCATGTTCATCTATCCTGTAGACACTGGTACCTAATAGTGCTACCTCTGGGTATTCTCCAAGATATTTTATTTGCTCTTCAAAGCGATTTGGTAGAGAAACATCATCGGCGTCCTGCCTGGCGATATATTCGCCTAGTGCCTGCTTGATAGCCTTGTTCAAGGATTTTGTTAGGCCAATGTTATCACCATTATCTATCACCCTGATTCTCTCATCATGATAACCCTGCATTATGGCGAGCGAACTATCTGTGGAGCCATCATTTACTATGATAAACTCGAAATCAGCAAAGGTTTGATTGAGAATGCTGTCTATTGCTTCTTTTAGGTATTTCTCGCCGTTGTACACGGACATTATAACGCTAATTTTTGGCTTATTGAGCATCTATTGTCTCTGTATCACTTCGTCTTCCTGAAAACCAGAAATATTATGTGTCCTGATAAAATTGCTAACAATCCGTTCAGCTCAAATCTAAATCCTCTGACCACCCAGTTTTTTCCTTGATAATCATACAATTTTTGCAACCACCCTTTAAAGAGGCTAAACTCATCCTTAAATCCTTTTATACCATCATATGCAGTTTTTGCTATGAGCTTGAATCCACTCGCTTCAAAATCTCTGATAACTGCATCAGAGTTCAAAGCAAACTGGTAGAAACTCTCATTAACACTACCATTAAATTCTTGATATAAACCAAGCTTAGCTTTTAATCTCCTTAAAGGCGACATATAAGGAAAGGTTAAAAATACATATCCGCCGTTGGTTAATACCCTTTTCATTTCTCTTAATACGTCATGATATCCGTCCCAGAAATGTTCTATGACACCAAATGACCAATATGCAGTGAAATAATTATCAGGGAAGGGTAAATCTCTCACATCCGCCACTCTTACATCAAGTTCAGGCATAACTTCTTTTATTTTTTTAATTGTTTCTGCTGCAAAATCTACTCCCACACATTCATAACCATGGGTTTGCATACAATAAACTACATGACCCCTGCCGCATCCGCCTTCCAGAATCCTTCCCCTTTTATCGGGAACATACTTATCCAATATCTTTAAGACAAACCTGTCTTCCTTACCTCTTTCGATATCCTCTTTGAGATTGCGTGAGTTCCAATGCTTATCCCAGAAATCAGGAGTTGGTTGCCCGCCGATGTAGACAAGCCTTTCAACTTTCCCATCATAGAAGACCTTCATTTCAACAACCAATGTACAATAAATTAAAATCTTAGGTCTTTAAGACAGAATTTTCTTCAGCTGGTATATTACCTTTTCTTTTGAAAAATCCCTCTCAATTAACCTCGAGGCATTACTTCCTAATCTTTCTCTGATATCTTTGTCTTTCAGAAGGATTAATTTTTCCACAAATTCTTCTGGTTTTTGTGCTATTAAATAATCCTCACCATCCACGCCGTTAAAATTACTTAGCGCCCTCTGTGATGCAACTAATGGAAACCCTCTTTGAAGAGACTCATAAGCTTTCACTTTGAAACCCATCCCATAGAATACCGGAACAATGGCAATATCCATGTCTTTAAGAAATTTGTCCAAGTTCTCAACGAATCCGTGCAACTTTAGATAAGGTATGTTTAAAGATTTATATTCTTCAGGGGGATTTTTACCAAGTATATGGAAGGTTATGAAATTGACGTCTCGCTCCTTTAAACAAGGAATAATTTTTTTAACAATAAAATCGAGCCCAGATTTATTCACGTTATTTTCCAGATCGCTACCAAAATAAAAAACGTCAATCGTATCTTTGCCTGAATTAGTGCTATGCCTCTCAGTTTCATTCAGTGGGAAATAAGGTAAGAAATCAATATTTTTACGTCGCTTAAAGTACCTCATGTCTTCCGTTGAGATAAAACCAACCTTCTTCGTCACTCTAAACATCAACCTTTCACAACTAAAAATACCAATTATATTTGGAATAGTCGTAATAACTATTGACAAACCATACCGGGGATTATCCTTCAGGTTGATATACTGTTTCTCAAGGTAGTGCTTTAGTTCGTGGTTGTGGTAACGGAAAAAAATTTGCCCTTGGTAGGTCTTGGAGATAGCGTGTGCCAGTGGGGACAAGGCTGAGTACTCAAACCAGAGAACATCCGGTTTATTTTGTTGGACAAGCCGGTTTAGTTTATCAATTGATTCCTGGTTTATGAGCTCAGATGATTTATACCAGAGTCTGTGGAGCCGGTACTCACCTAGGGATAAATCTTTTTTTCTTTCTAGCTGCTCTATTTTCACACCATAATTTTTCTCATCAGTGGGAATGTCAAACTTCTGATCGGGCAGAGGAAATGGGAAGATAGTTACTTGGTATCCCAGTTCCTGAAAAAGCTTGATTCGGCCGACAATATCCTGCTGGTTTGCTGCTACTGGTGGGAAGGTGTATAGTGGAACTACCACATATATTTGCTTCAAGGTTGCCCACCCTTATATTTTTTCGAGACTTTGTCAAAGACCTCAAGAGTTATATCGGCAGTGGTTTGCCAGTTCAGTTCTTTAGTTACCTTATGCCTACCGGCAACCCCCATTTTATCAGATTTATCCCATATCTCCCTCACTGCATTGGCAATTGCTTCTGGATTCTTACGCTCGATAATCCTACCACATGAATTGTCGACGCATTCTGCAGAGCCACAGTTCTCGGTCACCACCACCGGGGTGGCACAGCACAACGATTCTACGGTCACATAGCCGAATGTCTCAAGCCACACTGAAGGAACAATCGTAACCCTCGCCCCGGAATAAGCCTGTAACATTTCCTCTTTATTCAGAAGACCGGTAAATACTATTCGATTTTTTAGGCCTCGTGATGCAATAAGGCCTTTTATCTTGACCCCGTACCAGCCGAGGTCACTAGGGTCACCCCCGAACAAGGAGGCATTTCCAGCAATTACAAGTTTAATATCTTTGTCAATGAATTCTAGGGCTCTTATTGCATATTCCTGTCCTTTGATGTAGTTAAGCCTACCGGGTACCAAAATATAATCACAATCTATATTGAATCTTGCCTTGAATCCAGTGCTATCCACAGGTTCATATTCGTTAGAATCAATACCAAGCGGAATTCCAAAAGTCATCTCGTGCTTTCTAAGAAGACTGGCACATAACCTTGAATTACCTATTCGGGCATCAGCACTTGACAGTATCCGCTGAGCATCTAGGTATTTCTTAATTTTCAGCAGCAATGATGGATACCTGAGTAATCTTCCAATTTTCCCCCAAATATGCAATTTCCCTAGCTGGTCTCTATAACACTTCGAACACCCAACGTAGCCACATTCGTTATAGCAGATAGAGTCGTCGGGTTTGAGGAAGCGTATCTTGAGTGGGCACATTAATCCCACGCCATGGCAGCCATAAATTACGGGAACGCCAGCATATTTAGAGGCCTTTATCAGTGCCAGCGAATTGTGATTAATGGCATATACTAAATCTACTTCATTTTCCTTAATGAATCTGGCAAATTCTTTGTAACTCCCCATTACCCTGAATGGTTCCCCCATGGAACCATTCATAAGCGGGGAATAATGAACTGTCCCCTCTTCCATCTCCACCACCTCCGGCTGGTCATAGTATTGAGTAAGGATTAATATCTTGTAGCCCCTTCTGGTCAACTCTAGGGAAAGTCCTTTGACGTACTGCTGAATACCGCCACCAATAGGGTAATAGTTTTCGCTGGATATTAAAATTCTATTTATGCTCACTGAAAAACCATCTCCGATATCCCTCTATCTTCCCCATTGCCGATGCAAAGGTATAGATAATGAAACTAATGTTTCTCTCCGTGACACTCCTCATCAAGCACAATCCAATACCTGGAGTCCTGTAAGTTCCCCAGAGTAGGTCTCTGAGAAAGTCGCCCAATTTACCCTCCCAGAAAAACCTGTTCATGAAATAAACGTGATTTCTATTGGCATAATAGTAATACCTGAATCCCTTTCCACGTCTGAATCCACGCGTTCTCTGGGCAGCTTTGTGCCATATTTTTATATCAGGATTTACTACCACTTTGTATCCGGCTTTCTTCACTTTTAAACAGAGGTCGCTTTCGTAGCGGAAACCAAGGCCACGGGCATTATATCTTTCGTTAAAGCCTCCCACCTCGTTGAAAACATCTCTCCTTATAGCCATAAAGGCACTGCGGACATGGTCTACATCGGCTATACCATGTCCTTCAAGTAGCTTAAAAGATGTATTGAAATCCCCTTTTCTGGAAATTTTACCAACTTCAGGGGGCAGGACCTCAACCGATTTTGTCGCAGTTTCATCCCGGCTGCTCAACTCTATGCTGCCTACTACGGCAATCCTATCATCATTTTTATATGTTTCGGCCAGTTTTGCCATCTCATCACCGCTAATAAACTCGATGTCGTCATCGAGCGTCAGGAGTATTTCTCCCTTGGCTGCTTCAGCTCCGATATTGCGGGCAAATATACAGCCTTTCAAATCTGTCACGACATATTTCACCCGGCTGTCCTTAAAAGACTCGACAACCTCCATGGTATTGTCGGTTGAGGGACCGTTATCAACAACGATAATTTCAAAATCACTATATGATTGTCTGAGGGTTGATTCGACGGCTTTTTTCAATTCTTTTTCTCGATTGTATGTTGGGATTATAATTGAAATCATTTCAACTCAGATTTTTCTAAGAATATACATTCATGCAAAGGTATCAATCTTTTTTATTTGACAGGTTAAGTCCAGCCCTTTCGAATTATGCAATAAATCCAGAAGCGAAAATATAAAAGATAATGGAGCCAAGACCGCACCATAATTTCTATTTAATGACCTTACCTGGAAATGAATTGCATCAAATTTCTTGAGAGCATATCCATATTGGCAGAGGGATAGATTATCGATTCCTTCCAGTTGTTGAGCGATATCTGAAGGTGAAAAGCCCGGCATAGTGTGACCGTGCCACTCATAAGGATAACGTTTATTCTCCTTAAAGTATTTAATTAAAGGGTGATGTTTCACCAGGCAAGGAAACAATGAAAGTACTTTATATACCGGGAAAGAATAATTGTATAGTAAATCCCCTGGTGTATTGAGGACAAGGTACCCATTTACTTTCAGAATCCTGTCTATTTCAAGTAGCAACTTTCTTTGTTCTAGGGATGACAAGTGTTCGTACATTTGTGTTGTTATAACTCGATTAATCGCCCCACTTTGTAATGGAATAGAAACTCCGTTGCCTATGAGAAAAAGCGCATTAGTAATATTCTGCTCAGTTCTTTTCTGATTTGCTTTTTGGATAGAGTCAAGAGACGCATCAATACCGATTATTCTTGCTCTTGGGTAGTATTTAGCAATACGTATCGTCCACCCACCTGAACCACAACCTATGTCTACAATTATTCCTTGAAATAAATCTCTGTCTATATTTAAGAATTGAGAAAAATATCTCCACTTCATCCAATTTGAACCCATTGAGTGTTCTTTGAAAGGGGTGAACCTTTTAGCACCTTCCCATAATATAAAATATATAGTTAATAGTATGTTGGAAGCTTTTTCTACTATGCTTCTGATATTACTTTTCAATGCCTTTATTACTAAGGAGGTGATTTTATTTCCTTTTATTCGGGACCTTTATAAGTTCACCTTCAAAAAATCTCCCTCGACTCTTATGTTCCAAAGTTAAACTCTAAATTTTCAAACCTTCTACTCTTTGTGCAAAAGTACTGAGAAGACAAAGTAACTTCATATTTTACTTGCAATAGACTTTGGTAACTAAGCCTAGCAACGTTTATAGTTCACTCACGAACAGCGTAAAAAGTGAATTTCGATATGTTAGTCGAACCGTAATACCATACGTAGGGGAAAAGTAAACGTTCTGTTACGACCAGAGGGAAAAGGCGCAATAGCTTTCGGATACCGGGGACACGAGGCCCCCACCCACGATAGAAGCGAAAACAGTCCTCAAGATGAATGCGGACTTTTAGTCTGAATCCAGCCTTAGTAAAGAAGTGTCGCCATTCATTGAGATACCAAATATGCTCATTTGCACCGGCTTTCCTTGCTTCTTCTCCAAATTTCCTCTTGGTTTCAGGGTGAGCAATAGCGATGGTTGGCTCACGGAGAGCAATCAAGACGCCTCCGGGACGGATAGACTTTGCGATTGAAGAGAGCGATTTGATGGGATCATCCATATGATGGAGACATCGATCAGCAAAGCAAAGATCAAATGATCCGTCTTTGAATGGTAATAGGTCCCAGTTGGAGACAACCAAATGACTTTCATACTGGTATCCCATTAGTCTTGCCACTGTTCTATGAGCGGATAATCCTTTGGTTATCAGGTCAGTGGAAACGATTTCCCACTCTGGGTAGTTGCCTGAGCACCAGGCAGACAAGGCTCCCATGCCGGCGCCAATAATGAGAACCCGTGCTGGATGATTAAGTTGTTGGTGCAGCATATTCTCAGCTCGGTTAAACTCGCGACGGAAGTATGTTGTAAGTTCGGTTTTGGTGACCTGTTCCTCAAACCACTTTTCAGCAGACGAGGCATATAAATCTGACCAATAAGCATATTCTCGCTTGATCTTATCGTTCAACATATCGGCTCGATGGTAAATTTTAAGACTTATTCCCTATTCTCTAAAACATGCGTTGAGATATTTACTGAAAAATCTTCACTTATTCTCGCAATAAGTTTTTTGTAGATATAATGCCGTTACTTATCACATTTATCTTAATACATTTACCAAAAACTTGATCAATCCCACCTTTAGTATTAAATTATGGTTAATTTCTTGTCTTTTCTATAAATAACTTAATTTTATTACAAATATATTTAATCTGCTCCTCTGATAAAAGTACAGAGGAAGGTAGAGACAAGCCCCGCTCATACACATATTCCGAGTTGGGGAATTGTCTTTTTATGTTATAACATGGCTGCATATGTAATGGATAAAAAAATCGTCTTGTTTCTATCTCCTCCTTTGATAAAAACTCACCGAGGCTCTGTGGGTCGTCAACAAGAATGTTTATGAACCATGGAACCGGGTTACATCTTGAATCTATATAAGGGAAACGGACACCGGATATACCTGATAGATTTTCTCTATATATGTGTTCATTTGTATGCTTTATTTCAAGGATCTTACCTAGCTTTGATAATTGAGCGAGACCAATTGCAGCCTGTAAGTCGGTAAGGCGAAAGTTGTAGCCAATATCTTCATGAAGAAAAATTCCCTTTTGTTTTCGACCGTAGTTTTTTAACATATAACATTTTTCCGCTATTTTGTCGTTGTTTGTTAGAACAATCCCACCTTCACCAGTGGTCATAGTCTTGTTGCCGTAAAATGAAAGGCAACCAGCATCACCAAAACTCCCGACGTGTTTTCCATTGAATTTGACGCCTATGGCTTCGGCAGCATCCTCTATAATATAGACGCCATACTCGGCTTTAATTTTTAACATCTCGTCCATATCTGCCGCTTGCCCGTAGATATGAACCGGCATGATGGCTTTTGTGCTAGCCGTAATATATGGTAAAACACAGAAGGGATCTATATTGAATGTCCTTGGATCCACATCAACCAGCACAGGGGTGGCTCCTGTCAGCTTTACAGCATTAGCACTAGCTATAAAGGTAAAGTCAGGCACAATAACTTCGTCTCCCTCGCCGATTCCAAGCGATTTTAAGGCAACATATAGAGCCATGGTGCCATTACAGACAGCAACGGCATACTTCACCCCGCAATATTCGGCAATTTCCCGTTCAAATTCCCCAGTCTTTTTGCCTTCAGTTATCCAGTTTGTCTTTACTACCTCGGCAAGTTGGGCAAGCTCCTCTTCTCCGATGTAGGGTTCATATTGTGGTATCATTTCGTTTACCTTACTGGAGGTGTCAGAATGTTTTTATTGTAAAATCCAAGACTTTTTCATGTGTTTCCTTATAAAGCCCCGTTTATAATATTCATTTCACCGGGGTAGTTATAGGCATCCCAGGCGAAATGTTCACCCTTAAGGTTTTTCCGCCACCTATCAATATCCTCTTTTACCATTATTTCCACCAGCTTATCCATTTTTATCTTCGGTTGCCACCCCAGCTTCTTTTTTGCCTTGGAATAATCGCCTTGTAGGAATTCAACGTCCACTGGGCGCAAGAACCTTTCATCAACTCGTATATATTCCCGCCAGTCTAGGTCCACCATACTGAAGGCCTTCTCAGCAAATTCCTTGACCGAATGCGGTTCGTTAGTGGCGATGACGTAATCATCAGGTTCGTCCTGCTGGAGCATGAGCCACATGGCCTCAACGTATTCTGGGGCGTAGCCCCAGTCCCTCTTCGTCTCTAGGTTGCCCATTCTCAACTCCTTTTCCAGACCAAGGTGGATTTTGGCTACTCCATTTGAAATTTTCCTCGTCACAAACTCCAACCCTCTCAGGGGCGATTCGTGATTGAACAGGATACCGTTGCAGGCAAAGATTCCGTAACCTTCTCGATAAATGCTGGTAATCCAGTGGCCATATAGTTTGGCAGCAGCATAAGGGCTGGAGGGACGAAATGGGGTATCTTCAGATTGTACGCCTAGGTTATTGTTGCCATAAAGCTCGCTGGTTGAAGCTTGGTAGAATCTCGTTTTTAAGTTAGTCTGCCTGATAGCTTCCAAAACTCTCGTTACACCCAAACCGGTTATTTCCCCAGTTCCTATCGGCTGTTGAAATGAAGTCTCAACGAAGCTCTGCGCCGCCAAGTGATAAACCTCATCTGGCTTGGAGATCTTGATTGCTTCTACTATTGACCCGGCGTCAACTAGGTCAGCCGGAATTAGAGTAATCCTGTCATAGATACCTAGATACAGTAGTCTCCAGAAGTTAGGTGTTGAAACTCGACGGTAGGTCCCGTAAACATAATAGCCTTTATCTAGTAAGAATTTGGCAAGATAGGCGCCATCTTGACCAGTTATTCCTGTTATTAAAGCAGTCTTCATTCTCCTGTCCCCTTAGAAGCCTTTACTATTTTATCTATGATGATATTTATTACCTATGTCTTTCAGCACCTCGTCATTGACGAGGGTAAATTCCTTGCCTTGTATTTCAACCGAAGCGCCACTATATGGTGGATACCAGAAAGCCCTGATTTTTCTCTCGATTTCTTCCAAAGAATCGTTAGTTCTGACTTTCCTGAGTTGCTCGAAATCCTCTTTATTTATGTACTGCCCTTCGCCCTGAGGGTTTCTAGGAAGCGCTTTCCCGGCAAGGGTAATATTAATTACTTCCTTAAAAAGCTGGACAAGATAGTCTTGGCTCTTCTGTTCTAGAGAGAACGCCGTTTCCTCAGAAGCATTAATATCAAACCTGTTCATCTTGATGATATCCCCGGTGTCAAGGGACTCATCGACAAAATGCGCAGACACCCCCCAATAAGATAAGTTATTATAGATAGCAAAGGTGTATCCGGCAACCCCTCTAAAGTCTGGCAGTGGAGCTGGGTGGAAATTGATACAGCCTATCTTCGGTAAATCGATAAGTGGTTTCTTGATACGCTTCCAGAATAGGAAAGAAATGACAAGATCAATGTCTTCAACCAGGTACCTTTTTCCTGAAGTTTTACCTTCCTCGCTTGTGTAGTAATATAATTCGTCGTCGGTAGCGACAGGGATGCCAAACTGGAGAGCTGTATCAATTAGCCTTCCCTGCCAAAAACAAGGCTGATTTTCTGGAGGAGCCACGACGACAGCCACATCAATGTCCTTTTTAATCAGGTACTTAAGGCCGTCGCTTGCTGCTGGTTTTCTACCCATATAAATAACTCTCATTTTGAAGCTCCTTATGCATGCTTGCCATTTGTTATAGTTCAGGCACTTTTTAAACATACCGGTGATAGAAGTCGAGGATTTCCTGTATATGCTTTTCCCAGCTAAAGCGGTTGATTATTTTCTTTAAACCGTTATTTTTGAACCTAGTGACAACCTCTTTATTCTCTACAAGATAGCCTAATTTATCAATAAAAATAGAGCTATTCTTATCAACGAGATACCCATCTTGGCCATCTTCCAAATATTCGGCAGCATTAGGATGGTCATTTATCAATATGTTTGCTGTCTCACAGGCCATGCTCTCAAAAACCACCTGTCCCCATGTAGCTGAAATAAATATGTCTGCTGCAGAGTAATATAAAGGTAAGTAGTCATCGTCTATATATCCCAGTAGTTTAATATTACTCTCGTAACCTTCCAGTAGCACTTTTACCTCGTTTAGTCGAGGACCGGAGCCACCCACATAAACAGGGATATGATAGCGGTCGACAAATCCCTTCAGTGCGCCGATTAGGAAACTGATATCCTTTCTAGCATCCATCCTTTGTAGGGTGAAAATGAAAGGCATTTTATCCTCATGGCCTAAGGAGGCCTTTAGAGCGTTAACCTGTCCTGAATATCTTTTGTAATTAAACCTGTCCACATCAACCCCAACATAGATTACCTGAATCTTGTCCCCATCTATCTTATATTTTTCGATCAGTGTTCGTTTCTCGAATTCAGTCAGGACAATAATACCAGCCGCTCTATGATATATTTCAATTTCCTGTTCCCGTGACACTCTACGCCATGGTGTGTTATAGGTAGTGCAGATTACAGGCTTTTTATGATAATGTTCTGACAGTATTGCCGGTAAAGCATTGATAGCTTGTCCATTTATTACATCAAATTCGTAACCATGCTTCCTTAGGTAGCTCTCGCATTTTTTAGTGAATAATTCGTTTTCTAAATAAGATTTTGGTATTTTACCAGGCATAAAGTATGTTTCTATTTCTTTAACCTTGCAGTGTTTTACTTCTCTCTTTCTGCCTCTGGAAAAAGCCATCTTAGATGCTACAATTGTAACCTCATTATCATGCCTGACCAGAAACTTTGACAGCTCATCCACATACCTCTCCGCCCCACCAAACCATCTTAAATACGGGTACGAAATAATTGCAATCCTCATAAATTGATTATAGGCCTCTATTACTAATTCGCATTTTATTCAGTATATAGACAAACTTCGCCGGCACAAAACCCTAGATTTCCGAAAATAGCTGTGCCCATCACCATGCTTAGCGAATATTCTACCAATAGTCTGGGCATAGACTAATTCCACATCGTGATTTTTAGAGAGGTAGGCTGTCAGATGCCCAGCACGTGACTCAACACCCCCGTAAAGTGTTTCATACAGCCAGCAAATTGACTTAATGGAAATCAATGCCATGAAGTCAACTCCCCTTTTTAGCCTTTACGACCATCATCTCATATGATAAATTATCTGGTATCAGGTACCTAAGTATTCTTATTAAAGGTATTTTATATCCTCTAAGTAGTCTTATCCCTTTTATCTCAATATTGCGAAACCCACACTTTATAAGTATATTTTCAATGCTGTTAAAATTAAAAAATTTAATATGACGAGCATTCCATATTTCGTAAGAGTAATCGCATTCTGTCCGGGGGAATTCGCCTCTCATCATTGTTATCCTATTTCTAATAAAAGAGACATTTGGGGTGGATAATGACAAAATTCCACCCGGTATTAAGATTCTATGAACCTCATTCAGAAAGTGTTCGGGGTCTAACAGATGTTCGATTAAATCACCCATTATGGCAGCATCTACAGAATTATCTGTTAGAGGTATGTCATCATCACAGCAGATAGCAAAATCAACGAAACCAGAGTTTAGTGCACTTCTACATGCTTTTGGAGAAATGTCATATCCTATTATTTTCAAGTCACCCTTTAAACTCTTTAGCGTTCCTGCTATTAGCCCTCTTCCAGTCCCAAAATCAACTACCCAGCCCTTATTGATATGGATATTTGATATTAGGTGATGTGACCTTTCGTCCCCTAGAGTTCGGCTGATATATTTCCTCTTATCTTCATTAATATCTGAGATACTCGCACTGCCAAATTTATCCTCATAATAGTCATAAGTTTCTGAACGAGTCAAGTTACTGAAATTAAATATTCCATTTTCAAAAAAGAACTTTATCTTACAATTATTACAAGATAAGCTAGTATTATCTATCTCCAATTTACTTTTGCATGCAGGACAACATAACTTTGAAATAATTTTTTCCATGTTATAGGCCTCTATTAATAATTCGCATTTTATTCAGTATATAGACAAACTTCGCCGGCATAAAACTCCAGATTTCCTTATCCAACGGGTTAAGGTTGATAATGGAGAAACCATATATCAAAGCCCCCAGAACTATAGCTGAAGCCAGCTTCAATGCGGCAATATCAATAGTCACAAACTCTCTAAACAAAAATACACCTGCTAACATTATACCACCACACAGAAGTATCTTAAGGCCATTTCTAAACGGGAATTTCAGACTGATAAGTCTTAGAGTTAAGAATATTTCCACAGACATCGTTGTTATAACTGTGATTGCTGTGGCTATCACTGCTCCCATTACCCCTATTTTGGGAATTAACAGGATATTTAATGGTATGTTAATTATAGAAATGATTTTCGTCCATAGGAAGTATTGAGGTTTTTCCAGAGCGACCAATACCCCAGAGTATGCACCACCAAAACCGGTGAAAAATCTTACCAGAAATACAGCCATCAACAGTGTAACCACGGGCGTGTAGTCGGCTCCATATAAAACCGGGATAATGTCTCTGGCTAGAAAGACGCCACCCAAAATAATTGGTACACTATATAAGAACCGAAACTGTATGCTGTATGAAAAAATATTTTTTAATGCATGTTCACCTTCCTGCGCGTATTTTTCTGCCATTGTCCCTACGACCAATGTCCCGGTAGCCCTGCTTCCCAAAATACCTGTGCCCTGCTCAACGAGTCCATTGGCTATGGAGTAAAACGAAACAGAAGTTGTGCCTAAATAATAGGCAATAAAATAGATATCTGACCTGTAGGCAAGAATAAATCCGGCAAGTTGGATTAAATACATGATAGAGCTATATTTAGCGAACCTTTTTATATATGCGGTCAATTCATCGGGGTTATAGTTATACGGTAAGTTAATAGCTCTTTTATATACTGCGTAAAAACAAATTAAACTGAGTGCTTGGGAAATAACTGCAAAAAACAGAACGCTTTTTACATTCATAGCCTCAAAATATATAAGCCCCAGCATGCTCAGCAGCATAAAGAAAGCAGAAAGGGCATTGGTGAAATTGAGCCATTTCTGTTGGTAACTTACGGTTAAAATCATACTTAAAATCGAGCTGAAATTCGTTAAGATAAGATATGCGGATATGAGTGTTAGTATCTGCCAATCTAACCATCCTTCAATGTTAAATAAGTTCTCGACTAAGTCGGAAAGTAAAATCAAGAATAAGATGGCCAAAATGGAAAGCATAAAGCGAAGTGCGAAGATTCTACGTAGCAGGGGAATTATCAGCCCTTCTTTATTTTCACCTCTTAATGCTGGGATATATCTATTAAGCCCTTGATTCCAGCCGAGTGTTATAAAAGTATTGAGTGTGACTGGGATGCTTAAGATCAATACATAAGTCCCCTGCAATTCTGGCCCTAGAATTCTGGCGATAATTATTGCCGTAATGATCCCGACGAACTGGATAAATACATTGCCGGTAGCATTGTATATTACTCCTCGAACTACTTTTTGCCCGGTATTCATTCAGTAAGGCTCCTTGTATATGAGAAAGACCATGATTTTATTTCCGAACTGCCACCACGAAGAAGCCAGTGGTGAAAGCGCTTAGTAATTCTGAATCTCGAACGGAGGGAGAGTTATCTAGCTTTACCATAAGGTCTAGTATTGGAAAGAACCAGCGGAGGAAGAATTGCTTAACTCTTCTGGAGTGAAGTATGCCTTGCTTTATCATATCGGCCAAGACGGTAAAATAGAGTCCCTGTTTCTTCAGTTCCAGAATTCGAAAACTATCTTCAAGCAGACTTCTTAATTTATGGTCGGTGAATCTTTGGAAGTCATGAGGGTCAGCATGGATACGGGAATTAAAGGGGATAGAAAGAACCAAGGTTCCACCCGGCTTTAGAATCCGTGAAATCTCCTCAATCACTTTATTCGGATATGCCACATGCTCCAGAAGCTCGGTGCATTTAACACAGTCAACAGCTTCCGCCTTCAGCGGTATTTTCTGAGCATCAGCACAGATATGTGGGCGATGCTTCCGGTCACTGTCCAGGACTACCCATGTAGCATCGCTTGGTTCTTTGAAGTTCCCCCTTTTCCGGCCGCCGCCTACATCTAGGGTAATGCCTTTCATATACCCTTTTGATTCTTCTAGGTCCCTATCTAATAGAATCCTCCGGTATGACCACATCAGGGAAGTCCCTTCCTGCTTCTACGTTTCAGACCTGCTATGATGCCCTGAAGCCTGTTTTTAGCCTTCAGGCCTGTAAGACTTGTCCTGAAACGCATGATGTTATAGAAGTGCGCCGTCCAGGGGTGATATTTACCGTTTGAGAAGTCTTTATAAATACCAAGAGCAAATTCATAATACCTTTGTCCAATCTCATCAAGGTTCGGTAGATTTATTTTTGCCTGATAATGTACGTAATTTTGAACGACCCTCTCAACTGCCTCTATGACGCTATTTTCGTCTTCAAAGAGTGCCCCGGCTTCACCGACAATCTCGGGATGCCCCCCGTCATTTCTGGCTACTGCTGGTAAACCACAGTGGAGAGCTTCAATAAGAGCATTAGAACAAGGATCATTCCGGCTGGCGGTAATATAAATATCGTGTTCCTTCAATATGCCAGCCAGTTCTCGGCTTGGGACTGGCTTTATCCACTTGATATTCTTAAATTCTATCGGTGAATTTCCAACAAAGGTCATCTCATACCTGTTAAAATTAAGGTGTTCATCTAGATATTGGTATATCTCGAATCCTCTTCTTATGTTTCCCGACCAGGAGGTAGCAACCAGTTTCATCTTCTTATCGTTGAATTGTCTCTTGCCCTTCCGATTGAATATATTCGGGTCAGGGGCGTTCATTATTATTGTTTCATATAGGGCTTTCCTCATACCAGCTTCGTAGTTCTTCTCCCGACTCCACTTTGATTGAAAAATAGTTCCGTCGGCAAAAAGATTATTGAATTGGAAAATAATTTTGTCAACATCTCTATCTCTACCTCTTATGTGATACACAGGACCATCTATCCTGTGCACCAAAATTTTGTCACTGCTCTTTTTGAGTTGAATAGCAGAATCAAATAAATGCTCGCTATCAAATGGATAGCTATTAAAGAGAATCACGTCAGCGTCCAGGGGCCTCTCCGAGTAGACTTGCGCTTTCCTTAAATACTCACGTAGCGCTTTCAGGAATTGGTTGCCTCCTCCCCAAGGGCCTTCCGTGAATTTAAATAAGATGTGAATTTTAATCCTGTTATCAATCACTCAAGCATTAAATTCCTTGAATCCTAACTCTCCGTTTATACCCAGAATCTGTGATATAAGGGCTATGCCCCAGAGCAGCAACACTGTACCATGAATATCCGGTTCATTAAGTCCCTTGGTAATTTTTGCTCCATAATAGTATTGATTTGCCTTGCCCTTATAGAATGAAAATCCGCCAATATCGGGAAAGTAGTGCTCATTACAGCTATCTAACCATCTAAAGCAGAATTCTTGAATATCTTTGTAGCGATATTGGCTTTCCAATATTCTATTGGCGTAGTGAACAACATAGATTGCGTCAAGGTTATTACAAGCATGATCCAATTCAGGTGTCAATAGACAAAGGTCTATTAGCTTTTCTGGGTATTTAAAGCTCGGCTTGCCAACTGCTTTCAGACCAGTAATAACCTTCATAGCACCGTTAATCTTCTGTGGGATTGGGACATTGCGACCTTGATACCAGCTACCATCTTCGGGCGATTGTAATTTATTGACCCAATCAATAGCATAGCCTATAAGGTCACCCGTAAATTCATCGTGAATGTGGAAAAGCTCCTTATTTATCTGCAAGAAAAAAAGTAAGTGGCTGAAATGACTACCCGCCCCATAAGGCTTAGTCCAATCGAGAATGGATAGGTATTTATTAATTCCCTCAAGTGTATAAGGGATTTGAAGATAAGGTATATCAGGCCGGGAGTGTAAAAGCTGCAGGGCCGATAAGGCTTGCCTTGTTTCGGCTCTTTTGGTTTGTTGACCCATAAAATTCGAAAAATTAAGGTTCTTTATATCTAATCTATTTAGGAAAGAGACCTTCTTGGATATCAGGGGGTCGTAAAGGCTTCCGTCACTTTTCTGGAAGCCTTTTATAAAACGGATAATTCCTCCAATTTCATTTTCAGGCAATGAATCAATCATATCAAGAGTGTAATAAATTTTGGCGGCAAAAACTGTATTTCCCAATCCCCAATTTTCTCTCTCCGAATACAAATCCCCCGACAAAGAGTAATGAAAGAATCCCCTTTTTTGATGACTCTTTAGTTTATCCAGAAGAGCTGGTGCTTTACTCTTCAGTTTAAAAATCCATTCTACATTTTTAATTTCTCGGGACATTATTATTTACTCACAATCCTGAAAAAACTTGGAGAGCCTCTACTAACTGGTGCCCAATCTCTAGGCCCAGCCAAACTATTCGACTTAAGCGAGATAAGTATCTTCAAAGTATTCATAGATTTCTTTCCATCTGTCCAAAGTGGGCTGGTAGGACGCTATCTTATAGGCTTTTTCATAATTAAATTTCAGAAACTCGGAAACAGCCTTTCCCTCAATAATTTCTTTTATTTTTTGTACAGCTTCTTCGGCAGTACTATAAATGCACCAAGGATCAAGAAAGTCGGGAGCCAGACCGACATTGGTGCTTAAAATCATGGTCTTGGTAAAAGCTGACTCTAATATAGCCTTTGGCCCTCCTTCACTCCTAGATGAGACTATATACAGGTCTGAGAGATTATACAGTTTGTTTATGGTCAGCTTATCCAGGGTATTCTGCCTGATGTCATCTTCGTATCCCTTAGGCTCTCTACCATAATAGAAATAGGGGATATTAAGCTCTTTACACCGGTTTATCACCCAGTGACGCCTTGGCCCCGCCAATAACAGGACAAATTTACTTTTGGGAAGCAAGGAAAGAATGTTTGCTAGCAGTTCGGGCCCCTTTTGCCATTTCGGCTGACTAAGGTCAGCTCCCAGCGAATCTCTCTGGAAAGAAGCGATTATTAATTTGTCAAATAATGGCTCATAGTCAATGCCCAGTTCTCCGGCTATCTCCTCTTTGCTTTTATTAAGTCTGGAAAATATTTTCTCATCAACATAAAAAGGCTGGTACTTCACATCGACTCCCGTAAGTTCTAGCTTCCGATACATCGCACGGCTTGGGGCGACCCATAGGTCGACAAAACTCTTTGCTTTTCTGAAATCGGGAGTATCAGTATTTGCCTCGTTGGTTGTGAAGGCGATAACCTTCTTCCAGCGCAATGGATAAACCCGAAAACTCAGCAGCAAGTTCCACCAGACCGAGTGGACGACATTTGCTACGAAGAAATTTGTGGTAACCGGGTAGCCAAGCTGACGTAAAAATAAAGCGGTATATTTGCGGTCATAATCTATTGACCAGCCAACCTTATCTTCGCCGTGCAAAAATACTTTTATCCGACTCATTTCATTACCACTGCTAAACTAATAGCTGAGTATACAGTTCCAATTCTTTGTCAACCAGTTTTTCCAGCGAAAACCCCTTTTCAATGGTCTTTCTGGCATTTTTACCCAGCCTCTTCCGTAATCCTTCATCTTCCATGACACTTGTTATCGCTTTCCTGATGGAACCTGAATCTGTGTCGCACAAAATTCCGTTTTCTCCATGCTTTATCACTTCTTTTATTCCTTCCACATTGGTGCCTATTACTGGAAGTCCACAGGCCATGGCTTCAAGGAGGGTTTTCGGCATTCCTTCCAATAATGAGGGTAGAACAAACAATTCGTGAGTACTAAGTATTTCAGGTAATTTGTGGTTTGGTATATTACCTAGGAAATTTGCTTTTACCTTGTTATTGATAGTAAATCTCTTTAATTCCTCCTCTTGTTGACCGTTACCGATAATGTCAAGGGTATACGGCAATCCCTTTAAGGCTTCCAGAAGTGCCACGAGGTTCTTGATATCTTGCAAGCGTCCGATGAAGCAAATTGAGCCCTTTTGTTTTATCCGGTTCAGCGGTTTGAACACCTCTGTTTCAACATAGTTATATATAAGAGTATGACGACGCGGGTGATAGTTTTGCTCAATGTAATTGAAGTCACCTTCGGAGCTGGTGATGGCTGCATCGCATGTTCTGTAGGCAAGCCTTTCGACATTTTTAACCATGAGTATTTTACGGTTTTTTGGGTTTTCCACAGAATGAAATATAGACCAAGTGTAACCCGTCCTGGCCACCAACTTTTTCCGGTAGAGGATTTTGGCTATTACGGCACTCCACGAGCCAAGCATCTGATTTGTTTTAAAGATATCAATATTCTTTAGAATTTTGCAGTGTATAAAGGGGAGCATGAAGCTATAGAGGAGGAGATTGAAGGTGTATCTAGAGGGTACTATCGTAATATTTTCAGTGAGGTAGTGCTGGAATTTCAAGTCGTCATTATCGCCATATGTGAAAAAATATAAGTGCTTGAAATACTTACTTAACTCATTATAGACTGCCACTTCTCTGTCAATCATACCGATATCATGCCAGGTTTTCAGAGATACCCCGGCAGTGAAAAAGAGGGCAAGGGTCTTATCCTTTAACCTTTCGTAATTCTTCATATTGATCCCCGAACCACTGCCCAAATTTCTCCCCAAACTGGGCACTATAATTTCGAATTTCTACCTGACCTTTTCTATTACTTAATACACATCCAAAAGCTTCTTTTCCATCTTTCAAATTCACTGCTCAGGTCCCAAAATCTATCCTTATACAACTCTACAGGGCTTTGAATGAGATAAAAAGCCTGAAAGTGTTTGGAAATCTCTCGGTAAGCTTGAGTTAAAGGGACCCAATTACCTGCGAACGCATCCAAGCTAGCATAATTATCTTCTCCTTTTTTGAACAGCCTATTTAGCAGTTTCGTTTGCGCTCTAGAAATAATAAACCTTAAATGGAAGAACCAGGTTGGAGCAACTCTAAATTGAAATAAAGCTACCCCATTTGGCTTTAGCACTCTTGAGAATTCTCCAACGTAATGTAAAACTTGCTTCCCTGAAGGACAATGTTGAAGTGTCAAATAACTAAGACAAAAATCGGCCGACCCGTCGGAGATGTTGGATAAATCCACCCCATTGTTTACAACAAACTCACAGTTGTTAACCCCCAGTGTGCTCCGATTAATGTTTGCCTTTTCAACCATATGCTCAGAGACATCTACCCCTATTACTTGCTCAAAGTCTCCACACATTGCTAAAGCAAGGCGCCCAGTCCCGCAGCCTAAGTCAATTGCGAAGCCTCTTGATGTATATACCCTCTCAAGTCCATAGTGAGCGAGAAGGTTCTTAAATTGTTGCCACTGACTTTGCCCAGTTTCTAAAAACTCATCTAAGTCCCATTCACCATCCCTTTTGTTTTTAGCCGTTAAGATATAAAACATCGCATCCTCTTTCGCCAAAGCGTCCCAGGTATCCCGGCTAATTTTTCCCAATCTTCGAAGTTTTCCCACTAGAATTACCCTCTTACCACCGCCCAGATTTCCCCGAACTGCAGTGATGCCTCTTCGATTTTCATTCCGGCTTCNGNTANCTCTTGGNTGAAGCTCTCCAGCGTGTACTCTGTCTTGTGCGTTGCGTCGAGGCGGTATTCAATTCCTGACTCTCTTTTGTAATAAGTTAGCCAGTCGCGGTTTACCATTGGGACTCTTATCAGAAATTTGTCTGCCAAGCCCCTGATTCTCGCCAGGAAATCTTGCCTGTTCGCTATATGCTCCAGTAGATTGGATAGAGTAATAACATTATACCCTTTTTCAAAATTGAATTCAGTAACATCTCCACAGATATAGTCTATGTTATCCCTGCTGAAATCCCTCCTGGCAATCTCAATATTTCTTTCACTCAGGTCTATAGCTGTAACGCTCCCTGCCTTCTTAGCGATATCAGAGGTGAGGAATCCGTTGCCACAGCCAATGTCCAGTACCGTATCCCCATTAGAGATATTATCGATAAAAAACTGGTGATAATTCGTTAAACGGTGCTTGGGGTGTATCCCACCCTCAGCTATAGGAGCCAGCCATGAAATGTTGCGATAGCATAGGTTGTGCAGGCGCATAAGAAACTTGACGATGAACTGGGCAGTCCTGGTTCTAATTTTACCAGCAAACCCCTTCATATATTCTTGCCTCTTTAGCCTTGGGGACTCTCCGACCGTCAATAACGATTTTGTCGCTGTAGTCCAGCCTGCTAAACTCTGACCATTCGGTGAGAATGAGGATAGCATTTGAGTCTAACACTTCATCTGCAGTTACATACTCTATCTGAGGAAACAGTGTTTTGAAGTTTTCTACTGCCAGTGGGTCGTAAGCTTTAATATTTGCCCCTTCCCACAAAAGAGTCTCGACAATTTTTATTGCTCTAGAATCCCTTACATCGTCGGTATCCGGCTTGAATGCCAGACCTAAAATTCCTATTGTGGCGTTTTCTAACGAGACATGCTTTTTGAGCAATTCAATGGCTTTCAATGCCTGAGCGTCGTTGAAATTTAAAACCTCCTGCAATAATTTTGGTTCATAGCCTATGTGTCTTGATTCTGCAATTAAGCCATTAAGGTCTTTGGGCAGACAAGAGCCTCCAAAGCCAATTCCGGCGTTAAGGAACTTACTACCAATACGGTCGTCAAAGCCCATTCCTCTGCTTACGTTAGAGACATCTATGTTGAGCTGTTTGCAGATATTACCAATTTCATTTATGAAGGAGATTTTGGTAGCTAAAAAGGTATTGGAGGCGAGTTTTATCATCTCGGCAGTGGTTGGGTCGGTGCGTATGATAGGTGCGCTGAAACCACTGTAAAGATTTGCCAGAGTATCTCCAGACCTTTTGTCATACTCACCAATGATAATCCTGGCTGGATTCATAAAATCCCGGATAGCTTTACCCTCGCTTAAAAATTCCGGTGACATGCAAACTCCGAAATGATTGCCTGCTTTTCTCCCCGACTGCTCAAGTAAGGGAATTACGAATTTTTCGGTTGTGCCCGGGGGAACGGTACTCTTTACACAGATGACGTAGTATTCTTTCTTTGCTCTCAGCACATGGCTGATTTGCTCTACTGCTGTCTCAATCTGGGCTAGTGAAATAGAGCCATCGTTATTGGAAGGTGTCCCCACGCAGATAAAAACCAGTTTGGAATCGGCGATTTTCTTGAAATCTGAATTAAGTTTGATTGAGGTTACGTTCAGAAGCTCAACTAACCCTTCTTCGTAAATGGGTGGTCTTTTATTTTTTATTGCTTCAAGCTTCTTCTCATTAATATCTACGAGGGTAACTTCATTGCCAATTTTGGCCATGCAGACTCCAGTTACGAGCCCAACATATCCAGCACCTATGACAGAAATCTTCATTAGTCTCCTTATTTATGAATTGGTATTCCGCCGTTCGAATCCTTCGATGGTTTGCTTCAACCCTGCTTCTAAATCGTATTTTGGCTCATAGCCGAAGCTCTTAGCCTTGGAAATATCGGCCAAGGTATGTCTGGGGTCACCCATTCTTGGTTCCTGATGAATGGGCTTCAGGTTTTTCCCAGTAAGCTTGAGTATCAGGTTAGCCAGGTGATTTATGGTGTTTCTTTGACCACTCCCCACGTTGAATATTCCCTCTGCGTTGTTTTCCGCAGCCAGAATGTTCGCTTGAACTACATCAGCAATGAAAGTCATGTCCCTAGATTGCTCACCATCGCCGTGTATAATGGGAGGTAGATTTTGATAAATCCTGCCTAAAAAGGCAGCAATAACAGTGGCATAGTGAGAGTAAGGGTCCTGTCTTAAGCCATAAACATTGAAATACCTTAACGAGACAGTGCTGAGACCATAAATTTGGCGAAAGATTTCACAATAGTACTCGGCAGTCAACTTAGTCAGGGCGTAGGGGCTGATGGGGTTGGGACACATGGTCTCTTTTTGAGGTAAAACAGGTGCGTTGCCATAGACTGAGGAAGAAGAGGCATAAATAACCTTTTTCACAGAGTTTTCTCTGGCGGCTAATAGCACATTTAAGGTCCCCTTTATGTTTATCTCGTTGGTGTTGAGGGGGTCATCTATACTGCGAGGTACCCTGGCAAGGGCGGCTTGGTGAAACACATATGTAATACCCTGAAAGAGCTTCTGCAGTAAAGGAAGGTCAGTAATGCTACCCTCGATTAATTCTACATGCTCTCCCCTGCGTAATACTTCGATATTTTCTATTTTCCCAGTTGAAAGATCGTCCAGAATGATAACGTGATAATCTCGGTTTACGAGTTCCTCAGCAAGATGCGAGCCGATAAACCCTGCCCCTCCAGTTACAATTAATTTTCTAACCATTTCACCACTTTACTATATTAATCAAAATCCTGGTTTTATAGCGATTAATAATACATGGGTAGCGAGTAGCTTTCAATTAACATTATCTACTACTTGCCGTGTGTTTCATTGCGGCATCATATTGGTACTAGGTCATACTACCCCCTACTCCACCAGTTAAAATTTACTTACGCCCTTACTTCCCGAATCCAGTGAAATCTTGATAAGTCCTACTCAATTCATAGTTATAATTGTAACCTAGTTATCAAGCCAAGACAACAGCTTTTGGCACATTTCAAGATGATGCCCTCAAGAAGAGATATGGACCAGAAAGGTATATTTTTAAACTATATACGCTTGATTAAAGCCGCAGTTCCAGGCGAGGTTCCAGTAACCGTTTCGGGACATTGGTTTCACGCATAAACTTG
>JGI2172J19969_10000161_pt1 | contig 26448 bp, 26 predicted proteins | sample DeeMarSWOR230_32_FD_19969 | JGI IMG/M metagenome (IMG submission 19969)
GACTCTTACTCATGCCTGATTCCTGCCTAATTGTCGGGAATTCAGTTCTTATGACTTACGGAAGAAACTAGAGCCATTGCAATCCAGGTATGTTGTGAGCCGAGTAACTCGTGGGCTCTGCCTTTTCTTGTTTGCACTAACAGCTGAATTCAGGAGGCTGCATTCATAGTCCTCGTCCGTATGCATTGAAGTTGGCATGGTGCACTTCTCTTTCTTGAGCAGGGCTACCGGTCTTTCCTCATCGCACTTTCTCTCTGCTTAGGAGACAGTTTCTCAATGGCGTATCTTAGTGCTGTTCTCGGCATTTCGTCTTTATGCCTCATCACGTAGCTGAGACCCTCTTTGGGATAGTGTTTGCTCGCTTCTTTCAACATCCATCCGTATCCTTTTTGCACCATTATGTCCCGATCGGTTAGAAGGGGATCAGCTATTTCAAAAAACCTCTCCAAGAGCTCTTCTCTTCTGATCGAATAGATTAATGCCACTGCACTTGCTCTTCTCATCCATCTGTTAGAGGACTTCGTCCATTCCTTAAGCATTTGAGTGAATTCGGGGAACTGGCGGGTGAACGCTCCAAGAGCATGTGTGCAGAGGTCATCACATGCCCCCCAAGTGTGAACAGATTTTTCTAACCACGATTTGAAGAGAAAGAAATCGGATTCTTCATATTGTCTTCTCACGCGGAAAGCCCAATCAAAAGCTATTGTCCGTTCTTCAGTATAACCTGAATCTAGCAGATCTTCGCACAACTGCAGAATCTCCTCCTTAGGCTTCCTCCTAATCTCTCCAAAGAAATCAGATGAAAACTTTCTAACTAGAGGAGTGGGAACCCCATAGAGTCTCGGTTTTTCATAGTGCATCTTCTCCCAATAGACTCTTCTTCCTCTCAACTGGATCAGAATGTTTCCTGATGGCTTCCCTGATTCTAGAGATTATGGTCATCCAATACCGGTTTCCCTTCGATTTTATGATGCCCACATGCAGTTTCCCTGCGCTTTGGCAGTCAACACCAGCCTACGACACTTCTAGAAGGAGTTTTCTATAAGATTCCGGTTACTATACTTTTATGCAGCCGGATAAGAGAAGCAGTTGGGAGTAAGAATGAAAAGTTTCGCGAGTCTAAGCTGGCTTGTCGTAATTGCCCTTTTTGTAACGGTTCTGCCATCTGCGGTTGCTTCGGCAACGGTCAAAGTTGACAGAATGATAGTCAACGATTCGAAAGCGAAAACCTACAATGCAATAGCTGCAGCCAATGGAGAGCTGACCCTTCAGGAATGGTTCGATGCAAACGGATACGCTATCAGTGTTGAAGATGACGAGTTGGGAATCGAAACGTTCCAGGCTGGAAAATATCAAATCGGAATACTAGCCGAACTCGCTGGATACGCAGCTCTGAACAATCTGAGCTGGTACACAAATGCATCAGCCGAGCTGCACCTGATCTTTTCCGGAGCCAATGACACTGGAGACGTAGCTACATTCATGGCCACTGCAACCTTCGGTTTATGCANACAATCTCCCGATGGACTGTTCTNCACCGAAACAGGTCTAAATCCAGACGGATTCGATCATGCACTAGTCTTTGCTAACCCTGATCCGCACGGAGGATACATAATCGTCTGGGAAGACTTGTCGGAAGGTGGAGATGAGGACTTTCAGGACATGATTCTCGCCATGCTGATCCCTGTCCTTGAAGTTAGAGTCTGCATTTGCCCCCGCACGTTGAATCTGAAGAGTCGAGGTAGATTCATAACATGTTTCATCAGACTGCCCGTGGAGGGCATGGTTGAAGACGTAGCCCTTTCTACAATCAAGTTAAACGGCACGATTCCAGTGGAACCGAAGCCAGTCGCAGTTCTGAAGTCGAGGCGCCTTCACGTGGCGATTCTTATGGTGAAGTTCAACAGAGCCGCTGTAATAGACTACATAAAAGACTCTTTAGGACTTGATGGGCGGACTTTCAGACGGGGCAGGATTACACTGACCATTTCGGGAAGCTTCGCCAGTGGTCAAGCCTTCGAGGGAAGCGACAGAATCAGAGCCATATTTCCGAGGCACGTTAGAAGGATGGCCAGTTTCCTGGCAGTGGGCGTCTACTCTATCTAGCATTTTGACTACAGAGCTTCAGCATCATTGTGCGAGAGCGAGCCATTACAGATTGGCTCTTTGTGGCTGAGAGCTTAGGCTACGACGTAGAGTCTTCGGCGCGTTTTTCGTATATTAGCCTCTTCTTGATCAGGTCTTCAACTTCCATAAGAAAATCTTTGTTTTTCTCCAAGCGAAGGAATGTGGTGCGAAGTTCTTCAAAGCCCTTGGGGATCTCAACTTTTATGATGATGAAAGGCTTTCCAATTGCCATCTCGAATTCTCTTTTTTCCGCATCATAGTCATCTTCTGGTTTTTTAGTCCTTGATTCCAACCACTTTTTGACTTTGGACAATTTAGAATCCTCCTAGACCAAACCTCCATATGAGATAAACGGTAGAGAAGCCCAGCTGAAGCATGGATGTTATCACTCCTATTTTCGTGAATTCGCCGAAGCTCATCGAAATTCCCTCCCGCTTGAGAGCACCCACAGCCATCATGCACACGGAGCCGCTGAAAGGAGTGGTGGCGCCACCAAGGTTTGCTCCGAGAACAAGTGCTGACGTGACAGGTGGACGAAGGTTAGGGCTCAGTGTGAAGAATCTTGTGACTATTGGCACGAACGTTAGTGCAATGGCGAGGTTACTCACAAATGCACTTGCAAGCCCACTGAACCACAAGGTCGTCAAAGTCGTGCTTAAGGGATTGCCGCTGACAAACTGGAAAAGCTGCACTGCTACGTCGTTTAGGATTTCAGTTTTCTGCATCCCTCCCATTATGAACATGAAGCCGGCGATGAAAAAAACCGTTTCCCAATCAATCCCCTTGAAAATCTCTGAAGGGTCTGAGCTGCTGAGAACTAGCGCTAGGATTGCGCAGCCTAACCCAACCGCCTCGGGACCAACTCCAAGGTTCTCCAATGCTACGAAGAGCAATACTAAGAGGGCGAGGATGAAGGCGGATTGATAGAAGAGCTTCTTGTTCTCGATGCTTTGCCACGGGCTGTACTCTGGAAGAGCCTTCTTCTTTCCCAACCGTGACCTGAAAACCATGTAAAGCACTAAGATCGTTAGCGCCCACAGGGCGATTTCACAAAGCCCCATGTAGCTGAGGAATTCAGCGAAGGTCAGACCTGTTCCAATGCCGATTACCATGTTACTAACGGACCCAATCAGAGTACTCGTGCCCCCGAGGTTTATCATGATTGTTGCGGAAAGAAAATACGGTATAGGATCGTAGTCTAGAAGCTTGCTTATCGTCACTGTGGCTGCCGCCATTAGCAGCATGGCTGTGGGGTCGCTGAGAAACATTGATGCGGCTGCAGAGACGACGCAGATGGAAACGAAAAGTTTGCCCGGGCTTCCCCCGGAAAGCTTCACAGCATATAACGCTCCAAAGCGAAATATGCCGCTTTTCTCAGCCACTTCAACCACAATCATTGTGCCGATAATCAAGCCGAGAAGTCTTACGTCTATGAAGTTCGCTGCTTCCTCATACGTGAACACGCCGTATTGTAACCCAAACCATCCTGTGAGCAATGCCCCGACTAACGCTGCACTGGACAATGCGACGACCTTGGCCGCTGAAAGCAGGATGGTCAATAGATAGATGAGGACGAAGATTATTACGATCGCCAGTTCCATGTGCTTTACCCGTTTTTGCCCTGCTCAGCCATCTTGGCAAGTCGATCAGCCAAAGATTCCGCTCTCTGCTCAATTATTCTGTACAAGATTCGTCCGACATCATAAATCAATATGACGATTATTCCAAGCGCGGCTAGTGTGGTAAGCGTGGTAAGCCAACTGAGATTCGTTCCCAAGATGCTTAGGACGGGCAATATCGCAGTGGCTATTAAGATTATAACAATTATGTATATGACGTCCCTGGCGGCCCTCTTGGGAGACCTTTCTTCTCTTATGCCCAACCTTCGAACAACTATGTCCGTGACTATGTCTCCTAGGAAGAGGGCATCAGACAACGCTCGTATCAGAAATATTGCCGCGATCACTATCGTTACCGTCGAAATCAGGAAACCGGCATTGGTGTCGATACCTGGGATCATAATGTTGCTAACCGTTTGNGGAACTACTAGACCCACTGCCCAGAAAATAATTGCAATCACCAGACTCATCGTGAGNCGAGGAACTCTGCGTCGAACTTCGTCGCCTATCTTACCCATGCCCGCTTGCCTCCTCCGTCAAGGCGTCATGTCTTATACTTCGCCAAGCTATTAAAAATGTGTCGCGTCGCAACCGGATGCTAGCAACAAGAGTCAGACCCAGGTGAACCCAGACCGTCCGCGTTTCGCAATTGGGGTGCCCGTGCGCATCAGGACCATGTGGAGCTGGTCCTCAGCATCCTAATCAGGCTGTGGCCCTCGACTCTATTTGGATGTCGATGGCTATTTGATACCAGTTNGGACCTGTTTGCCGCACTACTCGGCCAAGGGGCAATTCGAATGTGACGTTCTGCGGCTTCAAGACTTCAACAATCTTTGCCTTTGCTTTCTTGATTGGGCTTTCCTCCTTTCTGGCGTGTTCAAAGGCGTAGTAGTGGATCCAGCCTCCTTGTGGTTTGACGGCTGAGAGCGCGGCGTCAAGGTAGTTGTACGCTTTTTCTGGCAAGGGCATGAACACTCTGTCCGCCTGATTTCTCAATTTCTTCACGACGATTTCCCTTGCGTCGCCTTTCAGCGGAAGGACTTTGTCAGCCATTTTGTTTAGTAGAATGTTCTCTCGCATGTATCTGACAGCTACTGGGTTAATGTCAATGGAATAGATCTTAGCAGCGTTTGAGTGTTTGGATATGATTATTGAGTAGCAGCCCACGCCGGCGAACATGTTGACGATGACTTCATCATAGCCAACTAGTCTGGCGATGCGCATCCTTTCGAAGCCGAGGCGGGGAGAGAAGTAGCATTTCTCGATATCAACCTTAAACACACATCCATGCTCTTTGTAGACTGTTTCAGTCTTTCTCTTTCCTGCGATTAACTTGAGTTTTCGCAGCCTGAAATCGCCCGATACGGGGCCTGATTGCTGCCAAACAGCCTTAACATTCTTGTGCTGGGTCATCAAAGCTTGGCCAATCTCGTCGGCGTGTGCTAGGAGTTGTTCGGGGATGCGAATTACAGCGACGTCGCCGATTACGTCGTAGGATTTGTAGACAAAGGCAAGCTCCTCAGGCGTTAGCCGTCCTTTGAGAATAGTCCTCAGATCACCTTTCAAAGCCTATACCACTGTCAGATTCACCAACGCTCTAATGTTGGGAGTGATGGATACTTGACCGCTAATGATTTGGCGAGTTTGAAGATTTAAGTTAGATGTAGCCTTGACTTGCCTCCATTCTGATTGTTGTCTTGGTAAGCCTCAGAGAATACTCGATTCCGGTAGCTCCTGAAGGCTTTGAAAGCTAAAAGTTTAATAGAACGATGTTGCATACGTCATTCGATGAGTGGCTAGGGGAGGGAATTCTAGCTTGGGGTTTTGCTTCTCCTTTCTTGTTTTCCCCTCCTTCCCAGCCACGAACCCTAAGCATTTGATCAATCACACTACGCATGCATTTGAGAGCTTTTAGGTGGGAGCGAGGTTTCCATATAGTCAATAGGTTTAAATTATAGCTTGGCTACCGGTCGTAGGGAGCGTGGACGTGTGCCTGAAGTAAGCGGTGGAGGACTTGTCTACGAATGTGTCAGGTGCGGAGAGCAGGTTCATACGGAGGAGCTTGAGCTGCGTGGCGGAGGGGTGAAGTGTACTTTCTGCGGTTATCGCATCTTGAAGAAAATCCGGCCGCCGGTTGTGAAACGGGTCGCTACGGATTAGTCTGTTGTCTTCTGAAGAGTCTCCAGGGCTAGTCTAGCCAGTTCAGCTTTGTCTTGTAACGATAGCATGATTGTGTTAGCTGTAATTGCCTTGATTCCGAGGGCTTCAATCTTCTGCTTCTGTTCCCTGTCGACTTCGTCGAGTATGAATGCGTCGAGAAAGTCGCGGTAGAGGCTAGCTACAGAGTAGGCGGAGGGTTCGAGGCCAAGCCCCCGCATCAGCTTGTCAGCGGGACCCTTAACTGTCGCACCTGCAATGATGGGGCTTATTGCGACTACCTTGGCTCCTGTTTCCCTTAGTGCTTCCCTGATCTTTGTTATTGCCAATATAGGCCCTATGCTGACTATTGGATTGCTGGGGCATATGATAATGGCATTAGCTTCTAGTATTGCTTCAGTGACGCCTGGGGCTGGGTGTGCCGATTCTGCCCCTTCAATAACCACGTCCAAAACGTTGTCTTTAGCCCCCCTCTCCACGAGGTATCTCTCGAAATGCATCTTGCCAATGTTGGTGATTATTTGGGGTTCGACTCTTTCATTTGTCATGGGCAGGATTCTGATTTTCAAGCCAAGAGCCTTGCAGAGCATTTGCGTGATTTTGTCTAGCGCGTATCCTTTTTTCAAGAGTTGCGTTCGGTAGATGTGGGTGGCAAGGTCTCTGTCGCCAAGTTTGAACCATGTTTCTAACCCGAGTCTGTGAAGCGCTTGCAGGCAGTTGAAAGTGTCGTCTCGCATTCCCCATCCTTTATCTTCATCTACGATTCCAGCCAGCGTGTACATCACTATGTCGGGGTCTGGAGAAATATGTAAGCCGTAGAGGTTCATGTCATCGCCGGTGTTGACAATAACCGTTATGTTCTCTTCTGGGACAACTCTAACAAGCCCCTGCAGAAATTTGGCAGCGCCGACCCCTCCCGCGAGGCAGACCAGCTTCTCGATCAAGAGGATTACCTAGGACTATGTTTCTGCTGTTTAAGCCTTAATTCTAGCGGTTTATGCTGCTTTCTAAGAGCTCAGAAGATCTCCTTTTCACCCACCCTTCTAAGCGTCTTGCCTCGCAGTCTCACGGGGGTTCCAATTATCTCTTCCATTCGTTTTTCAGTGGTTTTTCTCTTCACGGTTTCTCCGCATAGTCCTTTCGGTAGGAGTCGTCGTTTCACGCAGGTGGCGTAGTTGCAGTTTGCGACGCTGCACCTTTCGTCGGTCCATCTACACCAGACTTCAGCGCCTCTTTGGATGGCAGCCTGCTTCACGCACTTGAACAGATTGCATTTTGGGGAGCAATATTTTACTTCTCCCAACACAAACAAGTCCTTAGCGTTGTATCATTCAAAATCGCGGACGAATTCAATTCTTAGCTAAAATGTTTGAGTGGTTTATGGGTTATAAACTTTTGCGCGAGAAGCTTCTCACTACTCTTTGTCTGGGCTCGGTCTAAGTCTACGATAGACCAGAACGCTCAAGAAGATGGCGATCACCAACAGCGTGAGGGATATCGTTAGGAAGCTGCTAGTCTCCGTTAGCAATCCTGCAATCGACACAACTTCAGCTATTCTTGTGGTTAGAGTTGTTGGTTCTTGAAGGTCTACGATGGTTATTTCTTGCGGCTTCCCGCCTATGTGGACGTAGACCTTGTACTTTCCTCCCACGAGTTCAGTGAATCGGGCAAGCCCATTTCCTCCAGTGTTCAGAGATGAAAGGACAACTCCTTCGCGTTCTATTGTCACGTTTGCGTTAGGTATTCCCTGTCCGAGATAATCAACCACAGCAACGTCAAGGGTCAAGCTGTAGAGCTTACAATGGATCGTGAGAGTAGTCGGCTGTTCCTTGAGCAACAGGGTTGTCTTGTTTACGAGGTAGCTGTTCTTGTATACGCTCACAACGTATTTGCCAAAAGTTGAGTTGAAATCGACTTGTCCGCTTGCTCCAGTGTTTTTTTCCAGTGCCTGGTCACCAAGGCCGATGCTCCATTCATAAACCTTCACTTGGGCGTCTTGCAGTGGCCAGCCAATTCTGTCAAAAACGTTTATGACGAGTCGGTAGGTCGGGGCCGTCAAGTTAAGCCATCGCGTAGATGTCAAGTTTAGAACAGCTGTTTCAAAAGCGTGGTCATAACGAATCGCTTGGATGGTGTACTCGATGTTTGTGTACATGTTCCGAAATTCGCTTATGCCATTAGGGTCAGTTTCGATGAGAACCGAGTCACTTATGGCGTAATCTAACCTTCCGATGTACGTGAAGTTTACATGTACTTCAACATAAGGCATTGAGGTTCCTTCATAGTCTTTGACTGCGACCTTAATGTGAGCGAGGGGACACGTGATGTTTACCGCTTGAGTGTCGGTGAGGTTGCTGGCCAGGTTTATCCATGGAGTTTCACCAACTCTTGCCGGCAACGCCGGTGAGGCACTCCAATAGGCTACGAAAGTGTAGTTGGTTGCTTCCAAATACAAGGACGCGATCCCTTCGTCGTTTGTGACCTTGACCCCTTCAACCGGCCCTGTGATGTTATTAGCTTCNATCTGAACTCCTTCAATTGGCTCATTGTCCAAATTTAACGTCCTGACTTCACAAGTGAAGGACTTGGAAACGACCGTGAAGTTTTGAATGTCTGGCACCAGCTTCGGCAGCGGTTTTCTCTGGATGGTCACCGTGTAAACGCCTAGGCTGGCGTTTGCTGGGATAGTCCAGTTTGCGATGATCATTCCGTCAGAAGCGTTGGGTGCAGATTCAAAGACAGTCTCGCCGTCATAGGTTATCTTTACCGTATGCTGTCCAGAAGTGTAGTTTATGGCTTTGATGTCTACGGTTTGGAATCTGTGGTATTCTGTAGCGTTTGTCAAGCCTATTCTGAAGCTTCCAGTTGCAATTGTGTCGTTGCCGCTGCTCAGCGTCATTTGATACAAACCGACGAAGGAGGTCGTTTGGTTGCCTCCGTTGAAGTCGGTAGGATAGACTTTGCTGAGGTTGCCGTAGCCATTCGCATCTGCTATTATTAGGTCGTCGGCTGACGAGTAGGTTCCGTTGGCTGGGTCTTCTACGGTTATGCTGACATGGAAGAGAGTCTCGCTGGCATTCCCTCCGGTGATCAAGGCAAGAATATTAACGTTGGCTCCTTCCTGCAATTGCTTCGGCTCCTCGGGAGTTATGGCTTTGATGACGTATTCTCTCTGGACAATGAAATTCAGAGGAGAGCTCTCAGTCCCATTAAGAATGTCCAGCAGCCGCACCTCGTGGTTGCCAGACGTTGTGTTCTCAACGGTGAATGTGTCTGAGACATTGTTGAGGGTTGAGCTTCCGTTCTTGACTGGACTGTTGTCGAATAGAATGCTATAGGAGCCGTTAATCGTATTGATCTGCCCAGTAACGGACACTAGTGTTCCTACTGGTCCTTCAGTAGGAGAAAGTCTTATCGTAACCTCAGCTGAAACCCTTGACGCAGGCATGGCTGCGAAAAAGGCCAAAACGACTAGAACTAACGAGAAACCCGCAATCTCCGCTGAGCGACACTTCTTGCACACTTCGAATCCCTCAAGTTCAAGTTACCTAGGAAGGTTTTTACATTTCATAGTAAAAGGCTTCTTCAAGCTTTTATCTGTTTGCCGAAGAGCGCAACCGAAGCGACGCAGCGAATCCGAGAATGCAGCTGCCCGGTTCCGCAAGGAGTATATATCAAGGTGCAGAAAAGACCTCCTTGAGCTGATGATGGTTGATTGAGAAGATTCTAAGCCTTGTAGGAAAACATGAGGAATGGCGCGGACAAAGATGTATAAACTTNATTCCCTCCGAGAATGTGACGAGTCCTCAAGTACGCTCCCTGCTTTCATCGGATCTGACCCATCGATACACCTCGCCAGACCGNTTCTATATGGGCACGCGCTTTGTCGACGAGATAGAGGCGCTCGGCGAAGAGATTGCAAAAGACCTTTTTGGGGCTGAAATCGCAGATNTGTCTCCTCTTTCAGGGCACGTGGCAGACCTGATTTTCACGTCCAGCTTCATGAAGCAAGGTGACACTCTGATGTGCCTTTCCGCCGAAGACGGCGGTTACCCTGGGCTATGGGAAGAAGGATTGCCGAGGATTCTGGGTTTCAAAGTAGAAGCCTTCCCCTTTTCCAAGAAAGACATGAACATAGACACCAAGAAAGCAGTTCAGTCTATTGTCAGAATTAAACCCGAGGTTGTGATTCTGGGAGCCAGCCTGATCCTATTTCCTCACCCTGTNAGGGAAGTAGCCGAGGCCGCAAAGCAAGTGGGTGCCCACATGGGTTTCGACGGTTCGCACGTCATGGGTCTGATAGGTGGTGGGANGTTCCAGAGCCCNCTTCAAGAGGGCGCTTCAGTGCTCTTCGGTTCAACCCACAAGACTCTCTTCGGGCCACAAGGGGGGATAATACTNGCAGACGAAGAGCANGGAGAAATCATTAAAGACAGGATTCACCCGGCTCTAGTGGACAACGCACATTGGAATCGAATTGCAGCCCTGACTCTGGCTTTAGCAGAGATGAAAGAGTTCGGAGACGCCTACGCTGGACAAATCATTCGCAACTCACAGACTCTCGCAAAGTTCCTAGATGACTGCGGTCTTCCTGTTCTGGGCTCGCATCTGGGGTACACGAAGTCTCACCAAGTTCTGCTGGACTACGGAGGCTACAAGCGGGGAAGAGAAGTCGCTGAACGGCTTCAGAAGGCAAACATAATTGCGGACTGCGGGGTGAGACTTGGCACGTGCGAAGTGACCAGACGCGGAATGAAAGAGGAAGAAATGGAAAAGATAGGGGAATTGATTAGACAAGCACTCTTGGACGAGGCGGATTTACCCAAGGTCAAGCAAAAGGTTGAGGAGTTGGCGAAAGATTTTCAAGAGGTCAAATACTGCTTTCAGTGAGGTGACTTGAGAACCGTGGCGCGGGAGATGCGCATTGAGTTGGCGGGAAAAAGCGTGAGTAGGGCAATGGCGGTTTTGCTTTTACTGGGTTTGCTGGCGTCAGCATCCTCTGTCCAAATGGCTGAAGCAGCGCTTGAGGTAAATTGTTGGCTCGCGCATCTTGCAGATAACCCCGAATCTGTCGAAGACAATGGACTATATAAGGATGAGTCGAGCGCAAGGGTTCTCGAACACAGAATAACACCCTCAGAATTGGAGGAGTTGAAAGAGCGAATCGGGGTTGGAAGAACTGAAAACTGGACGGAGACGGTCAGTGATTACGGAACAGGGCTACGCCCACCTACAGAGGAAGGGTGGGAGCAGATCACGAGTGGGGCGGTATATGTGGTTGAAAGAGTTACCCTCGATTCAACAGAGGCTCCTTCCAGCGTGGACCACACCGCTGGCCAATGGTTTCCGCCAATAGGGAGCCAAGGTACGGAAGGCTCATGCGTGGCTTGGGCGGTGGGCTACTACATGAAAAGCTTCCAGGAGGCTAAGGAGCATGGGTGGGATCTGTCTGATCCTCTGGCTCCTTGGACGTGTAGAGACAAGTTCGTGAGTCCAGACTTCGTTTATCATCTCATTAACGGAGGCGTCGATGGTGGCTCCTCCTTTTACGATGCAATCACTTTGGTGTGCTCGGTTGGCGCCTGTTCTTGGGAGAAAATGCCCTATGACGCGAGGGATTCATCGAGTTGGCCTTCAGAAGAGGCTTGGAGAGAGGCGTCTTTGTATCGCGGGAGCAGCAGCGGATTCGAGCATTTATGGCTGGAGACAGATGTAGGGCTGACAAGCCTCAAGAATTGGCTAGCCTCTGACAACCTTGCTGTAATATCTGTGGATTCCTGGAAATACTCCAGCCTAACGTCTGACGATGTTTGGACGTTAGATAACTACGTGAATCCGAGCGAGAACCATGCAAATACTGTAGTGGGATATGACGATGACCTTGAATACACGGAGTCTGGGGAATCCCGTCGAGGGGCGTTCAAGGTAGCCAATTCTTGGGGAGAGGGATCGTGGGAGACAATCCCTGATGGATGCTATTGGATATCCTACGAAGCAATGAAGCAGCGCGTCGGCTACTGCATGTTCTATCGCGATATGGTGGGATACAAGCCCACATTACTCTCATCCTTCAGCATAGACCACAATAGGAGGGGAGAATGTGATGTCTCAATCGGGGTTGGGAAACACTGGAGTCCTTATGCGGTGAAATCGTTTAGCGCCTTGACAGACGGTGGAAATCATCCCTTCTGCGCTAACAACATTGTGCTTGACATCACCGAGTTCAAGGACGCTGTACCAGTGTACAACAAGTCTCTCTTCCTCAGGGTCCTCGACTGGGAAGACGCGATCACTGGAAGAATAACACACTTCTCAGTTGAATACTATCGCAGTAACAGCTCTTCAACCCCAGATTTGGGCATAACCTCTGAGGATACCCCCGTTGACACCGCAACCGGGGAATTCGTCTACGTTGACCTATTGCTAAAGTCGAGAATTGACTTTGACGGAAACGGGAAGGTCGACGTCGAAGACATAGTCATAGCTGTATCGGCTTACGGTTCAAGGTCTGGAGACGCGAATTGGATCCCTGACGCAGATTTGGCGCCGGCTTATGGATTAATTGACATATTCGACTTAGTAACACTTGCGTATTACTACGGCACGACGTTTGTCTGACAATTGCATTCGTGCTGAAACTTTCGGAAGAGTTTGAGGATCAAGCCTTGAGACACGCCAATACGAGTGAACTCGTTGAGTTGCTTAGAACCCAGAGATATCATATGGTAGGAGAACATTCAGCTGTTAAGCGTTGCCGATGGCTCCACAACTCCCTTATCCATGGTCAACCGTGTTACAAGCAGAAGTTCTACGGGATAAAGAGTCATCAGTGCATACAAATGACACCTACCGTCTTCAGCTGCACAATGCGCTGTCTTTTCTGTTGGAGAGCACAAAGCGGAGACAAAGGGTTNAGTTGGGAAGAGACCGTAGCGCCTTCCTCTGATGAACCAGAGGATATTGTGGAGGGTTGCATAAAGGCACAGATGAAACTCTTGAGCGGGCACAAGGCNAACCCCAAAGCGGATAAGCAGAAATATGGAGAGGCGTTNAAGCCTAGGCATGCTGCCATAAGCCTTGCNGGCGAACCAACCATGTATAGTAGGCTGGGAGACCTGATCAGATGCTTCCATAGAAGAGGCTTCACAACGTTTCTTGTTTCTAACGGCACCATTCCTCAAGCCCTCTCCGAGCTGGGCGAAGAGCCTACCCAGCTATACGTTTCAACGTGTGCACCGGACAAGAAATCCTTTCAGGAAACGTGTAGGCCTCAGATAGCGAAGGCTTGGGAGAAGCTGAATGAAACTCTGGCTCTGCTGCCGAGCTTCAGATGCCCCACTGTGATGAGGATAACTCTGGCGCGACACCTGAATCTTAAGCATCCAGAGGGGTATGCTAGGCTAGTAAGCCGGGCGGCTCCTACGTACGTAGAGCCAAAGGCTTACATGCATGTTGGGTTTTCGCGGTTGAGACTTGAGTATGAAAACATGCCCCAGCACAGGGAGATCCGCGACTTCGCTTCCTCTTTAGCTAGGGAAACCGGCTACACAATGCTTGATGAATCTAGGCAAAGCCGGGTTGTCTTGTTAAGTAGGCTGAAGAAGCCCATTATGCTGGGTTAGTTTCCAAAAGCCTATTAATACATCGCTGCGATTCAATCTGCAGAGCAACTCTGGAGTAAACGTCGGTGTCACTTACAAAGTTCTTGAACGCAATCGGGAAAGAAGTGCAGGAAAAGGAAGCTGTCAAAGACGAGGTTTACAAGGCGATGCGGGAGGCAATACGCACTTCGAAGCAAGCGATTTTTTCAACGCATAAAAGAAAATTCGAAGAGGCGAAGAAGTTGCTGAGGAGAGCAAAGTGGCTCTTCGCAAAGCTTGACGAGGTCCCCCTGGATCATCGGGATATCGTCTACGGCGGCCTCGTAGACGCTGCTTACCAAGAGTTTACTGAAGCCTACGTGTTTCTGAAGCTGGCACTTGGCGAAGGGTTTGTGGGTCCCAAGAAAATCAAAGTTCCTTCGATTTCTTACCTGCTTGGGCTGGCTGACGTCGTTGGCGAGCTAAGACGCTTAACCTTAGACTCCCTGAGAAAAGGAGACCTGAAAGTGGCTGAGAACTGCTTAGAGACAATGGAGGTCATCTACGATGGAATAATGTCAATGGACGAGGCTCTGCACGTTGTTGGTGAACTGAGACGCAAATCTGACATGGCAAGACGAATCATAGAAGCCACTCGTGGAGACGTCACCGTTGAAGCCCGTAAGCATTCGCTGGAACGTTCAATCGAGAAACTTGAGAAAATCGCACGCAAGCGCACGAAGATGAAAACGTAAGGTTGAAATTTTGACCTTACAAGAAGCTTGGCAGAAGAAGATCCCCCAGGGCTTTTCAAGCAAGAAGGCTCACGCTGCACAGCTCCGAGCATCCACCAAGATCATTCGACAAGACCGAGTTCCTGAAGAGATACGTTACGTTGCAGGAGTAGACGTGGCATACACAGCTGATCTATCGATCGGCGCTGCCGCAGTCCTCACTTTCGATTCTCTCTCCTTAGTCGAATCAAAAGTCGCATGCACCAAAACAAGGCTTCCCTACATACCCACGCTTTTGTCTTTCAGGGAAGTTTCACCAGCATACGCGGCGATTCGGAAGCTGCAGTCGCGGCCAGACGTTTTCCTTGTCGACGGACAAGGGATAATGCACCCTTACAGATTAGGATTCGCCAGCCACCTAGGGTTAGCCCTCGGAAAGCCAACTATTGGTGTTGCTAAAAACCCACTCGTCGGAACATTCGGGGAATTCGCTGAAAGTGGCTGGGCACCCATAACAGACAGAAACGAAGTGGTGGGAGTAGCCTTGAAGCCTGGTAAAGGGTTGAAACCACTATACGTAAGCGTTGGGCACCTCATCTCGCTCGAGAGAGCTGTAGAAGTGGTCAAACATTGCACTCCAAGACACAGAGTTCCAAAGCCGATTCGCCTTGCACATAATGTCGCCGCGAAGAAGAAACGGGCAATCAGAGCCCCGACTATCTGTTCGCTCATAAGGCTGTCTCAGTCAACTGGGGAGAACTTATGTAGCGCCTGCTTACTAGATTCCAAAAGTGGTCATATTGGCAAAGAGTTCTCCGCTGAGACAGGTCATCAGCCGGATAAGGGATAAGGATCTTCAAAAGAAAGTTGCGAAAGTAGTGCGAAATCCGCAAATCCAAATTGGCGGAGTGGTTTACACTGGGCTACCGTTCGAAGCCTCGCCTGCTGGTCTTTATCGTCACCATAGCTATCCAGGAGGGCTTGTTGAGCACATTGCCGCGAGCGCCAAGATCGCGTTGGGATTCTGTGATGTTGTCGAAGAAGTCTACGGGGGCAAGGTGGATCGTGACCTCGTTTTAGCGGGGGTCGTCCTACACGACATTTTCAAACCGTTCACTTATGAGGTGAATGGCGACAGCTATCTTACAACATATCTGGGAGAACGCCTCGACCATTTGACTCTGGCTGCCGCCGAACTTGTTCGAAGGGATTTTCCCCTCGATTTGATTCACATAGTCTGTGCCCATCACGGCGGCCAAGCAGGACCGATTTGGCCTAAGACGATTGAAGCTTTGATATGCCATTTGGCGGATCAGGCAGACTCGCAACTGAATGGTCAAGTGTTGAGGGCTGCAAGATACCTTTCACGAAGAGCCATTGGTGAAGAGCCAAGCCAGCTGACTTCGAAGGAAGCCTTCGAAGTGGTTCACTCGAAGGCCGTCGAAGGATGGAAAGGCGCAAGAAAGACCTTAGAGAAGATTAGACGAAGAAGACTAAGTTCGAACTAAACTTACGGCTAGAGCTTCAAGGCGTAAGATGCAGGTATAGGTTGCCTTCGCTTAGGTTTCGGTTTTTCCTTGCTTCTTCAGAAGCTCGATGCCGTATGTGTAGCCTTGCTCAAAGGCAGCTGTGTTTAGGTCTTCGGTTCCTTTGGGGACGTTTCGGAGGACAGCCTTTTTCAAGGCTTCTGGTGTGACGATTTTTGTGATTGCCGTTAAGGCTCCAAGCATGACCACGTTTGCCACTATTGCTTTGCCCATGTCTTTTGCGATTCTAGTTGCTGGGACGTCGTAGATTTTTATGTTAGGCGGATCTCTCCGGTCCTGCACCATGTCGGGATCCACGAGGGCTGTTCCGCCTTTCTTTGCTGTGTTTATGTACTTGTGATAAGCTTCTTGCGACATTATCATTACGATGTCAGGGTCGTCGACTTTGGGGAAGTCTATGTCGTCGTCTGAAATGATCACTTCGGATTTGCAGCTTCCACCTCTGGATTCCGGCCCGTATGATTGGGTCTGCACGGCGTTTTTGTCGCTGTAGATGCAGGCAGCCATGGAGAGTATTAAGCCTGATCTGATGATTCCTTGTCCGCCGAAGCCTGCTAGCCTTATTTCCTTTCGCATCAGGTGTTTTCTCCCTTCAGCTTTTCTTGCACTCTGGATGTCATATCTCGGAGTAGCCTTCCGTAGCTTGGTTTCTCAATGTCAACGAATTCGCCGACTAGGATTTGGTTTTTTGTGATCTCTGCTTTCGCAGGGTCGTAGCCATGTCTGACTTGGGAGACTAGTTTGAACCATTTCATTACGTCAACGGCTGTGCCCATTTTGTTGTATCTGTCGAAGATTTCGGGGCATGGGGAAATCATTTCGATGAAGGAGAACCCTTCTTTCTGCAGCGCCTTTGTTATCGAGGCCTTGAGTCTTCTGACGTGGAGTGATGTCCATCTGGCGACGTAGACGGCGCCTGCTGCGGCGGCTAGGTGGGCTAGGTTGAAGGGGTGCTCTATGTTTCCGTAGGGAGTAGTTGTGGTCCAAGCGTCTAGAGGTGTGGTCGGGCCGTATTGTCCGCCTGTCATGCCGTAGTTGAAGTTGTTGGCGCAGATGACTTTTATATCCACGTTTCTCCGAGCCGCGTGTATGAAGTGGTTTCCGCCTATGGCGAAGAGGTCGCCGTCGCCGCTTATCACTACAACCGTTAGTTCTGGGTTTGCCAGTTTTACTCCTGTTGCGAAGGCTATTGCTCTGCCGTGGGTTGTGTGGAAGGAGTCTACGTTGATGTAGCCGGCTATTCTTCCGATGCAGCCGATTCCTGAAACAACGACGATCTTGTCTAAGTCAACCTTCAGTTCGTCGATGGCTTGGAGGAAGCAGTTGAGTAGGATGCCGTTGCCGCAGCCTTCACACCAGATGTGGGGCATTCTCTCCTGTCTCAAGTACTTCGCCAAGGAATGCTGCATCACTAGGTTCGATTCGCTCATTTGACAGCCCTCCGCATTGCTTCTATGATTTCTGAAGGTCGATGGGGTTCTTCACCGAGTTTCGAGAGAAGAATGACGGGGGTTGTCTTTGCCGCTCTCTCAACTTCCCNGACCAGTTGCCCATAGTTCATTTCCGGAACAATTATGGCCTTCACCTGCTTTGCCACGTCAGATACCAAATCTTGGGGGAAAGGCCAGATTGTGACCAATCGCAGCAGCCCTGCTTTGATCCCTTCCTTCCTGGCTGTGCGCACTGCGCTCAAGGCCGCGCGGGAGGGAATACCGTAGGCGACTACTGCCACGTCAGCGTCCTCCAGCATCACCCGTTGGACCTTGACTATTTTCTTAGCGTTCTTGCGGATCTTGTCAGACAAGCGTTTGACAAGCTTGGTTTGAACGTCAACGCTGACTGTTTTCGGGGCTCCCTTCTCGTCGTGTGTAAGCCCTGTAGCGTGGAAGCGGTAGCCTTCGCCGAAGCAAGCCATTGGGGGAACTAGATCCTTGTCAGGTTTGAAGGGTTGATATTCAGCTGCTGGGACCTTTGGCTTTTTTCGGCTTACGACAGTGATTTGTTCTGCCGGTGGGATTTTCACTCGTTCCCACATGTGGCCTATTATCTCGTCGGCTAGCAGGATGACTGGAACTCTGTAGGTTTCTGCGAGGTTGAAGCATTCTATTGTCAAGTCGAACATTTCCTGAACGGATGATGGAGTTAGGGCGATGATTTCGTAGTCCCCGTGAGAACCCCATCTGGCTTGCATCACGTCCTGCTGGCCGGGCATGGTTGGCTGACCAGTACTAGGGCCGCCGCGCATTATGTTGACGATGACTAGGGGGGTCTCTGTCATGACGGCTAGACCTATGTTTTCCTGCATCAAGCTGAAGCCCGGCCCGGAAGTTGCGGTCATGGCTTTCTTACCTGCGTAGGAGGCTCCGATTACGGCGGCGATGGAGCCGATTTCGTCTTCCATTTGAACGAAGACTCCGCCAACCTCGACTAGTCGCCTCGACATGCGTTCAGAGATTTCAGTGGCTGGAGTTATTGGGTAGCCGCCGAAGAATCGGCATCCAGCGGCCAGGGCTCCTTCAGCGCAAGCCAGGTCTCCGCTCATGAAATGTGTTCCCGTCAGGACTGCTCTGCTCTCATTCAACATTCTTGCTTGCTTCCTCCTTCTTTTCTGTGGTGAATATGGCGAAGTCTGGGCATATGGCTGTGCAGAAGCCGCAGAGTGTACATTTGCTTTCGTCTGCCACTTTCGGCGGGTATACTCCCCTCTTGTTGAGCTTGTCGGATTTTTCCAACGCTTTCTTGGGGCAAAATTCGATGCAGAAGCCGCAGCCTTTGCAGAGGTCGGGTATGATGTGGATTTCTGCCTTCGGAAGCTTGATTTGTTCGCTATCGAGGGGTTTTCTCCATAGTTTTCTGGGCACCATCAATCCATCCTAACTTCCTGCGAAGGCTTCCTTTCCTTTCTCCACTTCCTCAGCAGTCAGCTTCTCCAGAGTTGCTTGCATCTCCTTAACTTTGGAGGCTACTCTCTCTCCTTCAGCGGCGGAAGCCCACAAGAGCTGGAGACGGTTCTTATCAACTCCAAGCCTATCCATCTTCTTCCACAGCCTCTCAACCCTTTTCTGAGTTTGGACGTTGGCGTCAATGTAATGGCAGTCGCCGGGGTGACATCCGGCTACCAGCACTGCTCCTGCGCCTCTCGAAAGAGCGTGTTCCACGAATTTCGGCGACACCCTCCCAGAACACATAGTGCGGATTATGCGCACGTTTGGAGGATACTGCATTCGGCTGACGCCGGCGAAGTCTGCTCCCGCGTAGGCACACCAGTTGCAGCAGAAAGCAATTATCTTCTCGTCAGGCACTTCTTCCGTCAAAGCGTCAATTTGGCTCATAATCTGAGCATCCGTGAAGTGGCGCATGTGTAAAGCTTCGAACTGGCATTCAGCGCCGCAGGTGCCGCATCCGGCGCAGGCAGCCTCTATAACCTCGACAAGCTTCCTTTCTTTGTCGACGGCTATCGCGTTGTAGGGGCAAACGCGAGCGCAAAGTCCGCATAATTGGCAGTTTTCAGGTATGGTCTTGGGCGTTATGGCTTCAACTGTGACTTTGCCTTGGGCCATTAGGATTCCAGCCCTGGCTGCTGCGGCGCTCGCTTGAGTCACACTATCTTTAATGTCCTTCGGAGATTCGGCGCAGCCTGCCAGGAATATCCCTCCAGTGGGAGCGTCTACCGGTCTGAGTTTGGGGTGGGCTTCCATGAAGAATCCGTCAGGAGTCCTGGATAAGGTGCATAGGCGTTGGATGGTGTCACTGTCGTGGCAGGGTTGAATGCCGATGGAGAGGATCACCATGCCTACGTTAATCTTGTAGAGCTCTTTCTGTAGAGTATTCTCGCCGATGAGCCATAGGTTTTGGGTTTTCTTGTCTTCAACGACCTCTGCAGGTAAGCCTCGCGTGAATATAGCGCCTTCTTCCTTGGCTCGGGTGTAGAGGTCTTCGAAGCCTTTTCCGAAGGCTCTTATGTCTACGTAGAACACGTGGATCTTGACGTCAGGCCAATGCTCCTTTATGAGGAGACTATCCTTGATTGTGTTCATGCAGCAGACGTTGCTGCAGTAGGGGTTGCCTTTTTCGGATCGGGAGCCGACGCATTGGATAAAAGCAACAGATTCAGGGATTTTCATGTCGCTTGGGCGGATGAGGTTTCCTCCAGAAGGTCCGCCGGCGTTGATGAGCCTCTCGAATTCGAGAGAGGTGATGACGTTTGGGTAACGGGTGTACCCGTAATTTGTCAGGGATGAGGGGTCGTATACTTCGGCGCCTGTGGCTACGATGATCGTGCCGACTTCTAGCTCCAGTGTTGTAGGTTCCATGTCGAAGTCTATTGCTTTTCGTTCGCAGGCTTGTATGCATTTGTCGCAAGCCATAATTCCCTCTTTGTTGAGGCATATGTCCCGGTCGACTATGTAGGTTGACGGGACGGCTTGGGCGAAGGGTGTGTAAATTGCTCGTCTCGTTGCAAGCCCTATGTCGAACTCGTTTGGGGCAGTTACGGGGCACGCTTCTGTGCAGTCGTTGCAGGCGCTGCATTCGTCTGTTACGTATCTCGGTTTCTTCAGCACTTTTACTTTGAAGTTTCCGATGTATCCTTTGACCTCTTGAACTTCGCTGTTTGTCAGCAAAACGATGTTAGGGTGGTGTCCGACGTCGGACATTTTCGGAGCGAGGATGCAGATTGAGCAGTCCATTGTGGGAAAGGTCTTGTCAATCTGAGCCATCCTGCCTCCTATGCTTGGCTCCTTCTCAACCAAGAAGACTTTGTAGCCTGTGTCAGCCAGGTCTAGGGCTGATTGGATTCCGGCTACTCCTCCTCCGATGACTAGTGCTTTTCTGGTTATGGGGACTTCGGTTTCGATTGCGGGTTCGAGGAGGGCGACTTTTGCTACTGCGGCTCGGACTAGGTCTTTTGCCTTCTCTGTTGCGGCGTCTTTGTCATGGATGTGCACCCAGCTGCAGTGTTCCCTAATGTTAGCCATTTCGAAGAGGTACTTGTTTAGTCCGGCGTCTTCACAGGTTTTTCTGAAGGTGGGTTCGTGGAGGCGAGGTGAGCAGGATGCCACGACTACGCGGTTGAGGTTGTGCTCCTTGATGTCGTTCTTGATGAGTTCCTGGCCTTGGTCAGAGCATGTGTACCTGTTGTCTTTAGAAACGACTACGTTGGGAAGGGTGGCGGCGAATTTGGCAACTGCTTCGCATTCCACCGTTCCTGCTATGTTGAGGCCGCAATGGCACACGTAGACACCTATTCTCNGCGCCTCTTCCATTTCTTTTTCAGCCAATCTTAGNCAGCTCCTTCTTCTTCGGGTCTTNGGCTGGTTAGGTAATTGTTGATGGAGGAGGCGGCGCGGACTCCGGCTAGGATGGCTTCTATGACNGTTGCAGATCCGGTAACNACGTCTCCGCCGGCAAACACTCCTTTCATGCTGGTTTCCATTGTTATGGGGTTCACTGCGATCCTGCTGCCTCTGTCCAGTTCCACTTCCCTCGGCAGGAATGATGTTTCAGGTTCTTCTCCTATGGCAACTATAACCGTGTCCAATTCAACAGAGAACTCAGAGCCCTCAACAGGCATTGGAGACTTTCTTCCAGTCTCGTCGGGTTCTCCCAACTCCATCCTAACACACTCAAGCCCCGTGGCTTTCCCGTCTTTGACTGTGACCTTAAGTGGGGCTACGAGAAACTGAATTTCGACGCTGTCTTCTTCTGCTTCGCTGACTTCCCAGGGGTTGGCCGGCATCTCTTCTCTAGACCTTCTGTAAAGGATTGTGGCTTCTTGGGCTCCGTGGCGCAGTGCTGTCCTAGCAGCGTCGACTGCGACGTTTCCGCCGCCGATGACCCCAACTTTCTTTCCGAGGCTCACCTTCTTCTGCATGTTAATCTCCCATAAGAATTCGAGGGCGTCAACGACTCCTTTCGCGTCTTCGCCTTCGATTCCCAGCTTTCGGCTCTTGTGAGCTCCAGCGGCTACGAACACTGCTTTGTATCCGTCTCGCCAGAGCTGTTCAAAGCTAACGTCCTTTCCGACTTTCTGGTTGACTCTTACGTTCACGCCTAGGTCCTCTANAAGTTGGATTTCNCTCTCCAAGGCTTTTCTAGGCAATCTGTACTCCGGCATGCTTTTCCTCAGCATGCCTCCTGGTTGCGGAAGTGCTTCAAAAATTGTTACAGGGTAGCCGGTTTTCGCGAGTTCGCAGGCGGCTGTGAGCCCTGCTGGTCCTGANCCAACTATCGCGATCTTTTCTTTTTGGTTNGCCTCTGCTTTCCTCTTTGTTTGTTTTTCTGTGATGACTGACTTCTGCAGTGCGTCAGCCACTTTTTCTACACTTATCTTGGCTCGTTCGGGATGGAAACATGTGTAGAGGCAGATGACTGGGAGAGGGACTTCTGCGATTTTCGAAACTGCTCTTTCGAAGCCTTCTAAGAGGCCACGCTTTGCCGCTTCGNTCTTCAGGAGCTGAAAGATTTCGGGGAGCTTCAGTCCTTGGGGGCATCGTTCGTAGCATTTGTAGCACCAAGCGCAGAGCCAGAGTCTGTCCTCGTTCAAAGTATTTTCGGGCTCTGTGAGGGTTTTCTGCAGAAGGGTCCTAGGGTTGTAATGGGCCTGCAGAAGTTCGGCCATGGGACAGCTTGCGGTGCAGATGCCGCACTCAAAACAGTTCTTGGTCTTTTCGCGGATTTCCTTAGGTATTAGCGTTGTTTTCATCGAGTCTGAGGCCCCGCTAGCCATTCATCGAATCGTCCTCGGCCATTTTGACGTAGAGAATAGTCTTCGTCAATGTTCGCCGCCACCGTCCTGCTTCACTGGAATAGACCAACGTCCCCGATATAAAACTTTACAAACGTAAACATTTCGCGACTTGCGATGAAGAATATGAGCAGCAGCAGATATAATCAGCATCGATTCGGTAATATTTGTACACGACATGCATGCATGCAAAGGACACTTGACTCTTAAGGTCGCCGAAAGCCTGCAGAGGCTCTCTGCGCACGGAGATCTACAGGCCGATCCCCCCCTATTTTTTTGCGGGCACCGAACAAGCGGCTGAGATGCATGCATGATGGGTCATGAAAGCTTATGCTCTTTCAAAATTCGGAGTCAGGTTGATTTGAAGAAAGAGAGAGGGTTTGCGGGGATGGGATCGGGAGAAATCTCCAATTGGGCTGGGTTCTGCATCTTTCGCGCCGAATTTGTTTTTGCTTTGAAACAGTCTTCGTTGAGTTCGCAGAGACTTGGTCAAGGTTAATTGGCAGTGTTCTCAGTGCGGGAGACGCTTTGAAACCGTAAAACATGCATGCATGTAACAGAGATGGAAGAGCTAAAGCTGTTTAAAACGCAGGTAACCTATTCAAATCCTCTCATTTTTTTGGACGATAACGTGATTCAGAGCAATCAGCACAAATTTCTTTATCCGGTCCAGAATCTTTGTGACCCATCTTACAAGGTTGATATTCTCCGTTACTTGCTCTGACATGATAATTGCATGGTTCACAGCATCCTTTAGGTTTGCCAGTATCACTCAGAAACTCTCGGAATACTCTAGAACGCTCGCTCTTTCTAGCGCTCTCAGCTCTATCTTTTTCAGTCTTCTCAATCTTATCTTGATCTTCTCTAGCCTTCTTAATTCTGTGTTTTTCGGCCTTCTCAGCTTTCTCTTGAGTTTTTCTAGTTTTCTTAGCCCTATCTTTTTCATCTTTCTCAGCCTTGTCTTTTCTAGCCCTTTCAGCGCGCTCAGCCTTGCCTTTACTCATTTAGCCACCTTGTTCTATGTTAGTCAAAGAAGACTTAAAAAACTCTTGGTTATTGACGATGAAATCCAACTCAATATGCACCACGTTGCACGCCACCGATTAAAGCACGTGCATTTATTTAGAAGTTCAGCAATCAATGCTAAAGTGGGAAACATATGTCAGAAATAGAAAAAATGGTGAAAGATTTCAAGAAGATCGCCTCGGAAAAAGAGAGGAGATTACTGGAACTATATCTCGAATATTCGACGGAAAAGATTTCACTTCAGAAGTTTTCCGAAGAAACCAGTAAATTGGAGTTTCCTGCGCCTGATTTCTATATTGCGTGCATTCTTGGTGCATTAATGAAATCCGTTATTTCACTCGAAAAGAAAGTCACAGGAATTGAGAGGAAATTAGAAAACCTAATTGGTTCCTCCAGTGAAAAAAGCGCTTAAGAACGCGAGGCATCATATCTTTAGCGATTAAACACTTAAACAGATACTCTGTAAGCGCACGCTAGCCAAATGAATGGAGCAAAATCATAGAAAAGGCAGTCTATCGCACTATGCATTGGACGTGTCTTTAGCGCTTAAATGCCTAAACGCTTAAACGCTTAAACCGATAAACTTATAAGTCGGTAAGCACATAATACTTTATGTGGATAAGCAAATCAAAGATGGATGGAAAATGATAACAAAAACAAACGTAACACTCGGCATCAGACATTTTGCTTATTGGAAATACATCTAACACGTGCGAATCGTGTAAAAAACTAAGAAACAAAAAAATAATGGCGGGTGCTAATTGAAATGGGTAGAATCAGCGTAGCGATCTCTGATACACTGGAAAAGAAGCTCAGGTTCAAAACCATCGAGAGATTTGGCGGGAAAAAGGGCGACCTATCCAGAGCAGTCGAAGAAGCCGTAGAAACATGGGTCGCCATGAAAAAATAGGTTTTTGAACAAAAGGGCCCCTACGTTGGTCATGGGCGCGCGCACGCATTCTCAGATAGCGCGCGCGAGATGTACTTGCCACTTCCAATTCTTCTTCAAAATAGCAAAGACGCGAATGTTAGATGAAGTGCGCATAAATATGGACGTGAAAATCTATGTTTGAAAAAGTAATTTTGATAGATGATGCTGGGTGGGGCGACCTCATATTAGGTGTGGTAATCGGCGCCCTCAACCTCAACCTACCAGACCCTAGATATATGGAACGTAGGATCCCAATTTCATCCTTCCAGCCGCCTAACTTCGAGGACAAGAAATACTTGGATGACGCAGTGAAAATCGCCGATAAAATCGTTCAGGTCATGCAGCCTGACATGGAAACTAACTTCAAAGTATGCTCAGGATATATTCTTTCCAGTGTACGTAAATACTTGAGAGAACGGGGATTCAGAGTGGAGGAAGTGGAAGCTACAGGTGAACTGCAAGAAAAGGTTGAACGGGGCTACATAAGATGGTGCAAGGAGATGGGAGTTCCGGCAGAAATACTGGAAGGCAAAGAACGTTTTTGGTCATTTCTAGAATGGGTTGCGGAAAGCCCCAGATTCAGAGAGAAACTCGTGAAGACGGGATGGGGAAGTTGGGAAGAGAAATGGCGAGAAAAAGCATTCCTGAAAGGTAATATAGCATGTTAGGAACGAGAAGCGTGCCCGATGGACGCCGTAGCAGATTCGAGATCATAGCAGAGATTCTAAGAGGTTTGCGGGAACCAATTTGCTGGACGAATATTATGTCTCATTGTAATATGAGCTCAAGACAATCAGGGCAATACTTGAATTTCTTGAGGTCAAGTGATCTTATTCAGATGCAAATGGGAGCAGGAAAAGTAACATATCAGAGAACAGAAGCTGGCCGAGAATTTCTAAAACGTTATAACAAGATAGCTCTGTTACTTGATCCTAGCATTTCTGCACCTTCCCTAATTTGAAAATGCAGAGAGCTCACTGCACAAAAAAAGGCAAAATGCGTGAAACACTTCACATGTGTTGAAGCCCACGCGCACGACAACATGTTTATTTCCGGTAAAAAATTACTATTCGCGGTTGAAAGGTGAGGTGACAGAAGACGAGTAGAGATCAGAATCCCCGCAGAAAAAAGATGGCTGTGAGCAAACAGCATGGCCACCAAACGAGAAGAACTCGTGGGGGAAAGAAACAGAAGAGAAGGTAAGGACGCGCGTGGTACTACGATTCTGAGGCAACGGAGTACAGAAATCCCACAAATTCCAAGATTAAACGTCGCAGTTTTTCTTGGGTAACTGCCCACTTATCTAATGCATCCCAACTTTCATCTGTAGCCTCTACATAATCCTCGGTAGAAAGCCTGTGTCTTTCTTTGTGCTCCGTTTCCCACCCACTAGCATAATCCTTGGTTTGGTTAAATAAGTCTACAATTCGTCTGCTATACGCAGTTATCTTCTCAGTTACGGATGGATTGTGCTTCTTTGCATAATCTGCAACCATGAAGAGACGTTCTAAATTAGCCCAGTGTACTTCTGCGGTTCCAAACCATTCGCGAAGTGGGTAGAAACAGTTTTTGTCCCCATAAAGGAATTCTAGTTCGTCAAGAATCTTTGCGTCTATAGCCCTCATGGAATACTTTTCTTGAGTTCGTCAGAGTAAAAGCCTTTTGCACATATTGGACAGGCGGCGTTAGAAGTTCTTTCCATTAAATCGTGCACGCCACAAAAGCGTTAAAGGAGGGTGAGATTAGAATCTGCGTATGCGCTGTTCGCATTGCGGAGTATGCTGTGAAAAAACTGAAATGATGCTTTCTAATACAGACATTGAACGTCTAGAGAGACTCGGCCATGACAGACAGAAGTTTGTGCAGTACGACAGGCACGGGTTTGCCAGACTGAAAAATCGCCGCGGACTCTGCGTCTTCTATGATGTCGAAAAGTGTCGCTGCCAGACTTATGGGCACAGACCTTTGGGATGTCAGATTTA
>JGI2172J19969_10000165_pt1 | contig 26263 bp, 19 predicted proteins | sample DeeMarSWOR230_32_FD_19969 | JGI IMG/M metagenome (IMG submission 19969)
AAAAATCCCCGAACATCTGCTCCAACTCACCCTTGTAGAAGTACCCAGGGCCATCCTGGTTCCAGACTGTATCAGCCGCTTGCTGGGTGGCATCATACCAGTATCGACCCCATTTTGCCTTGTTGTCGTACTGGATAAAAGCGTTGAACCGGGTCGAAGGCGTGATGTGGTAATCCAATCTGAGGTAGCTTGAGGCCAGCCAGGTTTTGTCAGAGGTTGAGGCTAGAGTTAGAGAATCGATATCCTGAACTCCCCATGAACCGTAGAACCAGAATTTGTCTTTGACAATAGGTCCGCCGAAGTTGGCTCCATAGAGATACAACCTGTTGATGCCGGCTGCGGTGTATCCGATATCTGCTAGCTCCGGAGGAACATTGTCCGCCTGCCAGGCATTTCTTTCCACATCGAGGTAAAACGTGCCCGAATATTTATTCGCGCCCCGTTTTGTGATCAGGTTTAATTGGACTCCTCCGGTTTGAGACAGAATATCGTTTGCCCCGTAGTTGATCTGCAGCTCCTCGTAGCTGGAAACGTTCACATAGGCCGGAGCGGCTCCAAGGGCAGAATTGTCAGTGATGTTCGCTCCATCAATGCTCCATGTGTTGTCATCTTCTTTGGAACCGTGACCGAAATAGGCTGATTGCTGTCCGGCTTCATTGCCTCCGATGTCCTCTCTATCGATGAGCATTCCAGGAATCAGGGACATCAAGACCCAGGGATTCCTGGCCGTAGGAAGGTCCATGATCATCTCCTCGGTGATGCTGACACCTACACGGGCTCTTTTGGTGTCGATAACAGGATTCTCGGCCACAACGGTGACTTCTTCTGTGAGAGCCGTCTGTTCCAGCCTGATGTCAAGAGTGACGTCTTTTCCAAAGGAGACGGTGATGTTTTCCTGGACATGAGTTTTGAATCCAGGGAGTTCGAGTCTGAGAACATAATCATTAGCCACTGGCAGAGTCAAAAACCGGAAGTTTCCTCTGTCCGATGTGACGGCTGTCATAGTGACGATCTTTGAGCCTGTCAATGTTACGCTGACACCGGGAAGGGCAGCGCCATCTACATCAGTAACCACTCCTTTGATCGCGCCAAATTCTTGAGCAGCAACGAAAGTTCCCATCATAAAGAACAAAATTAACAATGGTGTGATTTTTTTCACTTTATTCCTCCTTTCCCATCCTAAAATGGGTTTTTTCACTCCGGAGTAAAATCATTTACTCCAAAATCATTATTGACTTTTTTGTTTTGTGTATCTCCGTTAATCACCTCCTTTTTAGATGAATTTTCTATTATAAGACTCATTTATCCTACAAATCAAATAAAATCTATAAATATAATCAATTAAAAATTACAACTTAAGATTTTCTGTGTGCTTCGTATTATTCTTACCTCGCTTCTCGGACATTCTTTCTCTTAAATTTAACCTTCCAAAATGAACTATTCATTACTATAAAAGTACTCATACAATCAGGAAGAACAGTAATAATAAAACAATGATAACGAGAATCATTATTTTCAGTTTACCCTCCTTTTAATGGTAAAAATAAACTCTCTTTCTGGAGCAAAATTTTCTCTCTATCCCCCTATTCACTGTTCTTTCTAACGTTTCCAGATTGTCACCTCCTTTATGGAATTTTTGACTCAATGAATCGAGTTCTCCTGCAATATTCTTGGCTTTATTCTCCAATTCGTGCCTCAAGAATCGTTTCATCGTGTACTGACTTAATCCAGAAGAGGTTTTTGTCTCACCAAAGTGTGCGTCTAAGGGATGATTTTTCCCGATCCATTCCCATAGATTCAATATGCCCAGATAAACGACAAGTTCATTGACTTTTTTATCCTGTGCGATCTTAAGAAGGTTTTGCTGCTGTTCCAGGAAGTCCCAGACTGCGATTCTAGAGTCAGCGAATTGATTTAGAGTGCGCCTTGTAGTATTTTCCATTGTCTTTATTTTTATTTAAGCAAGAACCATGCCAATCAATTCACAGGGAATAAGCAGAGATTTCTTGCCCTGAATCGAGAGTCGGGACCAGATTCTCAAGCGATGGATTTGTCTAATTTTTAGACATGAAATAGGCCGATAAAAGGAGTGCGCATCTAGAACCTACAGAAAATAAAAGAATTATAAGAAGGGAAGCCTGACGTGTCTAATTTTCATACAAAATGTTGTGTGGAGGGGGATGTATAGGCTTAGTTTTTGATTTTATATTTTTCGATTTTGTTATCCAGAGTCTGACGAGTGATTCCCAATATCTTGGCCGCCTCACTCTTGTTCCTGTCCGTAGATCTCAGCACTCTAATGATGTGGTCTTCTTCAACACGATCGAGAGGCTCAAGCAGTGGAGGGATAATCTTCAAGCCTTTTCGAATGCTATAAGGCAAATCCTCGGGTTGGATCACTTCTCCGTCTCCAAGTACAACCGCTCGCTCTATGTAGTTTTTCAGCTCTCTTACATTTCCTGGCCAATCGTACGACAGCAGTAGCTGTTGAGCTTTCTGCGAGATCTTTTTGGCTTTGCCAGCCATGAAGTATTCTGCTAACGGGATAATATCTTTCTTCCTTTCTCGAAGCGCTGGCAGTTTCAGTAAAACCACGTTTAAACGGTAATAAAGGTCTTCACGGAATCGACCTTCTTTAACCGCCTTTCCCAGGTCTTTGTTCGTTGCGGCAATGACCCGGACATCCACCTTTATACTCTTGGATCCGCCCACTCTCTGGAATTCCTGTTCCTCCAGTGTCCGGAGGACTTTCGCCTGTGTCTCCAAACTCATGTCACCTATTTCATCAAGGAAGATTGAGCCCCCATGAGCCAGCTCAAACTTTCCCTGGCGGGCACTCACGGCACTGGTAAAAGCTCCTTTTTCGTGGCCGAAGAGCTCGCTTTCGATCAGTTCTTTGGGTATGGCTGCACAGTTGACAGCAACGAATGGTCGATTGCTTCGAGACGATTGCCCGTGAATGGCCTGGGCCACCAATTCCTTTCCCGTTCCTGTGTCACCCTCGATAAGTACCGTGATATCTGACGGTGCGACTTTTTTTATGGTCTGGAAGACCTTTTTCATCTTCTCAGAATCTCCCAAGACCTGGAACCTTGGCATTAATGCATTGGCCAAACGGATATTCTCCTGGACCACTTGCCTGTGAAGCCATGAATTCCTGAGCGCGGTCCCGGCCTGGTGACAAAGAGCTGTTAAGAACATCAAGTCATCTTCGGAAAATTTTCCAGCAGAAGCCCGGTTGTCTAAGTAGACGACTCCGATGACTTCATTCTGGAAGAGCAGGGGAGCGCACATAGCCGACCTGATGCTGTATTCCTTGACGCTTTTGACATCTCTGAATTGCTGGTCTTTTAGGGCATTAACAGTCAGGATGGAAACTCCTTCTTTGTGCACCTTATGCAGAATTGTCCGGCTCACTTCCAGTCTCTCTGATTCTTGTTCTGCTGTATTATCTCGGACAAATTCACAGGTCAGCTCCCCAGTTTCTTCATCAACCAAGGCGATAAAACCTCTTTCCGCATCCAGCGTCCGGAAAGCTGAATTCATGATCTCATCCAGCAATTTTTGCTGGTCTTCCAGATGAAGAAAAATCGACCGGCTGAACTCATACAGGAGCATCAGTCTCTGGTGATCCTTTTTGAGTGAAGAAAGGTTCAATTCATCAGAAGCGAAAATGTCTGTCCGCGTAGCGTCCACAGAGGCAACTTCCACGGCTTCCTGGGCCATATCTTCAGCCGCGAGAAATTCAACCCGGGTTGAGGGACGGGATTCTCCGGTTCTGAAGATCAGCACGGAATCACCCAATCTTATTCTATCCCCATCCTTCAACCTGTGGTGTGAAATGACTATTCCGTTGACGGAAGTGGGGTGCTTGGCGCCTAAGTCATGCACTTCAAAGCCTCCATCTTTGAGCGCAACAATTTTCGCGTGCTCACGAGAGACACTCTGGTCAGTCAAGAATACATCGTTGGAGGAACTTCTCCCGAGTGTTATGACATCTTTATTGATTGTGATAATCACAGGTTGAGCGTCTTTCTGCTGCAGCACTAAATGAGGCATTGTATTAAAATTTCCTTTAAATTTCTGTAAAAAAGTCTGAATCTCGAAGTCTCGTCCATCTGTCCAGTCATCTTCCAGGCTTTATTCTCGCGGAAAGTGGCCAACACGTTGTTTAGTTTGCTGTTGTTTTGCTTTCCTTATATATTCTATCCTGACTTCTGAACGCATACAAGTGAATTTCTGACGAAATCCGAATCCCTTTAGGTGAAAAATGCGTATTAGTGAATAGAGGAAGATTGGTTGAATGTCATACGAATGCGAATTCAGGAGAGTGGGGATAAAGATTACATTCAAAAAAGATAGCCGAAAAGAGGGAAATTGAATTATACGGGCTTGAAAGAAAATCAAATTAAAGTTAATATGACTAATCTTATCAAATCAGTAAAATATAATCCCACAATGAAATCAAGTTTGTAAGAAATGGAGAATGTGAATTATGGGTAGAAGTTTTTTGGCACGCAATTTGCATAAGCTATATTTGTATATTTTTATATGCATTGCTTTATCTTCTTTAATACGTGGGAGGAAGGAGAAAAAGCCATGAAATGTCCTCATTGTGATTATGATAATCCCGATGAGTCTCGTTTTTGCAGTCAATGCGGGACAAAATTTGGGCCTCCCGAGGATATCTCGGAAGTTCCGACCATAACTCGCCAGACTTCATCAGAAGACTTCACCCCTGGCTCAACCTTTGCCGAAAGATATCAGATCATTGAAGAGGTCGGGCAGGGAGGTATGGGAACTGTCTACAAAGCCCTCGATACAACAATAAACGAGAAAGTGGCGTTAAAGCTCATAAAACCTGAAATCGCGTCAAACAAACACACGATCGAACGTTTCCAGAATGAATTGAAATATGCCCGAAAAGTATCCCATAAGAATGTCTGCCGCATGTACCATCTCAGCAAAGAAAACGATTTCCATTACATTGTCATGGAGTATATCCCGGGTGAAAACTTAAAGAGCATGATTCGCATGACAAAACAGTTGAGCATGAAAACCGCTGTCGATATCGCCAAGCAGGTGTGCGAAGGTTTGGCTGAAGCTCACCGTTTGGGAGTGGTGCATCGTGATTTAAAGCCGTCAAACATCATGATTGATAAAGGCGGAACTGCACGGATCATGGATTTCGGAATCGCTCGATCTTTACAAACAGATGGGATGACAGGGCCTGGAGTGATGGTGGGCACTCCTGAGTACATGAGCCCAGAACAGGTCGAGGGAAAGAAGGTTGACCAGCGTTCTGATATCTACTCACTCGGAATCATACTCTATGAGATGGTGGCCGGAAAAGTTCCTTTTGTGGGAGACACCCCTATCAGCGTTGCTTTGAAACATAAGAACGAGATTCCTCAAAATCCAAAAAAAATCAATGCACAGATTCCAGAACCATTGAGTCATACAATCCTGAAGTGCCTGGAGAAGAAAAAAGAAAAAAGGTTTCAAAGTGTTGATGAACTCCTCGCAGAGCTTAAAGCCATTGAAAAAAAGCTGCCCACTACAGAAAGCAGAATTCCAAGTAGAAAACCTGTCACTTCGAGGGAAATCACAATCAAGTTCAACATAAAAAAACTCATTCTCCCTGCATTTCTCTTGATCGCAATAATTGTATTAAGTATCGCAGGATGGAAATTTTTCTCGAAAGAAGCGGGTGCTGTTCCTCTCGAAGAAATGGTCAAAGTCGCGATCATTACGTTTGAGAACCAGACAGGCGATTCTAAATTTGATTATCTCAAGGAAGCCATCCCGAATCTCCTCATCACAAGCCTCGAGCAGAACAAGTACATCCGCGTCACTACATGGGAGAGGCTGCACGACCTTCTCAAGCAAAAGGGAAAAAAGGATGTGAAAGATATCGATAGAGACCTGGGATTTGAGCTTTGTATTCAGGAAGGTGTCGATGCCATCGTTCTGGGAAGTTTCGGGAAGGGGGAAGAGACTTTTACGACCAATGTTAATGTTCTGGATGTGGAAACAAAGAACCTGATTAAAAGCACTAGCTCTAGGGGAACAGGAGTGGACAGCATCCTCAATAAGCAGATCGATGAATTGAGCAGGGAAATCTCCAGGGGAATAGGCTTGTCCGAACGGAAGGCAAAGCCTCCAAAAGTTCAGATTGCAGAAGTGACGACGGCTAACATGGAAGCCTATAACAATTTTCTAAGAGGACGGGAAGACTATGAAAAATTTTATTTCGTTGAAGCCAGACAGTTTCTCGAAAGAGCCATAGAGCAAGACCCAGAGTTTGCTTTAGCCCATTTTTATTTGACACGTGTCTACGGATATCTGGGTGATAGACAGAAGAGGGATGAGTCTCTTGAAAAGTTCAAGAAATTCGGGAATAAAGTTACGGGAAAAGAAGGACTTTACATAGAAGCCATCTTGGCTGGAATGGATGAGAAAGATAAAGAACGAAAGAAATATTTTGAGATTCTCCAGGAGATTGAGAAAAAGTATCCTGAAGAGAAAAGGATTCACTTCGATCTAGGTCTGTATTATTTGGGAAGAAGTATGCAGGATGAAGCGGAAGCAGAGTTGAAAAAAGCGATCGAACTCGACCCAGAATACGGGTATGCCCTGAATCAGCTGGCTTATTTGTACAGCAACAAGAACGATTTTGAAAAAGCACTTGAGCACTTCAAGAGATATGCCTCTGTGTCTCCCGGAGATGCCAATCCATTCGATTCTATGGGAGAGATGTATTTCCGCATGGGAAAGCTGGATGAATCTATCGTAAAATTCAAAGAAGCACTGGAAGTCAAACCGGATTTTTCTTCTTCATGGAAAATATCATACATCTACGCTCTCAAAGAGGATTATGGCGAGGCTCTCAGGTGGATTGACCAATTCATCTCCACCGCCCCGTCTGTCCTATGGCAGTCTTTCGGACATCAATTGAAGGGATTTTATTTTTATATCCTGGGAGACCTTGACCAAGCTTTTGAGGAGATTGAGAAATCTGAAGAGCTGGCAAAAAAAATCAACGACAATTCTCTGATCGACATCGCTTACAGAATAAAACTATGGATTTGTTACGAATGGGGAAAAATCGACCTCTTCCGAGAATACCAGAAGATCCGAATGGATTTCAGGGCCAATAACAACATCGGCGATGAAACCGAAAACAACATCATCTCCAATTTCTACGAGGGATTGGCGGACCTGAAAACCGGTCAGATAGAATCGGCAAAGTCAAAACTGTCTGCCATTCAGTCCATTATGTCGGATATGGAGGCAGAAAAAGCAAAACAGATGAAAACAACCACACATGATTACCTCCACAGTCTGATCCTGCTCGAAGAGGGCTCTGCGGATGAGGCCATCGCTCTCATCGAAAAAGCGCCTCCTCCCAAGGTATCGTTCAGTGCAATTGTGTCCTTCGTGAGGAGGAACCTCCCGTTTGATGATGACCTGCTTGCTCTGGCATACGTGAAAAAGGGGGAGACGAAAAAAGCCATCTCGGAATACGAACGCATAACTTCTCTTAATTTAGAAATTGGACTGGATAGACCCATCATCCATCCTCTGAGTCGTTACAGACTGGCAAAACTGTATGAAGAGACAGGGCAGAAAGAAAGGGCCATCGAACAGTATGCCAGAGCTATGGAAACATGGAAGACTTCAGAGGAGGGGCTGTTTGAAGTGGAGGATGCCAGAGAAAGACTCGAAACTTTAAAGGCTCAAACATCCAAGAAACTAGATAAATAATCTATTGAGGACGTTCCCGAAAGGGACACCCTGTCTTGGCCGACTGGTTTCTGGAACGCCATCAAAAGATAGAGTCTCCCCGCAGGGAACGCCCTCTTTTTGAACTCCTTTATGTTTGAACTCAATCCCTCTGAAAACGTATTTTTTTACGTAGGATTTAATGAGAAACAATTTTCAGTTTGCGTTCTCTGATTTGACCCAATTCGTGTCCTGTGGTAGCTTTATTCTCAGAAGACAGTAAAAAGGAGAATGGCGTTGGAAAATGTCAAACAGAGTTCTTCAAGTTCAACAAAGAAATGGCTTATCGGATGCGGAATCGGCTGCGGCGCAATCGCTTTGATTGTGATTATCCTGATTATGGGTGGTTTCTTTTTTATCAGGAATATCGTACAGGATTTTAGAAATTCGGAAGAGTTGATGGATACTCTGGTCGATGAGTTCGGGACCATTCAGGAATACTGCCCATCTCCAAATGGAGCCATAGAGCCGGAACGGTTAGAGGCTTTTCTTGCCGTAAGAGAAGCCATGGCTCCCGTACGGGAAGAATTAGAACGGTCACTGCGTTTTCTCCAGGATAGTGACGATGAAGGACTGGGCGAAGAGGAACGCAGAAGTGTGTTTAAAAAAATCACGACGGGCTTTGGGCTGATATCCCAAATAGCTGACTTCCATAAAGCCCGGACTCAAGCGCTGTTAGACGCAGGAATGGGAATGGGCGAGTATTATTACCTTTATACTGTTTCCTATTACTCCTGGCTGGGAAAACCTATTCTGGATGGCCACGATTTTCAGATTAGAGGTGATGACGAAGGATACAGATTCAGCGACTGGGAAAGCGAAGAATCTGATGAGGTCCGTCAGGATATGACTCTCCGGTGGCTGCACAGGATAATCCTGCCCATGCTTCACAACCAGTATGAAAAGTTGACTGAAAGTGGTGTCTCCGGTGCCCAAAGGCAATGGCAAAGAGCCCTGGAAGCTGAAATGGAGGCCATGGAGTCCAACCGATATCGATTGGTCTGGAAGGATGGACTGCCTGAGTTGATAGTCAAATCTTTAGAACCCTTCAAGCAGAGGTTGGAAGCCAGCTACAGCCCACTGACGAATGGCATGGAGATTGCTCTTGAAAGAAGATAAGAAAAGCCAAAACAAGGGAGATTTCCTTCGGAACCATTATCGGTATTCTAGTGATTGTTTATCTCGTCAAGCCTCAAATCCGGGAATATTTTGAATCCGCAAAGAAAGAGTAAGCATAAGGAAAAACAGGCCTGGACTGCCTCAAAGCCATAATTTTTGCTGCCAGGCTATGAATATGATAAAAAAATAACAGAAGATACTGTAATATGTCACATTCAGAGGATTAATCATGTATCGGATAAAAAGATATATCGCTCTTGTGATTGCCACTTTACTCATCTGCTCTTTTTCTTATTCGACAAATGTCATTATCATCGCTGTCGATACTCTAAGAGCCGACCATCTTGGTTGTTATGGATATCCAAGGAATACCAGCCCCAACATTGACAAGTTTGCCGAAGATGGCGTGAAGTTTACTCATTGCTACACTCCTTCTCCTCTGACAACTCCTGCATTCGCTTCGATGTTATCGTCTCTCTCCCCGTACAAACACGGAGCCAAACGAAACGGAATGTCTGTGTTCAACAGAACAAAAATATTACCCCAGTATTTAAAAAGGCATGGATATTATTCGGGAGCTTTCATCTCTAACTATACACTCAAAAAAGACCTGACAAGATTGAACCGTGGTTTTGATACCTACACCGAAGTGCTCGACAAAAAAAGATGGCTCCGAATGTTTCTCTCAGAGGGTGATGCAAAAGATGTCAGTGAAAAGGCTTCGAGATGGCTGTACAAAAATTCCGAAAGAAAATTTTTTCTCTGGGTTCATTACACATCGCCTCATGAACCTTATGTTTACCATAAGGAATTTGATAAGGGATACAAAGAAGTCGACCCTTCTGTCTATCCGGATGGTAGCCACTTCAAAAAAATACGAAAATACGACACTGAGATAGGCTATGATGACCATCACATCGGACAGTTAATCAAGAAGATAAAGGAGTACGGGCTCTATGACGATTCCTTGATCATATTCATGGCGGATCATGGAGAAAGTTTCGGTGAGCATGATTATTTCACCCACGGAAGAAAATTATATAATTCCGGCCTTCATGTGCCTCTAATAGTGAAACTCCCCTTGAGTGAAAATGCTGAAACCGTGGTCGAAAGGAATGTTTCCCTTCTAGACATTGCTCCAACGATCCTTTGGCACCTGGGAATTCCAATACCCGAAGGCATGGAAGGAGAAGACCTTTTTAACCCGAAGAGCGAGGAGAGAGTATTTTATTTTGAAGCGTATAAAGGCGTTGTCGACTCTAAAAGAGGTGAACTGTTTCACTTGAAGGTGAGCCCGATCCGGTACGGAATGCTCAAAGACAACATAAAACTCATCTATGATAATAACAAATATGAAGCATACGATGTCGAAAAAGACTGGTTCGAGAGTCAGAATATTTACCATAACCCAGACAGTCAAATGGCCGTCTTGTCTGGAATGCTAATTCAATTCAAAGCCAACGTCGAAGAATTCATCGAGTACAGCAAGAAGTATCTCAAACAGAGATCCAAACTCACAAAAGAAGAGATTGAAAAGCTAAAATCTCTTGGTTACATAAAAGAATAAACACTGCATTCTCTGAGACCATCAAGAGCCCCTGAATAAAAAATGTTTAGATACTTGAACACGTATGATTTTCCTCCCTACAGACCTCCTAACGAGGCGGACAGCGCACTCATTCGTGTCACAAGAGGCTGTCCTTGGAATAAATGTGCATTCTGTTTCATGTACAAATCCCTTCGATTTGAGGCTAAATCTTTAGAAGAGGTCAAAAAGGATGTAGACAAAGCCAGGCAGATTTATAAAACAGCGGAATCCATATTCCTCGGTGACAGCGATAATCTCGTGCATAAAGAGTTGCCGGCGATCGTGGCACATATTAAAGAGATATTCCCTGAGGCAAAACGGATAACTGCTTATGCCAGAGCCAAGACTATTCTGATGAGGAAGATTGAATTCTTGACAGAAGTTCGAAAAGCAGGCCTTGACAGGCTCCACGTTGGCCTTGAATCCGGAGATCCGTTGGTCCTCGATTTGTTGTGCAAAGGGGCCCATCCTGAAGAAATGATCAAGGCAGGCCAGAAGGCCAAGAAGGCCGGATTTGAAGTGTCCTTCTATGTCCTCAGCGGTGCGGGAGGCCGAAACCGGTGGAACGAACACGCATTAAACAGTGCCAGAGTTCTCAACGAAGCCATGCCGGATTTCATACGTTTAAGAACACTGACCCTCAAGCATGGGACTCCCTTAAAAGATAAACTGAAAAGAGGTGAATTTGAGATCACTCCTCCTCTGGAACGATTGAAAGAAGTAAGACTTTTCATTGAAAGCCTGAATGTTAAAGGGTGCTATTTGGCCAGTGACCATGTGACGAATTATCTCTGGGCAGGAGGGAGTGTTATTTACAGGGGAGTGGCTGGATATCTTCCAGCGGACAAGAAAAGAATGATTAAAACCCTGGATGAAGCCATAGGGTTTATTGAATCGACTGAGAGTGAGATTAAGGATTCTAATCGACTGTATGAGGAAGGATTCTTTACAGCGCTGTAGAGCTTTCTTTATCCCTTATAAATATCAATATAAAAACTTTTTTCGAATCTCGATCAGAAACGAGTTTTTCATCCGGAACGACCTTATCAAGTGTAAACCCTCTACTGGCAAATTCGTTGAGAACAGAAGTGAGTTCACGATCACTTCTCTCAATTTCTTCAAACTTTTGACTTAAATGCAGCGTTTTTGCCTGGTACTCCATTTCTTTCTCCATGCATCACGTTGTTGCATATTTTACCACAGAGTAGGGGCATTTTTAAAGCGCAAAATCAGCACCAACCAAGAAATAAACTGTACACTTATTAGTCGAATAAAGAGATGAAAAGGAGGAAATCATGCTTTTTCCCTGGTTTGAACATGCTTGTGTAAAAAGGGGACTGTCCCTTTCAGTCCTTATTTCAAGAAGAGAGGGACTGTCCCCTTTTTTTGTAGAATATGTAGAGTAAGGGTTCGGCTATTTTTATGAATAATTCAGGATAGGTTTTTTGTGTTTGTTTGCGTTATAATAAACGTAGAGAAGATGACTGTCCATCGACAATCAGGCAAAATCTCACTTATTAAAGCTATCCTTCGAATCATTCTTGTGGGGATAATTTCACTGCCTATGCTTCAAGCCCACACTCTTTTTTATCTCTCTGAACGACCTTTAGATAAACTTGAGAACAAAAAGAGCCCTGAGGAAATCCTGAGAAATATCTATAAAGAAGTTTCAGAATTGGGCAAAAGGAAGAATGAATATTTCATAAAGAGAGAATTTCATTTTGACCTGGATGAAAATCCGACAAATACCGAAGAGCACATTGTTGTTTTAATATATGACATTGAAAAGGGAGAGAGGATGGTCGTTCAGGTGACTTATTTCGAAACCGATGGATTGATCCATTCTGTGAAATACGCCAAAGACATAAAATTGATATCTTGTTATGTAGACTCAGAGAAATTAAAAATCGAAAAATGCGACTTCAGTAAGAAAGAAATGGAGCCATTGTTTTCAGATATTCTGAAGGGAATTCAGGAAGAGAAAAAATTATTCAAGCTGATCGACAAGAAAGATGCTGAGCATTCTAGCATTAAAAAAGAACCTCGAATTTCATCCGTCTCTTTTTTAATTCAATGATGAGCCTTTTTCTGTATTCATTGAAAAAGGCGCTCGCTGCTGCTTCTTTAAGCCCCTGTTGAATGTAAAAAGCCTTTATGGTGCTCAGGTAGTTCATTTTATCGATATAGACCTTGTCTATTTTTCCATAGAGACGTTCGATGAGTTTTTCCGGATTCCCCGGGAGTAGGGGACCGATAAAGGCGAAAGTCTTGATGCCTGTTTTCCGAATTGTCTCGAGCATTTGAATTCTGTCAATGACGCTGGATGCCCTTGGTTCGAACAATTGGGCTACTTTCTCATTATCCGTCGTTATGGTCGACCCCACTTCAATTTCTTCAAACTCTTGAAAGAGGTCCAGGTCACGGAGAGCAAGCTTTGATTTTGTTTGAATATTCACAGGGAATGGCTTATCAGCCAGCTCTCTTAAACATCGTCTTGTGAGCTCATATTTCGCCTCAAGAGGCTGATAGGGATCACACACAGAAGAAATCCAGACAATTCCCTTTTTGGCTCTTTCCAACTGTTTTCGCAAGAGCTCAGGAGCATTGATCTTGACATCTACAAACTCTCCCCATGGCTCTTTGTGGCCCGAATAGCGCCGCATAAACAGACGCGCATAGCAGTAAGCGCAGTTGATTTGGCATCCAGTGTAGGGATTTAAGCAGTAATCAAAAACTTTTGATTTATTGAGAATGCTTTTCGCCTGAATCTCTCTGACAATCACTGGTTGAATCCTTTAGCGCCGTCTATTAGATTATAAAGATAATCCTTTCCACTTTTCAAATAAGAGTGGGGATCTTGCTCGTGACTGATTGATCCGTTCCTGCTCAATCATTCGAATTCCAGTCTTTTTGCACTTTTTCAGGATCAGGATCTATGGGGATGGAGGAGCGGAATTGAGGATTTAGCCTCTGGAGGACGGTTTTGGAGGGAACCCGACGAAGTCGGGCGGGAGGACTGTCTGAGCACGGAAGGCTCAACCGGAGAAGCCAATGAGTCCAGCGATTTCGGTTTGGGGCTTGAGATAAGCGTGCGGAGTTCCGCAGCGCCGATAAAACCGCCCGGAGGATGGCGTTAAAAATCCTCTCTGGAGCGTATCCATCCCCATAGACCTGAAATTATGAAAAAATTGGGGGAACTCTAGCAAATGATTAATATTGACATTCAATTTTTGATTGAATAGAATCGACAAGAACAAACAGTGGAGTCCCTTTTCTGGATGAAGCGTTCGAAACCAAACAGGAGGGAAAAATGACTAACGAACAAAAGCCTGTGCAGGTTGTACCTGATCCCGCCGCACAGGTATCCGGCCCATCTATCGGACTTCTTGTCACAGGAATCATCGGTGGAGTATTCAGCGTGATCGGTCTGTTCATGAGCTTCTTTGGGACGAGTTTAAGCTCGCTCATGGCAGACAGGTTTGATCAATTCGACGAGCGGTATACAGAACTCTATGAGGGAGCTGCGGGTATTGCCAGCTCTTTTATCGGCATCCTGGTCGCTGCGCTCATCATCTACGCGGCCCTGAAGATGAAAGAGCTCAGCCAGTACGGATTGTGTATGGCTGCGAGTATTCTGGCTATGATTCCCTGTATCAGTCCCTGTTGTATTATTGGACTGCCCATCGGAATTTGGTGTCTGATTGTGTTGACGAAGCCGGAAGTAAAGACCGCCTTCCACTGAGATTAACTCCGTATCAGTCTATCCACTGGCAAATGGAGCCAGTCACTTCAAAACGAAAAGGTGAACTCACCCCTTATTTGATTATTCTTATACTCTGCTCTGTCATCCTGGGAGGCGCTGCAATCTTAAAGCCTTCAACTCCAGAAGCTCCCTCTCTCCAGGTTGGGAGGATCACACTTCCAAATACCTGTATCTTCCGCGCCACCACTGGGCTGCCCTGCCCGGGCTGCGGCCTCACACGTTCCATAGTTGCCGCGGCGCACGGACACCTGGCTGTGAGCTTTTCTCATCATCGCCTGGGCCTATTGGTTTTCATTTATGTATTTCTACAGTTTGTCTTTAACCTGTCTTATATTTCAATTGCAAAATGGAGGGGGCCTCTCTCTCGATATATCAAGCTTCTGCATAAGGGCATGATCCTCTTGGCTGTTCTCTTCTTCTTGAATTGGATTCTGACTCTCATTCTTATATTCATCTGAACTGGAACATCGCAACAGACCTGTTTTTTCTTCGACAGTCACCCACAAAAAAAGGTGAAATCAGACTCAATTCGGAATGAAACTACGGGATCTCTCTGTTCACTTCTGGCTTTTAGGCTTGATAAAATGAGATATGGAGTTTGCATAATACTCGAGTACATCCATCTCATCCGGGGCAGCGCAATAGACCCGGTTGTTTTCCAGCACGATATGTCTCAAAGTCAGCATACGCAATCCGACTTCGATGGTGTAATCTCTGTCGCTTCGAGGAATGTAGACACGTGCTCCCTGTTTTTCAAGTTTGTCGATCAGCCTCTGGACGCGAGCCTTGATCTCTAAATCCGAAAAACTCTTTTCCGGGTTATCCGCAAACACAGTAGCGATCAAGGGAACAGGCGCAATAGGGATGACTGTACAGACTTTTTCCATTAACTGTTCAGCCAATGCCTGAACTTTTTTGATCCGTTCCTCTTTTCTCATGTTTGGGAAATCAAGCTTATGCTTCTTTACGTATTCTCTCAAAGAGATGGGAGTGCCGAAGTTCACAATAGCATAACCAAAACGGTGCCAGCGCCCACGGAGCATGAGCCAGAAATTGTGCAGGATGAAAGATACTGTTGTTTTGATGGCACCTGGAGTCGATTTTCTTTCGGCTTTGGGATCGAGGCCCAGCAATAATGTCCGGTCCTCAAGGACTCGGTCGTAGTTGATACCGACAGGAATGAAAACAATATCACGCTCAGCGTTGGAGTCGAAAGAGCGCAACATGTAATCCAACAGACCAATCCGGGGTGGGCATAATTTGCCATCCTTGGTCAGCTTTCCCTCGGGATAGACGGCCTGAACAACGCCTGCTTCCGTGGCCATCTGCACATAACGCATCAATACCCGTCGATAGAGAGGATTTTTCGACCCTCTTCTGACACAAAAAGCTCCCAATGCGCAAGCCAATTGCTGCACTGGCCAGAACCTCGCCCATTCACCCATTGCAAAACTCAAGGCGACTCTGTTTATGACTAGATAAGCCAGCAGAATGTAATCCATGTTGCTGCGGTGGTTCATGATGAACACCACACTTGATTGAGGAGCGACCTTTTCCAATCCCTCTTCATCGGCAAAGCCTATCCTCACGCGGTAGAGAAGTCTTGAAATTGATTTGCTCAGCCAGCTGCCAATCCGGAAGTATGTATAGGCATTGAAGGAGGGGACAATCTCTCTTGCGTAGCGTTCCACCTTTTCCATGGCCACTTCCTTAGGAACGTCGTTCTCCTTGCAGTATTCATTAACCTCATCCAGGACCTGGGAATCGTATGTCAGACGGTCTATGAGAACCTTCCGTTTCGTCAGTTTAAACGCAGGAAGCTGGAGGTCGAGCTTCTTGTTCACCTCTTTGATGACGATATTCAAACGTCTGCGGAAGTACCATCTCACGCTGGGAAGCAAAAGATAGTCCAGCAGAGCCCAGGCAATGAGCATACAACCGAGAATGACCAACCATAAAGGAAGGCTGACCGTATCTGTCATGATTATTTTCCTGGCACCTTAATTGTCTTCCGGATTGAACATTGACCTTTATTCATGATTGAAATTCCTGTACAGAGTCATTCGCTTTCATTCACTCAATTCATATTTGTCTGGATTCTGAATGATCGAACTCTCCATTCTCGAGAAAATGGATAATCTGTTTGATCACGTTTTTGTTCTTCATGATAAACGTATGGCCGCTCGGCATCACGATAAAATCAGTCATGCCTTCCACTTTTGCACTCTCCACAGAAACGACACCATCATCAGGGCCTGGTAGAATCACAGAAGAAATAAGGTTGAAACTTATGTTTCCGGTGATGACCCCCAAGTCAAAGTCAACCGGCCCCAGGTTGAGAGGTAAACTCTCTTTATCAGTTCCTAGTTGTTGACCGGCTGGCCCGTGCCGCATTTTGAAAAAATAACTGCCTTTAAGATTATCGACTAATTCACTTCCTTTATTCGGGGGGCTGAGCATGACAACGCGTCCAAGGTTAGTGAGTTTATGGTGTTTTAGATAATAGCGGACGATTATTCCTCCTAACGAATGTGTGACAAAGTTAATTTTTGACCCTGAGCTTGTGTTGCAGCGGGTGATAACGTCGCTGAGCACATTATCTGCCAGGTATTCTATCGGATGCTCTGTGGAAGGATACTCAACGTTGATAACCCTGTAGCCGTAGTCTGAAAGAGATTCCTCGATCTTCTTCATCGAACGGTTTGACCGGGTCAGCCCATGGAGCAAAATCACATAATCACCCCTATCAATGTCGGAGTTTTGATGGGAATGTTCAAAACTCTGTGTGGAAACAAACAGTAAGGAAAAAATAATGAGGAATGCAGTCTTCACTGCTTCTTTAAGTGCGGGATGTCCGCTTAATCTCATAAGAAAATCTTTTCAGTAAAAAAAATAGGATTTTTAGTCTTGCGAATTATCTCCCTTTTTCCTTTTCTTATCAAATCCCTGTTTATAGCTTATATCACCGGAAAAAATGGAGGTCAAGAGTGAAGGCGCAGATAGATTGTCTCTTAGATTATTGATGAATTTCCTTCTCTGTGAGAATCAAGAGCCAGCCTTTGCCCGCATCAACAGGTATCCTATCCGATGGGTTGAATGTGGTTTCCCCTTGAAAATCTTTGATGAACGGAACTCGAAGCTGCATATTTTCTGGATCCATTCCCAATGCTTCCCAATCAATATTAAGATTGCAGAGAACACTATCTTCTGCCCAGCTGGCGATCGAGATCAGGACGCTGTCTTTTCTGACATAAGCCGTAGCCAGAACATCCGGATTGTCCGTTTTGACCGGACATGATGGAGACCAGTATCCGACCATTCGAGAATCCTGTATTCCGAAATCATCCCAGATTTTCCACAGCGCTCTGGGGTCTCCTGCCCACGGAAGACGGGAGGTCATACCGAATATCATTCCCCGCCATGGATTCCCTCCGTCTTGGAGCATCTCACCCATGATCCCAAACGGGATGCCTGACAGTTCGATAAGCCAAAAATCCGGAGAAGAGTTGTAATCGAAATACTCGCCAAACCAGAGGCGGTTGATGTAGGGGAAATGCTCAAGGTAAAGATTGGCGCTGTTCGCGAAACCATCCCTTGGATTGAACTGGTTCGCCGAGTGCAAGTCGATAAGAGCTCCCTTGCGGCCCCGGTCTAAAATCTTCCGGACTCTTTTCATAGTTGTCCTGTCATAGGCAACATCGTCGATGTAGAGTCCATCGATTCCGATATTCCTGACCAGCCAGTTCAGCCCCTCAAGATAGTAATTATGCCAGCGGGACATTCCGCTGTTGATGACAGCTGCATCCTTGAGCCGGGGGACAAACCACGCAGCAATATAGTTTGACCCGAGATGTTCCTGGAGCCATGAATATCCTCCTCCCGGACCAGGCGAAAATATTTCCTCGCCCAGGCTTCGTAGGGCAAAAATCTCAACAGCACGGTTCGACAGCTCCCGGATCGTGTTGTAGATCTTGACCTTTATCCTTTTGGCATGGGCCTCATCGATATACTCTTTCATCTGTCTGGTGTGGATGAAAGGGTAATTGATATAAGGATTCACTTCATTGGCATGATGGTTATTGATGGTGTTCGCGCCGGTTCTGGCTATCTCATCCACGGGCTTATAGGCGTGGTAAAAACGGTTTTTCCAGTGGCTTTGTGTATCGATTGTTTTAAACGGAGTGAGAAGAAGGTTGAAATGAAAGTGAAGGATTTCATTGGCTTTGATCGTCCGCGGTCCGCTGTAAGAAGTGATGAGAACAGTGTCCTTTCCGGCTTCCTCGATTCTGCATCCGCCTTTGCCGTTGTTGTACCAGGAGGTTGGCATGTTCAAAGGTTTGGAGAGATAAAAATTGGTATTCAGGGGCCGTGAGTAATTCTCTGCTCTGAACGAAACCTGCAGGCCGGCATTAACATCGCCAATCCATACGGAATCCTGGTTTTTCTTCTGGTCCCATTTCCAGTGGAATGTCTCAGGTCGAAGACCTCCCTTGATTCCCATCCCCATAGCATACTTGGCCGCATCTCTGATGATCGGGATTTCAAGCCTGATGTCCCTGAGCTTAATATTCTTGGCGGAACTCAATTTGACTTTAAACTCGAGGAATCCATCACATTCCAGCCGGGCTTTACAGTCTAATGCCAAAGGTCCTGCTTCGCTTTCCGCTTCCCATACGACTGCACCTGGCCTTATCTTGACTATGGTTGCGTACTTTTCTTCCCACGATAGAATGCGACTCTCCTCGTCCTCAACGATCAGCTCTATTGGAGAAGAAAGAATATCCCGGCCTTCTTCCAGGATATGTGTCACTTCAGGGGAAAATGAACTCCGGATCTGATCAGGGAATCCGGCCTTTCCAATTCTCACTCTTCTTCCAAGAAAGCTGAAGGTATCGCCCTGCACCATTATCGGAGTGAACGGGGAAACGACATTATCATCAAAAGCGATCTTTGAATCCAGCCAGCGCAGACGCGAGTGTCTCCAGAGTTCGTTGTCACCGGCATCCTTTAAAGTCTCTTTTGTGACGTTAATGATGAACTTGATCGGAGTCTCTTTCATTCCTTTTGGCTTGACAGTGACTGTCCCTTCGTACTTTCCCGGACGGGCATCCAATGGAACCCGAATTCCGCACCAGAGAGGCTGGACTTTACCTTTATCAACCGGACAGATTTTATCAAGCTCCTCTCCGTTCCAGCCAATTCCGCCAACATTGATGCAGTGAAGAGCAGAGGATGGAATGGTCGTTTTGGATGCAGTATGTTTCATCTCAGTGAAGGAGACATCGATATCCTCTATTGCTTTCCTGGCCGCATAAACACCAATTTGAAAAGCATAGAACTCTCCTCGAGCCGCGTCTCCTTGAAACATATTTTTAGGTCCGGTCTTGATCCATTTAAAAGGAAGGTCATCCCACATCCTGATAGGGAATTTGCGGTCCTCAGGAAACAACAGATAGTCAGATTCAGGATGACTTCTCAGTATGTTCTCGGTCTCCTCAGATGTCGCAATCATTTCCATCGGAAAAAAGCTGTTGAACTCATCGATAGACTGGAATTCAACAACCTGTACAAGAGGAAAAGTATCTTTCTTGAGTCCAGATAATTTGTCCTGTGTCAGCTCATGACGCTCAAGCCATTCTGTCTCAGCCGTTTGCTCTGGCTTCGGGTAGGTCACGGTCGGGTAATTGCTGCGGCCAGACATGACATAGGGCATGTAATAAACGTAATACAGTCCGGGCGCAGTTTGAGGTTGAAAGATCAAATCGCCAAATTCCCTGTTGATTTCCACCCGGCAGACATTTCCAACGCGACTTCCTGTTTTTGCGTCGATGAGGATGACATTTTTCTTTTCCGGATCAGCGTCTCTTCTTCGCCACTGAATGTGGGCCCATACGGCATCGGCCGTCTTGTTGACCCGGATAACCACGCGGTGGTTGCCGAGAGAATCTGAATCCCATGAGCCTGTCCCATAAGGGATTTCATCTGATAACAGATAAAGGGAAGGGGAGAGGAAAGTAATGGATAATATCCAAACAAACGTATAAAAACTTAATTTCAGGAAGGCGTTGAATCGGTCCATCGAACACTCCTTGAGCGTATTTTATCTGAAATTCACTCGTAAGGTCTAATTCATCAGCAATGTTTTTGTGAAAAATTGTTTTTAAATAACGGATATTAGCAGGGAATTAGAAACAAAAATAAGAAGAGGGTGAAAAGAAGATGTTCCGATCATCTTGCCGTAGTAAGTCCACAAGTAAAATAAAAAATATGTTTAAAGTTTGTGAGAATATTTCTTAAATTATTGAGCAAATCTCATATATTATAATTTATTTTCTCGTTGACCTTTGTATCCATCTGAATTATCATTACGTACTCAAATTATTCAGATCATTTCAAACATGAGTTTCTGGACACAACATCAGTCATCAAGCCCACAGTCATTAATTAAAAATCTTTCAAACCTTTTAAGGAGGAAATCATGAAAGCGCGAAAGAATCATTTCAAATTTGCAGCCTTTTCTCTTTTATTCTGTTTGGTGATAATTGTTCCATCTAACGTCTTTGGCCAGGAAATCTCCGAAGATCTCTTGAAGAGTCTCGAATACCGTTCGATCGGGCCGACTCGCCAGAGCGGGAGGTTCGTGGATTTTGCTGTGCCACAGCAGCAGCCGCACACTTTTTATGCGGCGACAGGCTCAGGAGGATTGTGGAAAACAACAAACAACGGCATCACTTTCGAACCGATTTTTGACTACGAAAAAGTAATTTCCATCGGTGACGTTGCTGTGGCTCCGTCAGACCCGAATATTGTCTGGGTCGGAACGGGTGAAGCCAATAACTCCAGAAGCACGTATTGGGGAGACGGAGTGTACAAATCCACAGATGCCGGAAAAACCTGGAAAAACATGGGCCTTAAAGAATCCCACCATATCGGCCGGATAGTCATCCATCCGAAAAACCCGGACATCATCTATGTGGCGGCTCTCGGCCATCTCTATTCGGAAAATCCTGAGCGGGGACTGTACAAATCCACAAATGGTGGAAAGAACTGGAAGAAAGTGCTGGCTGTCAAGGCAGACGGCAAGGATATCGGTGTCGTGGATGCGGCCATGGATCCCACTAATCCAGATGTACTTTATGCATGTACTTACGATAAAGAGCGGAAGCCCTGGAGTTTCAACCTGGGTGGTCCAGGAAGCGCGATCTACAAGACAACAAACGCGGGTAAAACCTGGACAAAACTCGGTGGCGGACTTCCCGGGGGGATGCTGGGACGCATCGGTATCGACATTTACCAGAAAAATCCGAATATTCTGTACACAACCATTGAAAACGCCAATAAACCCGGTATGTCAGATGCAGACAGGCTCAAAGAGCTTCGTGAGGACAAATCCAGCCGCGGGATGATCGGCGGTGAAGTCTACCGCTCCGATGATGCCGGAAAAACCTGGAAGAAAGTGAGTCCTGATAAACAGAGTATCGGCGGCGCGCCTGCATACTATTACGGTCAAATCATAATCGACCCCAACGACGATAAGGTTGTCCATGTCTTGAGCGCTTCTTCCTTGGGAACACGAGACGGCGGGAAAAAATGGCTGAGGCGTCCCTTAAGATTCGGCGGTGACGACCACGCATTATGGATCAATCCCAAAGATTCCAATCATATGCTTCTCGGTTATGACCACGGCATGGGAGTCTCCTATGACGGCGGTAAAAACTGGTACCATCCGGACTTCCTGTCCTTGGCCCAGTTTTACGCGGTTGGCGTGGATANGTCCTATCCCTACAGAGTGGCTGGTGGACTCCAGGATAACGGCTCGCACATGGGCCCCAGCACAAAGCGCGGTGGAGGGCCCATCACACTTGAAGACTGGCAGAATGTGGGCGGTGGTGACGGAATGTACAATGTGTTTGACTGGGAAACAAACCGTTATCTCTACAACGAATCCCAGTTCGGGCCGCTTCAAAGGACAGACCTCAAAACTGGAGAGAGGAAATCTATCGCTTACAGTAGACAAAAACCAGAGCTTCGCTGGAACTGGAATTCTCCAATCCTGGTCTCTCCGCATGACAGCGATGTGATCTACCACTGCGGAAACATCGTCGTCAGGTCTCCTATGCGGGGCGAATACTGGGAAGAAATCAGCCCTGACCTGACAACAAACGACCCGAAGAAGCTCATAACAGGAAAAGGTGGAGACGGAAACATCCAGTACTGCACGATAACCACTATTGACGAGTCACCGCTCGTTCAGGATCTGCTCTGGGTCGGAACTGACGACGGAAATGTTTGGGTGAAGAAACCTGGCAGCACAGATTGGACAAGGCTGAATGATAAAATCACCGGAAATCCCGAATACTGGGTGAGTCGAGTCGATGCTTCACATCATGATCCGGGAACAGCTTATGTCTCCTACACCGGATTCCGGAGAGATGATTTCAGGCCTTTTGTCTACAAAACAACGGATTACGGAGAAACCTGGACTTCAATTGCCGGCAACCTGCCGAACGAGCCCATCAATGTCATCAGAGATGACCACAAGAACCCGAACCTCCTGTTTGTAGGAACGGAATTTGCGGTGTATGTCTCCATAAATGGAGGCAAAAGCTGGACAAAGATGAAGAACAACATGCCGACACAGCCTGTACATGACCTAGTCATTCATCCCAGAGAAAACGACCTTGTCGTGGCCACACACGGACGCGGAATATACATCACGGATATCTCTCCATTGCAGGAGTTGACATCCAAAATACTGGCTGAGGATGCCCATCTCTTTGATGTAGAGTCAAAAATCAGGTGGGTCAATCCCAGGAGAATGAACTCCAGCTCCTCCAACTTTGCAGGAGAGAGCGAGCCCAACGGCATCGTGATCTATTATCATTTGAAGAACGAGGTCGAAGGCAACGTGAAAGTGACTGTCTACAAAGGCAACATGGAGATTAACGTGATCAATGGAAGCAGTTCTGCCGGACTGCACAAGGTTGTCTGGAATATGTCCCAGAGGAGGAAAAGGTCTAAAGAAGAGGCTGATCAAATGCGACAGAGGATGCAGCGGTTCAGAGAGATGGGATTCAGGGGTTCAATAGGCGACCCCAATTACGCCATGAGCCCGGCAGCCTTTGGTGAATACAAGATTGTTTTGACAGTGGGCGATAAGAAATTCGTCAAGACAGCATCGATTCTCCAGGACCACTGGTACGATAGATAGAATACTTAACCTGATAACTATCTGAATTTTTGCGCAGAGAGAGGTCATTCATCACTAATGACCTCTCTTTTTATCTCTATTGAACCTTTTTCATGGGGATATGGTAGTGGCCATTCCAGGCGCTACAAAGGCTGAACAGGCTAAAGATAATGCAGGCTCCATGAAATTCAAGCTGACTCAGGATGAGTTGGATTATCTCGATGAAGTCTCGAATCCTTTTAAAAATCGATAGAGCACTTTCTCTTAACAAGTCACTAACAATTTTGATATATATTAGCGTAGAATTAAATTTTATAGCTTAAAAATGCAGTCGGCGCAGCTAATCAGATGAAAATCAAGACAATCGGCGTTTTTCTCCTTTCGTGCATCATTTGTACTGCTCAGGTATTTGGCTGTATTTATAATGTACGAGATATTGGTTTTGCTGACCTGGCACCTCATCCATATCGCTTATTCTGTTTTATCCAGGACAACACTCAACAAAGAGTTGTTGCTGCCTTAAAACAGATATCCTACACGGCTTTCCTGGAGAGCAACATCAGAGTTGAGATAGTCAATGTTGACCAAGATAAGAGTCACCCGGCAATAGAATACTTCCGCTTTTGGGAGATTGAATCATTCCCCGCTGCAATCCTGCTTTCACCAATGGGAAGGTCGTTGGCTCTCCCTCTATCTGCTCCCAACGACTCATTTGATAAAGCTGTCCGCTCTTCCTTTACTCAAGCCATTTCGTCTTCTACTAGGGAAGAAATTTTAGACCACATAGTCAAGTCTTATTGTGTAGTTCTTTTGATCGAGGGTAAGGATGAGGCGGAAAATTCAAAAGCGTATGAGGTCGCTTCCCACACAACGCAGAGGATAGCGAAGATAATGGGCCAGCTGCCGAAACGTATTGAGGCGCCTCCCCATATAATTGTTATAACCCAGGAATTGATTTCCGAAGAAAACGTAATGATCTGGAGTCTTGGTCTGGATGGAAACCAAGTCAACAAACCGCATATAGCGGTAATCTATGGAAGAGGACGCAGGATGGGGCCTCTTCTCATAGGGGAAAAAATTACAGGAAACAGGTTGTATAAGCTTCTCTCCGTAATAGGTTTGTCCTGCGACTGCGGGCTGGATAAAAAATGGATGATGGGACCGTTACTCCCTCTGAGATGGGACGAGAAAATTCAATCCGATGTGGTTAAATTCCTTGGATTTGATGCGGAAAATCCGATGATCAAAACGGAAATGAGCAGCATTATTTCATTGGATCTTTTCAAGCAAACAGAGGATGATGAGCTCAGAGAAAATTTGGGAGATGTATTCGATGAATACAGCGAGGAGGCTCTCGGGTTTGAAGCAGAACCGAATGTAGAGCGGGTCTCCCCGGCAAAATACCACGAACTGACTTCTTCCGAGGCAACTCATTCCAAATCTGGCTTAAACCTGAAAACAATCTTATATGGTATGGGTATTGTAGCCCTGTTTATTCTTGCAGCCGGGTCATTTGTGTTGATACGGGAGCGCAGGAAACTATCATGACCACCTCTCGTCTCATTCTCAAGGAGATTCTGCAACGAAAGTTGAATTTCCTTCTCAGTTTAATGGCAATCGTGATTGCCGCGGCATTATTTGTCTCCTTTTTTACGACTGGAGAAGCTTCAAAAAATGAGACAATCCGGCTGATGAGAGATATCGGATTCAATCTCCGCATTATTCCTGAAAAAACGAATATGGAAAAGTTTTGGCGGGCAGGATTCTCTGAACTCACAATGCCCGAGAGCCATGTTTATGAGTTGGCCTCTCACGGAGGAATATCCTATGCTCACCTTACAGCGATTCTTCAAAAAAAAGTGATTTGGCAAGACAGGGAGATCTTTCTGACCGGGATTGCGCCGGAGATATCTCCTCCAGGGAAGAAGAAGACTCCGATGATATTCTCAATCGACCAGGGAAATGTTTATATCGGGTTTGAAATATCTCAAAGCCTGGGGCTCAGAAAGGGTGACATAATCGATATATTCGGGAAACCTTTCACCATTGCCCAGTCTCTCTCAGAGAGCGGAAGTGTGGATGACATCCGTATTTATGCCCATCTCCACGATGTCCAGAGCCTTTTAAATATGGAAAGCCAGATTAATGAAATAAAAGCATTACAGTGTTTGTGCCTGGTGGACAACGAAAATATGAATTCTCAAGAGATGTTACGGGACCAACTGGCAAAAATCCTCCCTGATGCCAAGGTCATTCTGATTCAAAATATTGCTACTGCTCGCGAAAGTCAGAGAATAATGGCTGAAAGGTATTTTGGGTTTATTATCCCTTTTGTCGTGATAGTCTGCATGTCCTGGATCGGGATACTCGCCATGTTGAATGTTCGCGAGAGGCGACAGGAAATAGGCATAATGCGGGCGCTCGGTTACGGGTCGAGTAAAATCGGCGCCCTCTTTTTGGGGAAAGCTGTGTTAATCGGATTGATAGGAGCTGTCCTTGGCTTCGGCATTGGAACGGGCCTGGCTTTAAAGTTCGGACCTGCCATATTCAAAGTCACTGCGAGCATGATAACACCTCAAATTAAATTACTTTACTGGGCGGTCATTGTCTCTCCCGCGGTGTGCGCCCTATCCTTTTTCATCCCATCGATGATAGCGGTGGCCCAGGATCCGGCTATCACTCTGAGAGAGGAATGATCATGATACGGCTGGAGAACGCGAGCAAAACCTACCAAACCAGACATGGCCAGGTCAGAGCCCTTGACAGAGTCAGCCTCCACATCAATGAAGGTGAGTTTGTTGTTGTCCGGGGACCGAGC
>JGI2172J19969_10000166_pt1 | contig 26259 bp, 30 predicted proteins | sample DeeMarSWOR230_32_FD_19969 | JGI IMG/M metagenome (IMG submission 19969)
GGGGTCGCTCGCAAAACCGCAAACATAGTGCTCTCAAACGCCTTCCACATACACGAAGGCGTAGCAGTAGACACCCACGTGATGAGGCTCTCCAAGAGGTTAGGCTTCACCAAAGAGAAGAACAGGGAGAAGATAGAAAGGGATCTGATGAAACTCTTTCCCAAAGAGCAATGGTTCGCGTTGACAAATCTACTGATAGCGCACGGAAGAAACACCTGCATAGCGAGACACCCAAAATGTAGAGAGTGCGCAGTTAGTAACCTTTGTCCCTCGGCCTTTACCTTCGACTAAGAATTCTCCCACTCGGGAGTGATCAAACATACCTTTACGCCATGATACAGGATGAGCCAAAATCTAGTAGAAGCAGTTCGTGTTTGGCAGTGCGTCAGAAGGGGACGCGTCGAAAGGTTTTAAATCTGATTAGAGTTTATTGAGAGAGGATTCAACATTCCATGCTGTCACAAAGTAGAGGAGCTAAATGAAAACATTGGAAAGTCTAGGGCCGACCATAGTCGAGTTTAGGAAGGAAGACGCTTCTGAATTAGCCGATCTCTTCAATTCCTTTGATAAGGAGGGATTGTGGCCTGGAGGATTCACTGGCGGGGTTCCGTATACAGCTGAGAGAGTTCTAGACTCCTTCCCTGTTGCTATCAAGCATATCTCCATTTTGATTTCAACTCATGAAGGAAAGTTTACTGGGATCTGCACGCTTCATCCCCACCATGAAGATTCAGAGGCTGCCTACATAGGTGTACTAGGCGTTCACCCAGACTATCTAGGAAAGGGCCACGGCAAGGCTCTAATCCTTAGAGCTCTTCAGATAGCAACGCAAAGAAACTTCAAACGAGTTGACATCGACACTTGGGCTGGAAACCTCCGAGCAGTGCCGTTATACAAGAAGTGTGGGATGTTCTGGATACCTGATACGAGTGTTAGAATGCAAGATTATATCCCAGGGATTACAAGCTTCCCTCTGGCAAAGGAGTTCCTAGCCAAATACAACTGGTACTTGACTCAGAAACGCAAGCTTGAACTTGTTCCTGATCAGATCAAACTCAGAGAGATGGACGTATTTCTATACGAATTTTCTGAAGACGGGGACAGTTTGAAAGTTTGGGTTGACAGATATGGCAGATCTATCGTGGGAATTGACCGCACAATGAATGATGAATGCTTGTCTATCATCGCAAGGCTAAAGGACCACAAAGTGATCGCAGGCGTCGAAGAAACTCTCGCGATAAGCATTGAGAATAATACACGGGAGAGCGTTCAAGGCTCAGTGTTTCTATCTGGTTTTGAAGGTCTAAACTTCACAAGACAGCCTCAGCAGTCTTTTACGGTCGCCCAAGGGGCATCCCTTGAGCTTAAAGGTCGGTTTGTGGTCAGTCCAGAAGTTCGAGTCCCAGACATTGAAAGGAAACAGAAGACGATTAAAGCGAATCTAATCATTAACGGCGAATTGATACCGTTAGAGGTTGGAATGCGTATCCTTCCTCCTCTAGAATTCAGAACCCAGCCTGAGTCAATAGTCACGAGTCCCGGAACAGAAGGACCAATCCAATTTAACGTATACAACAACTCGACGGCCATTTTCGTCGGAAACATCTGTCTAGTCGACGAGCGGGAAAGGCTTTCGCTAAAGAAAAAAGTAGTTCCGGTGGAAATACGGCCAAAGAGTTACGCTGGCTTTCAAGTTGAGGTAAGGATACCGAGAGACCAACCAACATCTGTAATCCCCTTGAGACTATTCGGGAAAGGAAAAATCAAAGGCTCGGAAATCGAGACCAAAACTGAGATCATTAACGTCAAATGCTTGATGCCTGGTGGCATAGTCTCCTACATTGAAGAATCAAAGCAGGGAAGAGCAGTGACAATTGAAAGCCAAGAGATTATGGCGTCAGTGCGCCTCCGAGGAGGAGAGCTCGAAATAGCCTATAAAGACTCTCTATTAGGGCCTCAGAAGATATTTCGTCGCGGCGGGTTCGGAGTCGGCCCGCCCTTTGGTTTCATTAGACCTGTTGATCATGAGTATGAGCTAATTGAGAGACCGGAAGGTCTTCAACTGATTCTCTCTCGGATGCACCAAGACAAACCTGGCGTCAAGATGGTACGGACTCTAACCTTTTACTCTGGGGCTTCATTGATAAAAGATCAGATCAAAGTCATCAATACCAGTCCTGATGTAACCTACAAACTGCACGCGAGGATATTCGGGAGGACCTTCGGATCCATCTATCCAAGATTGGTCGTTCCACTAGATGCTGGGATTCTAGAACACGAAACAATAGGCTTCCCCGTCTCAGAATCGGATCTGCCGACAGACCCCAACAAATATACAGAATCATGGGCTTCCTTTGAAGATCCTGTTCAAAACCACTATTTTGGGCAAATATGGGCTAAAGATAGACTTTTCAGAATTCAAGTTCAGGACGGCACTTACTTTCGACCGGAATATGACTTGGGAGAGATAAGACCAGGAGAATCCGTATCGACTTCCACTTTCTATTATGTGATTGGGAAAGGAGACTGGAAGACCGTCAGAAAAAGACACAATTCTCTTATAAAGAAGAGGTTGTCCCCCAAAGAGGAGCCCCCGATCAGAGCAAAATCGCTCTTCGACATAAAAGTAGTTGATACTGTTCTATTGGACAACAGCGAATTGAAAACCCAACTTATTGTGACCAATACAAGGAACAAGCCAGCCACAGGCAAACTGACCATTGCTCCTCCGGAAGGATGGACGATTCAGCCAAAGGAGATAGAAATTCAAAACGTAACAGTAAACAATCCTCTAACTGTGAGCATTACCATCAATCCCCCACCCACCGCTGAGTTAGGAACGTTCAGCGGAACACTAGACTTCTCAGCTCCGAACCAAGAATTTCGCTTCCCGTTACACGTGTGCCTCCTCTCCAAACGAACTCAAGCATCGACAGAAGTCACCACCAAAGAAGAGCAGGACAAAAACATCTTCGAAGTTTCAAATGGTCTACTTCAGTTCAAGACTAGCGCTGACTTCGCAGGATGCTTATACTTTCTGGGAAAAGACTCAGCCCTGAATCAGTTGAGCACAAGCTTTCCGCAGATACAAACAAAAGTGTTTCTGGAAAACTACTTCGGCGGAATAAGATCACTCTATCTGGACGAGGAATTCAACTTCCAAAAGTCAAGAACCCATCAAGAGTCTTTCGAGGCAAAACCCATAGAAGAAAGACGTTGGAAGGGTGTCCAGTTTACTTACAAGACAAGAGAACAGGAAGAACTGAAAGGACTACTAGGATCGATTGCTTTCCTGACTCTACCTTTCAGTAACATTGTGAGAGTCACGCGCAGATTCGAAAACCCTACGTCGGCAAGCTTCAGATTTGACAATTGCCTCTGGATTTCCCCGAACGTTGGTGGAGTCTTCCAAGATAACGATGTAATCTTCCCAAGAGGGGACAAGATTTTCCATTTCAAACGAGCTGAAGGTTTTGCCGTTTCCACTGTTGAGCCGAAGAAAGGGTGGGCTGTTATAGTTAACAGGAATAAGAAGCAATCGTTAGGCGTGATAGCTGGAAACCCAGATAAGTCGACTATACTATCGTTGGATATTGGGAAGACGATGCTGGAGTTATTTGTTATCTCCACAGTCTTGTTGCTGCCTCAAGAGACTTGTGAATTTGAGGATTTTGTACTTCTTGGTGACGACAGATACGAATCCATAGAGAAGATGGCAACGTTGCTACGCACGCAACTTGCCAGCATTTGAGCTGCCTTCCAAAATCAACTCTTATAGGTTAAGAGTTGTGGATTTTGAATCTTGGGCTGAAGGCTTCTTCAGAGACTCACATCACGCAGTGGATCTGTGCCCTGTCTAGGACACGATGCAGAAAGGATTCAAATGGAGTAGGCGTTGGCAAGGAAATTTTAATAGTCCAAGAGTTCTCCACTTCATAGGCCATGTCTGCCGCTGACGTTGCCGTCAAAACCTACCGCGAACTCGAACCCGAAGACCTAAGAATACTCCAGGCCATCGAGAAACAGACAAGAAAATACCAAAACATTCCTCAGGACATAATCGCAAGAATAGCAGGACTACCCCCGCAAGAAGCCCTGTTTAGACTACCGCGCCTAGAGAGGAAACGGCTCATCACTCGTTACACGGGCGCCTACATAGGTTACCACTTAACAGTAGCAGGTTATGACACTCTTGCAGTAAACCACTTAGTAGAGGCTAATGTGCTCGAAGCTTTCGGAAAACCACTAGGCATCGGCAAAGAGGCTGATGTCTATGACGCTCTTATGCCAGATGGAACACAGGTGGCAGTGAAGTTCCATCGCCTCGGAAGAACAAGCTTCAAACAAACAAAACGAAAGCGCGGATACGTCACCGCCTACAAGTACACACCTGACTGGCACCAACAATCCACAATCGCAGCGAAAAGAGAATACAAAGCCTTGAAACTCCTCCACCCTCAGGGCATCGCCGTCCCAGAACCAATCGCCCAAAACCGCCACGGGCTCGTCATGAGCAGAATAGAAGGTGCGGAGCTATATCGCTACAAAGAAATCCCCAACCCAGAAGCGACACTGAAAGAAATTCTGGCCAACACGAGAAAAGCCTACCAGAAGGCGAAAATGGTCCACGCAGACCTGAGCCCCTACAATATAATCCTACAACCAAACCAGCACATTCTAACCATAGACTGGCCCCAGTATGTTACCCATAAACATCCAAACGCGGAGCAATTGCTACGCAGGGACATCCAAAACATTCTCAGATTCTTCAGAAACAAATACAAGATGAAAACAAATCTAGACCAAGCCCTGATTTACATAAAGCAGCCGAGAGAAGCCTCTCACGCAAAAGCTAGAATTCACACGTGCAGAAACTAGCTACTTTCCAGCAGGAACAACATTTAAACAAATGAACAAAACGTTATTTCCTCTAAGCAGAATGCTGCCATAGCTAGCAATAGGCTCGTCTCTATAGAACTCAGTAGCACTTTCGAGCAGAACATTCATGTGGCCATCACACTTCACCATGCGTCCGCGATACTCAACACCATTCTTCAAAACTATAGCAACATAACTATTCAACTGCTTAACCAAGACATTCAAAGGCTTTCTACTAGGCTCCAACATTGATCGCCAACCAGACCTACTATCACAACCAACATCATATAAAACTTATGAAACAACCGAGACACAAGAAAACCTTAATCTAACAAGCCCAGTCAAAGGATTACCTTAAGTGAGGTGAAGAACCGATTCAAATGATAAAACGCCTGAAAAGCATAAAACTTCCGCGCTTTTTGAAAGCAAGGCATTTGAAAATCGGACTGATCGTAGGAGCGATCTGGGGCCTGTCGTCTACGGTAGCGTTCGTGGCGGTTGGAATGTTTGGGAGCGAAAACCATCCGTATCGTTGGCTCTATGAGTCCTTCCAAGCGTCGTTTGATACGCTGTGGTTCAAGGCGATTTTTTTCCCGTTCATATTGACAGTCGAAATACTTTTCGGTCTGAACTCATCCTTAGCAATGTACGCAATCTTCGCCTCGATACCTTTCGGGGCAATTGCTGGCATATCTATTGGAGTTTTGACGTCCGTGATAAGTTACCTGATCCAGAAGCAGGAAACGGTCTCGGAAGAGGAATAACAACAAGCGTATGGGTCTATATTTGGATATACTGCACGAAGAATGTTCAAACACAACATATTCTCGCCCTTATGACTCTTTGATCAAACCACATCCATTGAAGAGATGTCTAAACAAATTCCCCTTTGGCAATCATCGCCACTCTTCCGCCTACTAGTACGTTGATCTTCCCTGCTATCTCTTCTGCCTTCAAGAGCAAGAGGGAGGGCCGCCCTATTTCATACCCTTGTTCGACCCGAATGTTGATTCGGTCTGTTCCGAAATAGCGATGCTTGACCAAATATCCAGCAAGGCAACCATTTGCAGATCCGGTGGCTGGATCCTCGGGGACACCGTAATAGTCTGCGAAGAATCGGACGTTCAAGTCGTTTTCCTTGTTGTATGTTTCGGGACAAAAGATGAGCAATGTCTTAGCTTGTATGTCTCTTATGAACTCGTAGTATTCAATTCTGGATATTCGAGCTTGCTTCACGGCGTTTAACGACTTCAAAGGAATTATGATACAGGGAACGCCAGTCGAAACATCTTGAACGGGGAACTCATCGTCTATTTGTCTTGGTTCAAGGGTCAAAACCTGAGAAGCCAAATTAGTGTCAAAGTTCGGACCAAACGTTGGCTGCAATTGTTTCATCCACAGAGTGTCGACTTGTCGTTCCCTATAACTGAATGTAACGGGAATTCGCCCAACTTTCAAATTTAGAATAATCGTCTCTACAGGATCTTTCAAAATCTCGCGTTGTATCACGCAAGCGGTTCCTAGCGTCGGATGACCAGCAAAGGGCAGTTCTGTTTGCGGAGTGAAAATGCGGACATCGTAACTGCCATCTCGTTCTTCATCTGACAAGATAAAAGTCGTCTCCGAAAAGTTCATTTCCTTGGCAATTTGCTGCATTTCAGAATCAGATATCGCACTTGCATTTCTAAAGACAGCAAGTTGGTTCCCTGTGTATCTTCTTTCCGCAAATACATCTAGTATGTAAAAGGTCAAGGTCACTCTCCACTTTGGCTACACTGTTATGTCTTTGATGATTTCGTAACAATTGTATTCTTTTGCGATTTTCTTCACCCAGACCGTCGTCTCTGGATGGTCTACCATTAATCTGGTAAGAACATTTTCGTAGCTCTGAGCCCTATCAAGAAGGTCTTCAACAACTTCTTGGAAAGTCACATTAGGGTTGTTTCTCCTAAGCCCTACGTTCAGCTTCTCCGTTTCAAGTGCCTCATGAAGCTTGTCGCTAATCTGTATTCCTGTAGTTTTTCTACCCATCTTAGCTACCAAGACGACTTATGCCAGTTGAGTATTTCAAAGTGACGGCATGCGGGTGACTTAGGGCACCCTGAGAATCGTTGAATTCTAGCAGAACACTAGAGCATGCGAATACTCCTTCCACACGTTGATCGCAAGTAGAGTCTACGAGAACTTCTTCTGCCTGGGCATGGCAACGATTTCCCCAAATTCTATTCCTTTTTCTACTTTCGATCGTGATGAACATGAACTGCTCACCGTTATAGTTGAGAGAAGGGGAAGGCGCCTCGTTACTACATATGAACCGCCGTTGTAACGCGCTACAGGCGCTAGAATGGCGCGAAGATTCCTATGAATACTAGCCATGCTAGGATACTTTTTGCTATGAAGCTTAGCATTATGTAGATTCTTTCGCCGTAAAGATAATCCTTCCAGCGTCCGACGCCTTTGTATTGCAGGACCATGTTTACCGCGAAGATGTTGAACAGGATGAAGTATATGAACAAGATCATGTACACGAATGTTGGTACGTCAGCATTCACACTGCGTATGGCTGCAATGAAATATGAATACAGTACTATCCAAGGTATTCCGCCAGAGATGCACCCAAGGACAAAAGGTGACCAATCGGTCTTTTCAGTGTGTTGATTTGTTTTTTCCATCAAGTATCCGAACATTATCATCATTGCGTTCAGGACGAATATCATCACCAGTGACCATAGATCCCACACTCCCACGAACAACGCAATCAGAACTATCATTATTGAGCTTGAGAAAGCGTATTCATACCATCTGTATGGATTCATTCCTTTTTTGAGGCTTTGATTGTAGCTTTCATTTTTTGGAAAAGCGATTGTGAAATGGGCCATTGCGGAGATCAAAGGAAACAAAGCTGCTATCACGCCTACATAGCCTATTGTGAACAGGACTTGAGGGTTCGGTCCAACCTGGAAAATAGACGGGCTTATTCTTTCAAATTTGAGGTAGAATGTGTATAGGTCCCTTGGATAGGCTTTAAGCAGTCCGAGAGCTACCATAGCTATTCCCTGTGTCAAGTGCAGCAGACCTGCTCCGATGTTGAAGCGTCTCAGATAAGGGAAGGAAATCGGCGATTTAGCGATATTTTCTAATCTTTCTTTATAGCTCATAACCAATCCTCTTCTTTGTGTCAGATCCATGTATTATTTAAGTGTATGTTGCTGTCGCGTCACGGTCATATACACTTAAATGGACACTCAAAACTTTGATACGAGGTGCGATTTGAGTTGGTTAGTGAGGGCGATCAAGCTCCAGATTTCTCCTTACAGGCAGATGATGGAAGAGAAGTTTCTCTGACCGATTATCGAGGCAAGAAGGTAGTGCTCTACTTCTATCCTAAGGACGGAACTCCGGGTTGTACCCGTGAGGCCATTGAGTTCAGGGATATGGCAAGAGAGTTTGAAAAGGAAGACGCCGTAATCCTTGGTATAAGCAAGGACAGCGTGAAATCACATCAGAAGTTCAAGCGGAAACACGAGTTACCTTTTACCCTGCTCAGCGATCCAGAAAGAAAAGCTTTGGACCTTTATGGGGTTTGGAAAAGGAAAAGCCTCTATGGTAAAACGTTCATGGGCGTAGAGCGAACCACATTCCTAATCGATGAACAGGGAATTGTGAAAAGGGTATACAGAAACGTAAAGGTAAAAGGACATGCCCAAGCTTGCCTCTTAGACTTGAAAGGTAGCAAGTAGAGCCAGTCAAAAGACAAGCTTTCCCAAAACTGTTCTCTTCAATGTTTCTCCTAGTGTTCTGAACAGGCACTCTAGAGACGTTTGTGGTAAGCGCACGAACTCTTGTGGAGCAGTTGGAGGAAGCGAGTAGGGAAGATTTCGTTAGGATGAATATGCACGACTTGGTCATGCCATTGAAGCTTAGTAGACGTCACTACCGCCAAGACACGACAGATCCGGGCTTAATGTTGTTTAAAGAACTTGAAGCGAAGGAAGCTGCTAGATCCCTACTAGTCCTACCTAACATATTCGTTAACCCCAACTAAAAGAAAAATTGGAAAGCCAGCATCCGTGAAAACAGGCAAACCGGTATCTCAAGGTTTCAAAATAGGTACGACAACCTATGTTCGACAACTTTAGGGTCAAGCTTTTCGTACGCTTCTGTGCTGCCGACATCGTACCAAAACGCATTTGTGAGATAGCTGTGTACCGGCTTGGCGGTCTTGATGAGATGCGGAATCACATCTCCCATGAGATCTAGTTTGCGTGCCTTCTTCTTCAATTCTTCCATCACTTCAAGAACTTCTCCATCTAATACCAGTATCCCGACGCTCACAGGCTTTTTCAATTCAGGCTTTTCCACGAAACTTTGAATCCTTCCATCCTTATCGACGTCTGCTACCCCCACGGAGACTCTGAAACTTGAGGAGAGGACGATGGTTGCCGACGAGTTCCTGCTTTTGTGATGACTTAATAGGTCCTTTAGGTTCATGTTGGTTATGATATCTCCATAGTAGACTAGCAGTACGTCATCTGTGTTGACCACACCCTGCCTGTAGGAGTTCAGTATAGAACCTGCTGTTCCCTTAAACATGGGATCATCGTATGTGTAGGCGATCTCCACATCAAACCTGGACCCATCAGCAAAATAGTTGATGATCTGCTCTGCTTTGTGGTTCACCAGAAATGCCAAGTTCGTTATACCGTTAAATTTGAAAAGTTGAACGACGTATTCTAAGATGGGCTTCTGCTTTAGACCTATAGGGATCATTGTTTTCTGAAAATAGTACGTGATGGGTCTAAGTCTTGTGCCAAGTCCTCCGCAAAGGACTAAACCCTTGGTTTCACCCATACGGGTTCCACGCGTGCAAAACGTGTAGAAAGGAGAGAATGAATTGGCTGATCTTACTTCTTTTTCTTCTCTTTTTCCTCTTCTTCAGCCTTCTCCTCTTCTGCTTCAGTTTCCATCTCTGCTTCGATTTCTTCGATTGGCTTTGGAGGAGGAGTTGTTGCCATGGTCCAGCCGATCCACGCACCGATCGCTAGAATAGCAATGAAAGCTATTAAGACTGGAACTGCGACGAGATAGAGTCGAAGAGTCTCAGTAGCTATACTCAGATTCAGCAATTGGACCATTTCTCCTGGCAAGATCAGCGCAATGAGATATATAATTGCAATGATCGCGCAGACGAGGAAAATCACCCATCCGATAGCTTGGTCTTTACTCACCATACGTAGTCACCAATGTAGCCTTGTTTATTTACAACCCTATTATAAAGTTTGTTGTCTAATCAGATGGTTCCGGCTTGCCAGCTAGTGATGTACTTGTTTTGCTCTTCTGTAAGCTTATCGATCTCAACGCCGGTTGCCTTTAACTTGAGATTCGCCACGAGTTCATCGATTTCTTGAGGGACGCTGTAGACTTTTGGCTTCAGTCGACTCTTTTCTACTAGATATTTGATGCACAAGGCTTGGTTTGCGAAGGACATGTCCATAACTTCAGATGGATGGCCCTCTGCGGCGGCAAGGTTTACAAGTCTTCCTTCGGCGAGTAGATAGAGTTTCCTTCTGTTTTGAAGGTTGTACTCCTCCAGATTGGATCGGAGAGTTCTCTTTGATGATGAGATGTTTTCTAGGTCTGGTATGTTTATTTCAACATTGAAGTGGCCGCTGTTGGCGAGTATGGCCCCGTTCTTCATATTTAGCATGTGTTCCTTTCGGATGACGCTGATGTCGCCTGTGGATGTTACAAAGATATCTCCAATTGTTGACGCCTCTTTGATTGACATTACGCGCAAGCCATCCATTACCGCTTCAAGCGCCCTTAGCGGACTCACCTCAGTAACGATTACGTTTGCGCCCATACCTCTTGCTCGGAGGGCGATTCCTCGACCGCACCATCCGTAGCCGCATACTACGAAGTTTTTTCCGGCTAGTAGGACGTTTGTGGCTCTCACGATTCCATCAAGTGTGCTCTGGCCAGTTCCATAACGGTTGTCGAAGAGATATTTTGTACGTGCGTCGTTTACTGCCATGATTGGGTATTTAAGGGTACGAGCCTTTTCCATTGCTCTGAGTCGCATGACTCCAGTTGTTGTCTCTTCGGTTCCCCCTTTGATATTCTTTAAGGCTTCTTTTCTTTTCATGTGGACGGTGCTGACGAGGTCGGCGCCGTCGTCCACAGTGACTAGTGGCTGGTAGTCGATCACTTTGTTGACGCACCAGTAGTATTCTTTGGTTGTTTCGCCGCGCCATGCGTAGACGTTTACTCCCTTTTCTGCGAGCGCCGCTGCTACTTCATCTTGGGTCGAAAGGGGATTGGATCCGCATAGTGCTACCGTGGCTCCTCCAGCGGTAAGTGTTTCTATGAGCACTGCGGTTTCTTTCGTGACGTGAAGACATGCTCCTATCAAAACGTCCTTAAGTGGTTCTTTTCTCTTGAACTGGCTTTTTATTTGGTTGAGAACTGGCATGTGAGCTGAAGCCCATTCAACTAAGAGGCTTCCTTGGGGGGTCAAGCTAGAGTCTTTGACTTTGAAACTTGACACCGTTATCACCTTTTTGTCGTCTGATCCTCTTTATGGTGCAATTGTTAAAAATGTATTGGACGAACCCGCATCATTCATTTTTGTTGATGTCAGTACTAAAAACAAAAGTAAATAGACACTACGGTAGAATATCATAGCGACTTGTGGGAAGTTGAAGGATGCTAACACTTAAGGTAGACAAGTTGAGAACCTATCTTTCTTCTGTTTACAAAGAAGATGTCGATATCAAATATATTGGTGAACTTGGCGGGAAGAAGAGAAGACCTAGGAAAGAGTTAAAAGGGTTCGGTTACGGCGTTCCCTACGTAGTCGAACTTGCAGTAAAAGGCAAACCGAAAAGTGTCGTCCTTGAGACTATTCGTCCAGGAGCTTTCGGACACGACCACTTCTCAGACCGGGCCCAGATCTTGCTGTGGCAAAACTCAGCCTTCAACAACCTTCCAAAACACGCTCGTTCCGTCGACGTTGGAGCATTCACTGAAAACGGAACGCTAAGATCAGCAGGAGACTTCACAGAATTTTTCATCGTGACAGAGAAGGTTGAAGGAACACTGTATCATCAGGATCTAGATAGAATAAGGGAACAGAAAAGCCTCACTGAGTTGGACAAACAACGTTGCCAAGCTCTCGCAGACTACGTTGTGCAAATCCATGCGGTGAAGAAGGACGCCCCAGAGCTTTATGTAAGACGAATACGGGACCTTTTGGGGCACGGAGAGTGTATCATGGGGTTAACAGACAGCTATCCGTCTGGACTCGACTACATCAATGAGGAAGACCTCTGTGACATTGAAAAGAGATGCGTTGAATGGAGGTGGAAGATAAAGAATAAGAGCCACAGATGTTCACGGGTTCATGGCGATTTTCATCCTTGGAACGTTTTATTCCGCGAGAAGACGGAGTTCTCGGTTCTGGACCGTAGTAGAGGCGAGTGGGGAGANCCGGCTGATGACGTGAGTGCTATGAGCATCAACTACATTTTCTACTCGCTCAGGACATACGGCAAACTAGCTGGCGCCTTCGAAAAGCTCTTCAACATCTTCTGGAAACACTACCTAGATGAAAGCGGAGATGAAGAGATGCTAAAGGTTGTACCGCCCTTTTATGCGTGGAGAGGTCTGGTTATAGCGTCCCCTATCTGGTATCCTCATCTATCGCTTGACACACGCACGAAACTGCTAAATTTTGTTAGGAATGTACTTCAAGCAGAGCGTTTCAACCTTGAGAATGTTAATCTATACATTGAGGATTGAATGGTGGGGAAGTGATCATGGGAAAAATCCGGGTGCAGATTAAGGCATCTTTTGGTGAGATAGTGGTTGAAGGTGAAAGTCCTCAGGAGATCTTGCAGACGTTAAAAGGCATGTCTCCGAAATTTATTGAGGAAATTAACGATTTAGTATCTGGAAGACTTGAACCTCCGATGAGGACGCAGCTTGAGGGAATAATTGAGCTTACAACTGAGGGGCCAATTGTAACAACCAGAGAAAAACTGACTCACTATGAGGCTGTCGGTTTGGTCCTCTTCGCTTCAGATGAGAAGGCAAACACAGCTGCTCAGATAAGCCGCCTGCTTGCCTCAAGTGGAATTAAAGCTATGGTGCCGGCTCGTCTCAACGAAATGACGAAAAGGGGACTAGTCTTCAAACCCGATCCGTCTAGACCTGAGTTTAAGCTGACTACGCAAGGAGACAGATGGGTTGAGGAGGAAGTCTTGGCAAGGCTGAAGAGCGCTACCGGCTAGGAACGCGAGTACACGCGCATAGTTTAGACGTGGTCTACTGTATGACCTGAATATGGTTCGAACAGATCTGCTCTAAGAGGGAATAATTGTTGAGTGAGATTGAAGAGGATACGGTTACGGTGCATATCAAGTACAAAGATGTAGAACAAACCTTTGCTGGCAACGTAAATGAAGTCTGGACTGGCGTAAACAGATTCTTCAATGAAATGATTCCTGCTCTTGACATCGTAGGTAAAGTGCTGATTACAGTCGACCTGGAAAAGTTGATCAAAGATTGCAATGGCATCATCGCGGTTGCCCCAGAGGGCCCAACTATTTTGGTCACTAAGAAGATACTTACAGATAGCGACACCCTTAACCCTGCATCTCCTGGCAGCTTATATCGGCTATAAGTTGGGATTGTTTCACAACGACGCATTAGCAAAGGAAGAACTGCAGGTTAGCCTTGGAAAAGGCTCAAAGATAACCAGCACTCGGTTAGGTGAGCTTTGCAGAGAAGGGTTAGCAATCAAGACAGAAGACGGTAAATATAGAGTAACGACCTTGGGTATCAGACATCTCCAGAAAGAAATATTGCCTAAGATTTCGGCGAGACTCCAAACTTAGCAGTAGGAGGTCTCTTCTGGGCGTAATGATAGCGCCGCGGTCGGCCTTCTCTAGTCAACAAACCATCCTTAACCAGATCAACAAGAGCATGCGCTACTGCGGTACGGTCATAATGGTAGCCTCTACGCGCCATCTCGCTGTGTACTTCTCCGAGTCTCCTTGGAGACGCAAACCAACCTTCTGACCAAAGCCCTTGTATAACACCTTTGCAGGTTTCGGTTCGTGTAGACGGGACAGCTTGTTCTGTTAGTCTGACTGTTTCCTTTGCGTGTTCAGTTACTGTTGACAAGATCTTTTCAACGGCATCTTTTAGTTGGTCTTCTCTGCATTCGATCTCGAACTCGACGTTTCCAACCTTCATCTTGACTCGGATCGGCGGCTTTTCTCCTTCGCTCATCGGTCTCCCTTATTGTTTATTGTATTGAACAAAATGTGCATGCACAACATTTAAATACAAAACGCCCCCATTTCATACTCTGTTGGTGAATATTGTTGATTGAACAATTACACTATGCAGCAACACCAAGATATAATTTTCCACAATCTCTAGAAGATATACAGCTTCCGCAGAAGTTCATTGAACTAAGCCTCCAATCGATGAGAAGCGTACACGGAGAAAGATTCCAGCCGTACGCAAACCCTTACACACCAGCAGAAAGAAGTTTCGAGGACCCCTTACCAGTTGCAGACAGCGACGCGACTGGCACCCAATTGATTCGCCTCAGACCCCTCCCAGACGAAACAACAGTCACCGCAATAGATGTTTCAAGCATAAGACTGGGTGAAACAGAAACAGGCTTATTGTGCGCTATAAGAGGCGTAATCGTCTGGAAAGAGAAGGGTCAGTACAGGTATCTTCGGTTAGGACCCTTTCCTTTTCACATAACTGAGGAGAACAAAAGAGAAATTTATAGTCTATTTAGACAGTACTCCTTTGAACGTCCCGAAGGCATGATGACTCCGAGTTTGCTCAATATTCAAGCAAGGATGGGAAATCTATTTGAACGTTGGCTCCAGATGTGTGTTTCCAGTTCTTGCAGAGGCGACTTGATTCTATGGGATGGTTCGTTAACCGCTGGCACAGTTGACAGCCCCGTCAATGTTGTGTCTCAGCTTCTGGAAATTGCGAGAATTGGTTTCAACAGTGTGCTTGCGTTCTCAAAGGTAAGCCGCCTAAGGCTTCATGGTCATCGGATTATCGACCTTCTAGGAGAGTGTCAGCCGCCTTGCCTACTAGAAATCGAAGACGTCCACTTTCCTTCAGGTCCAATACGTCTTCTTGGAGACATCTATATTGCAAAGTTTTCTCGGGGAAGCTGTTCATTCAGACTAGATATCGACAGAAGGATTCCGCGTGAACAGCGACTAGAAGCGATGCAGAAGCTTCTTGGAAATGATGTTCTTCATCAGGGTTACCCAGAAACCTTACGCTTGGCCCATATATTTTCAACGTTCACCGCAAGCGAAGTCATTGGTATTCAGCGTTATGTAGCTCAGGAGTGGGGACTTAGAATGGTTACGCGACCGAATGTGAGGCGCCTTCTTTTCGGACCCTTCGGGAAAGGCCCTGAGGGTTAGAAGTGCGGGTCTACAGAAAGGAGGGGAATACTGTTCAGATTCTCTGCTTTCCAAGCGAGAGCGTTGAAAAGGGGGACTACCTGCTAATAGAAGATCTTAAGATAGATAGAGGCTTGATTGCGCAGGTGATAGATGTCCATTTCGCCAATGTTCCAGGCATTTTAGAAGAGCTTCTCCGAGACTCCGCATCGGATGAAGAGCTGTTTGGCGAGAGCTTTGACCCTTTGGAAGTCTCTTCTCACGTAAATCACATTCAAGATGCGTGGATGCTCATCTGTAAAATCCGTGGATGCGTCGAGAACGGCAAGCTAAGTGTCAACACTTCATGGCTTCCTTCACGTTCTCAATCCAAAGTTGGAAAACTTCCTATGGCTTCTTTGTCAACTCTTGCAAAAATCGATGGAACCCTTCCCATTAGTCTTGGTGAAATAAAGGAGTCGTCTCATCTAATCATTGATGCACATGCACTTGACGGAAGATTAAACATTGTAACTGGAAAGAAGGAAACGGGGAAGTCGCATCTTTCAAAGCTTCTCGTTCTAAGCCTTGTCGATCATGGAGCTACAGTTGTAGTTCTTGATTTAAACGGTGAATACACGAACTTGGGCTTTTCATCAAATGGAGAAGAGAACAAATATCGTAGTAAGATTCACGTACTTACCCCGGGAGCTAACTTGAGGACAACTCTTTTTCAAATGGATTTGAGGGTGATGTTGAATATTCTTTTTCATGCTCTTAATCTTCCAGGTACGTCGGCTCGAGAGTTTAGACGTATATGGCAGTTTCTGAGGGAACGCCACAATCTGACTTTGGATGGATTGGGTGAAGCCATTAAAGACTGGAAGTGTAATCAGCAGGTGCGGGACGCACTCTTTTCCCGTTATCACAGCTTGCTAAATTCCGGTTTCTTCACGGATATTCCTGCTGAAGCAACAACGCTGGAGGAGTTTTTTGACAGGATCCAAGAGGGGGGGGCTTTGATCATAAACTTACGGGATGTTTCTGTTGTTGATCGCCAGATTGTTGTAGAGTATACGCTTGGGAAACTTCTGGAGCTTTTGACACGGTGGAAACTTCGAGCTGTCTTCTTATTTGCGGAGGAGGCGCACCTCTATCTTCGCGAGACCTACTGGGAAGACATAGTCACGAGGATGAGACACTTCGGAGTCTTCACAACCTTCGTGACAAATCAACCGGACACCATACGCGAGAATATTTACCGCCAGGCAGACAACATCTTCCTCTTCAACTTCACCAACGAACGAGACCTCGAAACCGTCTCTAGAGCCGCCAGAGTGGACGCTGAAACTGTGAAGTTAATCGCACAAAATCTGCCGCCCCACTATTGTCTCGTCCTTGGAAAAGCCGTGAAAGATTTTCCAATAGTGACGAGAGTTAGAGCCTTGGATGTTAAAACAATGGGACAAACAAGACTATTTTTCCAATAAATAGTGCGCGTCTTAGCTCTCTAGATGTATTTCGACAACATTGGCTCCGACGTAGGCCCAACCAAGGTCTAGCCAATAGTTGATGTTTGTACTTATGTCACTTATTGTGGCTTGAAGTCCCTCGGCAGTAAATTGAGCTACAGTGACTGTGTCAGCTTTGAAGCGGAAGCCCCACTTGTTACTGTATCTTTCCACGATGCCACCCACAAACATTCCGGTTCCGTTCCAGTGTAGTTGAACGAGTTCCGACCAAATATAGTCGCTCACTGGCTCGACCGCGAGTCTGTCTCCATTTACGTCTTGTATCACAGCCCAGCGATTTGTCTCATGCTCTATCTGGCTCACATATTCAAAATACAAAACCAGAACAACAACACCTAGAATAAGAATCGCGAATAGCAGACCCGCAACCGCTACGTGCCACCTCTTCATTCCGCCAAACTCCCTTTGAAAAGTCGGTAGTGGGTACTTAACTGTTAGCGTTACACGCGCGCATATAGACTTCATGAAGTTGAAATACTAAGAGCGAGTATGCTTTTCTCTGTCCGTCGGCGTATCACTTTTCTCTTTCATCGTGAAGAGGGATCTGTTAGCCTCAAAAATTCCTGAAAAACGCCCGCATAGTAAACGTGACTATTAGCAAGGATTTGGAGAAAGAGCAAGACTGCTCTTTTTCTAGTGAAGATTAAAGTGTTTCTAGCTCGTTCCGATGTCTCTTGAAGAAACAACGGAAGGCCTCTGTTAGATCGTATTTTTCCACATCCCTGAGAAGAACCCACCGAGCGTCTAACACGTCACCGGCAGGCTTCAGGGTTCCCCCTTTGGGTTGAGCTAGAAACTGCAGCAAGATATAGTGAAATCGGGGCCGCCCATTCTCATCTAGAAGAACATCATCAATTGCATCTAGAGGTCTGTCAACCTTGATATCTATGTCCAAGCCGCTCTCTTCCTTTGCCTCTCTAAGAACCGCATCTCGAATCCTCTCTCCAAGTTCTACTGCTCCCCCGGGAATGCTCCACTTTCCCTTGTCCGGTTGGACGCCTCTTTTGACGAGGACGAGCTTTCCTTCATGCACTATAAGTGCTCCAACCCCAACGATTGGCTGGGTAGGGTATTCTCGTCTCAACTTAGGCTCTCCGGCAAAGAATATCTTCACCTTGCTCTCACACTTAAAAGTAATTGCGCCGATTAGAAACTGAAATTTCTAGAGACAAATGGGACGGGAGGTTCATTGAAGCCTTTCAGTTTTGTTCACGCAGCTGATCTGCATCTAGGCTATGCACAGTATAATTTGGATGTTAGACGTGAGGATTTCAATGTGGCGTTTCGAGAGGTTGTTGACAAGACCATCGAATTAAAGCCTGACTTTCTGATCCTCGCTGGTGACGTGTTTGAGCACGCGCGCCCCTCAAACGCGACTCTTGAAAACGTCATAACCAGCCTTCGGCGACTGAAAGACGCTGGAATACCCGTGCTCTCTGTTGACGGTTCTCATGATTCTGCACCAAACGTTATTACGGGTACTATTCTAAGCCCGTTGGACAGCGCTGGATTGATTCACTACTTGCCCCGTCATGAAGGTGCATCTTGGCGAAATGAGAGTTGTTACGTTTATGGCATACCCAACTTCCGAACTCCAAGAAGAACAGCAGAACAGCTGCCCCTTTTTCTGGAGCAGAACAAGCCGACACCGGATCCTTCTGTCTTTAACGTATGCGTTTTCCACATGGCTGTGGACATCCCGCGATTGAAGCATCCTCAAATGGAAGCTGAAGCGAGTCCGGAACTTCTTCCCGATGGTTTCAACTATTATGCAGGCGGGCACATTCATAGACCACGCAAGATCCCTTTCAAAAATGGCGTTCTTGTCTATAGTGGCTGCACCGAGACGGTAAGTTTTGACGACGCTGAACTCGAGAAGGGGTTCTATCATGTTAAGGTTGGCAACAAGGGAAAACTTACATTCCACCGGATCAGACTTGAAACACCACGCCGCTTCATCATCCTGAAACACGAATACACCGGCTCAACGCCAGCAGAAATCACTGAGACTGCGGTTAGATTAGTTCAAGAGGCTGACGAGACAGGAGCGGTAATCATTCCTGTGCTGAAGGGCACCTTACCTGCCGAAGCAAGCCGCGGACAGATCGACTTGGCCAAGATCAGAGACGCCGCCAAGAAAGCTCTGATCGTGCGCCCCCTTCTCCGACTCGAGGAAACAGAAGTTCCCGAAGAGATAATTCGCTCCATATTCAAGGGTGAATTGAAGGATCTCAAAACGAAAGCCTTCGAGTACTTCTTTAAGATTTTTTCCGAGCGTCACTCTAGGGAGGAGGCAGAACGAATAGCGAGGCTGGCTGTGGATCTTATCGAACCGTTGGTAAGGAAGGAGGAGACCAAAGTAAAAGAGGCATTGGAGGCTTTTCCGCGTGCGAGTTGAGACGGTTCAGCTAGAGAATATTCGATCGCATGTCAAGAGCACGACTCCTTTTGCAGAAGGCTTCAATTGCTTAGTAGGGGGCTTAGGGTGTGGAAAGTCGAGCGTTTTCTACGCCATTGACTTTGCACTTCTGGGAGATCCCCTCGGCAGAAGCTACGACTACCTCCTTCGAGAAGGAACTGACGAAGGCAAGATAACCCTGAATTTTACTCATGGCGGAAATGTATATACCATTTCGAGAGCTCTCCGAAGGCAGAACAAACATATCAGCCAAGACATGGACCAGCTCAAATTCTTTGAAGGAAAGAAGCTGGTTGCCAGTGCAAAAAACGAGGCGGTAAGTGAGCAAATGAAGGCCATTACTGGTCTCGATAAGGACTTGTTCCGCGAAATAGTCTGGGTGCGACAGGAGCATCTGAAAGAGCTGTTGGATGTGACTCCTCGGCAACGGCAGAAGAGATTAGACGAATTGTTTGGCCTCTCCGACTACGAAGAAGCGTGGAACAATATAGCTAGATTTCAGAGGGATTATGAGGTTGAAAGAGATGTACGGGACGTGATGCGGATGTGGTTGGATTTGAAAGACTGCAGACCGACTATAACAGAGCAGTAGAAGATTTTGCCTCAGTTGAAAGTGAGATTCAGAAGCTGGGGAAAGAACTCGTTCAAGCAGAGTCCGTTCTTAAGGAAGCAACCTTGCGCCTTGACAGCCTCGAAGAGTTAAGAAAGAAGACTGAGGAGCTGGGCAAGAAACAGGCTGAGTTACGGGCAAACCTCATGAACGTCGAAGATACGTGTGCAAATTTAGCAAACCGAATTGAGCAAGAAAAAGACACAATTAGCGACTTGGAAGAACGCCTCAAATCAATAGGAGCCCAAGAAGAAGCTTATCGTAACAGGCTGCTAGAAGTTGGACTCAAACCCGGTCAGACTGTTGAAGAGCTGAAAAAATACAGAGAAGCTCTTGAAGATCAGATGACAATCCTCAGAGGCGAACAAGAGTCCAGCAGAAAAGAGACAACAGCTTCTGAAAGGCGCGTTTCAAGCCTAAAGACAGAGAGCAAATGTCCCCTTTGCTTTCAAACACTCAAAGAAAGTTATAAGAAGAATCTTCTTGAACGCCTTCAGAAAGAGAACATAGAACGTGAGAAGAGACAGGAAGAGCTTCAGAGAAACCTTGAAGAGCTAGAGACGATACGGGAGGTTGTCACGCTCGTTGACTCAAATTTGCAGATGCTCGCTCCGAGAATCGACGAAATAAGGAATCGAATCTCCATCGAAGGTGAATCGCTGGACAAACTCTCAGAAGAATTCGAGAAGAAACAACAAGACGAAAAGATGCTTCGAAAAGAACTGGGCGCCACACGTGCCAGAATTGCGAAATTTTGTGTTGCCGAGCTTGATGCAGCAAGAAACTTTCGAGACAAGGCATTCAACGAACACTCTGAAGTGAAGCACAAGTCAGAAGCGATGGAAGCGCGAAAGAGGGACCTTTCGACGAGAATGGACGAGATTAAAGAACGTTTGGACCACGCTCAAAAGAAGATTGAACGAGTAGAGAAGATTAAACGGCTTCTCGAAGTCATTGAAGGAATACGTGGGGCTTACAGAAGCATTCAACCAAGGCTGCGAAGTGAATTCGTGATGTATCTAGAACGGACAGTTCAGCAGGTTCTGAATGGGCTCATCGGTACAGTAGGACCAATTCTGACCGTCAAGATCGATGAAACCTATACGCCCATAATCAGAAGCGAAGATGGCTACGAACGAGACGTCTCAAACATCTCTGGTGGAGAACGAACCCTCCTCGCATTTGCCTACCGTATTGGTTTAGGGCAGTTGATTATGCAGTCAAGAACTGGACACGGTCTCTTCATACTCCTCTTAGACGAGCCAACTGAAAGCCTAGGAAGAGAAGACGGATCTGTCGATCGTTTGGCTGAGGCCATTTCCAGATTGAAGGCTATTGAGCAAATAATCGCTGTGACGCATAGTGAAGCCTTTGCTGAGAAGGCTGAACACGTCATACGTGTGGACAAAGAAGCTGGAGTCAGCAGAGTGTCTTTTGAGAGATGATTTCCAGCCAGCCAACAACTCTCGCTTTCGGTCAAAAGCTATGGAACCGTGGTTTGCGACTCGGGCTGGCGTCGAACCCGCGACCTTTAACGGGGACAGCAGGGGCTTTTCTAGGACTCAATGCGCATCAGCGCGGGAGACCCCTACAAAAGTCGAATAAAAAGGCGCGCGCAATTTCTTCCACAAGTCATAAAGCTGAAATGGAATAGGCAATGACTATGGTCAGAAAGAGGGACAAATAATTGAATGGTGAAAATGAAACTATCCAAGGTAAATTGGAATGCATGCATGCAAAAGAGGTAGCGGAAATATGAGGCGAGAGACAAGGGACAAAATTTTAATGATTATTTTGGGAGTCGTCTTTTTTCTGAATATAATTGCCATCAATCTATTTCCTACAATTTCCGAAGAATTGGTAGTTGTAGGATATACAATATTCGGAATCGGTGCGTTCCTTTATATTCTGTCTGTATTTACGCTTCGTGGAAGAGGTATTAGTAATATCGTTGACAGCGGGATTTATGGTGTTGTTCGGCATCCATTGTATTTAGGTGCGATGATTATGTTCTTTTCCCATATTTTCTTAGGTCAGAACTGGATAGTCGCCATTGGCACCATTGTAGCTCTTGTCTGCTGCTATCTAATCATCCTATTAGATGAAGAGAAAAACCTTGAGAAGTTTGGGGACGACTACAAACGATACATGGAGAAAGTGCCGAGGACGAATTTTGTGGTCGGAATCATAAGGCTCCTACGGCGTAGAAAGAGTTGAGAAGACGGTTGATGGCAAGTGAGGAGCCCAAGAGAAACGCTTCAATAATCATTGCCACGTTATTTTTTGGCATCTTTGGTGTTCTTGCAATAATAGCGGGAGTCGTTGGCTTGATGAATCCCATCTATCCTTGGGGACATAGGCTTCCAATGCTTGGTGAAATGGCTTTGGTAGTCGGCATTATGTCCTTGGTGGCAACAGGCTTGTTATGGAAGTTGAAGCAGTTGGGTGGGTATTTAGGCATTATTTCATTTGTCATAGCTTTTGCAGTCAATGTGTATGTTGGAGAACATCTGATACTCCATGTAATAGCAGGTGTTATAGCTGGATTAGTGCTGTTCGTTCCCCTAGCTTTCGGATGGAAACGTCTTTCCTAATCATATATGCATGCAAACCGCGTAACAAGACAATGTAGTCTTTGTCTCTCAATAGCCTCATTGTTTATAGTTGATTTCGGAAAATCTTGTCTCTTCTGATTTGTGCGCGCTTCTACAGCTTAACCGAGAAACGCTTGGCATGCGTGCAAAGTTCCTTCTGTCAACTACTAAATATCGATTTTCCATTACGACGTGTGGATGTTCGACATGTTCTATGGAAAAGCATGCACGCTATCATCAGTCTGCGGTTTTCCTATCATAACGGCCGGAATGTTCAAATCACGCGAGTCTCATCATCTGAACGTGCGTGAGCTGCCTTAGTGCCACTAACCGAAAGTCGAAGTACATTTACGCTTGTTCAGATTCAGCTAAGCATAGTTTCAAATGTCAAAACTTTCAGATAAAAACCTTTTGTATGCATAGGTACATTGTTATTGTTTCGCGTAAAACACCCCACAATCCCAAGTAGAAACTCTTTTATTTTCGGCAGACTGATTTCTGAAACTGGTGAGATTGAAGTTGGCCGAAGCAACCATCAAGGGTCTAGGCGAAACACTGGCACAACTAATCGACAAACTAGCCGGCAAGGGAACAAATCTTCAAGTTACATTCAAAGACCTGAAACTAGAATGGGCTGGAATGAAAACCACTCTGAACGGCGCGATTGTGCTTGACATCCTATATGTCTCGGAGAAAAAGTGAAACCCTGAGTTCGAAGACGAGACTTCTTGAAATAGTAATGTGGTTAGGTCAAACCCTCACACAAGGAGAAATAAGGCTCCAGACTGACGGGACAGAAAACATTCAACTACGAATCGAAAACAACAAAATAGACCTGAACTTCTTCCAAGGAAATCTCTTAAAAGACATGCTCGATCTAGGAGCAGAAATGACAGAAGAATCAATCCTGAAAAGACTCAAGACCCTAAAAGACTTAGCAGAAAAACTGAAAGAAAACGGATTGACAATGACCATATCGCATAAAGCACAAACCGTACTTACGCTGGGCAAAGAAGCGCATCCAAAGACTTCACAAATGATCACGCGCACCAACGCCATCGAAGTCAACAACTTGGTCGGACTCGTAAGACTGGTCAAATAGCCTTCCTGCGTGCTTCAACGCCCGCCCAGGCCTGCAACTTCTCCACTCCTCATGAAAATCCAAGAACCCAAGTCTCGCCTCCCAAGTGTAGCCCGCAACTATTAAGAGGAAGGAGACTTTGTATAGAATCGCCCCTAGGCGTACAACACCTTTCGAGAACATTAGGGTCAAAGATGACACTTGATAAAATACTTGTTGCCATAGATTCTTCGATACGTCACCTCGAGGACTCAGTAGCAGCCTCCGAGAAAGACAAGGAAACAAAAGTAATAAACGACGTCTGGCAAGCAGCCGCAGATTTAGAATACGCCCTATTCCTTTTCTCCCTCACGCACCCAGATGAGAGTAAACCTTCTTCATGGAAAGCTAACCCACGCTCAAAGCAAGCTGAAATCCAACCCCTTCTGGTGACTACAAAGGACCTACTCGAGACTGCAAAAGAAAGCCTCAAGACTGACGATTCCCTCGAAGCCTATAAAACGGCGTGGATAGCACGGGGGCATCTCTTGAGGATCCATGACGCTTTTGAGAAGAAGCGAAAAAGCGCCAAGTAGCATTCGCCAAAGCCTTACGTCTTGCAAGTCCTCCAGTTTTAGGGTTCTGGAATCTTTGGGCTTAGAAAAAACAAAATAGTTGATTCCAACAAAAACGTTGACACTAACAGCCACTGTGACAAGTTGGCTACCGGTTGGAGACCCACCAAAGTTGCTGACGAAGCTTAAGCAGAGAATCCAGTTCTGGTTCGCTTCAGGAGCCAGACTGGCTCACAGTGTAGGCTTAAGTCCAAACCAAGTAAGTGCCATTGGAATACTATTCGCAATTCTTTCAGCTTTTTCCTACTGGAAATGGCAGACCCACGCAGCGCTCTTGATAGTAGCCCCGCTTCTCGTGCTAGCTTCAGGTTTTTGCGACGCTTTAGACGGAGTAGTAGCAAGAATCTACGGACAAACCACCGTCTTCGGGGGCTTCCTTGATTCTTTGCTTGACAGGTACGCTGACGCAATCGTTCTGTCCGGCGTCATACTCGGCGGACTTTGCGATCCCGGCGTAGGACTCATTGCGGTTGTAGGCTCATTATTGGTCAGCTACGCTCGAGCAAGGGCAGAAGCGGCTGCGGTAAAGATGGAGACCGTTGGAATGGCTGAACGTGCAGAGCGGTTAATCATATTGGTCGCGGCAAGTTTCCTCACAATCGTTTGGCGAGAAGCTCTAAGTTGGGGCGTGATTGTTTTAGCAATTATCACAAATGTAACTGTGCTTCAGCGGGTACTCTACTTCCGCAAAACGATTCAGCGAGAGGAAAAGCAGTTATAGTTTAGGCTTCAAGATCATCTTCTTCTTCGAGTACGATATCTTCTCTCATCCTTCGCTCGCACCTTGACCACGCCCCGGTGCACCGCACATGAAACACAGTAATACTTCATCGTTTGTGTGCTAGGAAGGTAAGCGCCTTTCTGACGCAGTTCTTTAGCTATCCTCGGGTCAACTATGGAAACGCGTCGGGACACCTTCTTGGCTTTGTCACGCGGAACAAGCTGGCCGCAGCTGTTGCACTGGACATAGCCACTTCTTCCCTTGCCACCCTTAGATCGGCCTCTAGACTTGCGCTTTACGGGCATAACCTTTCCTCAAACTCATCATTCTCAAACGGACTTATAACTCTACACAACATCAATTCATATACCTTATGCTCCATAACTGAGGACGAGCATGTTCGACTTAGTCACCGTAGGCCATTTTGCGATCGACCTCATACTTTCACCCAAAATCTCTACTCTTAAACCTACACTGGGTGGCGCCCCAGCCTATGCGTCGTTAGCAGCCAGAAAGCTAGACTCAAACGTTTCGGTCATTTCCAAGGTCGGAGAAGACTTTCCTGACGAATACACTGCCTTGCTGAACGCCAACGCCGTCGATCTAACAGGATTCATTAAGGTTAGGGGTGCTTCGACGACAAGGTTTATTCTGACATATAAAGACCGAAAGCGAAAGGTCCAGCTAGAGAGCCTAGCTCCACCAATCTTAATGCGAGACATCCCAGATTCCTTCACATCTAAGGCTATCCATGTAGCCCCAGTTGCAGATGAAGTCTCACACAAAGTCATCGAGAGACTACGAACACAAACAAACACCTTGTCCCTAGACCCACAAGGATTTGTCCGAAGTTTTGATAGACAAGGAAACATGAGTTTGAGTAGATGGCAAAACTCGGCAGTCCTCAGGCAAATCGACGTGTACAAGTCGTCACTGAATGAAATCAAAGTGGCAACAGGTTTCGCCGATTTGCATTCTGGCATGAAAAAAATCCATGGATGTGGAGTGAAAATAGTCATAGTAACAAGAGGAATAGAAGGATCTACGCTTCCGAAGTTTTGATAGACAAGGAAACATGAGTTTGAGTAGATGGCAAAACTCGGCAGTCCTCAGGCAAATCGACGTGTACAAGTCGTCACTGAATGAAATTAAAGTGGCAACAGGTTTCGCCGATTTACATTCTGGCATGAAAAAAATCCATGGATGTGGAGTGAAAATAGTCATAGTAACAAAAGGAATAGAAGGATCTACGCTGTTCTTTGAGGATAGGTTCTATGACATACCTGCTTGTACGCCAAAGGTCGTAAAGGATCCCACAGGCGCCGGCGACTCCTTCATCGGAGCATTTCTAGCAGAGTACACTAAAGCGAAAGACCC
>JGI2172J19969_10000167_pt1 | contig 26253 bp, 25 predicted proteins | sample DeeMarSWOR230_32_FD_19969 | JGI IMG/M metagenome (IMG submission 19969)
GAGAAGCCCATATGCAACGGCGCCATGTACTCACCGGGCTTCTTTCCAAAAGGGTTCATATGCAAACCATACAACGGAGGCTACTACTTCATCCAAGCATTAGCTACCCGCTATGGCTTCAACCCAGCCACAACCCCTTGGAATGAGATGACCGCCGAAGCGCAGAAAACCTTTCTCTACGGAGACCCCGAGCCTCTGAAAGTAACCTTCGAAAGCCGCAGCAGGCAGCCGACCACAAGGAAGGTTGTTTACCGCGGCTTCTACGGCTGGATAAGAGACTGGGACGTCGGCGGAACCTACACAAAGGCACAACCCTGCAACGAATGCTCTGGAACAGGCTTACGGCCGGAGTATCTCGCAGTAAGAATAGCTGGCTACAACATACACGAACTAAGTGAAACGTCTTTGTCCAAGCTCGCACAAGTCCTGCAGGGAACTTCGCTAAGGCAGAAACCATCCAACCATGTTGTGGGGAGCCTACGCAAAATCCTCAAGCGACTGCGCTTTCTAGGACAGGTTGGCTTAGGATATTTGCATCTTAACCGGATTTCTGGTACATTGTCCGCCGGAGAAGCCCAACGAGTAAGGCTCGCGGCTTTGCTTGGTAGCGGACTGACATCTCTAACTGTGCTGCTTGACGAGCCGTCACGTGGAATGCACCCCTCTGAGGTTGAAGCCTTGTTGGCTGCCCTCATGGAGCTGCGGGATGAAGGAAACACAGTAATCGTAGTGGAGCATGACCCAGTGTTCATTCAAGCCGCTGATCAACTGGTTGACATGGGACCAGGGGCCGGTGTTTCCGGAGGCGAGATTGTTGCAGAAGGCAAACCTGAAGAAGTCGCCAAAGGCAACACCGTGACGGCAAAGTGGCTACGCCACGAACGTAGAATTGATTTCGGAAAAAAACGAAGGAAGCCAAAGGACTGGATTACAATAGAGGGTGCTAGAGCGAACAACCTACACGACGCGACCATAAGCATTCCAGTCGGAGTAATGGTTGGTGTCTGTGGCGTTTCAGGGTCGGGCAAGAGCACGCTTTTGATTGACACCTTGGGACGAGCGCTAGCCCCTAAGAAAATAACCACAAGCGTGGCCTACGAACCGTTGGAACCAGGAGAGTACGACTCCATCAAAGGGGCCCCAACCCGAACAGTTATGCTTGACCAAGCCCGAAAAGGAATAAGGAGCCCGGGCCAATTCCTAGACCTCTTCAAACCTCTTCTCGCCCTCTATGCTGAGAGCGAAGACGCGAAAGCCCTCGGGCTCAACCGAAAAGAGCTAAGCAAGGCTTGCTCAGTCTGCGACGGCAGGGGATCCATCAGAACAGACATGGGTTTTCTGCCTGACATCCACACTCCTTGTGAGACCTGCCGAGGAACTGGCCGACGGCCAGAAGCTTGGGAAGTTCGGGTGAAGGGCGTTTCTTACCCTGAACTGAACAGCCTAACAATTGACGAAATATACGACCTCTTCAGCCACGAAGAAATGTTGGTAAGGAGGCTGAAGGCCGCAAAAGATGTTGGCCTCGGATACTTAGTCCTTCGGCAGCCCGGATACACACTCTCTGGCGGAGAGGCGCAACGTCTGAAAATCGCCAAGGAACTCGCACGCCACAACTCCGCCGAAACGCTATACATCTTGGACGAGCCTACAGTGGGCCAGCACTTGGAAGACGTTGATCGGCTCATTGGCGTGCTTCAAAAACTCGTGGACGAGGGGCACAGCGTTATCGTGATAGAGCATCACCCGTACCTCCTTGCCGCGTGTGACTGGCTAGTTGAACTCGGCCCAGGCGGAGGCCCAGAAGGCGGCCACGTGATAGCATCTGGCACGCCTAGAGCTATCGCCGCCGGCGAAACCCCAACTGCCTCATACCTCAAGGGCGTTCTGGAGGGGAAGCTTTGACCAGGGCATCCCTCCTCCTGGCCGATCCTTCGCCAAATCTGCGAAGGCTTACTCTCCTAGAGCTACTGAAGCGTCCGCCAGACGATTCCGAGGTCGAAGAGCTTGAAAGCATGCGCGAAGAAGATCCGATAGTTGCAAGCCTGTTAGCTCTGCAATCCAACAATGGCTCTTGGAGGGAAGGTGACCTTGGAGGCTCGGCGCCAGCTGGAAAACTCCAAGCGACATCTCAAGCACTAACCAAACTCGGCTATCTCGGCTTCAGCAAGAGTCATCCTGCAGTAAAACGTGCTGCGGAATACATGTTCGCGAAACAGCTGCCGAACGGAGCGTGGCCTCTGCAAAGAGGAGTGAATAAGGACGAAGGCACCAGCCTCTACTCAACGATGCCACTGCAAACCGCAATGCCCCTCCGAGGGCTGGCAGCCTGCGGCTACAGCACTGACCCACGGGCTGAGCGTTCGTATGACTGGTTGATGGAGCAGAGACTAGAAGACGGCGCCTGGCCGACAGGAAAGGCGGGTGAAGTCTACGGATACGTGGCTGGCTACCGCCGACTGCCCCACTCCCGCTGGGGATGCCGATCCAACACTACCGCCTCCCTCATTTGCCTGGCCAATCATCCGACTCGAAGGGAAAGCAGAGAAACCCGGCGAGCCCTCGATCTGTTAATGGGACGAGAAACACGAGAAAAGCAGAACGTAGGGTTCGACGTCGCCCGAATCGTCGGCGCGGAACAGCATACAGGATACCTAACATACTACGCCAAGTTCGACCTGGCCCTCATCCTAGACCTGTGCTGGAGAATAGGGGCGAATCGTAGGGATGAGCGCGTTGCAGACCTAATAAGCTTCATCCAGACGCTACAAGGGCCTTATGGACTCTGGCAATACAATCCTCGCCCAGAATGCTCCCGCTGGATAACCTTCGATATACTGCGCTCACTTTTCCGCCTGGACGACTCCACCGGTTGGCTAAGCGTAGAGCCCCGAACACCCTTCAAAGCGTATCCCAAAAAGCCGAAACGATTCTAGCCGCGACATCGAGCAAACAGAATAACGTGCGCACGAGAAACTCTAACTCTTCGACTTCGTGTGACACAAAAAGTGGGTAGGGGAGTAGCGAACCGCCGGCTTACGGCTATTCTTTCCTAGTTTTTCTATAGCGAGTGCCGTCAGGTCTTTCCCAGAGCTCAACTATCAAAGTATGCTTGGCCCGAGGATTCTTCATCTTCCACTTCTTAATGAACTTGTCTCCCATGGTCGTTCACGATTCTTCACATATCGGGCGCTTACGCATTTAAATCTAATGGCTCTATCAGCATCAATGAGCAAGCCCCAACAGCTCTCCAGAAGAAACCATACCTCTTTTGCTTGGAAAAATACCCTGTTCCAGCATTACGCAAGGTTAAGTGATTAACACGCAACAGGTACACTGATGCGCGCGCGCCAACTAAAGCATGAACACTTGCCCATGATGCCTGTAGAGTATACGTCACTGCTTGCCAGTAGCCTCTGTCAACAAGGTCACGTTGCTCTTGCTGAAGAACCCATCAAAATCGCCATAACGATGAATGTACTCGTTGACGAGCAAGGTATGGGGCGACGCGACTGAGAACGACTGTTTCAATCCTTCTTCCTGTGAGCCCACGAGGCCTATCAGGAAATCCATGCCACCTTCTTTGAGAGCTGCGAAAGTCTTCTCAATGTTCTCTGTGTTGAATGCTATGTGATGGACCCGAGTTCCATAGTTATGAATGAACTTCTCTGTAGGACCGGACTTCCCATCACTCATGTACGGGGAAATGCCTGATGTGAATACCATTGCGAAATCCTTCTCGGTCAACCTTGCCACGTTTGTTATGGAATTGAAAAGCTTGACGTAAATGGCGAAATCGAAGTCATAGTTGGTGAGGGACATGAACTCAATTATGGCAGCATCTCGGTCCCGCGCTCGTACCCTTGTAGCAGCATGATCAAGTTCTCCAATATCCTTCAAATAGTCGTTCTCCGGCTTCAAAAGTTGCCAATCAAGGGAAACTGAGTCTTTGGTTGAGTAGTCTCGCCTATCCTTCTTCCATTGGATTAAACCGACCGAACCCCCCGTGTACACTGACGGCTCTGTCTGTACGAAGGAGAAACTTTCTTCCTGCATGATCTCATCATTGAGAAATCTTACACCAGCTGATTTCTGGAGGGAAACGTACTTCTCAATGTTAGTTGTTTTGAAAACGAAGGTTTCTAGTCGTGTATTCGGAAGGGTTCCTGCCTTGGGTGACCGGTTAAAGATTTTGAACGGATTCTCCCTTCGTCTTCGCGACGTTATAAGAAAGTCAGAGGAATTTCGACCCTTGAGGACGCAGGTTCGAGATCCCTCGTCTTGGAAGGCTTCATGGAACTCGAGCCCTGTAAAATGCAAAAGCTCTTCAGCAGCTCTTTGCTGCCTTTCAGGTTCTGTGCTGATTATCACAGACTCAAGCCCGCCGACAAGCCCTTCCAGCCCTACGCTCCTGCGCCAATCTCTAACCTCCGAAACCTTTTCACTAAGATATGCATCACTGTTCGTGAAGTCATAAGCAATAGGCGGTGCTGAACCGCAATGTGGGCATTTGCCCTCTCGTGATTCCTCGTACACTTTTTTACATGCAGAACATGCTAATTTCCCCATTTTCATCCAACACCGTAATCGAAAATGTGATTTTATATATCTATTGCTCGTTAGACACGCCAACACCTGCTACCAAGATTCCCTGCGCTTGGCTTTTCAGAAAGTGAGAAATCTTAACTAACCTGCTGCATCTGGTTAGTTAAAGGCGGCAGATCATGGACTCACACATCGCCAAGCGAACTCCAAAAGTCTTCATCAAGAAGGCTAAAGAGCCTCCATATGTCGTTGACGAGTCAGAACTTCGTCGTTTCGACACCAGAAACACGATTTTTGAGAGAGTAGTGTGGGATTCATCATGGGAGGGTTATAAGCGATTGTACGACGAGAAGGTGCCAGAAATAGTTTCAGAGGGAAAACCTGGATACTCACGAGTAGACTTTGCATTAGCCTACGCTTCCTGGATAGTGCATGACTCTTTCGAATCTGGGTTTTCATGGAAGAAGATTTGCCTGTACAGAGAGCCAAAGGCGACAGTTGGTATCGATTGGACGAAGACAAAGCTCGAGGTCGCTGATGCGAGAAGGGCAAACGTCTTTGTTAAACGAGCGGCAAAGCTTTTTGGCGCTTCACTTGTTGGAGTCTGCAGGCTGAAAGATGACTGGTTATACGCGGAAATCGATTCTCCAGACGACTCTTGGAACGTCATTGTCATGGCTGTCGAAATGAATGCTGGTGGAATAGCAACCTCTCCTGCTGCTCCTGCCGCAGCAGTCACTGGAGTGGGATATTCAAAGATGGCCTTCATCCTTGCAGGTATGGGAGAATTCATCAGGAACCTTGGATATGAAGCGCTGCAATGCGGGAATGACACTGCCTTGAGCATTCCGCTCGCAATCGACGCTGGACTGGGAGAACTGGGTCGCAACGGACTGTTGATAACGCCTCAATACGGCCCAAGAGTCAGACTCTGCAAAATCCTTACAGACCTCCCACTCGTCCCAGACGAACCCATAGAGTTCGGCGTAAGAGAATTCTGCAGAGGATGTAGACTATGCGCAGAGCATTGTGAGGCAGAGGCCATCTCAAAGAGTGAAGAGCCAAGTTTTGAGGTGGCATGCAGATCCAACAGCCCAGGAGCACTGAAGTGGTATGTTGACGCGGAAAAATGCTATCTCTACTGGTGCGAGAATGGTATAGACTGCTCGACTTGCATAAAGGTTTGTCCATATAACCTCGCCTCAGCGGGCCAGCTCGAGCTTTCTGTGGAAGAATTCTGGGAACCGGAGAGAGACCGATCCGCGTAGGGAGGGCTGCACTTGGAGGACTACGCATGCACGCATGCATGCGATCCAGTCAGCTTCATCTCTAAGAGAGCAGAACAAGAGGATATCTCCGGCCAAACTCAGGGTGTTGCCATCAAAGTTCTTAGAAAAGCCGGCACGACAAATATTCTACATGGCAAAGATCCCAAAGGCTTGGCAGCCGCAGCCCTGTACATAGCATGCAAGTTAAACAACGAGAAAAAAACGCAGAGAGAGTTGGCCAATGAAGCAGGCGTCACCGAAGTCACCTTGAGGAAGCATTGCAGCACTTTGAACCTGTTTCTGAGATCTTTCTTGGACGTGTGAAGCATCCGCGCGTACTAAGTCAACGCGAGGATCCATAGCACTTCGCGATAGTGGGACTGGACTAGGTTGCAGTTTTTGTGGCTTTTTCTCTTTCTTCTGTTTGAAGTGCTCTTTTGAGAACCTTGCCCACCATAGTCATTGGCAATTCCGTTCGAAACTCAACTTCTCTGATTGCTTTGTAAGGGGCAACCTTTTCGTTGACGAAGTTCATTATTTCCTTCTCTGTCGCATTCTTGCCTTCTTTCAAAACCACAAAGGCTTTCGGGATTTCGCCCGCTACGTGATCTGCCTTGCCAACGACTCCGCAGATTTTAACAGTGGGGTGCTCGTGCAGCACGTCTTCAAGTTCCCGTGGATACACACTGTAGCCCTTGTATTTTATCAGGTCCTTCTTCCTGTCTGTAATGTAGAAATATCCATCCTCATCCATTTTTCCAATATCGCCCGTGAAAAGCCATCCATTTCGAAGAACGTCAGAAGTTTCCTCGGGCATTTTCCAGTAACCTCTCATTATCTGCGGACCCTTGATTACAAGTTCTCCTATCTCACCCGCCATGAGCTCCTTCTCTCCGGTATTCATGTCCACGATCTTAGCTTCAGTGTCAGGCCAAGGCAAACCAATTGAACCGATTTTCACAGTTTCCATCGTTCTGTCAAGGGGGTTGCAGTGGGTAACAGGCGACGATTCCGTTAGACCATAGCCTTCAACGAGAACGCCGCCTGTCAAATCCATGAATTTCCGCTGAACTTCTGGTGGAAGCGGGGCTGAACCTGAAATGCAGAAGCGAACCGATCTGCAGTTGTATTTGTCCATATCCGGATGGGCAAGCAGCATTGAATACATTGTTGGAGCCCCGCAAAACACTGTTACCTTATGATCTTGGATGGCCTTGAAGGTGGCTACAAGGTCAAAGCGTGGAAGCAAGACGACTTTCCCGGCCAAATATATGGGGGCGTTCATTCCGGTCGTCATCCCATAAATGTGGAATAGCGGCAGAACAGCCAGAAAGGTTTCTTGACCTTCAGTACCTCTTAGCCATGCGGCGCATGATACGGCGTTCGAGACAAGATTCATGTGGGTTAGCATTGCGCCTTTAGCGGTTCCAGTAGTGCCTCCGGTGTACTGAAGTCCCGCCAAATCCTCTTTTGGGCTGATCTCAACCGTGGGCGGCTTCGGCTCAAACTTGCTTAGGAGATCCTTCAAATGGTGGACGTTTGGTTTGCGCTCAATTTTTCGTGACGGGATTTTCTTCAGCAACGAGCCTAGAAACGCCTTAGCGATGGGCATATGATCCTTCAAGCTTGTTACTACTACATTTTTCAGCTGGGTCTTTCGCCAAACCTTTTCTACCATGGGATAGAGCAGATCTAGAACGACAATAGTCTCTGCTTCTGAATCACTCAGCTGATGCTCAACTTCTCGTTCTTTATATAATGGACTTATAGCGGTCACGACTGCTCCAATTCGTATTGAGCCATAATAGGATACTATGAATGAGGGCATGTTTGGCAGGAATAGGGCTATCTTGTCCCCCTTTTTCACGCCTAAATGGCTGAGGGCTGTTGCGAATCGGTCAGCAGCTTGAATCAGCTCTTCATACGAAATTTCCCTGCCAAAGTACACTAGTGCTGTGTTGCTAGGGTATTTCTCTGCGGTTTTTCGAAGAAGATCAAAAAGGGAAATCTCGGGATACTCAATGTTTTTGGGAACTCCCTTGGGCCAAGACTTAAACCACGGCCTTTTAGTTTCCTCTCTCTTTTTCCTCTTCTTACTGGACACAATCAGCCCTGCTCCATTAATGAAAGGCGTTGCGGTAATAATGCTTTCCTGCGCAGGGTTTGCTTGTGGGCCACAGTCTAGGCAGCGCGGTTTCGCTATATGCAATCATCCTGATTAGGGTGGAACAAACTCGTATGTCGGCCTTCCTTCAGCTGTGACTTTAGCCGTCAGCTTAACTTTCATGCCGACTTTAATCTCTGACATCTTGAACCCCGTTAGCCAAGCCAGCACTTTCACTTTTTCCTTCAGTCTTCCAATGGCAACAGTGTAGGGCTTGTTCTCTTGAAAGGAGGTGGGCCTGATCACTACGTGTGAGAATGTTTCGATCTCAGCTTCATTGCTGAGCTCTACCCAATTCATTTCTGAAGAGTAGCAGCTGGAACAATCTGCGACTGGTGGAAAATGGAGCTTTCCGCATTTGGCGCATTTGGTTGTGTAGATCCTTCCTTCCTTCAAGCTTTCCCAGAATTTCAGGGTTTTAGCTATCGGGATTTCTTGCTCAATTTTGACTTCCCTGGATTTTATTGAAGGCATGGACACGATGCAGTTATCTCCTTAAAATCGTTACGTAGCAGTAATGCCCCGTTCCGCCTATGTTGTGGGCAAGTCCAACATAGTTCTTTAGGGGAACTTGCCTGCTTTTCTCAACAGCTTCTTCCCTGAGTTGCTTGGTCAATTCGTATATCATGGAGCAGCCTGTTGTGCCTATGGGGTGGCCTTTCGCCTTTAAGCCTCCGTCAACGTTGACTGGAATCTTGCCCCCTATCTCAGTTTGTCCTTCGCGAATGAGTTTTGTGCCTTCGCCTTTGCTGCACAATCCAATGTCTTCGTAGCCCATTATTTCAGCTATTGTGAAGCAGTCGTGGACTTCTGCGAAATCGATTTGACTCGGCGCAGTTCTAGACGTTTTGAACGCTTTCTCAGCTGCTATCGAGCTTGCTTCTAGTCCCAAATAGTCATTTCTCTTGCTCAGGTTCGCTGTTCCTGAAGAGTATCCGATCCCGGCAACCCACACTGGCGTGTCGATTCTCAAGTCTTTGACTTTCTCTTCTGAGGCCAGAACAACAGAAGCGGCTCCATCTGTAATCGGGCAGCAATCGAAGAGTTTCAGTGGTGAGGCTACAACCATAGAGGATAATACGTCGTCAACCGTTATCTTCTTCTGAAGATGGGCAACGGGGTTCATCGCTGCGTATTTATGGTTTTTGACCGCCACTAACGCCAAGTCCTCTTCCGTGGTTCCATATTTTGCCATGTGGGCCCGAGCGTACATTGCGTAGTAGGCAGGGAATGTTAGTCCGAAGTTGTGGAACTCCCATAGGTAGTATCCTGCCCTTCCGATCCATTCCATAGCTGTTGGGTTGTCGACTTCTCTCATCTTCTCGAGTCCAACGGACATTGTCATTTCTGCGTGGCCACTGGCTATTGCTGAATAGGCGCTGAAGAATGCCGCACTTCCGCTTGCGCACGCTGCTTCACAGCGAGTCAGCCCTGCCCTTGTCAAGCCGCAGTATTCAGCCACGACGACTGCTGGTAACAACTCTTCGTACCAGGCTCCGGCTCCGGTTGTTCCCAATGCCATGAACTCCACCTCCTTAGCTTCCGCTCCGGCATCTTCCAGCGAGGGCTTTACGGCTTCAAACGCTAGCTCCGAGATGTTCACGTCATTTCTGATGCCGAACTTCGAATGGCCGACGCCGACAACTGCCACTTTCCTCATGAAAACCACGTTGCAATCGCTTGGTTCACAGAAGAGAGAGGATTCCGGGATTAGTTTATTTCCCTTTGAACTCGGCTTTCCGTCTTGACATGAAGGCTTCTACGCCTTCTTTCAGGTCTTCGGTTGAGAAAGACAGGCCCATTAGAGCCGACTCTAGGCGTAATCCTGCTTCCAGGGGGACTTGCGTTCCGAAGTTCAGCGTTTGCTTTGCGTATTTCAGGGCTATTGGCGGGCCTTCAGACAGTTTCTGTGCCATTTCTTTGGTTGCATTTCTCAGTTCGTCATAGTGAACAACCCTGTTGACCAGTCCAGCTGCAAGTGCCTCGTCAGCTTTCAGTCTGGTCCCCAACATTACGATTTCCTTTGCTTTGGCTAGGCCTATGATCCTTACGAGCCTCTGGGTTCCACCCCATCCTGGTATGAGCCCGAGAGCTGTCTCTGGGTTCCCGAGTTCCACGTGTTCTGCGGCTATTCTGAAATCACAGGCTAACGCTAGTTCCAAGCCGCCTCCTAACGCAAAGCCATTAATTGAAGCTATTACTGGTTTGTATATTTCCTCGATTTTGCCGAAAACTTTCTGCCCGAACCGTGAGAACTCCTCGGCCTTGACGGGCGTGGCTTTGGAAAACATAGTCAAGTCTGCACCTGCGCTGAAAGCTCGATCCCCTTCTCCGGTTACTACTACGCACTTCACAGAAGAGTCTTTTTCAGCTGTCTCCAAAATGTCTGAAAGCTCTTCCATTAGGACGTCGTTAAAGGCGTTCAGTCGGTGCGGCCTATTTAGTATAATCCATAGGACGCTCTCTTCCCTTTCAACCTTAAGTGTGTCGTACGCTTTGCTCAAGTAACATCACATGCTTATGTTTCAAAGCTGAGCATATATCGCTTTTTGCGGCTTTCTGCTAGAACTTCCTCAGGAGATATTTTAGCACGGTTAACTTCTGGACTTCTGAGGTTCCCTCGTAGATTTCAGTTATCTTTGCGTCTCTGTGATACCTTTCAACTCGGTATTCTCCCAGATATCCATATCCTCCCAAGGTTTGTACGGCGAAGTCTGTTGTTTCCATTGCAACCCTGCTTGCATATTGCTTAGCCATCGCCGTGGCCATCGGATCCATNTTGCCCNCGTCAATCAGCCATGCTGATCTGTAGGTGAGCCATCTTGCCGCCTCGATCTTTGTGGCAGCTTCAGCTANTCCGCAGCCTATTAGCTCGTGTTGAAGNATTGGTTGTCCGAAGGCTTCTCTCTGCTTGGAATACTTGAACGCTATTTCCCAGGCTCCTTGTGCCATTCCTAGGGCTTGTGCGGCTACTCCCACTCTGGTCTTGTCGAAAAACTCCATGCTGTGGTAGAAGCCTCGGTTTAGTTCGCCGACTATGTTTGAGTCGGCAACTTTAACGTTGTCGAAGTTGACTTCTCCTGTTACTGAGCATCGGATTCCCATTTTGTCGTGGAGCTTCGTGGTTTCCAGGCCTGCCGCATCTTTGTCGACTACGAACAGGGTTTCGCCTCTGTATGTTGGTCTAACTTTGGTGTCTGTTTGTGTCAGAACTACTATGAAGTCGGCTGTTGTGGCGTTTGTGATGAAGGTTTTCGTTCCGCTGATCCACCATTCGTTTCCATACTTCGTGGCTGTGGTTTCCATGCGTGTTATGTCGCTTCCGCTGACGTTTGGTTCTGTGAACGCTGCAGCAGACATGTATTCGCCCTTGCAGATCGGAGGCAAGTACTTCTCCTTCTGTTCTTTGCTTCCGTTTTCGAGGATGAGCTCACTGCCGAAACCTCCACTTGAGATGGCCACTCCCAGTGAAGAATCCGCTCTACACATCTCTTCGATTGCGAGGCAGGTTTCCAGTAGGCCGTATCCCTGTCCGCCGTATTCCTGTGGAAAGAAGATGTTCGTGAACCCAAGCTTGGCAGCTTTCCTGTAAAGCTTCGTAGGATACTCTTCTTTCCTGTCGAGTTCCAGAGCTAGTTCTTGCTTGAACTCCTTCTCACAAAACTCCTTAACAGCATTCTTAATGCTTAGCTGCTCCTCTGTCAAATCGAATTTCGTTTGTAGAACCCCCTTCCCGCCTTCTTTCCTGTCCAACCTTTACCCACATACTCTTCGAGGAGAGGACAGAGCTTATACATTTCAATATCGTATTTGATGTGTAGTTCTTTGAGCTTGTTTGCGATACTGTCCAAGCCTGTTCTGTCTGCGTACTCGCATGGACCGGAAGGCCAATAGGTTCCTAACTTCATTCCTGTATCGATATCTTCAGGGTCTGCGGCTCCGTCGTTGACAAGCCAGGCTGCTTCGTTCACGGCAACGGCCCACGATCGGTCAACATCATACTCGTCAAGTAGGTTGAACGGTATTCTAGGTCGGCCATTCGTCCAGTCATAGAACCCGACGCCAGTTTTTTGTCCAAATTTACGTTCCTTTATCAAGGGTTCAACTACTTGTGTGCAAAGTTTGAATCTTTCACCATAAGCATCTTGCAGTACCTTACCTACTTCGTAGGCGATATCCAGTCCAACGAAATCGGCCAATTCGAACCATCCCATTGGAAATCCGCCCGTGTACTTCGCTGAAGCGTCTATTCCTTCCATTGATGCTTCGCCCCTTTTGAAAGCCCAGAAGGCTTCGTTGAACACGCTACCTAGGATCCTGTTCACTATGAATCCTCTAACATCCTTCTTCACTAAAACTGGAGTCTTCCCAAGCTTCTTGGCTAGTTCAACTAGTGTGTCGATTGTATCTTGGCTTGTCTCTTCTCCCTTTATGACTTCGATCAACGCCATCAGCTGTGGAGGGTTGAAGAAATGCATCCCAGCAACTTTGTCTGGTCGTCTCGTTGCTCTTCCCATCTCAGTTATACTTAGCGTTGATGTGTTTGATGCCAATATCGCGTTTGAAGGGGCAATGGAGTCGATTGTGGAAAGCACTTTTTTCTTGATTTCCATTTTCTCTGGGGCTGCTTCAATGGCTAGGTCTGCGTCTTGGGCAGCTTCTTCATAGTCCGATGTTGTCTTTATCCGCGAAAGTGCTGCGTCGGCGTCTTCGCGTCTGATTCTTCTCTTTTCGGTGAACTTATCCAAGCTCCACTTGATTCGTTCTTTGGCCTTTTTCAGAATATCATCGCTAATGTCGACCATCGCGATTTCATATCCAGCCATAGCAAGGATTTGAGCGATCCCGTGGCCCATCGCTCCAGAACCGATGACTATTCCCTTTCGGAGTTTCTCATTTGACAAAACGTCTACTCCTTGAGTCCTTTAATGCCGAATGAGAAATAATAAGACTTTTGAGGCAACCGTAGACATGCGTCGAGCTGGTACACAATGATAGACTCTTCCGAAGGCCTAGGTCGTTGCTTAGCATTTAAGTCATGCATCAGCTAATCAAGCCCATAGCTGACTCCGCAAAGAGCGCCCATCTGCTGTGTATAGCCCGTCTTTATCTCGCCTTCATAATCTATATCAGAACTTGTACCAAGAAAGTGTTGAGAGGTCTTGACGCAGCCAAGAAAAGTAGAAGATATAATGACTCGAGATGTGAAAACCGCTAAGACCGAGGATACGGTCTTGAGAGTAGCTGACGTGATGAACAAATACGAAATCGGATGCGTGATAGTAACCGAGAACGAGAAACCCGTCGGGATTCTGACTGAGAGAGACATACTAAAAAGGGTGGTCCTCAAAAGGAAGGATCCTGTTGAGACCGCAGTGGGAGAAGTCATGTCAAAGCCTCTTGTAACCGTTAGACCTCAGACACCGGTTTCGCGCGCCGCCCGCAAAATGATAAAAAGCAAGATCAAAAAACTGATTGTGACGCATTACAACAGTCTGCTCGGGATTCTGAGTCTCACTGATCTCGTTCCCTTGTTGGAAACAGAGAATATGATAGACAGTCTACCGCTGAAAGACGCGCCGAAGAGCGTAAGAAAGGTCTTTGAGATATACACCGACCCTATAAGGCAAATACGGAAGAAGTGCCCGTTGACTTTGATGGGAGGGGCTTCGATCAGCTGCATTGGGCCAAAATGCATGTGGTACATAAACGAAAGATGCGCTATGCTTGGCTCAGTTGAAAAGTGAGCCTTTGTAGAAGCTCAATAACAATGCTTTCTTTTGCCAGACAGGCTCCTCTGTGAAGAGAGCAAGCGAGTGGGAGGGGAGAAAGGAAAGAGGCAAGTCTTCCATAAATCGCATGCATGCGTACCTGGCTTCGCTTGCCATTGTCGAAATACGGCGGTCATAACCACTGCATTGGCATTCGCGTCAGGGCCTTCTTATAAGATGAGACCGACTAACCCCACCTACAGGTGGGACAATTGCGACCTCGTCTCCTTCCTTAAGCCTAGTTTTGATGCGTTCCAGCAGTTCCACGCTTTTTCCATTAACCAGTAACTGTAGGTAGCCACGCACCATCTGCTTATCGTTGTACAGATATTCTTTGAACTCCTTCCCATAGCGCCCTGTCAATTCCTTCAGCACATCTTCTACGGTGACAATTCTAGCGTCGAATTCCAAGGTTTCTTCGCGCTTCCCTGTAAGCTCCCGTAGTGTTGTGAAAAGCCGAACATAGACTTTCACAGACATCCACTGCCCTTTCAGAGGGCTTACTCGGAATCCAAGATAAGCTTTCCTCATTGAGTAGAAAATCGATTGCGTCTTTCTTCCGCTATGCATGCTGCGTATGCGGACAGTGGGCGAAGTGACAGCGTAGATTAAGCTATCGAGTAGTTACGTGGTCTCTGCACATTTTCCAACTCAATGCCATGGTTTTCGGGTGGGAGGCTCTGGCCTCGTCCAAGCGTGGAATTGAAGTGTTCGTTGGGGCTTTCAAAACTAGCTCGGGGTTTGCGTGCGCTTCATCAGCGATCTTTTGCATCGCGTCGACGAAGCGATCCAGCTCCTCTTTTTCGAAAGATTCTGTAGGTTCAATCATCAAAGCCTCTTCGACGATTTGGGGAAAATACGTTGTGGGTGCGTGGATCCCGAAGTCAAGCAGGCGCTTGGAAACGTCAACAGCCCTTATCCCTTTCTCTTTGTGGAGAGGTTTTACGCTGAGCACGAACTCATGTTTCCTCGGTCTTCGCGTATCGTAGGGGAGTTCGTAGCTACCGATTCTCTCTATCTTCCTGAGTAGGTAGTTTGCGTTTAAGACTGCGACCTCGGCCGCTTCCTTTAGTCCCTCTGCCCCGAGGCTCAGTATGTAAGCATAGGCTCTCAGTAATACTGCTACGTTTCCATAGAAGCTTCTAATTCTGCCTACGCTGTGAGGCCTGTTATAGTCAAAGTGGTATTCTTCGCCGTCAAAAACTATTCTTGGAATCGGCAGGAACTTCTCCAATTCGCCAGACACGCCTACAGGTCCTGCGCCAGGCCCCCCTCCTCCATGCGGCGTGCCGAAGGTTTTGTGGATGTTGATGTGGATTATGTCGAAGCCCATGTCCCCAGGTCTGACCTTGCCGAGAATAGGGTTCAGGTTAGCGCCATCATAGTAGAGCAACCCTCCCGCTTGATGGACAATCTCTGCTATCTCCTCGATGTTTTCTTCAAATATGCCTAGGGTGTTTGGGTTTGTAAGCATGAGACCAGCGGTTCGGTCAGAAACTGCGTTTCTCAAGGCGCCAATATCTACGCATCCACTTCTATCAGAAGGTACAACTACTACCTCGAAGCCAGCCATTGTAGCGCTTGCCGGGTTTGTACCATGGGCAGAGTCAGGAATTATCAGCTCTCTTCTGTTGGAGAGGTTTCCATCATCTCTATGATAGGCACGCATAATAAGCGCCCCCAACAGCTCGCCGTGAGCCCCGGCTGCAGGTTGAAGCGCGACCTCGCAGGTTCCTGTGATTTCGGCAAGCCACTTGCTGAGTGTGTAGAGGATTTCAAGAATGCCCTGCACTGTCTTCTCGCTTTGATAAGGATGAAGCAGTGTTAAAGAGGGTAAATCAGCTAGACAATCATTGATTTTCGGATTATACTTCATCGTGCAGCTCCCAAGCGGATAAAGCCCGAGATCTACGCCATAGTTCATCTGAGAAAGCCTCGTGAAGTGACGAGCAACTTCAACCTCTGAGAGTTCAGGCAATCTAGGTGGTGATCGACGGCGCATGCCTTGGGGCAGCAAGGCAAGCGCCCTGCCTACACGGCTCCTAATCGAATCATCAACCTTTGGGACAATGTATCCTCTGCGGCCAGGGCGACCAAGGTCAAAGATGACTGGCTCATTCCATCTTGCTTGCCGGAAGTCACTCTTCATTTTTGTCCCCCTAGTAGAGCTTTCTCCAAGGCCTCGGCAAGCAAATCAATGTCCTTCTTCCTATGCGTTTCTGTCACACAGTAGAGAGCCATCTGCCCAAGCTCCGGAAACTCTTTCGAAACGTTTTTGCCTCCATGAACGTTGAGTTCCAGCAACTTCCTATGTACACTGTCAACATTCCTGGCCCCAAAGTTAACCGTGAATTCTTGAAAATGGGAAGACCGAAAGACAGGCGTTTCGATACCTGTGATCTCTGACAAGCGGTCAATCGCNTAATTCGACATCAACATAATTGCTTCGCTTAGNTCTTTCAAACCATNTGGCCCAAGCAGCGCTAGATAAATGGCAGACGCAGCAGCACACAGAGACTCGTTACTGCAAATGTTGGATGCTGCTTTCTCCCGCCTAATGTGTTGCTCTCGAGTCTGAAGTGCCATACAGAATCCTTTGCTACTTCTATCCCGAGTCGTCGTCATGCCGATTATTCTTCCGGGCATTTGCCGAATCGTCGTCAGGTCTCCTCGGCAGGCGAATATTCCAAGCAACGGGCCTCCGAAACTCAATTGGTTTCCGAGCGATTGCCCTTCCCCAACAACGATGTCTGCTCCATAATTCCCTGGTGCTTCTAAGAGTCCAAGCGAAATAGGATCAACGCCAACAACGAATAGGGCTCCTGAATCGTGGGCAATGTCAGCAATACCTCCGCCACCTGTTTCAATGAAACCCAAGTAGGATGGAGTTTCAACGTAAACGGCAGCTGTTCTGTTAGAAACCTTCTCCTTCAGATCCTCCAAGTTCAGCTTGCCCGTGGCTCTTTCGTAATCAACCTTGAGAACACTCATTCCTGCAGGTTCAACATAGGTCTTCAAAGTTTCGTATCGTTCAGGGTGGATAATCCGTGGAACCAGAATTTCCAGGCCCCCGGTTAGGCGACCAGCCATTCGGCCGGCTTCACCCAATGCCGAAGCCCAATCATACAGCGAGCTGTTTGCTACATCCATCGCTGTGAGTTCGCAAATCATACTTTGATACTCAAAGAGTATTTGAAGGATGCCTTGTGACATCTCCGCCTGATATGGAGTATAAGAGGTTAGGAGCTCTGTACGGTTGATGATGTTTCTGACGACAGCTGGAACGAAATGAGGCCAACACCCGGCCCCCAAGAAGACTGGCATGTGTTGACTTGTCTTGTTCTTAGCAAGCAGCGACTCGACGTGACGTTTTACTTCACTCTCAGATGTGGGGATCGGTAGGTTCAACCTGTCTTTCAACACAAAACGCTTGGGAACATCGTTGTACAATTGCTCAATACTTTCAATGCCGACTTCCTTCATCATAGCCTCCTTGATTTCGGATTCTGAATTTGGAATGTAAGGATGCACACACGATTCGCCCAAGAGTTTCCCACCAGCAAGCGAGAAATAGGAATTGCGAAACTACGTCTTTAAGCTTTTGAGATGCAGCTGGTGAATCCGAAGATCAGCACTGCCAGCAATCTGAACCTTATTAAAAACGCCCAACGTTCACAAGCGGGCGGTCGGCATAATGCCATTATCAGTGCGCTAACCCCTGCAGAGCTAGTTGATTGGGCCAAAAGCGGCAACACCCATGAACTATAACCATCCGCGGCCACAATTAGAAGTTACCAACCTAGTTCTGGCGCAGAAACCACCTATAGCAAGAAAGCCTGAGGAGCAAAATAAACTATCCTTCTAAATGACCTGCTTTCTCAGGCGTTAGGTGTCTTCTAAGCAAGACTAACCTGAGATTGTCGAAAGCTTTTAAACCGCGTTTTCTTCATTTTAAGCTTGAGAAAGGTGGTGTCAGTGATGATTAGCTACGAAGAGTTGTTGAAGCGGGCCCAATCTAAACTTCCGAAAGAAAAGGGCACAGGCGAACGCTTTGAGATTCCGAGAATCAACTCTTTTCGAATTGGAATGCGTACGATTATCAATAACTTCAAGGAAATCGCTGATGCACTAAACCGGGATCCTCGTCATTTGATCAAGTTTTTGACGAATGAGATGGCGACAGCTGGCACTTTGGAGGAGACCCGTGCCACTTTTCAGGGGAAATTTCCTAGTAATACTCTTGAGCGCCTGTTGGATATCTACATTGAGAACTTCGTTATGTGCCCAGTGTGCAAACGCCCTGACACAAATGTGGTGAGAGAGAAGCGATTCTCATTTCTAGTGTGTGAAGCATGCGGCGCGAAATCGTCTGTGAAATCCGTCTAGATACACAGAAGCGAAAGCCCTTGGACGTCTACGTTAACCTGCGAAGATTTGATAATTGTATCCTTTTGGCCGTATGCGATGTAGACATGATAGGAAAAACTCTCAAAAAAGGAAGTGTAGAATTCCACATCCATGAGAAATTCTACAAAGGCTCCCTAGTTACGGTTGAAGAGGCAATCGACCTTATCGAAAAATCTACGATAGTCAACATGGTTGGCCGAAAAATCGTTAAAGAGGCAATTGCAAGGGGACTCGTGCATCCTGATGCCGTATTGGAAATCGAAGGAATCCCTCACGCCCAGATCGTGAAGCTTTAAGACGCATTCTTAGCGCCTCAATGGACTCCAAGGTGCTGAAGTTCCATGCCGCACGGACTACGGGCGCATATAAAGGAAGCATCTAGTGTTCGTAGACGCAGTTTGATGAACAGACATAAATAGCGAGGCACGTCTATTCCAAAAGAAGGTGGATGCGTGGGTAAACGGAAAGTACGAAGCGAAGCATCCCTCAGCAAGGCAGTCATGCCTGCTCCAGGAGATGTCCTAGGCATCGCCATAAAACTCCTAGGTTTTGACCGGATCCTTGTTAAATGCCAAGACGGCCATGAACGCCTCTGCCGCATACGGGGGAAAATGAAGAGAAGAGTTTGGATTAGAGAGGGCGACGTTGTGTTGGTTTCACCATGGGATTTTCAGCGTGATAAGAGGGGCGACGTCATTTGGCGCTATACTCGGGCACAGGCAGATATGCTTCGCAGAAGGGGCATTCTAACAGTATAAGTGAGGACAGCTTCGGTGGCCTATCGGAAATGGGTGGATAAGAAGCTCGAGCGAAAAGAGAAAAGATATGAAACAGAGCAATTGCTGAAAGAAAAAAGGAGCGAAGAATACGAGGTTTTGGAAGAGGTTTTCGACAAATCCACCCTTATGACAATATACGAGCTCTTGAACAGGAAGATAATAGATGAAATCCACGGTGTCGTGGAAGCTGGAAAAGAAGCCAGAGTGTACTGGGGAAAAGATCCCAATGGGAAAGAGTTGGCTGTCAAGATTTACCTAACAATCGCCGGGGAATTCAAGAAAGGCAAGCTGCAATACATAGAGGGCGATCCCAGATTCAGGCACATAAAGCGCGACTCAAGATCCTTGGTTTTTGCTTGGGCACTAAAGGAATTCAAGAACCTGCAGCTGGCTCAGAAGGCGAAAGTCAGGGTTCCGAGGCCTATTGCAATAAGAAAAAACGTGTTGGTTATGCAGTTCATCGGCAGGGAAGGCAACCCTGCTCCAAGACTCAAAGATCTGCCCCCTAGAAGACCGGAAGCGGTTTACACTCAGCTCGTGGAGTACGTAGCAAGGCTCTACCAAAGGGCCGAGTTGGTTCATGGTGACATAAGTGAATACAACGTNATGATNTGGAGGGGCAAGCCGATTCTTTTTGATATGGCGCAAGCCGTACTTCTGTCNCATCCGATGGCGTCCACCTTCCTTGAAAGAGATCTTAGAAATCTCAACAGATATTTTAGTAAGCTAGGAGTAAATGTTCTNAAACCTGATGAGATNNATAGGAGAATCGTGGAATATGGCAAGGCCTAGCACCTTCGTGAAGATCCCTAAGAATCGTGTAGGNGCCCTTATTGGCCCTGCNGCNTCAACAAAGGGAATGATTGAGGAAAGACTGGACATAAAGCTTGATGTTGATAGCGAGAGCGGAGGCGTTAACATNACTCTTGCTCCAGANGCCTCTGATCCTTCGATGCTTTTTAGGGCNCGGGAAGTTGTTATGGCAATTGGCAGAGGTTTTTCTCCNGANAAAGCTCGGAGGCTTTTGGANGACGAAGACATTACGCTGATTGTTGTTGACCTGAGAGTCTTTGTTGGCAAGTCTGAATCAGATATTAAACGGCTGAGTGGGCGGGTTATTGGCCGAGAAGGAAAGACTAGGAGGCTTATCGAAGAATTGACAAATACTAATTTNTCCGTTTTCGGACATACAATTAGCATCATAGGCACAATGCAAGAAGCCGAAATTGCACGCCAAGCCGTCGAAATGTTCGTTCGTGGGCGTTTACATACTTCGGTGTACAGGTTCTTACATGCAAAGAGGAGAGAGCTGAAGAAGAAAAAAATAGAACTTTGGAAGAAGCCATAGGATGAAAGGTGAGTGCACGTTGCACTCCGAACATAAACGTGTCGCTCGCTTCTTTTGGATTGCCTTGCCCACTTCTAACGCCAAACAAGAAATTGCATGCAAGCGCTGCCGATTTTGGCAAGAAAGCCCCCAAAAATCGTGAAAAGATATAATTCTCACAAGTGACCACATATAGAACTCAAATCGGAAAGACGGAGAGGGCGGGATGGTAAGCCAAGTATTTGAAGAGATTAGCCCTGCCGACTTCTTCTATCGTAATCGAGACATTGCCGGCTTCACAAACCCGTCTCGCGCCATATTCGCTTCCATAAGAGAACTCGTGGAAAACTCTCTCGACGCGGCAGAACTGGCGGAAGTCCCACCTGACATTTGCGTCCGGCTAAGGTATGGTGAAGGCGGCCCTGATTCGGGTGTGTACAAGCTAAGGGTCGAAGACAACGGATCAGGGATAACTTCTCGCCACATACCATCAGCCTTTGGCCAAGTGCTTTTCGGTTCAAAATACAAGCTTAAACAGTCTCGAGGAACTTTCGGACTAGGCGGTACTATGGCAGTCTTGTACGGGCAGATAACGACTCACAAGCCGGCCCACATAATTTCCAGCACAGGTTCCACGAAAGTATACATCTACGAAATAATGATCGATATTCAAAGAAACAAACCGATAATTCTTGAGCGAAAGATCTTGATAAACAAGGAGCAATGGCACGGAACGATCGTCGAGTTCTTTCTTGAAGGCGACTATTTCAGAGCAATGCCGAAGATCTTGGAGTATCTAAAGCAGACGGCGCTGGTAAATCCATACGCAAACATTACCTTTGTCGACCCGAAAGGACGGCTCTACAAGTTTTCACGAGTCACCACGAAGATGCCCCCTCCTCCAAAAGAAACTCTGCCTCACCCCTATGGAGTGGATGTGGAAACCGTAAAACGCCTCGCACGAATGACCTCTCATCGAAACATGTTAGACTTCATGAGTGCTCACTTTCACAGAGTCAGCGAAAACATAGCCCACAAGTTTCTCGAGTTTGCAGGAATTCCCGAGACAAAGAATCCAAAAAAACTAGATTCCCAAGAAATAGTCAANCTTGTGAAAACGATTAGAAGATTCGAAGGNTTCCGATCCCCAAGCGCCAGCTGTCTCTCGCCACTTGGAGAGGAATTGTTAAAGGCCGGAATTTTGAAGGAACTAAAACCTGACTTCGTTGCAGTCTACCAACGTAAGCCTTCCACCTACGCGGGCCATCCATTCATCGTGGAAACAGCAATGGCCTACGGAGGGGACATACCGAAGAAAGACGATTTCGTTCTATATAGATTTGCCAATCGCATTCCCCTTCTCTACGACGAAGCCAGCGATGTTTCCTTTCGCGTTATGAAAAGCATGAACTGGCGTAGATACAAGGTATCGCAAGATATGCCAATAGCTGTTCTTGTTCACATATGCAGCACCAAAATTCCGTACAAGACTGTGGGGAAAGAGTTCATTGCCGACAGACCAGANGTNAAGAGAGAGATACTGAACGGCGTGCGTGAAGCGGCTCGGCGTCTACAACGGTTTTTGTCAAAACGTGAAAACGTGGAAAAGGAAAGGAGACGATTAAACGTTTTCTCCAAGTATCTGCCGAAGATTGCCAAGTTTGCCACAGAACTGGCCGGCAGAGAGAGGCAGCCAGAAGTTGAAAGATTGCTGGAGAGTGTTCGTACAGTTGGAAGAAAAGAGACAAGAAAATAGAGAGATTTCAGCGTTAGAGAAGAAGAAAGAAGTTGCCTTAGATCTGGAAAGCTTTGGTGAGACGCTTTATGCGCAAATGGAGAAAGGACAGTTTCCCTGGATTAGAATGCCCAGCCGTTCTATAGAAAACATCTACTACAGCCCAGAACTTCGTCAATACATCCTCGGAGAGAGAAGGGTCAAGCGTAGCGCGAGAAATGTTCGCCACATCAGACCACTCTCGCAGCTTGTTTGGACGGCTTTCTTTGCCCACGAACTCTCAACAAAGCGTAAGACCTCAACCCTCCGCGATGTGTACTACTCGGCTCAAGCCTACCAAATGTCCTTCAAAGACCAATCTGAGTCAGACAACATAATCACAGACCTGGAAACCGTGATAGGTCTTGCCAGAGAAGACTTCAACATTTTCCCTGAAGAACGCTCGGCCGTCTTCGGCGACCTCACTATCGAATACACTGTTCCGGGCTATGAAGGAAGACAAATGAATCTCACATCCCATCCAGACGGCTTGATGGTGGGCCCAGCGTTAACATACAGCGAATTCGTGAAAACAAGCGCAGACAAGGTCTTCGCCATTGAGAAAGGCGGCTTGTTCACTAGATTCATTGAGGAAAGCGTGCATAGAAGGTTCAATGCACTGCTTGTTCTGACTGCAGGACAAGCCCCCAGAGCAACGCGTCATTTCATTCACAGGCTCAACAAAGAGCTGGAGTTGCCAGTCTACATTCTTACAGACGGCGATCCCTGGGGTATGCACATAGCCATGGTAATAATCTCTGGCTCAGCCAACGCCGCCCACCTCAGAGGCCTAACTACGCCCGACGCAAAATGGAGTGGAGTGTGGGCAACCGACATAGTTGACTACAAGCTGCCAAGCGATCCACTGACCGAAGTTGACGTCAAACGCCTTCACGAGTTGCAGCGAGATCCCAGATACAAGGACAAACTGTGGCAACGAGAAATAAAGACCTTCATGAGAATCCGGAAAAAGGCTGAACAAGAAGCCTTCAGCCGCTATGGCTTGACATACATCGTGGACGAGTACCTGCCAGCTAAGCTGGAGGAGACAGAGTAAGCGTGTCTGAGAAGATTAAAATAAAACCAGACAGCCATATGTAAGCCTTAACCAGAGGGGCGTTGTGCATGAGCCGGGAAGGAGACTCAACAGGTTTCGCGATAATAGAGAAGCTTTTTGCACTGCTGATAGTTCTGATTGGTGCTATTCTGGTCTACAATGTATCAACAAGCCCAGGTTTGAGCGCTAGGTATCCGGCCTTTTTCGCTTTGGGTGGTTTGACCTTGGTAGTTCTTGGGGTTTTTATGCTGTTAGCAAAGGTACAATAGCTATGATTTGGATTCGTCTATAACGCATTCGTCGCGATAATACATTCTCTGAGCCTCTAGCTGAATCCTTCGTGCTCTTGCAGCCAACGACATCTTATCGCGATTCGACCAAAGAGGCTTTATCCAAAAGCCCTCATCTTGGTTCCCGAGAGCCGTTGTTGGTAAGAATAGTGAGGAGTCTGACACCCGAAGAGGTATATAAACGGATTTCTGGGATGGAGGCCCGGTACGGCCTAGTCTTTGAGGAGTTTGAGGACCAATCTCTGAAGAGGGGAAGGCCCGCTGAGCTTCTGAGCGTGTATCTCGAGTGGGCAGGTTTGGTCGACGCCTACAGAGGCTACGAAGAAGGTGGTGACCTTGACTTCACCGTAGAAGAGATAAGGAAGTTCAACACAAGGCAACTGGCGAAACTCACACCAAAGCGCCTAGAACTGCTTGATCATCTCGCTAGTACACGCGTCGAATCCATAAATGAACTCGCACATAGAATCAGGAGAGACGTCAAAAACGTCTATCAAGACCTACTGGCGCTTAAAGAACTCAACCTTCTACAATTGAAGAAAAGCGGAAAACGAAAGATAGTGCCCGAAACATTTGTCGAAGAGATCGCTTTCTTGATAAGATAACCGGCAGAACGAGCATTCCATCTGGCTGCCAAACAATTGGTTCTAGATGTCGAGGATGAACTTCACCACGGTTTGGTGCTTCTCTTCTACAATCTCCATCCGGTGATATGTAACAGCCTTAACTCCGACCCTCGATGGATGTTTCTCAGGGTCAAAAATCTCTCCATAAATCCTGGCTTTAAGCTTCAAACCAGTTGGCGTTCTCCGGATTTTTTCAACGTTGAATTTCGTATAGAGGTTTCCAGCTATGTCGAACTTAACTAGAAGTGTTTCCAACCAATTGTAGAGAAGAGCCTTTTCGTCGAAACCTTCAACCTCTACGATTTCTTCGAAAGTCGATCCCACCTTGGTTGTATCAGTCATTACTTCAAAAGTGGCCAAGGCCGCGTTCTCAAAGGCTTCTTCCATAGTCTTGCCATACGCTGCGACGTAGGCGTCTGCCTTGTGGTCAAGAAACTTAAACTTCACTTCGGGCAACCGGAATCCCCTCAGACCTAACGTGATTGGATGCGGCTAAATTGCTTTCGCAATTTGTGCGCCTTCATAACCGTAAGCACTCTGCACCCGTGAGGAAACATGTAAATCAACCTTCATCAACTAAGCTGAGGGCTGTACGTTGAAAGCCTATGACATCGAGAACGTTTTGATAATCGGAATCGACGCAGCTGCCTTAGCCGCGTCAGCAAAACGAGCAGGATACACGGTTTTCGCTGTGGACTATTTCGGAGACGTCGACCTCAAAGGAGCTTGCAAGGACAGCTTATCGATCGTGACCCAGGAAGCCGGAAAATCTTGCGGTTATTTTCAGGAAAACTTCTCAGCAAATGATCTACTGATTCTGACGAAGAAGCTCCTTGCAGATCGTCGAATAGACGCTGTCTTGCTGACTTCAGGACTGGAAGACTCTCCACAAGTCGTCGAGGAGTTGAATAGACACGTCTCGATTATTGGAAACAGTCCAAAAGCAATTAGCAGAGTACGCGACAAGACCCGATTCTTCGATGATCTAAAGTCGCTTGGTATTCATCGTCCGGAGACTGCAAAAGCAGAGAATCTTCCGGAAGGAAAACGAGCCGCGAAGGACATTGGCTACCCAGTTCTAACCAAACCTCCGACCAGCTTTGGAGGGGCTGGGGTCAAGCAAGCAAGAAACCCGCACGAGCTAGAACAGGCCTTCCATCTAATCCCCAAATCGTCGAAAGAGATGCTGATCCAAGAGTGTATTTCTGGGGTAGACGCCAGTGTATCGTTTCTCTCGACTGGAAGAGGCGCTAAGGTTTTAGCGGTCAATGAACAGCTTCTAGGAATCCCGGAGGTAGGTCAGAGGGAGAAGTTTGGCTATTGTGGGAACGTTGTCCCTATACCTAGAGGCACCGAGTTGACGGATGCTTGCGGAGAGATTGTAGGCAAAATCGCTGAACATTATAGCCTTGTCGGATCGAATGGCATAGACATAGTGGTTTCTGAGGACAGTATACCGTACGTCATAGAAGTGAATCCCCGCTTTCAAGGAACTTCGGAGTGTGTGGAACGTGTCTGTGGGGTGAACCTTGTCGATGCCCACATGAAGGCTTGCCTTGAAGGGAAACTTCCCCGAGTGAGCGGAGGAAAGCCGAGGAAATTCTGTGTCAGGTTGATTCTATATGCTCTTCACCGTTCGATGGTTCCAGATCTTCAAAGCTTCGCAGAGCTTAGAGATATCCCTTTGCCTGGAGCCATTATCGAGGAAGGGGAACCACTTAGCTCGATTGTGGTTGAAGATGAAACAAGAATCTCTGCGTTGAGGAGGGCGAAGAGGTTAGCTAGGCGTATCTACAAAGCTGTCAAAGCAACCTCAAACGCTGGCCAAAAAGCCTGACTTTCTCAGAACTTTTATCAAGGGAAGGCCAATTGCCACAGTAGCCACTACAGAGAAGGCCACCTTAATCGGCGTGAAGACAGCGCCACTAGCCCAAATCAGCTTCAAATCTTCAACCCTAAAACCGTAGAAGAGTCTGAAAGTCTGACCTGGAACGAAGATGAAAATCCTAAATAGCACATCAGCTTCCAAGCCAACAAAGGCGATTGCGGCTAACAGAATCGGCCACATTCTCGGGCGCCGTCCCCAAAAACCCTTCTTGGTGAGGAAAACCACTGCGATAAGAGCTGCGAAAGCGATGTACGTGTCCCACATCCCCCAAAGAGGAAGTTGCCAAGCGATCGGGGTTATGAAATATGCAGTGAACAAAATGGCGTAGTAAGATAAGGCAAGTTTCCACTTTCCCTT
>JGI2172J19969_10000168_pt1 | contig 26239 bp, 25 predicted proteins | sample DeeMarSWOR230_32_FD_19969 | JGI IMG/M metagenome (IMG submission 19969)
GGATATATAAATTACCCAAAATCTGTAGATAACGTTTCTTAGAGCCCAGCGTGCGCGTTGTTGCAGTGAAACGCCGATACCCCCCCCTCCCCCGCTAATGTATATATGTTTTGTTGATACAAAATGTTGATACAGTGAAGAAAAGATGGGTAAACCGTTAAGAGCTTTCAGATTTCCAGTTGATGTTTACAAAAGCGCGCGCGCACGAAAGAAGTTTCTTTGAAGCCTCGGGCGGGATTTGAACCCGCGACCGCCGCCTTACCAAGGCGATGCCCTAACCGGACTGGGCCACCGAGGCACTTGCATAGATTATTTAGTATTAGAACGTTTTTTATGTTTTAAGGATTTAAGTAATTGATTGTTGGGTGAATTTGGGAACAGATCCTTTTTTTTGTGTGTAGTTAGCTTTTGTTAGTATTTTCCGAGAGTTCCTCTTTTGCGTATGTATCTATCGGTTAAGTAGAAGATGAAGATGCCGAAGAGAATCCAAGCTGCATCTAAAGCTAGAAGGTGTAGGAATACGTTGCTGATTACTTCGGGTGTGTAGTTTTCTATTAGGAATGTGCGCATTCCAATGAGAGCTGGTGCTGTTGGTAGGGCTTTGCTGAGTTGTTGAGCTATGTTGGGCAGTACAATTAATGGATATGTCACTGGGGAGAGGATCATTATGATGCTGTGGAGTCCTTCAGAGATTATCCAGCCTTCTTTTAAGAGTAGGCTGAGAGCTGAGATAAGTATGCCAAATCCGTACAATGCGAGCATCATGAGGGCGAAGATGACAAGTGCCGGTAATACTCCTTGCATCTGCAGTGTTATGCCGAACATGAGGTAGATAGCTGCAAATTCGATTGCGGTGCCTAGGCTTTGATGCATTGTGCTGTGTAGTGCCATTCCTAAGACGAGGCTTAAACGGCTTGTAGGTGTTACGTAAAGAGATTCTAAGGTTCCGAACCATTGTTCTCTTCGTATGCTGAAGCCCATTGCCCAAACCGCTGTTCCTATAAAACCCATGATTATGTAACCTGTAAAGATGAAGGTGACCATATCTCCTGTGCCAACTAGCTCTTCCAGGTGCTCACTGTATCTTCCTCCTATTACCGCTAACCCGTATATTAGGAAGGGTAGCAAGAATATGAGGGGTGAAAGGCATTGGCGAACAAAGCTTATTGGGTATGCCAGATCTAGTTTCCATGCTTTAATGTTAGACTCCCAGATGGCTCTTGATTCAGCTTTCATGTTCGCCCAAGTGAAACCTGTAGGACATTTGACTTCTCCCGTTCTGCTTCTTTTCTTATTTGGTTTTTCCATTTTTTTTCCCTAGAAATGGCTTATCGTTCCAGACTTCTTGGTTCTCTCTTCCATCCAGTTAAATAGGTAGAAGCCGAGAAATATGACTGCTGCGTCGATTACTAAAAGGATTAGAATTTCCAAGTATAAGGCTGTAAGACTATTTTTGAGAAGCATAATGCTTCGCACAGCAATGAGTGCGTACGTAAGGGGAAGAAGTTTGCCGATGATTTGCCCCCAGAGAGGTAGGCTTGCAAGAGGATAACGTACAGGAGCAAAAATACCGAAAACATATTCTGCTGTATGAGCTAAATCGTGAGCCTGTTTGTACTTAAGAGAAACTGCAGCCAAAATCAACGCCATTCCGTACAAACCTAGTATTAACAGGATTATTATGAAGATTACTGGTATAATTATGCCTAGAGTTAATTGTATTCCGAAGAAAAGAACGCAGATTGCGAGTTGACTAATGGCGAAGATTGTGCTTGAGATGCTTTCACTTAAGGCTTTTCCAATAAGTATGAACGCTTTGTTACATGGAGATGAAAGGATATAATCAAGTGTTCCACGATAGGCTTCTCTCCTTATACTCTCTCCCATACCGTAAAGCGAAGTCAAGACAAAGCTGTTAAGAATGGCGCCTAACACCACAAATGGGATAAACTCTGGAGTACCAGCTATTAAGGCAAAGCTTTCGCTCTGCCAAGGCGTATCGCCGCCTACCAAAGCCAATCCTTGAAGTATGAAGGGAATAAACCAGAAGATTGGAAATATTGCCCAGAAAATGAAGACAACTGGATAAGCCAGCAGGAATTTGAGGTTCTTCACGATTTCGCTCCAAACAATAAGTAAATTGCTTCGTAACGAGGACTGCTGCAAATCAGCTCCTATTATTTTCATTCTTTTCATCCTGCACGTTCACCTTCAGTTAATCCTGTGCCAGTCAGTTTAATGAAAACATCTTCAAGAGTAGGGACGCCAATGTTTAAGCTGCTTATACGAATATTTCTATGTCTAAGCATATCAATGACGGTGCTAATATGTTCTTCAGCGTTTCCGCCGATTAACTTAATTTTGGAAGGTGTTCCTTTTGCTTCATCTTCGTGTACAAGTGTAATGATTTTAACATCTGGACATTGCATTTTCAGATGGGTTTCGATGTCAGGTGGCGGACTATAACAGACTATTTCTACAAGTTCGGTTTCTTTCACCATAGTCTTAAGCTTGTCTGGTGTGTCAACCGCAACAATTTTACCATTATTTATTATTGCCACTCGATCACATAGTTGGTCAGCTTCCTCCATATAATGTGTGGCTAACAGAATTGTTTTCTCATATTTTTCTGCAAGTTCTCTTATTTGGTTGCGAATCTGCCTTGAAAAGGTTGGATCTAAACCTAACGTAGGCTCGTCAAGAAGTAGAATCGGCGGATCATGGAGTAAAGCCCGAGCTATAGCAATCTTCTGCCTCATTCCAGTGCTGTAATCTTCAAGTCTCTCATCAGCGCGATCAGAAAGCTGCATTACTTCTAATAGTTCCTCAATTCTTCTTCTAGCCAATTTTCTAGGCATCTTGTACAAAGAAGCAAAATACATGAGGTTATCTCTGGCGGTAAGCTTCCAGTATAAAGTTCTTTCCCCACCTACAACCATACCTAAACTTGCCCTAACCATCGAGGTTTGGCTTCGAATATCAAAACCATTTATAATCGCTGTGCCTTCATCTGGAATCAAAATTGTAGATAAACACTTCACCAATGTAGTCTTTCCAGCTCCATTCGGTCCAAGCAACCCAAAAAGCTCACCTGAATGAACCTTGACATCAATATGATCCAAAGCTACTACCAAGTCTGAAGATTCACTTTCTTGCCTTTTCTCCTCACGTTCCCTTCTTAAGAAGCCAAAGATACCTCTGCGCTTCTTCTGAGTGAACCTTTTCGTCAAATCAAAGGTTTGAATACTATACGTATCGCTTTCTTTACTATAAGGCAACTTCAGACCTCATGTAGCCCGAAAAAGAGGGAAATGCATACTTATTAACTTTTCACGGATTCAGAAAAACAGATGAGCTAGGGATAAAACGGATAAGTCAACAATTATTAATGAGTTAACTTGAAAATGTTTCAAATATTCCTGTTTAAGCGGGGGTGTCCGAGTGGTCAAAGGAGACAGGCTTAGGACCTGTTGTCGTAGGACTACGTGGGTTCGAACCCCACCCTCCGCACCAATATAGCAAAAACTCCTCACGTTAAACATCGAAATTTTCTTTATTCAAAGACAGAAGAGGACCGTTGCAGGTTTTCCGCATAGAATGAAAAAAGACTGCCTTATACTTTTCAAAATGGTAACATGGTTTAGAGCCAAATAGACAGGTTCGAATTGAGATCATGATAGACATATGACGTAGATAAGGTCTAAACGAAAACAAGACATGGTAGGAGAAAGTTGGGCTTTAATGAATACGGTGAAGTCAGGTGTGATAACGACAAGATTTCTCGGAGTATAGTTTTTACGAGACTTCCTTTAGGAGACGGTGACATAACTTGCAAGCCTCTATAACATGAAGTCCCTTCTCTGTTGTCTTCCAGACACCAGATTTCTCAGTCAAAAAATCTGCTTTTTTCAAACCGTCCAGATATTGCTCGAGCTGAGCATAACTTAGTCCTGCTTTATTCATTATCCTTGTTTTCAGAGCGCCACTTTTAGCGATTTTTAGAATTTCACTAATTATATCGTGGCGCCCTCTTCTTCTGTGAGAAACAGAATAGGACATCTGATCACATCACACAAACCTATGTTTGTCCAAACTAATAAAAACAAAGTTTGATCAGAACCATTACGTTGTCGCGTAGACTTCAATCATAGCCTTGCCTTACGCACAACAAGTGTGCGCTGACGGGATTCACGAAATTGCTGTTTTACCTGAATTCCTCAGCTGTTTGAATAAGTCAGAAGAGAATGTTTGGGAACGACGATTTTAGCAGTTATCGCGAGAAGTGTTCGGAAGCTGCTCGCTTTTTTTCATAAGCTAAATCTTTTGATATGTACAATTCCGAATTGTGCTGGTTATAGAGTTTATACAGTGATTACTTGAACTTTAAGTCTTCTCTACATAAGACCGGAGTATGGTGTTCTCAGCTATCAATGCTGCCCATTCAGCAATCCTTCTGATATTCTCACGCATTGAACAAACCGCGCAGATGGTTTCACTGTCCATATCGGAAGTAACAAAAGTTTGAGAAGCAATCTCTTGATCTGACTTTTCAAATTTTTTCTGTCGCTCAATTATGTCATTGCACTCAGTGATATCGTTTGAAAAGAACGAATTGACCGCTTTGTCGTAAGCATCCATAGCTTCATAGCCAAACGCAAATAACATCGTAATCAGCGAATCCGGAATATTTCGTTTTCTTCCGTGTAACATTATTATATGTTTCACAATGTTGGCAACGTTGTCAGCTGCATGCTCAATTCTATAAACCAGTGTCTGGTAGTCTAAGCAATCAATTGGATCAAGTTTTAATTGTTTTGCCAACACCATATCAGTAGCAGCAGTACGTAATAGTCTGAGAAGAAAGAAACAAAAGTGATCAATATCATCATCTAGAGAGTAAACTGTCCTTGCTAGATCCGCGTTTTGATCCTTTAGCGATTTCAATGCATCTTGACACATCGAATTAGCGATCAAGTGCATTCTCTGTATGCTTGATAAGATCGACGCCTTTGACTCATCTATCAAGGTCGTCAATCGCATGTTTTTGGAGTCTGACTCCATAATTCGCATGTAAAGAACGCCAGCTGTACGTCGAATTGCCCTATGTTGTGCAGTAGAAAAGATTTTTCTTGACACAAGTATGATGCTGGAATAACCATTTAGATAGCAGGAAATTATGCCCCGCGCGATAGAATCCTCAGTCTCACTTGGATCGATGTATAATGTTATTTTTTTCTCCTCTTCTTTTTTTCCCTCTATTCCTGGAAAGACTAAAAGAGAATTATCTCGCTGAACTTCCAAAGAGACAAGGTCACCTTGACTCAACTTGTTTAGATCCGCCCAATGCTTTGGCAATGATATTACAAGAGATGATCTACCTAATAACATGACTTTACGTTGTTCCATGATCTAACCTCACAGGGATAATCGTATCTGTAATATATATTGCAGACCGCGTAAATATATGTATAGTATATATTACATAACGACAATGTATATATTATTTGTCTAATCTTAATACTGATGGAGGCCCCATACAAAATGACCATAATGGAAAAAATAGAACCAAAATCTTCACTTCCTGAAATACGCGAAATTAATGATGAAGAATTCGAAAAAGCAAGTTTCTATGAAACATTATTCAACAATCTTATGGCATGGAATAAAACTGAAACCAAAGAACTGAAGAAAGGCGACATTTGTTTGCATTTTGATGTTTGGAGGGAGCCTTATAGAGTCGGTGGTAGCGAAGTATACGAGACATTCATGGAATTAATCCTTGGAAAAGTGGAAAACTCAGAACCTCTAACCCTTTCAGAAGCGATCTGTTTAAACACATATCAGGACAGCATAAGGTATACCACAGCTAGTTTCACTTGGTCTAGAGGATCAATATCTTCTCCCAGTGAAGTCATACTATTTGATAACGAATTATTTCAAAGACTCAAAAAAATATTGAATTTAAAGACATGGACTAAAGATGTTTCATACAAAAAAGAACATGTAGCAACTCTTGTCAAAAATTTGGAGAACTACTACACCCAGAGACCCCAACTCAAGAAAGTAACAAGAGATTTCAAAAGGGCAGAATTTTATGAACCACTACTTGCCATCCTAATGAATCAAGACAGACTTGAGAAAGAGTATTCGGAGACAGGAGGTATCTACCTATATTTTGATGTTTGGAGGGAGCCTTATAGAGTCGGTGGTAGCGAAGTATACGAGACATTCATGGAATTAATCCTTGGGCAAGTGAAAACCCCACATCCGTTGACCTTTTCAGAGACAATATCTCTGGATACTTATCAGGATAAACTGACCTATTCCACAGGAAGAATAACTTGGTCTAGAGGATCCATGGTTTCTCCCTTTGAACTCGTACCAGTTAGCCATGAATTATTCCAAAGAATTAAGATAATGTTGAAAACAGCAAAATGGGAAAACAGTGTGTCATATGACAGAAGACACCTTACCACTTTCGTTCGAAATTTAGAAAATTATTTCACAGGAAAGTATTCTGGCAAGAATTACCGAGTAGTTAATAGAGAAGTGTTAGCCGAAGGATTAAACGCCATCATAAGCTTGGAACTGGAAGCACCAGAAATAGCAGCGGAAGCCGCGCCCGGACAATTCGTGGTAATTCGACTCCATGAGCGAGGAGAGAGGATACCACTAACGATCGCAGATATGAAAAGGGATGAAGGCATTATTAGAATAATCTTTCAAGTTGTCGGTAAAACTACTGAAGAACTGGCAACATTGGAAAAAGGTGATTTTGTCTTAGATCTACTAGGACCATTAGGAAACCCAATAAACACCGAAAAATATGACAAGCCTGTTATCTGTATCGCTGGAGGAGTTGGTGTAGCATCAATCTACGCCAAGGCAAAAGCCCTTAAGGAGAAAGGCAACTACGTCATATCAATAATTGGTGCGAAGACCAAGCATATTCTGATCTTGGAAGAAGAGATGAGAAGGATTAGTGACGAGTTTTACGTGATTACAGACGACGGCTCTTACAGTTCTAATGGAGAGAGAGTAGCATGTCTTTACAGAATAAGAAAGGATGGCTCTAAGGTTTATGGCGGTTTTGTTACAAGTGTCTTAGAGGCTCTGTTCGGTCAATACAAACTACTAGCGAAAGAAAACGAAAGAATAGAAGATGTTAACAAGAAGTTTCTTGACTATGGGCCTCCCCAAATGATTGGCAAACATTCTCCTCGTAATGTTGCAAAGGTCATTGCAGTTGGTCCAATACCAATGATGCAGGCAGTCGTAAATGTTGTCGCTGGAAATGGCAATTATGATCCTGAACGAGATTACAGAGACGACCTGCTACTTACTCTTGTTAGTTTGAACCCTATCATGGTCGATGGAACAGGCTTATGCGGTAGTTGTAGGGTGAGAATATATAATCGAGAGAAGAAGAGATACGAGACTAAGTTTGCTTGTGTTGACGGTCCTATATTCAATGGGCTTCTAGTTGATTTTGAAGCCCTCTTGAGAAGAACTAGACAGTACAAGCTGAAAGAGCAGAAATCTGCAAAATATCTAGAGATCGTCGGGTGGTAGATTATGGATACATCAAAGAGAGTTGAAATGCCGAGACAAGATGCTTGGGCCAGAACGAAGAATTTTGATGAAGTGGCGCTTGGGTATACACCCGAACAAGCTATGGAAGAAGCATCAAGATGCTTGGGATGTAAGAAGCCAAGATGCATTGGAGGCTGTCCTGTTAAGGTAGACATCTCAGGTTTCATCAAACACGTGAAGAAAGGGGATTTTGAAAATGCTTATTACGTGTTGACACGTTCACTCCTCTTTCCTCGGATTACTGGCAGAGTCTGTCCTCAAGAGACTCAATGTGAAGGGTTTTGTGTAACCGGAATCAAAAAGGGATGTGATCCCATCGTCATAGGCAACCTTGAAAGGTTCATTGGAGATTGGGCAGCGGAAAAAAGAATCACTCCATACTATGAAATAAAGGAAAACGGAAAATCCGTGGCTATTATTGGTGCGGGTCCCGCCGGAATAACAGCTGCTACAGACCTCAGAAAAATGGGCTACCATGTTGTACTTTATGAGGCGCTTCATGTTCCAGGTGGAGTGCTTATGTATGGTATTCCCGGATTTAGGTTGCCTAAAACAATAGTGCATAACGAGATACACAGACTGGAGATGATTGGTGTAGAAATTAGGTACAACACTCTAATTGGAGCCACAAAGTCTTTCGAAGATTTGGAGGAAGAAAACGACGCAGTTTTCATCGGAACAGGAGCCGGGTTACCCCGTTTCATGGGCATTCCAGGGGAAGAATTAGTTGGAGTTTATACTGCAAATGAATTCTTGGCTCGTATTAATTTGATGGGAGCAAATAAGTTCCCCCAGTATGATACGCCCATAAATGTGGGAGATAAAGTGGCAGTTGTCGGAGGTGGCAATGTTGCAATTGACTCGGCGAGAGTAGCGCTGAGGCTTGGGGCAAAAGTCAATCTGTTTTATAGAAGGACGATAGAATATATGCCAGCTAGAAAGGTTGAGATACGTCATGCTATTGAAGAAGGGGTTGCTTTCAAAGAACTGAGAAATCCCATAAAATTGATCGGCAACAACGGCAAACTCCAAAGAGTGCAATATTCTGTGATGAAACTCAGTACAGATGTTGACAATTCAGGAAGGAGAATTCCGATTAATACAGGAAGAACTGGTTCCTCATCCTATGACACATTTATTATAGCAATTGGCCAAAACCCCAATCCTCTTCTAACTAGAAAAGTGCTACACCTAAAGAAGAATGAGAGAGGATACATTATTGTGAACAATGAAAGTCTGAGAGTCGAGTCCGTGGATGACTATCCTGTATTTGCGGGTGGAGACATAATCGGAAATCAACATATTGGAAGAGGAGGCACAGTCATAGATGCGATGAACCATGGAAGACTCGCTGCAAAAAACATCAACAAGCTAATGACCAACAGCAAATGGAGAAAGAACAGAATAGCAGTAAGTAAGCGTGCCCGTGCAAATTAACAGTGAGACGTGGAACAATTGTGAGCTCCGACACCGGGCACGGTAATATTTAAAAAATTCTCACTCGAAAATAGTCGGAGTAATAGCGCAGCTTTTATTTTCTGCATGAGCCCATAATATGATGGAGATTTCATCTTGGTCACAGTGAATCTTGACAAGATTTTCAATCCTAAGAGCATTGCTTTGGTCGGGGCAAGCGATGAAGAAGGTTCTGTCGGGTATACTTTGATGAAGAATTTAACAGAATCAGGATACAAGGGAAATGTCTATCCAGTTAACATTCGCAAATCGAACATTCTCGGTTTTAAGGTTTTTCAGACTGTAAATCAGCTTCCCGAAACCGTTGACCTCTCAATAATAGCTACTCCAGCTAAGACTGTGCCAAAAATAGTTGAGCAATGTGGAAAGGCTGGAATACTTGGAATCATCATCATCTCAGCTGGCTTCAAAGAAATCGGACTAGAAGGCAAATCGCTGGAGGAAAAAATCCTCAAGATCAAGAATAAATACAATCTCAGAATTGTAGGGCCCAATTGCTTGGGCATTATTCGTCCAAGCATTCATCTAAACGCGACTTTTACCAGTAGAATGCCTAAACATGGGAATATAGCTTTTATCTCTCAAAGCGGTGCATTGGGTACTGCCATCATCGACTGGGCTATCCATCAGAACATTGGCTTCAGCAACTTCGTCTCTGTAGGCTCTATGATCGACGTAGGATTCGGCGATCTTATCGACTACTTTGGAACAGATCCAACGACAAGAAGTATCCTAATGTACATCGAAGGAATAACCAATGCTCGAGAATTCATGAGTGCTGCAAGACACTTTGCAAGGACCAAACCAATAATTGTCGTTAAAGCTGGGAAATTTCGTGAAAGCGCAAAGGCCGCTTCATCACATACAGGCTCACTCACAGGCGAAGACATGGTATATTCAGCCGCATTCAAACGTGCTGGAATAGTTAGAGTCGATGAAATCGCAGACCTTTTCAACTGTGCTGAAGTTCTGCACATGCAACCTCTTCCCCGAGGCCCGAACCTTGCCATCGTAACTAATGCAGGCGGACCTGGCGTGATGGCCACCGACGCCCTTATAACACGAGGAGGATACCCAGCCAAACTTAGCCAAAGTACAATAGAGAAACTTGACCGAATCTTACCTCCCTACTGGAGCAAAGGAAACCCCATTGACATCTTGGGCGACGCTTCGGCTGAGAGATATAAAAATGTAATAGAAGCTTGCTTTGAAGATGAAAATGTTGATGGCTTATTGATGATTTATACACCTCAGGGCATAGCAGATCCCATCGAGATAGCAAAGGGAATCATGGAGTTGTGTAAATGTAAGGGTCGCCCTTGCGGGACTCTCTTAACGTCTTTCATGGGCTATAGTGAGGTGGAAGAGGCAAATCGCATTTTCACCGAAAACAACATTCCAACTTTTTCAACTCCAGAGCAAGCAGTCAGATCTTTCATGTATATGTACCAGTATAAACGTAACCTTGAATTGCTTTACGAAACACCTGAAGAACTGCCAGTCGACAGTGTCCCGCCAAAACGTCCACTTACAGTGATTATGAAGAATGCTGCACAGGAAAACCGTGAAATTTTGACAGAAATCGAATCAAAACAACTCATCGAATACTATGGTATTCCCTCCGTCAAAACTTTGGAGGCAGCTACTGTGCAAGATGCCATCTCAGCAGCTTCTCACGTAGGTTATCCAGTAGCTCTGAAGATTCTCTCACCTCAAATAACGCACAAGAGCGACGCCGGAGGCGTGGTGCTTAACATCAACTCCAAAGCTGAGCTCATAGAAGCATATGATCTTATCATTCGACGAGCTAAAGAATACGATCCAACAGCTACAATCCAAGGTGTTGTAGTTGAACCCATGATAATGAAAAAAGGTTATGAAATCATTCTTGGAGCTAAAAATGATTCACTTTTCGGACCAGTAATCCTGTTCGGAATGGGCGGCATAGGAGTTGAGTTTCTCAAAGATTTTTCACTCGGTCTTCCTCCACTGAACCAAACTCTGGCTCGAAGAATCATGGAAGAAACGAAAGTCTACAATTTACTGAAAGGGTATAGGAACATGCCACCAGCAAACATTAAACTTCTGGAAGAAATAATGGTCCGATTCTCACAATTGATTGTTGATTTTCCGCAACTGAAAGAGATTGATCTCAACCCGCTGTTCATAGAGGCAAAGGAAACCTATGTCCTTGACGCTCGCATAGTGATAGATAGAGAGAGTGTCTCAGCAAAACCTAAGACTCACGAACATTTGGTGATAACCCCATATCCCAAGAAGTATGAATCTCTATGGACTCTACGAGACGGTCGAAGTGTGCTCCTGCGACCGATAAAGCCCGAAGACGAACCTCTATGGCTAGAGATGTTCAGCAACTTTTCCCAAGAATCCATACGGTACAGATTCTTCGCTCCTATCAAAGACACTCCCCATGAAATGAGGATTCGTTTTTGCAACATCGATTATGACAGGGAAATAGCAATCGTAGCAGAATTGACAGAGAAAGAACAAAGGAAGATCATAGGTGTCGTCAGAGTCCCAATCAAACCTGACGGAAAAACCGGCGAGATCGCTGTAATTGTTGCGGATCCTTGGCAAGGCTTAGGCTTAGGATCGAAAATGGTGGATTACATGATAGAAATCTGCAAAGAAAAAGGCTTGGAAACACTCTTCGGCCTCATGCTGAGCGATAACTATCGAATCATCAATCTAATGAAGAAAATGGGATTCAAGATCAAAAACTTGGGTGACAATACCTCAAAGGCTACCCTCAACCTTAAAGAAGAAAGATGACCCATACCAGAAAATGCGTAGGAAAAATGAGGGTTACAGATGACATCTCCACTGTGAGAGAGTTTAAAACCCACCGTATGTGCTCATAACTAAAATCTTGAGATTAATGGTTATTTCATTTTGGTTCTGTAACTATTTGCAGTGGCCTTCCTTGTGTGAGGGCTTGGGCTGTTTTTTTTCTTGCTCTTTGTAGTAGTCTCCAGACGGTTCCTCTTGAGATGCCCATTCTTTTTCCTGCTTCGTTCTGTGTTAGTCCTTCAAGGTCGACGAGTCTGAAAGCTTCAAGTTCTGCTATGTTTATGAATATGGGTTCGAGGCCTCTCGGTGGGTTTGGAATTAGACCTGTTATTGGCGGGATCATTCCTACTGTGAACGGTTTTGGGAATCTTCCTCTTCTGCCGCGTCTGCGTCTTCTTTGCCACATTGGTTTTCCCTTGTTCTGTTTGTTTATATATGTCTCAGCGGAACTTTTATATATTTCTGTGCATATTCTCATAAATGATAAATGTGCATTAACACAAAAATAGAGGTGAAATAAAGAATGCCAAGAGGAGATAGAACAGGACCACGGGGTCTAGGACCCATGACTGGAAGAGCAGCAGGCTACTGTGCAGGTTACCCTGTTCCTGGATACATGAATCCAATACCCGGATATGGTGGAGGCTTCGGTAGAGGATGGGGTAGAGGCTACGGCAGAGGTTTTGGTGGAGGTTTTGGTAGAGGATGGGGTAGAGGCTACGGTGGAAGGTGGCGAGGTTACGCGCCTCAATATCCATATCCACCAACTGGACAAATCCCACCACAGCAATACAGTTATCCTACATATGCATATCCACCAGTGTATACGCCAACAGTACCGCCGCAATCTCCACAACAGGAACTGAAAGCGGTAGAATACTACAAAAAAGAGTTAGAAGCGGAAAAAGCTGACCTTGAACGAGAAATGAACGAAATCGAAGGAAGAATCAAAGACTTAAAGACAAAGCTTGAGAAGGAACGCGAGCAACCAAAAGGACCGTGAAACTACTGAGTCTACCAATGAAACGTTTTCAATGCGGCAACTGCGGACAGATAATAGAGGTTCCACAAGGAGTCCCAAAACCACCTAATTGTCCAAGATGTAGAGCACCAGCTACAATGATTCATCGACTAAATAAAGGTCCACCAGGAGGAAGAAGAGGAAGAGGTCCTCCATGGCAACAGTCTCCAGCATAATTTTCCCCTTTTTTTTGGGCTGCAAATCTTACATTAAGAGTTGAGTAGTATGGAAGAAGTTGAGAATAGCTATCCCCACCAAAACGCATGGAGGCTTGGAAGACATCGTTTCTGAAGTTTTCGGCAAAGCCAAAACCTTCACTGTAGTAGATATTGAAGATGAGGAAATTAAGAACGTGCAAGTGATTGATAATCCAGCTGCTTCCTACGAATATGGTGCGGGGCCAATTGCAGTGAAGACATTAGCAGACCTTGAAGTAAATCTAGTACTGACAGGCCAATTGGGTCCTGGCGCGTCAAATCTGCTTAAACATCACAAAATAAGCCAGTTATCAGTTGAAGCCAGCATAAAAGTTGCAGACTCCATAAAGAAAGCTATGTCATCACGCATAGGAGATGAAGAAGACTAGGGCAAACATAGAACTTGGAGAAAACAAAGCTAATTAATGTTTACAGTGCAAAGTTCAAATGAATTAGCGGAGGCAAGAAAGTATGAATGAAAGACTGATAAAATCGTTTCTGGAAAAGAAAAACGTGTTTGCAGTTGTAGGTGCGAGTAGAAACCCTAGAAAATACGGTTACCAAGTTTACAGCGACCTGCGGAACGCCAAGTACAAAGTTTATCCTATAAATCCTAATACCGACAAAATTTTAGGGGCCAAGTGCTATCCAAGTCTTAATGCTTTACCTGAAAAGCCAGATGTAGCTGATTTGGTAGTTCCTCCAAAAGTAACAGAGCAAGTAGTGAAGACTTGCAAGAAGCTTGGAATAAAGAAAGTGTGGATGCAACCAGGCTCAGAATCTGAAACAGCAATCAACTTTTGCAGAGAAAATGACTTAGATGTTGTTCATGGAGTCTGCGTTATGGTTGAAAGAAGAAGCAGACATAAATAACTTAAATGTAAAGTGTGCGCGACGTTTTGCAAATATTTAGTTGAGGTTTCAAGCCAATCTTTCTGGTAAAGTTCTTTCATGGAGTCTGATGGCAACTATTAGAAATAGTGAAGTAAAGCCTATCAAAGCTGCAAAATCCACATAAACCGAATAATAGCTAGTTCCCTGAGTGCAGTAGTTCACTAGATCCGTGAAATATGTCAATGGTGAAACGGATGCAATAATTCTTCCCCAGTCATGTATTTCCCAGATTGGGATGAAGACTCCACTTATGAAAACTAGTGGGAACTTAACTAGGTTTGACACCATCATGACCGTTGAAGGAATGTCTGTGGGCGGATATGCGGACAAGAGAATCCCAAAAGATGCAAAGCAAAAAGCTGCTAGAATCATGCCTAAACCTAGAGTTAACCAGTGAATTATGTTTACCCCAAGAACTAAACCTATCATCAGTGGAACCATACTGATTAGAAGGCCATAAATAAATGAGCCTATAACATCACCTATCATAAGTGCCCAAACGGAAACAGGCGTAGACACCAGTCTTTCCAAAGTTTTCGACCTTGCTTCAAAAGGCACTATTGCTGGACCGATTGACATAGCGGAAAAGAATATGGTCATGCTCAACAAACCTGTAAACAAGCGTTCCATCGGCATATTTCTACCGATGAAAAACGCTAGAAAAAGAAAGAACGGCATTATTAATCCGAAAATCAGCACGGGCCCCCTTTTGTAATAAATGCGTAAATCTTTTCTTGCGATTACAAATGCACGTTTCAGCTGTTCTAAGAATACGTATTCTACCATACCTAGTCCCCTCTATCTTCCCTAATTAACTTGACGAACACATCTTCCAACGTCGGCGCAAGCGTATTAAGACTGATGATTGACAGGTTTTTGGAACGAGCATAATCTAATAAACTGTTTATGACACTGTGGGATTTCTCTGTGTACAGCCTTATTTTGTCCCCTATCTTCTTTGCTTGTGTCACATCAGGAATATCAGACAATTCGTTAACTGAAACATGCTTGCTGAAACTCACTTCCACAGACTTCAAACCACTGCTTTTCATTCGAAGGTTTTCAGGACTGTCGATAGCTGCAATCTTTCCATGATTTATTATTGCAATCCTGTCGCAGAGCTGGTTGGCTTCTTCCATATTGTGGGTTGAGAGAAAGATGGTTGTACCGTTTCTGTTGTGTCGTCTAATAGTATCTCTGATCAGCCGTGCACTTTCCACATCTAAACCTGAGGTAGGTTCATCAAGGAAGAGAACTCTCGGTTCAGTTAGGAGAGCCATGCATACAATCAGTTTTTGCTTCATTCCCTTCGAAAAACCTCTTGCAAGCTGATTTCTCCTTTGATAAAGATTAAACTCTTTAAGCAGATGCTTAGCCTTCTCCTTTCTCTCCTTGTTGGGAACTCCGTATAATTCACCGATCAACATAACGTTTTGCCAAGCCGTAAGATCAATGTAAGCATTAGCCATCTCAGGTACAACACTAATGATTTGCTTAGCCTTCAATGGTTCTGTAAGAATGTTGTAATCCATTATGGTTGCAATTCCACTATCTGGTATTATCACGCCTGTGAGTATGCGGATAGTTGTGGTTTTACCCGCCGCGTTTGGTCCTAAAAACCCGAAAATCTCCTTTTTCCAAACTTTAAAATCGATGTGGTTCACTGCAGTGATTTCACCATAATTTTTAGTCAAGTCCTTAACTTCTATTACAGCTGCCATATAGGTTATCTACCTCTCCCAAACTACCATTATCCGTGTGTACATCATTTTAGCTTGTCATGTTGAAGCGCCATGTCTTATCCATTCTGGAACACGTGCATTTGGGATAGAATCAGCTCTCGGTATATATGGTTTAATATCTATTATCGGTGAACCTTCAAAAGCATCCAGACCCTTCACGTTCACTGTGCATTCTTCAACTCTAATCAATTCTACGACGCATAAGCCTATTGGATTTGGTCTGGATGGACTTCTACAGGCAAAGACACCTGTTTTCACGTTTTTTGTGTGCCTTCTTGGAATAACCTGCAACACGCTTCTCTCTTTCTCATTGTCTCGCAAATGAATCCAGTACAGAATTACTATGTGAGAAAAACCGTCAATCCCCTTTAATGCACTGCAAAACTCTGGGAAAACTTGCACTCTAGCCTCTTTTCCATCAGTGCTTTCAACTATCCCAATAAAGTTTAATTCACCTTCACTATGCATACTATCATCTTCTCTAACTACTCTTAATTGTGAAACGTAAAGCCTTTTCTGGACAAGCCTCGACACATCGACCGCACAATATACAGTCTGTTGATCTCCCAATGCCTTCCAGCTTGGTTATTCCCATCCCACAAGCTTCAAGACATGCAAAACACTTCTTACATTGCTCTTCATCCAAGCTAATATTAACTATGCTTACCTTATTGAAAGCTCCAGCGACGCCTCCCATTGGACACAGATAGCGACACCAAAAACGACTAATTAGCAGAGCAAGAACAACTGTTATAACAAGCGTAAAAATGTGAACATGAAGAAACAGGCCGGATGGTGAAAAACCTCGATTAAAAAATGGGTGAGGTACGAGTGCAGGAACAGTCGCAAAAAGAGACCCTGAAGGACAAAATTTACAGAAAATTGTATCTAAGAACAACCAAGCCAAACCTAGTACCGCAAACAAGATTACAAACTTGCTGTACCAAACAGGTTTGGCTTTAAGACCTTTACTACCTCTCACATGAGTAAGCAAATCATGTAGAGAACCAAAAGGACAAACCCAACCGCAAAAAACTCTTCCAAGAAGTGTTCCGTAAACTCCTAGGGAACCAATCGCGAATAAGGGAAACTTACCCTCTATCAGGAAATGTTGAAATATACCTATTGGACATCCAAAAGCAGCGAAGGGACAACCGTGACAATACAAAAAAGGACAAGTAAAACCTGTTTTCAAAATCCGAAAAAGACCTAAGTTAGAAATCAGTAAGGCTATAATCTGCGTTATTCTCCTCTCACTACCAAGCTTCATATTGTCAACCATCTAACCTAGCCCTTGACATGAAGGACAAATCAGCTTGACAAATCTCTCAAGTATTACAATATACTCGCTGGAGCCAAATACAGTCATGACTACAAATAAGACAAAAAGACCAAACTTACATTTTAAGTCAAAATCTTGATCCAAACCGACCCCTTACTTACATATCAGCTCTCTAATAAAGCATCTATCTCACTTGATAACGTTTTCGCATCCACTACTCCCGATTCTCTGAAGTGAACATTACCATTCTGGTCAAGAATTACAAGTGTTGGAATATACTCTACACTATACTTATCAAAAGTTCCAATAGTGTCTCTCGCAACTCTCCACGTCATGTCATAATCATGCTTAAATTGTCTAAGCTCTTCAGCACTATCACTTATGGAACCGACAGAAACAACAACGACTTCACTGCTATATTTATCATCTATTTCAGCCAAATAAGGAATTTCCATCTTACAAGGCTCACAGAAAGTTGCAAAACAATCGACAACGACAACTTTTCCTCTGAACTCACTGAATTCTGTATCATTCAAGATGTAAAGTGATGGTAGTTCACCATTCGATGGTGGATGTGTGTTACTTGATGATGACTGTGTGTATTGCCAGGTGCCGTAAATTCCTACTATCAACAAGAACATGAACGTTGCAGCGAAGATTTTACCTTTAGACCATCCTTTGTTTTCTTTAGGTGCCTTTTCTCTTCTTAATCGTTCAGCTTCTAATGCTCTTTGATGTTTCAAGGCTGCTTGGCGTCTTTTTTCTTTCCAGGTTAATTTCTCCTTCTTCTTTTTTGTCATCCCTACGCCTTCAATTAACTATAAAGGTAGCGTTTTTAAAAAGTGTTGCTAGACTTATCTTCTACTCGGTAGTCTCCTCATATAATATCTGTTTCCTTCATATTCAAGCTCTATGAGTCTATCTTCTTCCACGAGTGTTTCAATAAGATACCAATCTGCATTCGCTTTCTTCAGAAATTTTATGACTGCTTCTTTACGCATTGGATGAACAGCAGTTATGCTAAGCAAATCTTCTTCCACCTTTCCTGTAAAAGCGAAAGCGTTACCTTCATAACCTATCAGGTATTCAACTCTGTCTGCACCAAGTTCTTCGGAAAATACTTGAAAAGCACGATTTATGATTTCTTCCTTGGCAGATTTAACCCATTTTTCTGCTGGAGGTCTCGTTGGAACAGCAATATACGCCTTATCCAGTCTTTCCAGATTTTTAAGAAAAATTACTATCTTCTCAAATTCCTTTCCATAATATATATCGCCTATGAGCATCGTTTCACTGATAACGGTTCCCTTAAACTCCTTTACAAAAACCGTTATACCTTCTAATATAGTATTCAACTTCAAGTCATTATCAGGTCTGTTTATTCTCCTCCACAAATCTTCGCTGACAGCGTCAACCTTCAAAGAAACCAAGTCTGCTCCCATCAAATCTTTCTGCACACTCTCCAGCCAAACAATCGAAGCGTTAGTCAAAACAGCTATTGGAATCTCAATTTGCCTTAAAATGGATATCGCCTTACCTAAGCCAAGATCTAAAGTGGGTTCTCCGTCCGGTACAAAAGTTAGATAATCAATCCTCTCATCTCTTGAGGCTGCCTCACCGACCTTCCTTTCAACTTCTTTGTAAATATCCTCAGGCTTGTAGAAATGTCGTCTTTCCGTTGTCTTTTTTATGGTTTTTCCAACTTGGCAGTAAACACATGAATATGAACAATTTTTTGCCGGGATATTGTTTATCCCTAAACTCTTTCCTAGACGTCTTGATGGAACAGGGCCGAAAGCTAGCCTCGCATCTACCAGATTAGCCACCTTCACATTTCAAAGCTGAAAGAATCTTCTCCCACATTTTCATTATTTCCTTGGCAACATCGCTTTCAGGAGCATACTCCACAATTGACTTTCCATTCACCATGGCTTCCGTAACCACAGGGTTAAAAGGAATTTTTCCCACAACCTCTATGCTGTTTTCTCTGCAAAAACCTACGATTTCATCAGTGTTGTGTCTGTTTATGTCATACATGTTTATACAGACAAACGGTGTTACATCAAAATGCATCAGCAACTCTAATGCTCTTTTTAGGTCATGAATCCCAGACATGGTTGGTTCCGTAATCACCAAGCCAGCGTTCACTCCTGTGACTGAAGCTATAACGGGGCAAGCTATTCCCGGCGAACCATCAATTATTATCAAGTTAGAGTGCTTCTTTTCAGCTAGTGTTGTGGCGTTTTGCCTTACTAAAGTGACAAGTTTTCCCGAATTTGCCTCGCCGGGACTGAGCATGGCGTGAGCCATAAACCCATATTTTGTCTTCGAGATGTATGCATGTCCAGAGATTCGTTCAATCAAAGTTACAGCGTTTACTGGGCAGATGATTGTGCAAACGCCGCAGCCCTCACAGGAAATAGGGTCAACCTTAATGTCTTCTGTTATAGCATCAAATCTACATTTTTCCCGGCATAAACCGCATTCTGTGCACTTTTCTTTGTTAATGACCGCCAGTTTCGAACCCTTAAATTCCTGCGTTTTGATTACTTGAGGGTGTAAGAGTATATGAAGATCTGGAGCATCTACATCACAGTCAGCTACGACAGCATTTTTGGTTAAGACTGCAAGTGAAGCAGCTGTCGTTGTTTTGCCCGTGCCGCCTTTACCACTTAAAATTGTTATTTGTTTCATTTTCCAGTGAGCTTCCTTACTTCCTTGAAGAGTTTCTCAAATTTCTCTTTCCATCCCAAGATTTCTGAGCTTAAGGGGATGCCTCTTGAGTAAAGCTCCGCTATCTTTCTTTGGTATGGAATCTCAAGCATTATTGGGATCTTCTTTTCTTCACAATATTCATAGACTTTTTTGTCACCGAGACCTGCACGGTTGACAACAACGCCGAAAGAAATTCCCATAGGCTCCAGTACTTGAACCATTATTTTCAAATCGTGTAGACCAAAAGGAGTAGGTTCTGTCACAAGAATACAGAAATCGCTTCCTTTAACAGTTTCAGTAACGGGGCAAGATGTTCCCGGCGGAGAATCGATAATCACAGTTCTGTCGGTTTCAATCTGCTTTTTCACTTCTGTTATTAATGGAACGGCTACAGGTTCGCCTACATCAAGCTCGCCATAAACAATCTCTATGTTGTTAGTTGAACCAAACTTTAATATTCCAATCTTGCGTTTTTCTTCTTTGATGGCTTCTGTGGGACAGATAATAGTGCAGCCGCCACAACTGTGACAGAGCTCAGGGAAAAAACTAACTTTTTTCTTACTGACAAATAATGCATTATATTGGCAAAATTCACTGCATTTTCCACAGTGATCACACAATTCCTCGTTTATAACTGGAACCAGAATATAGACTGGTTCGGTTCGACTGATCTTAGGATGCAAAAGCAAGTGAGCGTTAGGCTCTTCTACGTCACAGTCTAGAAACTGAATGTTTCCTATGGAGATCGCTATATTTACAGCTACGGAAGTCTTTCCAGTGCCGCCTTTTCCACTAGCTACCGCTACTCTCATTCAATTCGCCTTCCAGAACATTTAACATGTCAAGAACTTTTTCATTATTACTCTTTCTATGTACACTTGCCGTGGTGACAACCTTCCGTCAGCTCGATAAGCTCATCCTTGTTGTATGCTTCTATGACGTCCTTGACAAAGTCCTTGCTTGTTTGTAGAACAGCTACGTTTGCGTCTTGAAACATGTTTAATGCTCTAAACCCCATTCCATATGTAATCACAGCGTTTGCATTTAAAGCCATGATGATCTGTGGCGGTTTTCCTTTACCACCTAAATGCTCACTTTTGTTAGACACTGTTTCTAGACTCGTAACTGTGCCGTCTTCATCTAATTCTACAACTGCAAAGTATTGTGCCCTTCCAAAATGTTGGGACAGCCTTGCATTCAAACCATTTGAGTCTTCAACAGGTATCGCAAGTCTAACACCCACTTCATTCACCCCTAAGTTCTTCTCCTCATTCCACGTCCCATACCTTGACCTCTGCCCATGCCTCTTCCGAAATGTCCACCAACTGTTGGAGCGCCTGTTTCTTTAAGTTCTCCTTTTTTGTATTTCTCAATGACTTCTCTCACAGTGCCGTTAGCACCTATTATTATCTTAATGCCAGCAGAAGACAGGCCTTGAAAAGCGTTCGGTCCAACATTTCCAGTTATCACCATTTTTGCTCCTATGTTTGCTATTGTTTGGGCTGCTTGTATTCCAGCTCCATGCATGGCTTCCATTGCCGTATTAGGAACTGCCTTGAAAGTCATGGTTTCCGAGTCCACAATTATGAAGTGAGATGCTCTACCAAATCTAGGATCAACAGGAGCATCTAACGTTGTGCCTGTAGCTGTTACACATATTTTCATTCACTTTCCACCTTTTTTGTATTGCCTTGTTTTGTCTCTGCCTTTAGAAATGCCTCGATCTTTTTAACTATTTCCATAAAAGCTTTTGATGCCTGAGAATCTGCATGTTCAATTATGAAGGGCAACCCTTTGTCAGAGTCTTCACAAACCTTTTGGTCTATCGGTATGCTTCCAAGAAACGGGACTCCCAGCTCTTCAGATATTTTTCGTCCTCCTCCCGATCTGAATATGTCTATTTTCGCTCCGCATTTGGGACAGATAAAACCGCTCATGTTTTCAACTATGCCTATTATCGGTAGTCGAAGCTTTCTAGCAAATGTCACAGCCTTCTTAACAACGATCTGCGAAACCTCCGAAGGGATGGTGACTATCACTACGCCGTCCATTTCAGGTAGAAGCTGGGCAACACTCAACGGTTCATCGCCTGTTCCCGGCGGAAGATCAATAAGCAGAAAGTCAAGATCGCCCCAGACTATATCTGACAGAAATTGCCGTATCGCAGTCATTTTCAATGGTCCACGCCAGATAACTGGAGCTGTTTCATCAGGCAGTAGAAAGTCCATGGAAACAACTTTTATTCCTGAAGAGCTTGATACTGGGAAGATACCTGGAGGTCCCGATTGTAACCTCTGACCTGCTAGCCCTATGATTTTCGGAACGCTCGGACCGTGAATGTCCGCGTCTAGGATGCCCACCTGTTTCGCGTGTCCACGGAGAGTGAAGGCAGCTGCAAGATTCACCGTGACCGTGCTTTTCCCAACACCGCCTTTACCGCTTATCACAGCTATTTTATGCTTGATCTTGCTCATTCTGCTTTTCAGGTTTTTCTCCTGCTCCTGAACTTGCTTTCTTCTCTCAACATGTGTGTTACTTGTCACGTCTACATGAACACCTCATACTATCTAGAGGTTAGAGAGGGAGGAATAACCGCACTAAATAGTTTTTGTCTGATTAAACCAATAAGTAACATTCATTCTGAAAGATGCATTGAATCAACAAATAAAATGTTGGTTTCAATTTCATTTGTGCGTACTAATCTATGTGAAGTTTTTCTCCATTATTCTCGTTTGTTTCTAGATAATGCTGCTCTTACATCACTTCAAGATGAAACAGAACTTAGAAAACCATAAAAACCATTAAGCTTCTTATCTGTAGATTCTAGGTGTCGTTAATGTCTATTGATAAGGAATATGCTTATGATTGGATTGAGAATAACAAGAAGCGTATTATTGAGATAAGTAATAAAGTGTGGAAATTTGCTGAGCTGGGTTTAATTGAGTTTCAGTCTTCAGCTCTTCTAGCAGACGAGTTAGAGAAGCACAGATTTAGGGTTGAACGTGGAATTGCAGGTATGCCCACGGCATTCACAGCTACTTGGGGTGAAGGAAAACCAGTCGTAGGAATAATGGGCGAATATGATGCACTACCCGGGTTATCACAGAAAAAAGTTCCTTGGAAAGAACCGTTGGAACCAGGAAAACCTGGGCATGGATGCGGTCATAACATTCATGGAACAAGTGGAATGGCAGCAGCAATAGCTGTAGAAGAAGCCATGGAAAAACATGGTGGGAAAGGCACTATCAAGTTTTTTGGATGTCCAGCTGAGGAGAATTTCTCAGGCAAAGTATACATGGTTAGAGAAGGATGTTTTCGTGACGTAGACGTTGTAATCAGTCATCATCCAAGCACTATGAACGATGTTTCGTTGATAAGCAGTTTAGCTGTTAACTCTGTCAAGTTTCATTTTTATGGTAGGGCTTCTCATGCTGGTGGTTCCCCGGAGCAGGGTAGAAGTGCATTAGATGCAGTGGAATTAATGAATATGGGTGTAAACTATCTGAGGGAACATGTAATTCAAGATGCAAGAATACATTACATAATTGAGAAGGGTGGAGATCAACCGAACATTGTACCATCGTATGCTCGAAGCTGGTATTATATTAGAGCACCAGAGAGAGACCAATTAGAATTCATATATAATTGGATAATTGACATAGCAAAAGGAGCAGCGACAATGACAAGGACTAAAGTAGAGACCAAATTCCTTGAAGGAAGTTATAACTTGATTCCTAACAGAACTATCTCAGAGTTAATCGTTGAGAACATGCGCGAAATCGGACTTCCCAAATACAGCGACGAAGATTTGAAGTTCGCTGAGGAAATCGCCAAAACTATTACTCCCGAAATGAAGATTACTCAACTGAAGAAATCTAAACGTCCTGGATGGGTGAGACTCGTGAACAAACTGGTAGATGATGAAATTCCTGACCCTTGGGGTGAAGGCGAAGTCAGCCATGGTAGCACCGACGTAGCTGATGTAAGTTGGCAGATACCTGCTGTCGAATTCGGCACTGCCACTAACGTTCTAGGCACACCTGGCCATTCATGGCAGGAAGCAGCTCAAAGTGGAGTTGGAATTGGACATGCATCTCTAATATTCGCGGCGAAAGTGATGGCTGCTACAGCTATAGATCTCTTGACAAGCAAGGATACCTTAGAAAAAGCAAAAGAAGAACATAAACAACGAATAGGCAATAAGAAATACAAGTCACCAATACCCCTAGATCAAAAACCTCCCTTAGATGTCTGGCAGAAATAATCTATATCGCCTTTGTACACTCTGATAATATTCACGCAACATTTTTGTAGTACATAGAGTTGAGTTATGAATGTGGGCTCTGTCTTCTTTTCTGAACAGTTATATGGAGAAAGAAGGAAAGGGTCTTGAGAGAATTATTCAGTTTTAAGGAGGTGAGTTCAAGGGCATGAGTGAGACTGTGAAAGCTGACGCGCGCAAGATGAAGGGTGAAGAGTATTCAGGTTCTCCTGCTCCGTTTGCATTTTTCTTGGCGTTGTTTTTGGTGTTTCTCGTTCTGGCTGTCCTTTCTTTCCGACATCCTATACTGGCTGTCATATTTGGTGTTGTCGCATTTACGTCTCTGATGTTTTTGCCTGCTACTGTGGCGATTAATAAAGAATGGGAAGAGGCGATTGTGCTACGTTTCGGAAAGTTTCAAAGGCTTGTAGGCGCTGGTTTCTTCTTTAAATGGCCGTTAGCAGAGAGTTTTCTGAAACAGGACAAACGTATTATTACCTTAGATGTTGCTCGGCAGGAGGTTATGACTAAAGATAACATCAGTGTAACTATTGACGCTGTCGTCTTCATGAAAGTTGTGAGTACGAAGGATAGCCTCGTTAACATTCAGAACTTGTGGAATAGTGTCATGAAGTATGCGCAGACTACGATGCGAGATGTTGTAGGTAATGTAGAATTGGATGAAGTGTTAGCGCGACGGGATGAGATTGCAGACAGGATTGCAGCTATTGTAGAGAGGGAGACACAGGATTGGGGTGTGGATATTACATCAGTCAATCTGCAGACTGTAGAGTTGCCTGAAGATATGAAGCGGGTTATTGCACGACAGGCTGAAGCTGAACGTGAGAAGCGGGCAGTGATTATCAAGAGTGAGGGAGAGTTGACGGCAGCTGAAAACTTAGAGAAGGCAGTAAAACAGATGAGTAATCGGGCGCTTTATTTGCGTACATTGTCAAGTTTGGAGGATATCAGTTATGACCAGAGTAATACTATTGTGTTTGCAATTCCGATGGATATGGTGAAAGGAGAAATTCTGGGATTGTCAGCGTTTGCTGGAGCAAACAAATCTGCGAAAGCAGTACAGCCGAAGGGAGAAGAAGATAAAGGATAGGAGCTATCTGTTTTCTAAGAACCTGCCACTCCTTTTTATTACCGTGAATATGAAGCTAACGTGCGTTATTGGAGTTTTCGGGTGAAGAAATCAACCAATAACTTGAATGTGCGGGTGCGCATTGACATATCTGTGTAAGCGCCATGTCCTTCGTCCCTAAATTCTATGTATTCAAAATCTTCTCCTTCTTTTCTTCCAAGTTCAATCAGTCTGTCTCGAAATCGCCGGCTTTCTTGGATTGGACAGCGAGGATCGTTTACACCATGAACTATCAGTATTGGACAACGAAGGTTTTCCGCGAAATTCAGTGCGCTCCTGTCTTCCCAAAGCTTAGAATTTTCGTCAGGATCGCCCATGTTCATTCTTATAAAATATTTGAAATGAGGTTGTGATCGTTTATAGAAGCTCTTGAGATGTGTAATACCTATCCATGCGCAAGCTGCATTCCATACTTCNGGTTTCTTGGTGACTTGAAGGAAAGTCATGAATCCTCCGTAGCTTCCGCCAAATACACCGATCTTTTTCTCTTTGACATAACTCAACGTTTTAAGATATTTCGCGCCTGCAGCAACATCTTCNAGATCTCCTCCNCCCCAGTCTTTGATGTTCATGTCTTGAAACTCTTTTCCGTAGCCTGTGCTTCCTCTGACGTTGGGTTGTAGTAGCGCGAAGCCTCTGCTTGCTAGAATCTGTCCAATTATACTGAAGGTCTGGAAGAATTGGGCGGTTGGGCCACCATGAACCATGATTAGTGCCGGAACTTTTTTCTCTTCTTCAATATGTTTAGGTTTGTACAGTAACGCTGCGATTTCTAAACCGTCATAAGACTTGAATTTGATATATTGAGGCGATACAAAGAAGCTGGGATCGGCAGATCCGTATTGTGGTTCAATAAGATTCTCTATTTTAGAAGTTTCGAAATTGTATGCTACAAGAGAACTTGGGTTAGTTGGAGAAGATAATTTAGCAATAAGGTATTTATCATTCATTGCTAACTCTGAGCGGAAGCTTAAGTATCCTCCTATTACACCTTTCGGGAAGTCTAGAACTTGGCATCTGTCAGTGTCTAGGTCGTATATAATTGGGGTAATCGTTGCTTCTTGATTTCTGAGGCATACAAGTTTTTTATCGTCTTT
>JGI2172J19969_10000171_pt1 | contig 26124 bp, 20 predicted proteins | sample DeeMarSWOR230_32_FD_19969 | JGI IMG/M metagenome (IMG submission 19969)
CGAAAAATCGCCTCGGAGTGTTGTCTCCAAAAGCACTATTGTCACTACATCAGGACCACCATGTATACCATCTACACCTTTTCTAACAGCATCGGTTACAGTCCAATTGTATGCTTGCGAGGCTGTCGAGACCACTGTCAAATCCATTGAGGTAGCATTGAAAGTTGGCATATTTGAATATGTTAACGTTGACTCCGTCCAAGAATTGTTAGAGCATGAATGAGCATACACATTGTATGTCTCAGTAACATAGGTGCAATAAAGCTGAAGTGTTGCAACATCAACCACAGCACCATCAGGGACGTCAGACAAATCAAATTTTAGCCATACATCTTGCTCATAAGTTGCCCCAGCCCAATCGTATTTTGAAACTGCCAAGAGAGTTTGACCTCCGTAGTTCGAATTTGGGTTATAGGAATCGGTGTAAGTATCATCAGTCGGATTAAGAGTGACTTCACCTTCTTGAGCATTGACCAATAAAATAAAAGTGATTGGTGCAACCAAGACTCCTAGAAGTATTGACATTGCAAAAGCTCTTTTCAACAATTTCATTTTTCACCATTCCTTCTTTTGTGTCTCAAATTTTTATAAGATTTTCTACCATGAATCTGAGGAAGCATAGGTAGGGCAACATCCGTGATTCTCGTCTACTAGGAGTGCCTTAAATCTTTAGTACAATATTTCATCTATTCATTAACACTTTACAGAGACCACAACTCAAATGTCAAAAGAGATAATTAGAGTTGGAGATCAGAAAATATCTGGACAAATTGAGAGGAGGTAATATCTATGGCTGAGAAACCGTTTAGAGACCGGGAAGAAGTAAAGAAAGAGATTAGAGTCTGGTTCAATATTAGTCTCTTTTGTGAGTGTCTCGGCTTACTATTGGCTCTGATAGGAATCATTGCGGATGCATTAGACAGAACTCTTGGCTTGGAAACAATGTCTTGGTTCCTGCTGGCAATTTTTTTCAGCGTATCTGCTGCAGCTCCTCTTGTAAAATCAGCGGTTGCTAAGTCTTTGTATGGTATAGAGTCTGAAAGTAAAAATAAATAGCGAGTTAAAATCTCTTCCTTTTTTTATTCTCTTAAACTAACAATCAGAAAACAGTTAGATGCATGTAGAGTCACTTGTTGAAAAAAGTGGGTGACGGGGGGATATCCGCTTCAACATAGGTTTTGGAGAAAAAACAAGAGGGGGAATTATTTGCGTCTTTTCATGTATAAGTATCCGACTGCTGCAATTATCACTATGGCTATGACAGCCACTATGGCATAGACGTATTCCATGGGTATGCCAGTGGTTGCAGGGGGCGTTGAATGTTGCTGCTCAACGACTTCTAGATGCATATCTTCACTGTAAGCAGAGCTGTAGTATCCTTTGTCTGACTTCCAACACGCAGTGACAGCCCACTTACCGACAATGTCAGGCGTGTAGGTGAAGTTGAAAGCACCGTTATCAAGGGCTGTAACTTGTATGTCGTCCATGGTGCCGCTGGGTTTGACGAAAGTCACTGTTATTGGCGCATAAGCAATTCCGGGAGCAAGTTGACCACAACCAGTCACCGATTCGCCCAAGTCAACTTCGGTCTTCTCTAATTCAATAGTGATGTTGCTAGTTACTGGAGGATAGTCAGCTAAGCAGTAGACGCGCCAGTCGTGGTTTCCTATGTATACCCTTCCCTCATAGATTGTTGGAGAGGACCAGCTGTTGGAGCCAGTTCCGAACCACGAGAGCTTGTCTCCAGTTGTGGCATTAAGGACGTAGACAGAACGTTGGTCAGTGGAGACATAGAGCTTGCCGTCAGCGTAGGTCGGTGAGACGTACAGCTCGGCTCCCAGCCATGACTTCCAGATGGGACTGCCGTTCGTTGCGTTGACGCAGACTATGAAGAACTGGTCAATGATGAAGAGTTTGCCTTTGTGATAGAGTGGAGAGCAAACTATAAACTCGTCCGCAGTGTTTCTGTATGTCCATTTGATTTCACCAGTAGTCGCGTTTACCCCATAGTACTCCAACCTATTGGCCGACGTGAAGACCATTCCGTCTGCGACTGTTGGGGATGCATGCATGTCGGTACCTCTCTTAGCCGTCAATTGATACGGAATGTTGATCTTCCAGATGAGACTGCCGTTTTTGGCGTCCAGCTTGTAAAGGGCGCCGAAGTTGGGTTCTTGCGAAGTGATATAAACTGCACCGTCGACGACAGCTGGCGAGGAGGTTATAGGCCCTGAAGTCGGAAAGAACCATATGTCGCTGCCATTTTTGGCGGCGAAGCAGTAAGTCATGTTGGCTAGTGAGCCGACGTACACCCTGCCCCCGACTACAGTTGGTGAGGAACTCAGTCTTGCCACAGAAGCAAAGGGGAAGGAGACGTACCCGCCAGCGGAGTTCTTCCAGATGAGACTGCCGTTTTTGGCGTCGAGGCAATAGACGTCCCCGTCGTCTGGTCCGATGTAGACCTTGCCGTCAACTACGGCTGGTGAAGACTTGATTCGGAAGCCAGTCTTGAACGTCCATATGAGACTGCCGCTCCTGGCGTCTAGGCAGTAGACGTTTTTGTCCTGCGAACCCACGTAGACCTTGCAATCCACCACGCCTGGCGAAGAGACTACTCCTCCGCCTGTAGTGAACATCCACCTGAGAGTTAGATTCGTTGGACCTGACTGCCCAGTAGCGGTGTGCGCTGGGTCACGGCGCCACATAGGCCACGGCTTGGTACCGAATGCCCATACCTCGTTTGGAATTATGTAGCTATCCATTTCGTTTTCTTCTATGTAACCCGGTATAAGGTATAGATTGCCGTAGGCGATCGCGACGGACTCTCTTGGAGCATAAGCTTGTATGGGGAGCTTCCACACGAGCTTCCCCGTATAAGCGTCCAAGCATACAAACTCAGATCGACTATACTCACCAGTAAAAGGGTCCTTCGATACCGCCTGACCTGTTGTGGCGTAGACCTTGCCGCCGGCAACAACCGGCCATCCTGGAAAGAAGAGAAAACATGGGCCCTTGTACTTCCACACTAGCTTTCCAGTGTTCACATTTAAGGCGTACAGGTGCCCATCCTTGTTGAGCTGATAGACCTTGCCATATGCGGCGGCGCAGCCGCTGGCCCAGTATCCGAACTGAGTACCTGGATTGAACATCCATAAGATTTTGCCTGTGTGGGAGTCGAAGCAGTAGAACGTATTGTCGTGTCCGCCGCCCCTGAAGAACTTGCCGTGATAATAGGAACCAGAAAAGATCATCGCTCCTTTTGTTTCCGTGTCCCAGATGACTTTCCCTGTCTTAGCGTCTAAGGCCATTTGGTGAGGCTCAAACGATCCAGGGAACACCTTTCCATCACCATATTGTATACCAGAACCAACCGATCCGCTGCCAGGGATGGGGACCTCCCAAGCCAGTATGGGCGGTTTCGATGGATCAGAGAAATTCCAAGCTTGAACAGACGACTTACCCTGAGTGTAGAAGACTTTTTCCTCTGAACTGTAAACACCCTCAGCATAAAAGGCTGTACTGGCAGAAAAATTGTCGCTGCTCCATAAAACTTCCCCGGTTTCTGTTTCAAGACAGCTTTTTCCTACGACAAGACGGTTGTCATCGATCTTGTACGCTGCTGGCCATCGCACAGGGGCAGAGACGGGGGATCTCCAAATGATGCTTCCCGTGTCCTTGTCAAGGGCGATTACATCCGTGTTTGTTGTGACGAACACTTTGCCGTTGAAGGCTGCGACATAACTTTGTATGCCCGTTATTGTTGTTTTCCATAGTATGTCTGGTGCTTCTGGGGCGGGTCCCGCGGAGAAACGCGTAAAAGTTGAGTTGCCATGAATCTGTGGCCACTCGTACTGGAGTAAATCACCGTGATCAGCTGCTGAATTAACATTCGCAAACGCACTTGAATCAACTGTGCTGCACATAAAATTTGAGAACACAATGAAAGCCAAAAAGATCAATAACAAAGCCAAGACGATTGCAACCATTCCATAGGTACGTTTTGAATTTCCCATTCTTTCACTTCAAAGGGTTTACTTGTGGTGGGGCAAAACTGCATTTCCTTGTGAAAGCCGTAGGCAGCTCAACTCCACTCAAGAAATTTTCAATACTGTATATGAGTCTTTACTTTAATTCTGATTTTAAGATTTCTGAAATATCAAAAGCACGACGGAAATACATCTAGGTAGACTATTTTGCTCGATTGTTACTTCTGCTCAAAAACCCGTCCCAGTATATCACAAAGGCATGTTAAGTTGTCGAGTTGCGCGCGCGCACGCACAAAGACCAATCTAAGCACACACCTGGGTGAACACAAAAACGTCCATAAAGGATTTGGCACTTGATTCAACTAGCAATGCGCGCGCCAAGGATATCCATTTCTTGAAGAAAAAAATATTCCGACCACATATGCGCGTGCCAGAACAAGTACATACCCATTTGACTAATGTTAAACAAGACATTTAATAGATAGTTGAAAAAATATTCTAATTGAATGTTTACAAAAATAAAACGTGGAAAAGAATTATGAAACTCAGTAAACGTAGAGCCATCTTTTTGGCTTTTTGCATAACCGCGTTGTGCATTCTATTGGCAGCAGCTCTACTGCTGCACCCTTCGTCGGACTTGCCTGCCCAGCCAGACTATTCGCCCTCAATCGCGAAGGCGATCAAATTCTTCGAGGGGTCGCGCGAGCCTTACGCCCTCCTTTTTCTCGATGTGATTTACCGCCGCTTCGGAATCGTGGAGTTCGCCGATGCCTTGCAGCGCTACGACCAAGTGCTATCGGAGCGTCCAGTTAATGCGCCTACTCTGTCCGCGCTTCGTCGCATCGCCGATCATGACAACCTCCCGACCTCTTCGGATCTTTTTACTGCGAAGATGCAAGGCGAAGGCAACTATCTCACCATCCCAGCCCTCTATTGTGATCAACTGGGGCTACCTGCCGGTTACGAAGCAATGTTCGAAGAGGCGGTATACTCGGGGGGGTACCTGCTGACTCACGTGCTACTGGCATGGATCTGGATTCAGGAAAACGGTTGTGAAGTGGCACTGCCCGACGCCTTTATTGAGTTCATGTACCTTTCCAACGCTGCGCTGATCGATTTTGATCCCCTTGTGTACGACATCGAGCTCGAAGCTGCGGCTTTTCTATACCTAGCGGGGCAGGGCGCGCTGGTCAATGATACCTTTGTCGAGCGCGTCATCACGGCCCAGAATGCCGACGGGAGCTGGAATACCCCCGACAACCCTGATAGGTGGCACGCCACAGTCTTAGGGCTCTTGTTATTGCTACACGTGGAATTTCCCGCCGACTCCTATCCGCCGATGCTCGCTCCCGCGTAGCGGGCGCAGCTAAAATTATTATTTAAGAGGTTTATCAAGTTTACAGAACATTGAGTCCACAATAGGATCAGAGGAGAGAGCTGTACGTGATTTTATTGATGACCACCGCTCCGCCCATAAAGTCACCTTGGGGTCTTGGTAGGAGACTTCCCCCGCTAGGATTAGCTTATGTTGCTGCGACTCTCGAAAAAGCGGGTTTTGAGGTAGAAATCCTTGACAATTATCTGCTTAAGAAGCCAATCGATTATGTCAAACGCGAAATTGAAAGACTAACGCCAGAGATAGTAGGCATAACATGCAGCTCCGCAACCTATCGCCGATGCGTTGAAACAGCCAAGGCTGTTAAAGAGGTACTTCCTTCCTGCAAAGTAGTAGTCGGAGGACCCCACCCATCGTACGTGCCTGACAGCATGTTGCAACATTCAGAGATAGACTACGTTGTCTTAGGAGAAGGTGAAGCCACAATCGTGGAACTTGCAACCCAAATTACGAAAGACGAAATAGACCCGGCTATTGCCACAATTCCAGGCATCGCCTACAGACACGAAGGAAAAATGATAGAAAATGCTCCGAGATTTATTAGTGATATGGATCAGATTCCTTATCCAGCTAGGCATTTACTGCCGATGCACCTCTATGACAGAACGATGGAATTTTTGAGCGTTAGACCTGTAGATACCATGAACGTAATACGGGGTTGCCCATATAATTGTGCATTTTGCGAGATTAGAAAGTTATGGGGACCAAAAGTCCGGGCCTTCAGTCCACTTAGAGTTGTAGAAGAAATCGATCATCTTGTTAACAAATATGGTTCAAAAGGAATTTATTTTGTCGGTGACAATTTCACGATTCAGAAAAGGAGAACAGCAGAAATATGCAAACTGATAAAAAACTATAAACTAGATATCGAATGGGTTTGTGACACTAGAGTCGACCTGATTTCACGAGAGCTACTGAAGAAAATGAAAGGCGCTGGATGCCGAACTATATGGTTTGGAGTGGAATCAGGTTCTCCCCGCATTCTAAAAAAGCTCAATAGGGGTATTATCCTCGAGCAAGCTGTCGACGCATTTAAGCTTTGTAGGGAAGAAGGAATTCAGATTGCCTGTTCATTCATGTTGGGAATACCTGGAGAAACAGCCAAAGACATGAAGGCCACGTTGAAGTTTGCAAAGAAATTGAATCCTGACTGGTGTCAGTTTAACATCTTTATCGCATATCCTGTTAGTAGCCTGTACCAGGAAGTACTGCAGAAGGGTCTTCATGATCCCGTGGAAGATTTTGTAGTCTACGTCAAAACGGAACATTTCGATTATGAAACGTTGTTAGAGGTTCAGAGGCGATTTCACAGAGAGTTCAATAGATCGCCAAAGAGGATACTTCGAAAAATCAGACGAGAAGGTTTTTTGAGCATCTTAAGAAAGAGCCTCAGACTTCCGTCCTCAAGCGATAGTATGAGCTTTAGATAAAGACACCTGCTATTACTAATTTTTGGTTATCATTGGTTTACGTAATAGCATGACAATTGTAGGTGTGGGAACTCCTATGGGCGTTAAGCGTTTGACTTCGCATACAGTAAATCTTTCACTGACCATCTGCTTCAAGCCTTTCACTGTGAAGTAGTTTTTGTGAGCGTCCCAACGCAAGCTTTCTCTCCCTTCAGGGACTTCTATTATCAAATGACCATTAGCTCTGAGAACTCTATAAGCCTCGTCCAAGAAGCTGTGCGGATTCCATAAATGCTCTATTACTTCAGAGGCTAAAATTACGTCGAAACTGTTCGGGGCAAAAGCTAATTTCTCTGCGTCCCCAGCCACAACTAAAAGAGTTCGACGTCTGTGAGCTAGATTAGCAATCGTTGGCAAGTCTACGGAAGTTACGTAATTCCCCATTTTCCTTATGTGCTCACCAATAAATCCATCTCCACACCCAACATCTAAGATCCTTAATCCATTGCCTAAACCACTAACCATATCAAAAATGGTTTGGATTCTCTCCACATTTAGCGGGCGAACGCGCGCCTCAGCTGAGCTGTGAATCAAATGCGCCGCATATTGATCAAATTTCTGCCACTCCACCCAACTTCGCTTACTCCGATTCCTCTGCCCATACCGACTCTCTCTTATTATTATTCGCTTCAACTGGAGAGGATGCGATAATAGATATATAAACCCTTGAACCTGTCTTTTGAACATCGTCAACATGGACTCGTGCGCGCGGAAGGACCCCATCAAAAACGCGATTAGCCTTCTCATATTTTCACTTTGTTCTTAATAGGTTAAAGTTTAGTATTAGGTTTGCGCCTTTTGCTTCAGCCATACACTTTAGTTTCCTCCCTTCCTCATACTCGACCCAACACGCCTATTCGACGCCGGGTCTCGCGCGCGCAAAGCGTTTTATTGGATTCTCTTTCTGCCAGCTGTAGCGCCTTTTACGGGTCTTCGTGTTAGCATAAATATGGTAGGACATACACATGCAGCTCCGTCGTCACTTTTCCATTCGTATCATGCACGCCTTTCAAGAAAGTGGCCGACTGTAAGAATGCGAAGCGCTTCAACCCCAACACTGTTAAACTAATATTAGGAAAAACGCCTCCGGATACGATTGTAAAAGCGAGTAATTGACTGGAAGATCTCTGGCTTACCTAAGAAATCGACGCTGATTGCATCGTAGTCACATACAGCATAGCACTCTAAGCATTTAGTACATTGAGCAAGCGAACCATGATCAACCAAACTAATGTCTACGGGGCACACTTTTTCGCACTTTCTGTCATCCATTATACGACACCAACCGCAATAATCTACATGATAATCCTCGCAATCTTCGGGACACCCCTTCATAACGCATCTCTCTTGCTTTACCCGCGGTTTGATGAACGGATTTAAGGCAGCGACTATGCCTAGAAACGCTCCCACGGGACATATTCGTTTGCACCAGTATCTCTTTTCTCTCAGGCTTAGAAGGGTCGCCACTATTGGCACTGAAAGCAGCTCAAGCCACCATACCATCCACATTCGGGTAATTGCCATCATGCTCTTGAAATGTATCATGCCTCTGGACACTATTCCTATAGGGCAAACAGCACAGAATACAGGGAACTTGAGAACAGCAGAGCCAACAAGCGCTGATGCCAAAATCCCTTTTGCCAAAACTCCGTTTACTTTGCGCAGTGGACATAACAGACATCCCAGATGCCCCTCCTCTCCCTTATGTTTACCCTGTCTTCTCTCTAGCGCTCTCTTGTTCCGTTTAGCCTCAACTTTTGGAAAAAATTTCTCGACACTTCTATCAAAGCTATCTATGATTGTACCGACCGGGCAAACCCAACTGCAGAAAACGTTTCCCAACAGAACTGTCAGAATTACGAAGAAAAGAATAGCAGCTATAGTAGGGATAAGAAGCAAATGCTCAACCTGACCCGTCAGCAGAACCTGTAGCCCGCCGAATGGATCCATAATCCAAAAGCTTGGATTTACGCTACCATAATAACTCAAAAATGTGCTGCAAGGTGCCTGATTAATTGGCACCATAAAGAATGGTTGAATGGAAGTGAATCCAGATATTTGACCAGTTGGCTTTACAAAAAAGAAGCTGCTTGCGAATAATAGCTTGCCCCTAGGCAAGTATGCTACTGGCAACATAAAGAGGAGCAAGAACGCGGCTTTAACAGCCCATCTTAGGTATCGTATACTCTTTTTGCGAAATCTCTTGTTCGGTCTCAAGTTCCTCATCTTGCTCAAATTCAAGAGATAATTATTCCATTGAATTGCTTACTAGAAATGTGGGAGGGATGCATCGTGCATTAGCTTCAAAAAGCTAGATTATATTTTAACCTTTCCATTTTAGGCAAAAAATGTGCTAGTCTAACGCATTAGACGACGGTTTTAATGACCGCGCCAATACAACTGGTTTATCCTCAAACGGATCTATTTGAGTTGTTTTCGGTTTCTTTCTCACGTAGAAGTACGCTCCNGCGAATGCTAATACGATGGCAACAGTGGCTACAATCACGTATAATCCATAGAGAGGGAACGCAGGCGATCTCGAAATAGACCAGATTCTTAGGTGTCCACTACATTTGATTCCAGCAAACATGCATCCAACCGTGACCATCTCCGTGACTCCATCTTTGTCTACGTCGCCCGAATCAACGTTCCAAGGACAAGTACCGTCTCCGGAGCACCAAATCTGGCTACTTTTCAGCGCTAACGTTTTCCCATCCCAATCCCAGACACTGAGCTCAGCCAAACTAGTGCCGTTCCAAACAAATTCGCTGGTAACTATTTCCTGCTTTCCGTCTCCGTCAACGTCTTCAATAGAAACGGATTTAATCTCAGTAAGGTTGAAATTGTACCATTCATGGCTCTTCTCAAGCGTCAAAGTTTCTCCGTCCCAGCTCCAGACCCTGAGCTGAGCGTTGGCCCTCGTACCATCATAAGTGAAGCCCCCGGTAACAATCTCAGGAAATCCGTCCCCATCGACATCGCTAGTCCTAGCGGCGGCAGCAATGGTGTTTCCCATCACGTGCCCGACTATGTTTAAAGCAGTTCCCTCTACCATCTGCCACTCTTGGCTCTTCTCGAGAGTCAACTTCTCTCCATTCCAGTTCCAGATTCGAAGCTGACCGCTACTGTTTTCAAGGTCATGATCGAAGCCACTAGTAATTATCTCAATGACACTGTCACCATCTACATCATTAGCGCTAGACAGAGTTGACGATGGCTTCCTCTGCGGCGCACCACTCCTGACTATTCTCTAAAACCAAAGTCTCACCNTCCCAACACCAAATTCGAAGCTGAGCGAAACTTACTGTGCCATTGAAGTCGACTCCTGCCGTGATTATCTCGGTGTCACCATCACCATCGACATCACTGGCGTAGACGCCTAGAACTCTGGTTCTGTTTATCGTGCTCCATTTGTGCCCCTTTTCCAGCGTTAGATTTTCTCCGTCCCAGTTCCAGATATTGAGCATACCACCTCCATGCGTGAGGCCCCCAGTGATTATCTCAAGAACGTCATCGTCATCAACATCTTTAACAAACACGTTGTGACCACCGGGGATGCAACCTGTCCAATTTTGCTCTTTTTCCAGCGTTAAGGAACCTTCTTCTTGGGCGTAGGCCCCAAGACTCGGTAGCAGAGAGAACGACAACAATAATGCAAGAAAAACAAAGAGAATACTTTCGTATATTTGATGCTTCAAGGCTGAACACCTACTCCCATACCTTTATAAAATGCCATAAAAAGGTGGCGCTAAAGTTCTTGAGATATGTCTCTGCGGCGTAGTTGAGAAAATGGGCCTCAATCAAAACAGATCTTATTTCGAAGGCCCAATTCAGCAAGTAATAGTCCAGATTGTCTTTCAGGTTGCATAGAGTTAAACTTTCTGAAGCGTGAAGGTTAATTATGTGTTGGTAACGGTCCTCAGTTGACATGTTACTAGTCAATATTTGCTGAAGTAATAGCTTCTCATCTACCATTTCGTCCTCTGCAATGTCCATAATATCAATTAGCTCTTCCAATTTTAGCAGCGAGTGATAAACGCTCGGAATTCTTTCTTGCAAGCTTTCTATGGAAAGCAATAAGTCACTACGAATCAACGATGGAATGGCGTGAAGTGGCTGGCGATTTTTCAAGAGAACTTTGATACTTTCAAGACCTTCATAAAAATCAATCAACTCATCTAATTGAACAAGCAACCCTGAGCTTCGAGAATTGACATCATCCAAAAAAAGCGTTAGATACTCTCCTGACACACCCACAATGTGACAATTTATTTTTTCTAATCCAGTTAATACTCCTCGAGCATTGGAAGATCTCTCCTTAAGCGTGGACATCAAGCCACGAACTTGAGAGCACAGCGTATTATTTAGCATGCCCAAACGTTCGTGGTGCAAATCTGGTTTCGGTGTTTTCATGACATATGGATGGGCTGTTTTCAACAAAATTTCTTCACCACTAGATAGATAGAAAATGGAGTTGATGAACAACCTTTGAGAACTCGGCAAAATTTCTGGATGCACGGTGGAGAGAACAACTTTTCCGGCCCCGTATTTTCCAGCAATAATGGATGGGGACCCCCAAAAGTCATTTATGACTTCTGTCTGAGCCGAGAAATTGTAAGCCTTCGTAATTTCTGGAAAGTATAAGGAGAGATTCTCTGTCGAAGAATAGTATGAACAAATTGTTTCCATGTCACTTCCAACTCTGCTAATGAATGGTCCCATAAAATAAGTGCTTTCGAGAAACTTCGAGTAACCGAAAACTACTGGACTCGAAGATGGTGTCACGTTCAATAAGACTGGCCCCCGTAAATTCGCGTAGGCTCCATATTGCCCTGCCATTGCAACTTCCGCGTCCAACAGTCCCAGTTCAATTCCTAACACCATTCCTCCACAAGTTCCGAGAAAACCTCCTCCTAGCCGAACAAAGTCCCTGATACTTTCCATGTCCTCTTCGCTAAGGTAGTTCTCATATGGGCCACCTCCGGGAAAAGTAATAACGTCATATTCAGACAATTCTCCTCGGCGCAAATTTTCTTCGCGTACTATTCCTAGGCTGAAAACAGCTTCTTCAAGCGGGTATATGTGTTCAAGGGAACCTCCGGTTACGCCACCGCCGTAGAATACTGCCACCTTAGCTTGCTTCAACGGATAAGCACGCACCTCTATGTTCCTACGAGTCTTCAGAACAGAAACATTAAACGCTGCAGAAAGCTTCTCAACGTATTGTGGAGAAACAGTTGAACACAGAATGTTACCACATGACAACCCCGGATAAGAAGGAATGATGAAGTCTCCACTATCAAAGGCATACTCAACTCCGTCAACCAATATATCCAGCGGCTCTGCTAGCCAATATGCACTCGCATTAAGATGTAGAAGCGTATTAACAAGCTTAGCCGCATTCATCTGATTAGCCCGCAAATCGGGTTTCATCGAAATAACATAGGCCCATGGCTTTTGATTCTCAACCATAATTAAATAGACTGAGGAAAAAAGAGCCGTAAATATAAGCAGCAAGACTACAATCCCAAAGGCAGGCGAAGCAAGTTTCCTTAACTTTTTCATGAGCAAATATCTGTAGCTCCATTTATGAAAAATTATCGCATAAGAATATTTAAGATGTCACTTGTCTCGCAGATCGCATCTGTCATCTGTTTGTAGAAGTATTGTGTAGAGAAGTTTTATATCTATACAAAAGAACTTTGAAATGCAATAGAAAATGCTAAACATGTATGCCTGCGCCCGATGAACCACCAAGTCTGGAGGACGCAACCCTTATTATTTCAATTGTTACTCTTTCAAACGGGAGTCTGAGGAGAGCCCAACATGAAAAAGATTGCTCCGGAAACGAAAAAATTGGACATTTATGTTTCAAGAGAAAATTGGCCGCCCTACACTTACAGAGATTACCCGGACATCAAGCCTGAAACATACCACTCCTTTATGAAGTTTCTATCAACCGAAAACACCAGCGACAAGGTAATGGAGCTACAAGCATGGATATCCTTTTGCACCTCAAAATGCACCTTCTGCTTCTATCCGACAACGCCATATTCCGAAAACAAAATTGAACCTTATCTTAGGGCCTTAAAAAAAGAACTTAAGATGTACGCAGAAACAAGATACGTAAAAACTAGCGAGTTCGACGAAATAGTTTTGGGCGGAGGAACTCCAAGCGTCCTAGCCGCAGAACAAATGATCGACCTCATATCATACTGCGAAAAGAACTTCAACACAAGCAAACACTACTTTGTCAAAATTTCAGGCTCAACCAGAAGCTTCGACGAGAAGAAGCTAGCCGCAGTAGCCGAATACGGTGTTTACCAAGTAGACATCGGAGCGCAAACTTTTGACAACAAAATTAGAAAGATGCTCAATCTAGCAGACAGCGCAGAGATAGCTGAACGAAAAATCAGAGCGGCACGAAAGTTGGGACTTTGCGTTTGCATAGACACCATGTATAATCTTCCAGGGCAGACGATGGAAAGCTGGATTGACACCGTGAAAAAGGCAATTGAGCTGGATGTGGAAGTTGATTGTTACCTTCTTGAAGCATATCCAGGAACAATTCTTGACAAACAATTAAAATCTGGCCAAGTGCCGCCTCTGGGCGATTCCGAAACGCAGACAAAAATGTATATGGCGGCATACGACCTTTTCACCCAAGCTGGTTACAAGCCGGTTGGTCACGACCGTTTTTCCAGAGTTGAATGGCACATCAAGGAGTCCTGTCTAAACGGATGGCCTTGGGCAGGCATCCTAACAACTGGAGCCGGATGCATTATGGGCTATCTCCAAAGATACTCTTACACTAATGTCGAGTCGGTGAAGGCATATATTGAAGCTATTAGTAACAAGAGATTTCCAATCTCTAGGCTCTCAAAATCCACAGACGAGGACATGATGAGAAAAGTAATGACAAAACTGTACCTACGCCTACCAGTAGACAAATTGGAATTCCTAGAACGATTCGGAAAACTGCCAGAAGCAGTGTTCCCTGACCAACTAAAAAGACTAAAAGAGAAAGGCCTAATCGAAATAGACGAGAAGGAAATCAGAATAACAAGGCTTGGCGACGTCTGGAAAGCAAATATCGCATGGGAATTCGCTGCACGCCCATGAGCTGGTTGTGCTAGTTTTCACGTTTCACGTAATCTTTTTGGAATGTAGGCACATGCCGGATCAGATTCAAAGATGTCTCCAGTATAGATTTCCGCTCTAGTTCTGCATCCGCCGCAAATCTCACGATATTCACACACGCCACACTTACCCTTCAAGTTGCTTCTATCCCTAATCTTGAGGGATAATTCGGATGTTTGTAATTCACTCCAGAATTCCTTCAGTGTTTTGTCTCTAATGTTTCCCAGTCTATACCCCTCATTAAAGCCGCACCGTCTAACATCTCCATTTTCAAGTATCCCCACGTATCCGCCGGCGAAGAAACATCTGCCAAGGAAAACATTCTCAAACCAGTCTTCGAAATCAGGCATGCCTCTCTCTTTCGCAACACGAGCAAAAAAAGGACAATACACATTAACTCTAGGCTTATCTTTATATTTCTGCATCAAATCGTAAAGTTCATTCCAAACCCATTCATATTGCTCTGGCGATGGAGCCAGCTCAAGGTGCTCCTTCGCTCTGCCCACTGGAATGAGATTATGAAAAACCGCCATTCTAGCGCCATACTTTTCTGCCAGATCGACTACGTGCCCAACATCTTTGTAGTTAACATTGGTAAGCGTTGTCACAAAACAATCTAACAAGCCTTCTTTCGACAATTTCTCTATAGCTGAAACAGCCTTTGCATAAGCACCTTTTCCCCTCAAAGCATCATTCGTTTCTTTGGTTCCATCAACGCTTATCGCCGTGTGAACCTCGTTTCTAACCAAATTATCGAAGATTTTGCCTTCAACAAGGTTACCGTTAGTTATGAGACTCACATCTAAACCGATTTCCCGGGCATGACCTATTATATCAAAAAGATCTTTACGCAAAAGCGGTTCCCCACCGCTTATCCCAAACCAACTCGCCCCAAAATCATAGATTTCGTCAACAATACGCATGCCACCTTCGGTGCTGATTTCACCCGAGACATGAGGGGTCGACGCAAAACTACAGTATGAGCAACTATAGGTGCACGCTCTAGTGCATCTCCAAACCACCATGTATACAGGTCCTTTCCTACTCATGGAACTCGCCCACAACACATTTACTCGAATCAGCTTAAAAAGTTAGATCATATTTTAACTTTTCCATTTTACGCAAAAACCGTATTAGTCTAGTCTAAAGCCACTGGATGCATGCCAAAGCGCGCGCGAGAAGTTTTATATTCATACAGAAGAATCTAGAAATGCAATAAAAATGAGAACCCTCTACAAAGTGATTCCTCTAGTGCTTATAGCATCAGCCTTGGTAATCGGTGGCATCTGGAAATTTCCCACGTACCTAAAAAGCATACATAACCCTGTCGAAGAATATGATTACATAATCTTTCAAGACGGCACAAGAGTCAAAGCTAAAAACGGGAAAAATGGAGCAATAGATCTAAGCTCAAACAACGCATCTAGCGTAATCAACCAAGCAATAGCCCAAGGAAATAATATCTACATAAAGCTCGGCGAATACACACTAAGCCAAGATATTCTCTTACACAACAAGAAAAACGCGAGGATAATTGGTGATGGAGCCATCATAAGAGGTAACGCCACGAAAATCATCATCAAAGGTGACAATTATACAAGCTCTCAAAATAACATTCTTTCAGGCTTAGAAATAATAAATGGCATTGTTAGAATTGAAAACTCGTTCAAAACAACCGTCAGCGATATGGTCTTTAGGAACTGCACCACAGCAATCGAACTTGTCAACACGAAAACTTGGAGCGAAGCTACAAAGATAGAAAATTGCTATTTCATCGATTCCCTAATAAGCATAGTTTTCAGAACACCCATCGACAACGGAACAGGATCCTATGCAAACACCGAAATCAGCCGTTGCTACTTTGAGCTCTCCCGCGATAATTCAGTGGGCATATGGGTCGAACCGGACGCAGAATTCACAGGCGGTCTGATACAAAATGTCAGAATATGGATGGGGGAGTTCGACCGAAGGAACCAAACTGGAATTTCAGCAGATGGACCTATGCTTCTAACGTTGCTACAAAATGTGGTTTTCGAATCCTTTGCTGAGTCGCCAATCAACATTTATGGCATAAAACTGGGTGAGGACACTGAACCTCCGATTCTTGGGAGAGGAATAACCTTCGAGCCCCCGCATGCATACAATTTTACAGCTAAAATTAGTAATCCTTCTGGTAAGTGGATATACGGGTCAGGCGGATCATTCAAAAGAGAAGACGCCAGCATTCTAGTTGGTCTAAACAACAAATATGGCCCCAACCAGACTATTGACGCTTACCGTGACAAAATTGCAAATTTCAAGGCGAGAATACAAGTTGGAGGCACATTTAGTGACGGTGAAAACCTCACAATTAGGTTTAGATTGGAATTCATAGACAACGCAATTTCGAACAGTGTTGAAAAATCCTTCAATCAAACAGCCACACTCTGGCTTGATGACGACGACTACTTTGAATTGACTCCACAACACAACATAATCTGGGCAATCGTGGTGGATGCCAAAACAAGCTCTAAATCGACAAACACGACGGTGCAAATTGACGTGTATGGAACAACCGCCTAACCAATCATTTGAGCAGATGACGTAGACTTGGCGTGTTGTGATGCTTCACAATACATTTGAAACATCCTCTGAGCACAAATATCCCAAGAAAAATTCTCAGAAACAAATTTTCGACCGCAGCGCCCCATCTTTTCCCTCAAAGACCTATTCGACAGAAGATTTAAAATAGCATTGGACAGTTCGTAGCTGTCGGGCTTAACTAGCAGTCCGGTTTCCTTATCTAATACGATTTCGTTGATTCCACTCACGTTGAAGGCAACTACTGGCTTTGCCGTGGCTTGAGCCTCCAATAACGCTATACCTTGCCCTTCTTGAATTGATGGCAAGACAAACAAATCAGCGCAACTGTACAACGTGGGAAGCTTATCATCATGAACGTCGCCTAGAAAAACAAAATTATCTGAAACACCTTGCTTTTTTGAATATGAAATTAGATGGTTCTTGAGCGGTCCGTCTCCAACTACTACAAAAATTGTTTCTTTACTTTCTTTGACAACATGCCTAGCCGCTTCAATTAGGAAGTGCACGCCCTTTCTGGGCACCAGCCTGCCAACGAAAAGTACGCATTGTTTGTTGTTCGCTTCAATTCTATGCTTAACTTTCTCGCAGCCCTCAACGGCCTTGAACTTTTGAAGATCAACACCGTTGGGCACTATTCTTATCTTTTTCTCGTCTACGTTGTATAATTGGACTATTTTTTTGGATGAGTATCTGCTAACGGTAACTATCAGGGTTGCATCTTTGGCTGACTCCTTTTCAATCGTTGATAGGTACCTCATTAAAAAGTGAGAAAGTTTCGTTCGAGGTGTTGGAAATACGCTTTTGGATGATTGGATGTATTCGTCTGCAAGAACGCCGTGAATCGTTTGTATAAAAGGTTTAATAATGCTCCGCTTCCTAACGGCCTTCAAAAATCCGTAGCCACTAACGGTATGAGCTTCATAAACATCCGCTTTAATCGCATCAGCCATTCCGGAAAGGGTCTTGTTAAAAAACCAGTTGTCCAGCGGAAAAAGCACGTCTGTGGAAAAACATGGAATAAGAATTGTCCCGTTAACCAAAGTGGTCTTATTGAACCCCGCTTTGGTGCCACAGTAGACTCTCATGTCAACTTCATTCAGCAATCTTTTAGCTGTTTCAGCTATCCGACGTTCCACACCTCCGAAAAATAAATGCGGCGGTTGCGTGTTAAAAACTCCCACGGTCAGCTTCTTCTTCATGCAGTATGCCCTCTAGTTTTGAGGAAGCGGCTCTCCCAAACAATCTTTGACATCAATCTAACTTATAACATGTTCAACTAAATAGGGTAGGCCCCGCAGATTCTGCAGAATTTGCTTTTTTCATCGCCACCTTTGGCCTTGCAGTACGGACATAGTTTACCCTTTGCTTTTGAGAAAATCTTGATGGGCGTCCCAAAAAGCGATCTAAAGATTTCATAGTAGAACAATTGCTCTTTATCTCTTATTGAAACTTTATCCTTTTCGAGATACTCCTTCGCTTTCTTTTGGAAGTGTCCGTCAGAAATTTTTTCGCCAAAAAATTTTGGAAATACAGTTGTTCCAGAGCCATATTCAATTGGATCTTTCGCTCTCCACACTATTTCGTCAGGTAAGAGAACCTCATAGGATTTGCGAATTATCCATTTCCCCCAGCTTTTGCCTCTTTCACTTCTGATTTTTAGCTTCGGGTCAACACTCATAGCGAACGACTTGAACTCCTGATCCAAGAAGGGAGTCTTCGCCTCCATTCCAAGCGAACGTGCCAACGGGATCGAAGAAAACCGCATTGTTCGCCACATATTAGATAAACTTGAAATTAACTTACTCTCGCTGAGATTAAAAAGCCAGCTATAACCAGCAAAAAGCTCGTCTAAGCCGTCGCCTGTCATAACGCCTTTAATCCCATTTTCTTTCGCAGTGGTCAGACCAACAAAAATGGCTACGCTATTCCGAACTTCCATGGGATCAAAAACTTTCAAAGTCTTAACAACTTCTCGAATTGCTGGAAACATTTCCTCCTCACCAAAAAAGTGAATCTTATGGTCCATCTTCAATAGATTCGCCATTGTCTTCGAATATTCAAGGTCCAACGCTGGCGCATTTTCAAAGGCAACTGTAAATGCTTTCAAACTGGAATATTTCGAAGCAACGAACGCAATAACGCTTGTATCCAAGCCGCCTGAGAAAAGGATTCCGTTTGCTAGACTTTTTTTCACAACCTTGTCTATTAGGACGCGAATCTGTGAACACATGTTTTCAATCGGGTCCAATCTTCATCCTCTCAAGGATTGGGTTATAGCGTTGTTTTCGCGAATTTAAGGGTTATTAAAAAGATTAATAGGGCAACATAGGAAGATAAACGATGAAAATACAATGCAAGTCAGTTTGATTCACATGCACGTTAGCGATTCGATGGAAGAAAACCTGAAAACAGCAGAGCAGATGATTTACAATGCAGCTGAGGCTGGTTCAGAATTCATTTGCCTTCCAGAATACTTCTCAATTCCTTCCGGGCTAGAAAACCAAAAGTCAGTGAACAAAGTTTTCAACGAAACGTATGAACACACACTGCTTTTTCTAAGACACATTTCAGCAAATGTTGACTCTTACATCGTTGGAGGTACACTCATTGAAGAGTTCAGGGGGAAGTTTTACAATTCATGTCTCTTACTTAAGAATGGAAAAGTACTCGGAAAATATAGGAAGCTGCATCTTACACAATTGGAGAAAACTTTGAATCTAAATCGAGGAAGAACCCTCCGCGTCTTTGAAACAGAATTTTGTAAAGTTGGAATTCTGATATGCGCTGATATTTTCTATCCAAAAACCGTGATGAGATTGGCTTCTATGGGCGCGGAAGTTATATTTTTGCCAGTGTCGGCTTCGAAAACCCATCCTCCAGTAAAAGGACATCCTCTTTCCACTGCGAGAGCAAAGGAAAACCTCGTTTTCATTTTGAAAAACGGCAACATAAAATCAAACTCTAGGGGTGGCAGTAGCGCAATAATTTCTCCTTGGGGAATCCTAAATGAAGCGAAAAATGAAAAGAAAAGCGCAATTATTTCCGCTGATTTGGATTTAACGAGATTGAGAGATTACCGGCGTAGCATTGTTCCAGAATGAAGCCGCTAGCCAGCGAGAAGCCAGCGCTTGGCTTTAACAGCTTTTCTCCCATCTTTCAACAATCTCAGCCATGTTCCTAAATCCGAATTTATCTAGCCAATTTCGAAAATTGATGTCTTGCACTGCCTTTCTACAAATTTCTTTGGCCTGATTCGCTGTGTGTACAAGAAGTAGAATGGCATCTACGTCATGGCTACAAACATAGGCCATCGTTCTAAGAAGAGCTTTGGTTTCAATCTCTCCAAGGACCTCTGCGCTCAACTCTATGTAAAGTGGTTTCTTCAACAATTTCTTGAAGTCGCGTGTCAAGGTGTCTACCCAATACATTGTCAAATAATTCTGCGAAGAGAGGGGGACATGGAAGAAATCCACGTACTTTGCAAGTGCATTGAAGTCCAGTCCAAATCTCTCTTTGGCCAAGATGGGGTCGGGCCATATTTCTATTGCAAAAGTCTGTGTGACTAATTCCTTGGCTTTTCCCACAAAATCCGTGACCACCTTTGCCCTCCATTCGATCCAATTGAGCCCGCTTTCCCTCTGTTGCTTCGAACACCGTTCACAAGTGCAGAATCCTTCTTCTGGAAAGTGATAGAGGTTTAGGACCACCCCCTTCACATTTTCCTTTGAGGTGTTCTCTATAAAACGAAGTAGAGAGGATCGATATTCTTCGTTTGTGGGGCACACAAAGTCCCATGGAAGGTTGAAGAATTTGTTCGTCCTTGTAGCTGCGCCTCTTTTGGAAATTGCTACCGATTCCGATCTTTCTCTTATTGTTTTGGCGTCGGCAAAGCATGTGATGTCGTTGAACATGCCTTTTGCAGGTTTTCCAACGGCGCCATCTGCGCGTTTTACGTAATAGAAAGAAAAGTCGAATCCTTCAACGGTTTCGGGTTCGTAAATTACTGTTCCAATCTTCACAGCATCAACCTCTTATGTAATGGCTTTCTGTAACTTTAAATCTAAAGATTCCTAATTAGTCTTAACGTTTAAACATACCACATTGAGGTGCCTTTCGATAAAGATTAAAATCGACTACCGCAAATGCGAAAATTGTCGTACATATACTTGTGTCGACTGTTGCGCCAAGGCTGTCTACGAACTCAAAGAGAACAAACCAATAGTAGTTGATCTAGATTCATGTACCCTATGCGAAATCTGCGTAGAACTCTGCCCGCACAAAGCAATAACCCTAGAGAAATAGTCAGAGCAGCGTTTCTTTTGCTAGGCTTACAAACATATCTTTGAAGTTGCTATGCCTTTCAAATACAATTGAAAGCCCAGATTCCTCAAAAGAAAAGAAAAAAAGAGGGTTTGCGTTAGGAATCTTATGACTATTATAAGGGATTGGATATTCTATAATTGTCAAACGTATATTTATCAACCTAAAGGAAGATGGATGATAAATGAAACTGAAAACTAACATCAAGTCTATCGAAGCAGAAATCCAAAGAGGCAGAATTCTTGTATGGTCAAAGACTCCCTTGAAAATACTCAGCTCCGCCGTCCTAAATGGCGGTTTGCAACACGCAAACGGAATAATGATCGTTCAGGTTTCAGAGGATTGTGGTAGTGACATCGCCGACGAAGTTCACAACAATCCTGAAAACTTTTTAAGAAAAGAGGTATCGAAACTGAACCTTTCTCAAGACAAAGTCGTAGGGCTAATGACAGCTGCTGATCTGCAGAACGCGGAACTAACAAGGCGAAAATATGAAGATATGACTATGAGCGTTCTTGTCACTGCTGGAGTCTCTTGTGCAGCTACAGCGGGCGACGAAATTGCTTCAAAATATGGGTCCATTCGGTTCAAAGAATTTGGCACAATTAACATAATTGTACTTATTGAAGGAAATCTGACGGAAAGCTGCATGGTTAACGCCGTGAATACCGTCACAGAAGCTAAAACGGTTGCCTTAAGAGAATTGGACATAAGAAGTCGATTTTCTGGTGATCTTGCCAGCGGAACGGTGACAGACAGCGTTGTAGTGGTGTGCACAAAACAGGGAAGCCCAATAAGATACGCGGGAACTGCAACGATGGTAGGAGAACTTGTTGGCAAATCTGTTAAGGAATTGGTGAAAAAGGTCATTCATAAGCAAGAAAAGCTAGTTCCGAGCAGGCCTTTGACAAAAAGGTTGAAAGAAAGAGGAATATCCATTGCAGACATGACTGCTGTTTTTTCGCAAGTCCATCCTACCCTTTGTGAAAGTGCTGAAAAATGGGGTCAATTTACAGAAGAACTGCAACGGGTCTTGTCTGATCAAAACATTGGATCGCTTGTTATTGCAGGCCTTAGACTTGATGATGATGCAAAAAACGGGTTTGATTCCAGTCGATACGAGTGACAAGAAATCCGTGGTTTGTGAAATCCTTCAAACCACTGTGGCAGACTACTTGTCTAAGAAAGACGTTGCATCAGAGTACATCGGACCTGATCTAGGTTCACCTGTTGCAGACAAGATGGGCTTGTTAACCAGAAGCATCCTTTTCGCCGTTATGAACAGAGTTTATTCTAACATTGTTGCAAACAATTCTAGAAAGGACGGCTAGATTTAGTCAACTATTAATCAACAACGACAAATCTTATGTGCCAAATCAGCGGTAAGGCTTATATAAGTTACGTCGGTATTTCTCGCCCCCCTTAAGAGGTATGAACATTGAAGTTCGGAATATTCATCTACAAACCTGAAACGGTTGAAGGTTTCGACCTACAATTTTATCGCCTCAAATCAGAAAGAGGAATAGTCGGAACTCCATCAGAGAAGATGTACACCAACATAGCGTGTTTCGGAGACAACAACATAGCAGGCCAGCGTCCAGACTGGGTTTCAATGTCCAAAGACGGCCCGGCATTGAGAACAAACAAGAAATACAACTTCAGATGGGACATATTATGCCCCACAAACAAGGAATTTGTGGCATACATGCTCGACTTGATAGAGGACGCTGCGGAAAAGAGTAAGGGAGTAAGCCTAAGCAGCATACATTTTGCAGACCACGGATTCTGCACCGACCATAGATGCAAAGTTGCGCATGAAAAGAGTGGACTGAACTGGTTGGAGTGGAGAAAACAGGTGGTTACGGACTTCATAAAGAGCGCCAAAGAACGAGTCAAAAATAAGTTTTTGGTTGGATTACTGCCAGACCCCGTCATGTCATATCAGAGGTTCGGCATAGATTTCGACGCCCTTGCAGAATATGCTGAAGCCTTTGTGGTTCCACACTTTTCCAAGAGCTACGCGACTCCATGGTATTTTGAGACATTGGCTCGAGCATTCAAAAACATCCTGAAAAAGCCAGTCTACATAAACCTCTACGTTCACGGTCCAGGCGACAACCCAAACGAGGTGCCAAAGACTGAGGACCTCCTAAAGACAGCAGTCCGCATAGCTCGAACAGGAGTCGATGGAATCATCTTCCTAACGGAAAATGCTGAACGCATCAAAGCCTTCCAAAAGGCCGCCGTCGAAAACGTGAAACTCCGCGAGGAGCTAGAAGACTATGGAGACAAGCCCTTCCTAGACCTCATAGATAAATGGGAGACAATAATCTAGCAGCCATTCATTTGCAATCGCATCCTCCTCACTCAACTCATTTTTTTCACTAACATCCAAACTACAACAATACTACGAAACAGGGGTTTCTGCCTAATTGATAGAAATTTGCTTCAACAAAAAGTAAAGACAGCCCCCAAGATTCGAGACGCTTGAAGCAAAGCTTATATTAAATGGGCCCATGTATTTTGCATCCTTAAAAAATGAGGTGCGAGGATGAAATTCGGCAGTTACTTATATGAAGCGAAGAAAGTTGTAGGATTCGACTTCGATGTATATCGCTTAAAACCTGAGACCGGTAGACTTGGAATCCCACAGACTGACATGTGGAACAACATCGCCTGTTTCGGAGACAATGTCACCGCCCGCGAGCACCCAGACTGGATCTCCGAGTCCAAGTTAGGCTTGGCTGCAAGAGGAAACAACAATTATAATCTTCACTGGGACATCCTTTGTCCAACTGTTCCAGAATTCAGAGAACACATCTTAAACTACATAGAAGAAACAACTGAACAGACAAAACAACCAATCTTCCTAAACAGCTGGCACTTCGCCGACCACGGACATTGCACCTGCAAACGTTGTACAAAACTATGGAAAGATAGCGGCCTAGAATGGCTGGAATGGCGAAAGAAGATCATTACAGAATTTGTTAGAGACGTAAGAGAGCGAGTTAAGACGCCATTGATAGTAGCAGTACTCCCAGATCCAGCAAATGCAGATAACCGGTTCGGGATGGACTACGAGGCCCTATCCCAATATGCGGACGCCTTCAACATCGTGATGTTCTCTCAAAATTATGCAACTGCATGGTACTGGGAGATGCTTGCACGCGCCTTTAGGAGAATTTTCAAGAACCCAGTTTACGCTAATCTTTATGTTTGGGGTCCAGGAGATGATCCGAGAAATATCCCCACAGTTGATCAGTTGCTTAAAGTTTCTGTTCGTACAGGTCGAACAGGCATTGACGGGATTATTTATCTCTCAGACACCGTAGATCATATGATAGATTTTCAAAAAGCTGCTGTGGACAGAGTTGAGCTTCGAGACGAACTAAAAACCTACGGATGCCAGCCAGTACTAGACTTGGTTGACAAATGGGAAAAAATCGTGAGGTAGCCCGTGCAACTCCACGCGCGCTAATCTATTAGCCTCTTTCTTGTTGTTGCTCACTTAAATCAAAAAACACGCCGTTTTTTACTTTTTGAAGTCGCTGACATAAGAGAGAAGGCTATTCCTCCGCTTTGTATTTTCTGTTCAAGGCAACAAGTGCCAAAACAATGACAATGGAGCCTAGAGTTAAAAGCGCTGTTGTGAGAGTTAAGCCAAACGGAGTGAAGCTTAAAAAAAGACCGACCAGTGCTGTGACGGCGAAGCTTAATCCAACGGAAAAAGTGAACCTCTCAATTTCATCCATCGAGTTTTTTCTGGGAAACATGGTTTCAGTCAGACAGTAGCCTGGTAGAAAAACCGCGAGAACAAAGCCAAACGCATAACGTAGATAAGACAACGGCGTTCCAGTCTCTGGAAAGAATAGAATTGAAATGAACGCAAGGAGAGTCAAGCAGATAGTAGCCCAGAACCAGAGACTCTTTCTTGAAGANAGAAAATCGCTGAAATGATNTGTAGGGGTTGTCGGCTCTTCTAGTTTTACTAGTCCCTTATGTTGNAAGTCTTTGACTTCCCTCGTAATGTCGTCAAGACTANCGTCGACCTGTTCTTGAACCAGCTGAACCAGTTCCCTCACATTCTTCGGTTGCTTAGTCTCCACGATTTTCAAGATGACCTCATCTAACAATTTCATCTCACTCGCTCACTTAATAAGTAGGTTAAAGACAAAATATTAATTACTGTCGGACGCTAACAACTTGAGGATGCAAAACCAATGGATGTAAACGTAACTCTTGTCAACCCGCCGTATCCCAAGAGGGCTCATCGGCATCCACCCTTTATTCCTTTAGGCATAGCGTACCTAGGAGCCGTTTTAGAAAAAAACGGATACCCGGTTGATGTGATAGACTGCCAAGCGCAAAAACTTACACACAGCGATTTTGAACGCGAAATCGGTAAACATCAACCAAAAGTTGTTGGAGTCACATCGACAACCCTCACTTACAAATCCGCGCTAAAAGTAGCAAAAATAGCTAAGCAAGTTCATCCTGACTGCCTAGCAATTTTAGGGGGTTGCCATGCAACTTTTTGGGACGACAAGGCATTGGAAGAATGCCCGCAACTGGACATGATTGTTAGGAAAGAAGGGGAATACACTCTTCTAGAAATCATGAATAGACTGAAGGGAAACAAACGTATTGACAATGTGTTGGGCACAACTTGTAGAAAAAACGGAGATATAATTAGAAATGCGGATAGACCTTACATAGAAAATCTTGACGAGCTTCCGTTTCCAGCCCATCACCTCCTACCGCTGAGGCGCCTTAGAAAACAGGGAAAAGTAATTTTTCCTTTAACTACAAGTCGTGGATGCGTGTATTGGTGCAATTTCTGCACAGCAGTCAGGATGTTTGGGCGAAAATTCAGAATGAGAAGCCCGAAAAACGTTGTCGACGAGATGCAATTCTTGACTGAAAAGCACGGCGCGAGTCAGTTAACCTTCTATGATGACGCTTTTACAGTTGATCAATCAAGGGTAGAGAAAATATGCGAAGGGATTCAAAACAGGAGATTGAAAGTTGAGTGGGACTGCGAGAGTCGTGTTGACATGGTCACAAGAGGCTTGCTGAAAAAGATGAAGAAAGCAGGATGCATCGCTGTATGGTTCGGCGTAGAGTCGGGCTCCCAAAACGTTTTAAACAGCATGGACAAGAGCATAAACCTTGCTCAGACTAGAAGAGCGTTCAAGTGGGCGAATGAGGCAGGGTTGATGACAGTTGCTAG
>JGI2172J19969_10000175_pt1 | contig 25865 bp, 20 predicted proteins | sample DeeMarSWOR230_32_FD_19969 | JGI IMG/M metagenome (IMG submission 19969)
CTCATACCAGAGGATTCTATCCTCCAGGGCAGCTTTCGCTTTGCATCCGATACACCGGATGCCCAGGATAAGTAAGACTGCAGAAAGAATTATCCGTTTAAAGTTTAATCTTTTCATCGCTTTTCCCCCGTAAATGATATTGACAAGCTTGATCATGACCAGCCCGCAGAGGCTCCTTTAATAGAAGATAACACCTAAAGGCTTGATGGAGATTTGCGTTTCATGATTCCTGTGGATAGGGATGATATCACAATCAGTTCTAAAATTCTTTCAACAATGTTTCCGTGTCGGTCACCTTATCATAATATCCGGAGAAAGTGGCAAATGCAGAGTAGTGGACAGCCTCTCTAGGAGGTCTTTGTTTGCTGATTTTGCTCCTGCCTTCCTTTCCTGAAACGCGTGTCTCTGAATCGAGTATTGACCGCAGTTCTGTAAACCCGAAAGCAGGTCTCACCTGACTCTAACGATATTGGAGATCTTCACCCTGAAGACGAGCATCTGTTCTTCTGCGGGCTGCAGATGAATTTTCCTGACCACGTCCATTCCTTTCAAGACTCTCCCGAAAGCAGGAAAACCCTGTCCGTCCGGATTCCGTCTGCCGCCGAAATCCAGCTCTGGCTGGTCTCCGACGCAGATGAAGAATTCAGAAGTCGCAGTCCCGGGTCCCAATCTGCCCATGGAAATCGCTCCGTCTTTATGGAGAATTCCGGTATTTTTGGTTGTTTCGTGCTTGATAGGAGGAAGCATCTTATCCCTGCTGGTGAATGCCAATCCTCCCTGAATGACCTCGATCTTGATTTTATCATCAGGCTGGTTGTCCATCCTGACGACCCTGTAAAAACAGGAGTCTTGAAAACGGTCCTCATCCACATACCTTAAAAAATTGGAGGCCGTGATCGGTGCAGCCTTCTCGTAGATTTCAACCGTGATGTCTCCGAGCTCGGTCTGGATAATGACCTGCGGATTTTCGCCGCCTCCGCCAAAAATGAACACACTCAGGATAAGAACGAGAGGAAATGATCGCCAGAGTTTTTTCATCCTTTTACTCCTCAAGCATCTCTATTTTTATTTACATTATCAAATATTAAACAGGAATCTCAATAGGATTTTGTTGAGAAGGGTGATACGGCGGAACGCCTGCACTCTCAGTTTCAGTTTGACATCCCTGTTCATCATAGTCTACTATCTTTCACGGTCGAAGGGTGGCCAAATCGCTGCGATGATGAGTGCATGGCTATTGCCGTCAAAGAGGAGTCTCTAATAATTTTTTTACTCATTGCTGATCTTGGCCTAAGCCTGTTCGAAAGGGGGATCGGGCATGAAGACTGGCCGTCTGTCCAGAACTCTGCGCCGCTTCCTCAGTATTAAGCCCGGCGAGGGGAAGCTCGCTCTTCTGCTTTTCTCCTACTTTTTTCTCATCAGCGCTCCCTGTATCATCATAAAAGCCCTCCGGACTGCCGATTTCCTGGTAAAAATGGGAATTGAGGATCTCCCGGTTGCCTATTTCTTCGCGGCTGTTGCGACCGGCCTTGTTGTTCTTTTTCATTCCAAAACCCAATTCAGAATGTCCGTCCGTGCTTTGATCATCGCCAGTCTTGTTTTCTTTGCTGTCTCAGGGCTACTCCTGCAAATGGTCCTTCAGACGACTTTCGGCCGGGAGAGCGCATTTCTGCCGTATTTCTACTGGGTCTGGGCGAGCGCCCTGATCATTGTTCTGATCACCCATTTCTGGATGACGATCAACGAGATGTTCAATCCCAGGGAAGCCAAACGGCTGATCGGATTCCTCAACAGCGGCGGAATCCTTGGCAGCATCCTTGGCGGATTGCTGGTGGGATTTCTCAGCGAGGGCAAACTGGGTAGCTGGCTGTTGCCCCTGGCCTGCATTATGCTTTTGGGTTGCATCCCTGTCGTCTGGACTATTTTCAGGATTCAGCAGAAACAGCTATCAGCGGCCGGCCAAAGCCAGGTTGAAAATGAAAGTCAGGAAAGGCTAAAGGCCGGTTTTAAAGACAGCTTCGACTCCGTCCGGAAGAATAAATTTCTTGCCCTTATCGCCGGGATTGTGGCCATTGGTGCTATAGTGTCGATATGCATCGAATTCCAGTTCCTTTCAGCCGTTGATGCGCATTTTATCAGGCCGAAAGCCCTTCAGGCTTTCTTTGGCTTTTTCGAGCCCGCCTTGACCGTATTCACTTTCTTCCTGAACTTCTTGATGGCAGGATATCTTATCAGAAAACTGGACGTGGCGCGCACCTTGCTGCTCACTCCGGCTGTGCTTCTGGTCTGTTCATTATCCGTCGTTCTCACTCCTTTCTTCCTGCTTTCCGGAATTCTCATCAGGGTCAGCGACGAAAGCCTGGCCTTCTCCTTAAATCATCCTGTCCGGGAAATCCTGTACATCCCCGTCCCCGCTCATCTGAAACACAAGGCGAAAGCTTTCATCGACATATTCGTCAGCCATTTCGCTAAGGTCGTCGGCGCCCTTGTTCTTTTTGCTTTCGCCCTTCTTCTGAACAAAGAAGTCGAGAGTTTAACTCCTTATTTCGACCCGGAATTGGCCAGGTACTTGACCTGGGTTGTCATCGCCTTCCTGATCCCCTGGGCTCTTTTCGGCCTTAAGGTCGGCAAAGAATATCTCGAAATCCTCAAAGAGAATATCAGACCCCTGTGGAAACGGGCCGAGAGGGATTTGACAGAAAAGCTCGATGTCGAATACGCTAAACTGGTTTTTGACACCATCGACAGCCAGAATTACAGCACTGTCCTCTACGCTCTCCATCTCTTTGACCTTATTGAGCAGGACAAGCTCAGCCCGGACATTAAAAAAATAATCGCCGAAAAGTCCGGAGAAGTTCAGGCTACGGCGCTCAGCGACCGGTTCGACGCCGAAGGGGCAGCCCGGTTTTCGGAGATCTCTGATGAATTCCTGCCCAAAGACATTCAAACCGAGATTCCCATCATTATGTCTTCGGTCGACTACCAGCAGGTGATGAAACCCTACCTGGAAAATATCCTGAGAGAAAGCCAGGATTCAGAGATCAATAAAATGGAGCTGGCCAAGGCCATCGGCCTTATGAATGCAGATTCCCCGCTGGCTGGTCAGCTCACACGGCTCATCGACGACGAATCTCCTGAGGTCTCCAGCTTCGCGCTGAAGAGCGCGGCCAGGCTCAAAAAAAAGGAATACATTCCGGCGATTATCCGGAAGCTGGGAAATTTTATAACCATGGAGGACGCAGTCAACGCCTTGCACAAATATGGCGATGCGGCGGTCGGGATGCTCGAAAAAAACCTGCATGATGGCTCCAGGGAAATGACCTTGAGGATGGCGGTGGCCGAGGTCCTGGCCCGGATCGGAACACAGAAGGCTGTCCTGGCCCTGACCGAAGAGCTGGAACAGGGGAGCGGCGAGCTGGACGTTGGGATCATCGATGCCTTAGACCGTATCCGCTCGGAAAATGCGGAGATCCAGTTATCGGCCTCAGCAGCCAAAAGGAAGATCTTTTCGCTCATAAAGAAATATTGCCAAAAGTTTATCGACATCCAGCGCCAGGATCCCGGCGAGAAGAATCCGGGGCTCCGGTATCATATCGACAGATACCTGGAGGTCTATTTCGCGAATATATTCAAGCTGCTGGGCTTGTTTTATCCCCAGAAAGATATTCGCATGGTCTACCAGAACATCAGGACCGGAACCCGGAATTCGGTCGCCATCGCGGTCGAATGGCTCGATAATGCCTTGAAAAAAGACGTGAAAGATGTACTCCTTCCGATCGTCGAAGACCTGGATCCCGCAGAAAAAATAAAGAGATTTCAGAAAATTCTTAAGAATTTATCCGATCTTTAGCCGAAACCTCTCTAGCGCCAGGGACGAAGACTCTCAGGACAGGATTTAAGCCTGTGACTTCACCCGTGCGCAGGTATCCCCGAAAAACGAAAAAGACAAAAAAAAGCAAAGCGCTTACCCTGTAAAAAGTGGTTTTAGCAGGCATTTTAATTTCGTAAATTTTTTATATTTTTGAGCGATTTAGGTGCCCAGTTTGGATACAGTTTTATTTCAAAGATAAAGCCATTTTTATTTCGTGAATATTTTTCATGAATTGGCTTCTTTTTTTGCATCTGATTATATTATAATGTCGTCAAATAAATGGGGAAAAAAGGCAATGATGAACTGAGTAACGGAACCTTCATCGAATCCGAGCAAGCGGTCTACCTTTACAAAAAGCATTTCCGCGGGGCTTATGCCCGGTCTGGTGCGGCTATGCTTGTCTTTTTTTTCATTTTAATTGGGTGGCGCTTAGGAACTTATGACCTGCAAGCTTTTCTTGGGTGTGGTATCTCCGCACTTTACTTGATCTTGTTGAATCCGCCAACTTTGTGGATTCTCAAGCGGATTCGAAAGCGCAAATCCTACGCGGCTTTTTCGATCTTGATCAACATTCTTGAAATCTGCGGATTTACAGCAGCGGTTTATTTCGGGGGTGGACTGAGGGCCAGTTATTTGACACTCATTTATGCCGGGGTGATTTCCTACGTCGGAGTGGCTGCTCCCCCCCGGACAACTTTTTTGATCGGAATGTTTTGCATGGTCAGTTTCGACCTGATAGTTATCATAGAACATCTTGGGTTCATTCCCCATCAAAACAGTGTCTGGCCCTATAACTTCCAATGGGAAGACGTTATTACAATATGTCTGGTCATAAATGTGTTGTTCGGAGTTGTGGCCTACATGGCTTTATCCACTGGTACGATATTGAGAACGCATCGGAATAATCTGCGCGAAAAAAATCTGGAATTGGACCGGTCACGTCAAGAACTTGCCCTGGCCAAAGAAGAAGTTGAAGCCCGGGTTGAAGAGCTTGATGTGATCAACCACGTGTCCATGATCGTGAATCGCTCCTTGGATCTGAAGGACAATCTTCAGTCTGTATGCGAGGAATTGTGCAGGATATTTCCGGTTCGGAGCGCATTGATCGCTCTTTCTAATGGAGACATGAACAGCTTGGAGGTTGTCGCCTTTCATGCCATCGATTCAAAGGAGGAAAAGCTTACTGGGCAGAAGATACCTTTAGAGATGTTTTCATCTTCGACGTCAAGGATCAAAGACCAAGAACCTGTCTTGATTAACGATGCCCAGACTGATCAAAGAACAGCCCGCATGTGCGGGTATTTCAAACTGCTGGGAATAAGATCGTTCCTGATCGCACCGTTGTTGGTCCGAAGCAAAGCTATCGGAATTATTGGGATGCCCGCCGCAGATCCCGATTATGAATTCACCAAGAATGAGATCGATCTGCTCCATACGCTTTCCCATCAGATTGCGACAGCTGTGGACAACGCAAAATTATATGCTCAAACAGAATTAGCCCTGGATCGCGCCGAGCACGAATTGGAGATCGGGCGTCAAATTCAATCAGGATTTCTTCCAGACATTATGCCGCTAACACCAGGTTGGGAAATATCATCGTATTTTGAGGGTGCTCGACAAGTCGCGGGAGACTTCTACGATGCCTTTCCACTGGGTATCAACGGCAACATAGGAGTGGTTATCGGTGATGTGTGCGATAAGGGTGTTGGAGCTGCTCTGTTTATGGTTGTTTTCACGAGTTTGATCAGGGCATTCAGTGAAGCGCAGCATGGAATTAACGACTGCAAGAAAATATTGATGAATATTGTTCCCAACATCAACAATTTTATTGCCAGGACGCATGACAGCTCGAACATGTTCGCCACGGTGTTTTTTGGCATCTTGGAACCTTCGACTGATACCCTGCATTATATAAACGCCGGCCATGAACAGCCTCGCGTAGTCAATGCCAAGGGCAAGATCAAAGCTGTGCTTGAGACGACTGGCCCTGCTATCGGTCTTATGCCGGACTTGGAATTCATCACTGGACAAGTCATTTTTAAGCCCGGTGACATTCTTGTGGCCTACACAGATGGAGTCGTGGATGCAAGAAATACCCAAGGGGAGGCCTTCACAGAAAAATCGTTAGTGTCATATATCGGCAAGCCATTTACTTCAGCCTTTAGCCTGTTGAAGAGTCTAGAGTATCAGATCAATATTCATATCGAAAAAGCACCCCAATTTGACGATATCACTATAATGGCGCTGAGGCGTAAAAAATCTCTGGATGACGAGAAACATGAATTTGGCCTACAGGCCACTCTCAAAAACCTGCCCCTTATGAGGAGGTTCATCGAGCATGCCTGTAGACATATACGATTGGACGAGAATATGACATCCGCTTTTAAATTGGCGGCGGATGAAGCCTGTACCAACATCATCACGCATGGGTACAAAGGACAGGATCCGGGGCCAATCAAACTGACGTTTGAAAAAGAATCCGATAATGTGAAATTATCCATATATGATAAGGGAAGAACTTTTGATCCGGATGATACGAAGGCTGCGGATACAGAGTCCGACTGGGAGGAGCGCCAGATAGGTGGGCTCGGGTTATTTTTAATCAGGGAAATGATGGATGATATTCACTATGAAGGTGAACCGGTCCAGGGGAATCGGCTGATTCTCACTAAAAAATTGAACGTGAAGTGAGAGAGGAGGGAAATATTCATGAAATTGAATGCAAAACAGATTGAAAATGCAGTGATCATCTCCATTGAAGGAGATTTGGATGCCAAGAACGGGCCTGAATTAGCTCAATTCTTTAAGGATCAAATGGAAGACAACAAGAATTTCATCGCCGATTTTTCCAAAGTCGAGTTTATCAGCAGTGCCGGCTTGCGGGTATTATTAGGCACTGTCAAAGAGGCCCGGCGACAAGGAGGTGACTTACGGCTGGCGGCAACACAGAAAAATGTAGATAAAGTCCTGACAATTTCCGGATTTACTCGAATTATTAAGATTTATAAGAAACTAGACGAGGCTATTAAAAGCTTCAGTGAATGAGGGTAGGGCAATATGAAAACACATCAAACCAAAGAAGAAATAAAACGACCAAAGGTCGCTGTTGTTCTGGGCAGTGGGGGAATAAAAGCAATGGCAAGCATTGGACTTTTTGCCTTTATTGAGGAGGCCAATATTGACGTCGATTTGCTGATTGGCTGTAGCGGAGGCAGCATTTTTGCCGGTGTATGGGCAGCAGGTCATACGGCTCAGCAGATGAGGGATTTTACTGATACACTCTGGACTCGAAAACTATTTTCAAAGATTGATTACAGATCGCTGCTTTCCATTGCCGGTCTGCCCTTTGGTCGCTTTAGTATAAACGACGGTTTGATCAAACCTGATGTTATTCAAAAAACTTACCGGCAAATGGTTGGCGATATAAAATTAGAAGACCTTCCTACCCGACTCCTGGTTCAGACAACAGATGTGCTAAGCGGTGAACCCGTATTGCTTTCATCAGGCTTACTATGGGAAGCAATATACGCATCGGGTTCGCTCTATCCGCTTATGCCGCCCATCGAAATCAACGGGCGATTGTTGATGGATGGAGTGTTTAGTTCACCGCTCCCTGTAATGGAAGCCATAAACGAAAACATGGATGTCATCATAGCTATGAGCTTCGAAGAAGTGACGACACAAATATCCAAAGGATTTGTACAAACCTTGATGCGGAATATTGATTACAGCCACAAGTGGCTGTTGCGGAATCAAAATGCCATATCTATCGATTTACATCATTATGAAATCATTTTCATCAATGTGGTTTTTGATAGAGTCGTCGGTCTCAGGTCGATACACAGGATTCCTGAAATTCGAAAAATTGGCGATGATGCCGTCCAGGAAAAGAAGGAAGAAATCCTGGCCGCCATTGAGAACTTTAGGTAGCTCTGTCTTTACGCTCCAGAGAAGGAAAAGGAAAAAGCGCAGAAAGCAGGGGATTTTCCCTGAGGGCAACTGTTTTCATGCCTTACATCTGGCAGTACAATTCCAGCGCTGACAGCAATTTTTTGTCGCCTATTTGTCACTTGGGAAGAGGTCTGGTTTGATATAAAAAGACACAAGGGGCTTAAAATCCTCCGGGAAGAAAATCTGAGTTTTCTTGTAAAGCACAAAAAACCAGCAACTTACTGAAGAATCAATCATTTCTGCACAAATGGGGATTTCTGCATTGTTCCAGTTGTCTGCATTGTTTGCATTGAATTGTGCAAAAAGGTGACACAAAACTGACACAGTGGCATGCCGGCCGTTGTCAGCAAAAGGAGGGTTTTGATGGGAACCAAAAAGATGGAAGAACATTTTCACGAGGATTAATAAAAAGAATAGGCATGCACTTGTGAAGTGTTTCATTTATTGATTGTGAAATCAGCGGCGAATATTATGCCTCCTGGGTTATTGAGTAAGGCAAATTTACTTTTTCATGAATTATCTTCGGTCTTATCGAAAAGCTGGTTTATGATGTCGGCACATATACGAAGAACCATTACTGACCAAGGCCCGAGTGTTGTGCTGCCATGTGCATTGAGATTTCGCAGATAAGCTATTGCATCCGGTAAGACTTCGACAAAAGGCTTGGACTGTGAAGCTAAAGATTGTTCCATAATGTGACCAAAGTATTTATCTTTAATAAGGCCCCTGTTGATAGCTTCTCTCATCATTTTCATAAGAGAAGGCCTATCCTTCTCAGGTTTATCCAATCTTATTCGTAATGCCATTTCGACGGTCGAGTACGCCTTAAGAGTTGATACGTTATGAAATGAATAGCAGAACCACGTATAAAGGGATAAGTTACGTGCCACGTTGAACTGGCTCCTTATGTCTTCAGGAACAACATCGTGTAGTTCTATTAACTTGATTTGCTCGTAAAGGTCTTCAAGGCCGTATTCCCTTCGCTTGCCTGTTTGCTGGTTTATTATCACAAAGTAAATGTTACGATTGTCGGGTGAAGTAATTTCTTTGAATTTTTTGAATTCTTCCATATCCTGTCCCTCTAACTATGTTTCAAGAGACGCTATACTAACTCTAGGTCCCTAATCTAACCTAATTTATTCCTACATCTGTAAAGTTAGGGCTCTTTTATCTTATGCTCTGGAGCAGGGTTTATAGCCTAAAGAACTATGCGATAGAAGTTGGTTGTATTGCGTCCCTTTTTGATGATTTTCCTTTATTTTGCTTTATAAAACAAGCAAAAAATTCAGTCCGCTTGACCTTTCTGGCTTTATGGCGAACTCCGCTATGAATGAATTAAAACGCCGGCCGTTGTCAGCAAAAGGGGAGTCATTGAGGTTTAAGGATGAAGGAAGTATTGTATGAATGAAAAATTATAATTTCATTTCAATTTTCATTCATACCGCAGGGAATCGACCGGATTGGCTGCGGCGGCTTTGATGGATTGGTAGCTGACTGTTAACAGGGCGATTACCAATGCCATCAGACCGGAAAGAAGGAAAATCCATACACTCAAACTAATCCGGTAGGCAAAGTTGTCTAACCATTTTTTCATCAAAAAACAAACAATTGGCCAGGCAGCGACGATGGAAAATAATAACATATTAATCAAATCTTTCGTGAGCATAAACATAATGCGAAACCCAGAAGCTCCCAACAATTTTCTTATTCCTATCTCTTTCGTCCTCCTCACAATGGAAAAAGAAGCCAGGCTAAACATCCCTACACTTGAGATTAACAACACTAGAAGAGTTCCGTATCTCACAAGGTGACCGAGCAGCTGCTCATTTTTGTACAGATTATCAAGCTCTTCGTCAAGGAAAGTGTAATCAAAGGGTTCCCCAGGAACAATTTCTTTGATTTTACTCTCGATATAACTGAGTGTTTCTGTAATATGGCCTTTCTGGAGTTTGATATACACATTTCTTCCTCCTCCGAGCTCCAAGACCATAGGCCGAATTTCCTGACGAAGGGATTCTGTATGGTAATCTTTGATAACTCCGATGATAGTTTTTTTTCGTTCGTTAGGAGAGCCTGGGACAAAGATGAATTCTTTTCCCAATGGCTCTTTTATATCCATGATACGAACAGCTGTCTCGTTCAAAATTACGGCATCGGTAGGATCACTCGAAAATTCACGGAAAAAAAAGCGTCCCTTCGCCATCTCCAAGTTTAATGTTTTCAGAAAATCATGATCGACCCAGTTCTGTCCTATCAAACCTTCAATCTCTTTTGTTTTTCCGGACCAGGAGAAAGCAGAAGAAAAATCTGAACTTTCCCAAGTATCGAGACGAAGCAGTGAAGAGGAAATACTTTGTACCCGTGGATGGTTTAATAGTTCCTGCTTGATCGTGGATGCTTTTTCTAGAAATTCTCTAGAGGCTTTTAAAACAAGGATGTTTTCCTTATCAAACCCAAGGTCTTTGTTTCGCATATGATGCAGTTGTTGATTAATAAAAAGAATACATCCGATGAATCCCACCGAAAGAGCAAATTGAATGATAACCAGAGTCTTTCTGAATAAAGGGATCCTGTTTTTTCCTTCCGTAAGCTTCCCGTTGCGATGATGAAGCTTGAAAAACGGAACATTCCCTTTCAGAAGCGGAACAGGATGAAAAGAGGAGAGAAGAAGAGCAGGATAGCTTCCGGAAACAACTCCTGTTAACAATGCAATGCTTATGATGCTTAGAACAAGATTTGGAATCCATTTAAAAACGATCTGTGTGCCCAGCATCGAATTGAGTGAAGGAAGGAGCAATACTGCAATGAATACGGCCAATAGCAAAGACAGAAGCGATAGAATCATCGATTCACATAGAAACTGCATGACTAGCTGGAAACGCGAACAGCCAACCACTTTTTTCACTCCGATTTCTTTTAACCGCTGTTCTGACTGGGCTGTCGATAGATTCATGAAATTTAAACATGCAATAAAAAGCACAAGAAGGGCTATCATGGAAAAAGTGTAAACATAAGTGATGCGTCCTCCTCCGCCAAGTGCATGAAGGTGAATACGTTTTATGGGCTGTAGATGAAGATTGAGATTGTTGTCATGCTTATGTGCTTTTAATACGCCGGAGATTTTCTGGTTGACTTCCTCAGGGATAATATTTTTCTTGAGCAATACATAAGCAAAGACATTCTTGTTTCTCCAAGTTTTCATCCAATCATATAAGATTTCGAACGGCAATAAAAAACCGAACTGAAGATGTGAATTCTGGGGGATGTCTTTCAAGATCCCTGTGACTGTTAGTGGAATGCTCTCGGAAACCCCACTGTTATAGGAAACAGTTTTTCCCATCGGATCATCCCGGCCGAACAGTTTGACTGCCAGATTTTTTGTTATAACAATGGAATTAGGATGTGAAAAGGCTGCTTTTGGCTCTCCCTTCTCGAATGGAAAAGAAAACATGCTGAAAAAGGAGGGATCCACATAACTTCCGATGCTGGGAAAGCTTTTGTTGTTGAAAACTATTTTTGCTTCCCAGGGTCTAAAACCCGTCGTGCTAATGAAATCTGGAAAATGCTCCCTTAAGTAAGGGGCCAGAGGACCCGGGAGATACGTTCCATACAATTCTCCGTCATCAGAGGAGTATACAACCCTGTAAAGACGATCTACATTTTCATGGAACCGGTCATAACTCAGTTCATGATGAACCCAAAGCATTATTAACAGAGAACAAGCCAGGCCAATAGACAAGCCAGAAATATTCATAAAAGAATAAATCACATTTTTTCTTATATTTCTCAGAGTGATCTTAAGATAGTTTTTAAACATGATGAACCTCCAAACAATATTCATCCGGAAGACTCCAAAGCATAATTTGAGGATTTGGAACCAGAGCCAAACCTTTGCCCTAAAGGGGCCGGACTCTTCCACCAATTCGGCATAGGTCTCTTCCAGATCACCGGACCTCTCGAGATAGTAATCCTGGGAAAAGAGAATCCTAAGAATCCATTCAGATAGTCGAGGGGCAGCGAGGTCGATTCTTTTCACTTTCCATTCTCCAAAGAAATATCCAGAATGCCTGACCAAACCTGTTCGTGCGCTTTTTTTAGCTTCTGCAAACCCCGTTTGCCGTCCGGTGTGACCTCGTAATAAAATTTACTTTTTCCACCTCGTCTGGCGGTAGGATCGCCCTTAATTCTCCTGACAAATTGTTTGCGGACAAGATTATCTAAGGGCTGGTATATGGAAGCAAAGGACCACTTGTCGCCTATATCTTTGTAGATCTGCTTCCGGATGTTCACACCGTAAGCATTGCCTTTGAGCTTAAGGATGGTCAGGAGGATGATCTCTTCGTTGCGGGTCATGAATTTTGGCATTATTTTCTCTAATTAATATCCGTACTGGATATTAATATAATATATACGCGGTTTTTTGTCAAAATGTTTACAATATTTTTTTCTGCGATGGATAAAAATTAAAGGGAGTTAAAAAATAGCAGACACTGGGGACTTAAAATCCCTCGAAGGTTGTACCTGCGTGTCGGTTTAAGTCCAGCTTATACACTCGATTTTATTTTATCTTCCTCGAATTTTACCGTTAAATAGGCGATAGTCGATTCTTTTAAAATGAAAAGAGCTTGACAAATATCTTTCAATAAAGTACTATATTTACGATAAAAGTAAATATAGACGATAATCGTATACTATAAATAATATCGTCTAAATCGAGAGTTAAAATGAAAAGAACTGAAAAAATGGTCAAAAGCAAGAAACATCAACAGATCGTCGATACCGCACGCAACCTGTTCTGGCATCATGGCGTCAGGCGTGTCTCGGTAGAAGAGATTTGTCAGACAGCCGGCGTCAGCAAGATGACCTTTTACAAGTATTTTAAAAACAAAATCGATTTGGTTCTATTTATTTTGAATAAGACTTTCCTTGAAGGGGTAGCCAAATATAAGAGCATTATGGCTCAAAACATCCCTTATTCAGAAAAAATCAAAGAGATCATCCAGATGAAACTGGAAATTACCAGAGATATCAGTCAGGAAATGCTGAAAGACTGGATGCAGGACTCGATTCCTGAAATCGCTGAGCTGATGCAGAGAATACAACGGGAAAATTTTCAACTTTTTCTTGATGACATGGTTGCAGCTCAAAACAAAGGAGAGATCCGCAGGGATATCAATCCTCAGTTTATCCTCTATTTTCTCAACAAGATAAGAGAGATGGCGGGGGATGAACAAGTGATTAACATGTATGAATCCACACAAGCGCTCACAGCGGAAATGGTCAATTTCTTTTTTTACGGAATTTTGACCAAACATTCGGAGGATAGGTGAATATTGCGCGCTCTCGGTTCTTGAGATTTATGATTATGGGATGTCTCATTCTGGCCTCAGCTAGCTTATCATCCGCACAGACCCTCGATCTCAAAGGACTCCTGTCCGGATGGGTCGCAGTGAATACGGAAAATATTTCCGAACCCCAGTTCGGTCTGTATTATATCCCTGAATTCCTGGTCAACAAATCCCTCTCCCAAAATTATGCCCTTGATTTTGATCTTTCTTTGAATGCCAACGGGACAGCCCGGCTGCAATCCCAGGAAGGGATTCAGACAAACGGCGAAATCAAACTGTACAGAATGTGGGGCCGGTTTTCATCCTCCCGGTTCGAAGCCAGGCTTGGACTCCAAAAGATAAATTTTGGATCGGCTTCCCTTTTAAGGCCTCTGATGTGGTTTGACCGCATCGATCCCCGCGATCCTTTGCAGATTACGGATGGCGTTTACAGCCTTCTCATGAGGTACTACTTCTTGAATAATGCCAATATCTGGATTTGGGGATTGTACGGCAACACGGACACAAAAGGATGGGAATTTCTTTCGACCAAGGCTCGTTCGGTTGAATTCGGAGGGCGCTTCCAGCACCCTGTCGGGAACGGAGAGATGGCTCTCAGCTATCATCACCGACAGATCGATCCAAACCAGAGTATTCCTGGTCTGGATCTGGGAGATGTTTCTTCTGTTCCGGAGAACCGTTTGGCGCTGGACGGCAAATGGGACATCGGGATTGGAATCTGGTTCGAGGGTGCGCTCACTCACCAGGACAGCGAGCAGCTGCCCTTCCCATGGCAGAGAGCCGTGACTGCTGGATTCGATTATACTTTCGGTCTTGGCAACGGCCTGAATCTGACCGGGGAATATTTTGTTTATACAAGCAGTCAGGAGGTCCTGGGTTCTGGCGATAGCCTGAAATTTTCGGCCTTGTCTTTAAACTATCCCTTGAGTATGCTGGATAATCTGAGCTGTATTTTTTATTATGATTGGAAAAACAAGAATCTCTACAGCTTCATCAACTGGAGACGAACCTATGATCGGTGGATCATCAATGTTATCGGATTCTGGAATCCGGAACTTTTTCAGGTCTACCAGAATCTGACAGAGAACAACATGTTTGCCGGCAAAGGGCTCCAGATCATGGTTATTTTTAATCATTGAGAATTTTTGTGGACAGAACTAAGCTTTAAAGATGAAAGAGAGGTTGCAATGGAAAACTCTTTTTTGATCAAGACTCGAGACCTCGTCAAAACCTATCCAATGGGCCAGACGAAGATTTTCGCGCTCAATGGAGTGAACCTTGATTTTAGGCCGGGAGAGTTTGCCGGCCTCGTGGGACCGAGCGGTTCAGGGAAAACAACATTTCTCAACATCGTTGGCTCTCTCGACTCCCCAACAAAAGGAAGCGCGGTTGTTATGGGAAAAAAGATCGAAGACCTGTCGCATAAACAGGCGGCATGGCTGCGCAACAGGAACATCGGATTTATCTTTCAAACATTCAACCTGCTTCCGGTTTACTCTGTCTATGAGAACGTCGAGTTTGCTCTGCTTCTGCTCAAGCTGTCTCCGAAAGAACGCAGAGAAAAAGTCATGAAAGCCTTGGAGTGGGTCAAACTGGCAGACAGAGCCAAATCCAAGCCCGCGCAGCTCTCCGGGGGACAAAGTCAGAGGGTAGCTGTAGCCAGGGCTATTGTTAAGGAACCATCCATTATTCTTGCCGATGAACCGACAGCCAATTTGGATGCGGAGAACTCATTCAACATTCTCGATACCATGGAAGAGCTGAACCGCGAACTGGGAACAACTTTTATCTTTGCCACACACGATCAAAAAGTCATCAAATACCTGCGCCGAAAAATCACTCTGGTCGACGGCAAAGTGGCCAAGGATGAGGTTTTTGGCCGCAAAAAAGGGGAAGGAGAGAGACAATGATTATCCCCCGTCTGGCACTCAAGAATCTGCTGGGAGCAGGCCTCCGAACATGGTTGAATGTGGTGGTCCTCTCCCTTTCTTTTGTGCTCATCATCTTCCTCCAGAGCCTGTATAAAGGCATGGGTGATCAGGCTAAACAGGCCAAAATAGACACTGAATTCGGAGGAGGCCAGTACTGGCANGAAAGTTATGATCCGTTNGACCCTCTCACCTTGGAAGACGCCCATGGAGTTGTTCCCGGTCCTATCCAGGAAAANATCGATGAAGGCNAAGCCACCCCCATACTGGTGANTCAAGCNACCATTTATCCCGAAGGCCGTCTCCGCACGATCCTGCTGAAAGGAATCGATCCTCAGCAATCGGTTGTCAATCTGCCTTCAAAATTTCTTGTCCAGGAAGGCGAAGACATCCCGGCTCTCATCGGAGCCCGGATGGCGAAAAACACCGGTCTTAAAATGGGCGATATAATCACGGTTCGATGGCGGGACGCAAAGGGAACCTTTGACGCGCGAGATGTCCAGATCACACAGGTCATGAAAACCTCGGTGGGTACAGTCGACCAGGGACAGATTTGGATTCCCCTGGAGACAATGAGAGAACTGATGGGCATGGAAAACGAGTCCAGTCTTGTGGTTGTGGCTAAAGATACAGAGGAAATCCCGGCTGTCCCCGGATGGGAATTCAAACCTTTGGAATTCCTTCTCGCAGATATTGAATCCCTGGTGAAGACCAAAACAGCGGGCGGTTCCATCATGTACATATTTTTGCTCTCGCTCGCCATGTTGGCCATTTTCAACACCCAGGTTCTCTCCATTTTCCGGAGACGGAAAGAGATGGGCACGATGATGGCCCTGGGCTTCACCAGATCCAAAGTCATTCAACTTTTCACCCTGGAAGGAGCCATGCATTCGGTATTGGCCGCAATCGTTGCCGCCATCTACGGGATTCCCTTTTTGGTCTGGTTCTCTAAAACAGGCTGGGCCCTGCCTGAGGCAACAGAAGACTTTGGGTTCGCGCTGGGAGAAAAACTTTTCCCGGTCTACAGCATTGGTTTGGTGGTAGGAACGGTTGCCCTGGTCCTGATGGTCACCACGATCGTGAGTTTTCTGCCAACGCGCAAAATTGCCAGACTCAAACCCACCGATGCGCTGAGAGGTAAGATGTCATGATCAAATTCATACTCAAAGGAATAATCCGAGACAGGTCTCGAAGCCTGTTCCCGATATTGACTGTTCTCTTTGGAGTGGCGATCACAGTCCTGGGATATAGTTACTTTAGTGGAGTTATGACCAGCTGGATTCAAACCAGCGCCAAATTTGAGTCCGGGCATATGAAAATCATGTCCCGGGCTTATGCGGAGAACGCCGATCAGATACCGAATGACCTTGCCTTTATCGGTGTCAATGGTCTCATCGCCGACCTGAAAAAGGATTTTCCCGGTCTTATTTTCACCCCCAGAATCCGGTTTGGAGGGCTTTTTGATGTCCCGGATGAACAAGGGGAAACAAAGGCTCAAGGTCCTGTAGCCGGGCTGGCTGTAGACCTGTTTTCTGAAGGGAGTCCGGAGAAGGAAATGCTTAACCTTGCTAACGCTGTGGTGCGCGGGCATCTGCCTGAAAAACGGGGGGAGATACTGATCAGCGATGATTTCGCCCGCCGTTTGAATATCCAACCCGGACAAACAGCCACTCTCATCGGCTCGACGATGTATGGGAACATGGCTACGGCGAACTTCACAGTCGCGGGGATGCTTCGTTTCGGTATCACGGCTTTGGACCGCAGTACTATGGTGGCAGACTTCGCCGATATCCAGACAGCTCTGGATATGGAAGATGCTGCGGGTGAGATCCTGGTTTTTTTCAAGGATTTCGTCTACCAGGAAGACGAGGCAGAGAGAATTGCCGAAACGTTTAATAGGAAATATTCCGATGTGGAGGATGAGTTTTCTCCGGTGATGAACACTTTTCACAGCCAGGGAGGGATGGCTGATTATATGGCCTTGGTGAATTCAATGATGGGCGTAATGATGTTTTCTTTCATTGCCGTGATGTCTATTGTTCTTTGGAACGCAGGGCTCATGGGAAGTCTCCGACGTTACGGAGAGATCGGTGTTCGCCTGGCTCTGGGAGAAGACAAAGGACATCTCTACCGTTCCCTGATCACTGAATCCTTGATGATCGGTGTTATCGGCTCGATCCTGGGGACCGCTTTGGGCCTGGCTTTTTCTTATTATCTTCAGGTCAAAGGAATCAACCTAGGGAATATGATGCAAAGCGCATCCATGGTGATTAATGATGTGATACGAGCGAGAGTCACTCCGGTCAGTTATGTGATCGGTTTTGTCCCGGGTCTTATCGCCACCTTTCTGGGAACATCCATATCAGGCCTCGGCATCTATAAACGACAGACATCCCAATTGATGAAGGAGCTGGAAGTATGAAAAAAATATTCGGTCTATTGTGTCTGCTTGTCCTTTTGATGGCTGGCGGTATGACAGAGGAATGGCCTTCGGGCGATTGGGTCCTTGAACGTGTGGATGAAAACATCGGATCGGATAACAAAGTCTCGACCAGTGAGATGGTTATCCACGGACGGAGGGGGAGCCGTTCGATCAAGTCCAGATCATGGCTTCAAGGTACGGACAGATCGTTCACAGAATATCTGGCTCCTGCGCGAGAAAAGGGAACCAAGATGCTCAAACTCGAAGACCAGTTGTGGATATACATGCCTTCCACTGACCGGACGATAATGATCTCAGGCCATATGCTGCGGCAGTCGGTCATGGGATCGGATCTTTCTTATGAAGATTTCATGGAAGATCCTGAACTGACTAAACTTTATGAAGCCAAAGTAGTTGCGGAAGAAGTTTTCCTTGAACGTCCGTGCTGGGTGCTCGAATTGACATCCAAGGGAGGCGATATTGCTTATCATTCACGGAAGATCTGGGTCGATAAAGAAAGGTTTGTTTCCCTGAAAGAAGAACGTTTTGCCAAAAGCGGGAAGCTTCTCAAGACCTTTACCGTAGTGGATGTCAGCCGGATCCAAAACCGGTGGATACCCACCCATGTTATCTTCAAGGATGAACTCAAAAGCGGGAAAGGGACGGAGTTTTTCCTCGAATCCATCGAGCTGAATGCCGACATCCCGGAGCATGTTTTTACCAAGGCATCGCTGAGGAAGTAATCGCAATTCAGGGGGCGTGACGAAGACCTGCTCATCGACCTGCCCCCTTAGCATCGGTCCGGGGAATCGCGCGCCGTGTCCTCCACAGTCAGAAAGACTCGGATCATTAGCAGGGTGAAGGCTCGTAGCCACCCGCAAGCGCATCTTTGAAGAAACGCAATCCAGCATCGCCAATGAACGCACATGGATACATTTTTTTTGGAAGAAATAGCTTCCTAAATTAGTCTAATAAGTGAAAACTTTTCAAGGGAATAGCATAAAGCCGAGTCTAAAGGATAGAGCAATTAAATAAAATCGCTAGGAAAAAACATGCAAATTTCCGTATCGCAACTGTCAAAACGCTATCCCGGCGGCAAACTGGCCCTCAAGGACATCGACCTGGACATCCCAAAGGGATTGTTCGGCCTGCTGGGTCCCAACGGCGCCGGAAAAACCACCCTGATGCGCATCCTGGTCACGCTTTTAAAGCCCACCTCAGGCCAGGTGACGATAGACGGTCTGGACATCCGTAAGAACCGCAAGGAGATCAGGCGGCAGATCGGCTATCTTCCCCAGGATTTTTCCGTCTTTGCCAAGCTGACGGTCTGGGAGTTCATGGATTACAGCGCCTGTCTCAACGGCATCTTGTCCAAGAACCAGAGACGAGACAGGATCGACCTGCTGCTGGAAACCGTGGGCCTTTTCGAAGCCCGGGACCGTCTGACCGGGAAACTCTCAGGCGGCATGAAAAGGAGGCTGGGCATCGCCCAAACCCTGATCGGAGACCCTCCGGTGCTGGTTGTGGACGAACCTACAGCCGGCCTTGACCCGGAGGAGCGGGTCCGGTTCCGCAACCTTTTATCCGACCTCTCCGCCCAGGACCGGATCATCCTTCTGTCCACTCATATCGTGGGTGACATCTCCTCCACCTGTGAGAACATAGCACTCATGGACCTGGGACGCATCATCTTTGACGGTCCACCGGCCGACTTGGTAGACAGTGCCCGGGGAAAGGTCTGGACCATATCCACTGGTTATGAAGACCTGGACAGCTGGAAGGAACGATTCCCGGTCATCTCCACGGTTCCCTCGGAAAGCGGATATGAGCTGCGGATCGTGGCCGAAAATCCAGACACGCTGGAAGCGAAACCGGCTGAACCCAATCTGGAAGATGCCTACATTCATTACATGCAGAAGGCAGCTTCGGGACGCCTGTCTAGGGTGTTTGAAAATAAGGAATGAGGATAGAGCCATGACATCCATAATGATCTGTCTAAAAATCGCCGCTTATGAAGCCAAAGTGCTTCTGAGATCCTGGGGATTCCGAATATTCGCCCTGCTGGGCCTCATAATCCTGGGCTTGCTGACTGCCGGGATCGCGGCCCCCTCTTTTGCCTTCCCTTATTACTTCCGGTCCCTTTCGGGATCCATCCCGCTGTTCAGCTTTAAGCTGTTCAATATCTACCAGGGCATTATCGTGGTTTTCATGGCCACGGAATTCTTCAAACGGGACAGAAGAACGGATTCCACCCAGGTCATCTTCTCCCGGTCCTTTTCCAACACCAGCTATATCCTGGGCAAATTTATCGGAGTCATCGGGCTGTTTGTCCTGATGAATATACTCGTCGGTGTGATCACGGCCCTGATCCATCTCTTCGTATCGGAGACGCCTTTAAGCATCCAGGCTTATCTTCTTTACTTCCTGGTGCTTACCCTTCCTACTCTGGTATTCCTTATCGGCCTCTCCTTCGTTTTGGCCGTTGTTATCCGCAGCCAGGCTGCCGTCATTCTTCTGGGACTGGCTATATCATCCCTCAGTTTGGTTGCCCTGGGAAATAAGGCCAACTTTATCCCTGACATATTCGGATTCCATACGCCGCTGTTGTATTCCGATTTTATCGGGCTGGGCAACAGCGCACAGATTTTTCAGTTGCGAGTTCCCTTCGTCCTTATGGGCCTGGGATTCGTCTTTGGCACGGTGCTTCTGGCCAAACGGTTGCGGCAATCGCCGTGGACAACGGCTCTGTCCGGGGCACTGTCAGCCCTGCTTATCCTATCGGCCCTGGGCCTGATATTCAGTCATATCCAATCCAACAGGGACATCGATTCCTTCCGCCGTGATATTCTGGCGGAAAGCCAAAAATATGCCGAGGTCCCCGCACTGAGTATGGAATCCTGTTCCCTTGATGTGGAATTTTCCGGCAGTGTCCTGTCGGCCTCTTCCGAGATTCTTTTAAAAAACAGAAAGGATAGGCCTGCCGAATCCTTTCTTCTAACACTGAATCCGGGGCTTCAGGTCAGCCGCGTCACAGCCGGCAATTCGACTCTTGATTATGTCAGGAAAGAGCACCTCCTCCTCATACAGCCCCCGGATCCTCTGGCTCCCGGTGCCGGCATCGCTATCCAAATAGACTATGAAGGCACGCCACTAGAGGCCTACTGCTACCCGGACATTGACAGTGAAGCCCTGCGCAAACCGTCAAAGCTGGGGCTTTTCCGCGTGCCGAAAAAATACATTTTCCTATCAGAAAAATTTATCCATCTCACTCCGGAAAGCGGCTGGTATCCCCGGGCGGGGATTCCTCTCAGCCACCGCTTTCCCGGGGCTGTGGCCCAAGATTTCTCTCAATACACGCTCAGAGTCAGCCTGCCCGAGGGCCGCACCGCCGTGTCTCAGGGCCTTCCGGAAATCAAGGAGTCGAGCGGCAGGAAAATCTACCTCTTCCGTCCCATAACACCTCTGCCTCAGATATCCCTGACAGTCGGCCCCTTCGAAGAAAGGAGTCTCAAGGTCAAGGATGTAGAGTATAAGCTTTTCACCCTTCGGGGACACGATTATTACGCACAGTATCTCGATGCCATCACCGAGGACCTGCCCAAGACTATCACCCAGCTGAAAGACGAATTTGAGGTTACTCTCGGTTTGGACTACCCCTACGAGCAACTTGCGCTGGTGGAGGTGCCCATCCAATTTTTCAGCCACAAGCGCCTCTGGAGTGCGGCGGGCGAAACAGCTCAGCCCCAAATGGCTTTTCTCCCGGAAATGGGAACACTGTGTCAAGGAGCGGACTTCGCTTTCATGAACCGCAGGATACAGCGAAGAGGACGATTTATGGGCCGAGGAGCGGAGATAACACCCGCCCAGATCCAAAACAGTTTGTTCGCGCGCTTTGTCCGCAGCAACCTCCTGGGCTCCCAACCTCAAATGGGAGGCTTTCGTGACACTTCCCTTTCCAGTGTGACCGAATCCGACGTGGAAACACAATATAACCTGATACCGAATTATTTCACCTTCACCTCCACGCTGGCCTCCGACCGCTGGCCCATCCTTCACTCCGCCATGGAGTCCTGGCTCCAGGACAGGATCTCCGCCGCTACCTTCCGCTTCTTCCGAAGCGGCGGTTTGACCGACCAGGAAAAAACCAATATGCTCCTGAACGGCCGCTCCTTGACTGAACTTCTGGAGGATAAAAACCTGGCCGATGACNAACTCAACGATGTCATCCTGGCTAAAGGGAAAAATCTGATGACCATCATCGAATCCCGCATCCAGGAGGAGAACTTCGACGAAAGACTCNTGTCCTTTATCAAAGAGAAAAAGTTCAGCACTATTANGGAAGAAGATTTTCTTCGATTCCTTTACGCCTACAAGGAATTTGACTTGGAACCGGTGATGGCAGCCTGGTATGCGGAAAAAAAGGTNCCGGCGTTCACTATCGGCGCTATCGGCATGTTTAATGTTCGNTCCGGAGAGCAGCAGCGTACCCATGTCCAGGTTCCCATCACCAACATCTCTGAATCCGAGGGAGTCGTCAGGATCAGTATGATGGCGGGGCGCGGAGGAAGGGGCGGATTCGGAGGAGGAGCGCCTTCCGAAATCGAACGCACTGTCCTCATCCCGCCGAACACCACCAAGGAAGTCGGCGTTCTCCTGGACAGCCGGCCCATGGTGCTTACGGTGGATACAACCATCTCCCGAAATATTCCCGCTGCCATGAACCTGTTCATGATGAGACAGAGGACAGAGGATGCGGAGACTTTCTTCGAAGGGGAGCGGACCTTCCCTTATGAAGAGGACCAATTCGATACTCCCGGAGAATATATCGTCGACAATGAGGACCCAGGATTCGCTGTGGCCGGCGGCGGCGGGGATAACCGGCTCAGGTCAGCCATCAGCCGGCTTTTCGACCGTTCAAGCGCCGAGAAAGAGTATCTCGACTACAATCCCACCAATCCTCCAGGCCGGTGGAGCCCGGTCATTCAACAGGATTTTTACGGCAAAGTCCTTCGCACCGGCCATATGATCAAGGTCGGGGAGGGGAGCAACAGGGTTTCGTGGACGGTTAATCTCCCGGAAAGCGGCAGCTACGATATCTATTTTTACAACGAAACCATGAGCTTCGGCGGGGGCCGGGGACCGGGCGGAGGCCAACGGGGCGGAGACAGGGGCGAAAGGCGTCGGCCCACACAGGAGGAAAAGCACTTCATCGTCCACCACGAGGACGGACCCGAAGAGATTGCCTTCGACATCCAGGATTCGTCTCAGGGTTGGGTCCTGCTGGGGACCTTCCGGTTGGCGGCTGGAACGAACACGATCGAACAGACGGACAAGGGTAAGGGGGCTTTTCTCACGGCCGATGCGGTGAAGTGGGTTAGAACAAGCCAGAAATGAAAACTTAGAAATGGAGTTATCCATGAAAAGATCAATCCGTCACGATTTAAAACAGACAAATGGTTCCATTCTCAGGAAAAAGAGAGGGCTGGTATCCGTTTTATATCTCATCCTTTTCTCCATTGCAGGAGTTAGGGCAGGCGGTGAAGAACTGACTTTAGAGATGGCCCTCAACATTGCCTTCCAGAATAGCCCGGCCATACGCCAGGCCTCCCTTCAGCTGGAAATCAACAGACGAAACCTTTGGGCTGAGCAGGCCGGGCTCAAGTCCCAATTCAGTTTGAGTGTAACGCCCTACCGCACTTCCAGCAACAGGGTGTTCAGTGAACTCACCTCCAGCTACAACACCCAAAACCTGACAAGAACATCGACCGCCTTCACCATCCGTCAGCCCATTAAATGGACGGACGCCGAGTTGAGGGTCACCGACCAGTTCAACTGGCAAGAGTCGTCCAGTACTTTCACGGGTGGAGTGAAGGAGTCCACCTTCTCCAACAGTCTGACCGTTAGCCTCAGCCAACCCCTCTTCACCTACAACAGGACAAAGATGCAGATCAAGGAGCTGGAGTTTGCCCTTGAGAATGCACAGCTGGCCTATGCCATCCAGAAACTTCAGATCGAAAGACAGGTCACTCAGCAGTTTCTCAACCTCTATTATTCCAGGATGAGCATCCAGATCTCCCAGGAGGAATACAAAAACGCCATGGAAAGTCTCGACATCATCCAGAGCATGGTGGAAGCCGGTATAACCGCACCTGAAGAGTTCTATCAGGCAGACATCACCAAGGACAACAGCCTGGCTTCGCTGGAAGACAAGCGCATGCAGCATCAAAACAGTCTGGATGCCTTCAAAATCCTGCTGGGGCTAGAGCTGGAGGATATGATTGATGTCTCCGCCGACATTCAGAAAACAATCGTGGAAGTGGATTTGGAAAAGGCCATCGACCACGGGCTGGAAAACCGGATGGAACTGCGGCAGATGGACATCGAACTTCAGAGAGCCATGCATGATCTCATCGTGGCAGGTGCCGAGAATGAGTTCAAGGCCTCCCTCAATCTCTCCTTCGGGCTGACCGGAACCAATCCACAGTTCCCGGGCATCTACGACTCGCCCAACACCGACCGTCTGATTGCCCTTACCCTAGACATCCCCCTGTTTGACTGGGGACAGAAGAAACATCACTTGGCCGCCACCAGGGCCCAGATCGAGACGGTCAAGCTCTCGGCTGATGAAGAGCTAAAAAACATAAAAATGGAGATCCGCGAAGCCTACCGGAATTTGATGAACCAGAAACGTCAGATAGAAATTGCGGAGAAAAGCATAAAAAACGCAGAGCTCACCTACGCCATCAACCTGGAGCGCTACCGCAATGGCGATCTCTCGTCCAAGGATTTGCAGTTCTATCAGCTCCAGCTATCCCAACAAAAGCTCAGCCTCGTCCAGGCTTTGATCAACAATAAACTGGCCTTGCTTGACCTGAAGATCAGGACGCTCTGGGATTTTGAGGCCAACCGGTCCATCTTGGACGAAATCAAAGATGTTTCGGAACAGGAGGATTAAAGGATGAAAGAAGTCAAATCAGGATTTATTTTCTTTATACTATTGATCTCGCTTGTGGTGCTTTCCGGTTGCCAACAGGAACGGATGGCGGCGCAAGCCGACACTACCATCCCCGTCCGGGTGATACAAGTGAAAAAATCCTTCATCCAGGAATTCGTGACGACTACAGGAACGGTCTATGCTGCTAAGGAGACCATCCTTAAAACGGAACAGGCCGGGCGGTACACGCTTCAGCGAAATCCCAGGACAGGAAAAACCTTTGTCATGGGGGATTTTGTGGCCGCCAACACCCTGCTCTTCTCCCTGGACAATCCAGAGTATGTTAATCAGATCGCCATGGATTCGAAAAAACTGAGCCTCGAGTCTGCGGAGAGAGAATTCACCAAGCAGCAGAGTGTCTACGAAAAGGGCGGCATCACCCTGAAGGAGGTAAAAGATGCGGAAAAAGCCCTGATCGACGCCCGCTACAGTTATGAAAACGCCAAAATATCCCTTGCCAAACTGGAGATTCGCGCTCCCTTCAGCGGAGTCATCGTGAACCTTCCCCATTACACCTCCAGTCAGTGGGTGGAGGCCAACACCGAAGTGGCCACTTTGATGGATTACTCCCTCCTGTATGCCGAGCTGACCCTCCCCGGAAAGGAGATGGACCGAATTCAGCAGAACCAGAATGTTGTCGTCAGTAACTACAGCCAGGAAAAGCAGAAGCTTGAGGGAAAGGTCACTCAGATCTCACCGGCGCTGGATCCCACCAGCCGGATGTTCAAGATCAAGATCGAAGCCTCCAACCCGGATCTCCTTCTCAAACCCGGAATGTTCGTGCGCGCCGACATCGTCGTCCAGGAAAAGGCGGATGTGGTCGTTATTCCCAAAGACATCATCCTGGACAGGCGGGGCCGTAAAACCGTTTACGTCGCTGAGAAACCGCTCCCGCGTCAAGGTCCTCGAATAACCAAAATCCGATGAATACATGTCCTCTGATTTTTAAATAAGCCTGGAGAAGAAATAAAATGAGGAAACTTGCGCAATTCTCAGTCAGGTACCCCACGACAATCATCATGGTCATCCTCGCCATCTGCCTCCTCGGTTACATCGCCTTCCAGAGGCTGGGGATGGACCTCCTCCCCCGTCTGAATAATCCGCGGCTCTATGTCTCGCTGGAAGCAGAGGAGCGACCTCCGGAGGAGATGGAGGAGCAGTTTGTTTCTCCTCTGGAAGCGACGGCAGCTCGCGGCCGCAAAGTAACTGGAGTCTCTTCCATATCCCGTGTGGGAAGGGCTCTGATCACTGTGGAGTACGAGTGGAATACGGACATGGACGAGGCCTACTTAGAGCTCCAGAAGGCTGCCGCCGATTTTTCCCAGGGAAAGGGCCTGGAAGAAATCAGCGT
>JGI2172J19969_10000176_pt1 | contig 25583 bp, 19 predicted proteins | sample DeeMarSWOR230_32_FD_19969 | JGI IMG/M metagenome (IMG submission 19969)
TTATCTTCCGGAACACATCGGTGTTCGGGCAAGGATTGATGGAGGTATCGGCTCTGTTGACGCCAGCGGGTTTAAGAAGAGAGGCGAGATCTACACCAATGATGCCTTCGGCAAAACCGATGTTTCGATCGATATCGACGTGGATGCTGGTATAGGCAGCATCGAATTGAGGCTCAGGTAGGATCAAGAACAGATAATTTCTTATACAAGACCTTGCCACCGACTCGTGGGTGAAGGGAACCTTTCCAGTCTTGATATTTATCCCATAAGATAGGAAAATAAAATGGTATGCACATTCTGATCGGAGGGAATGATGAAAAACTTTCTGGCTTTATTCGTTGCCTTTTGTTTTATTTTTATCGGCAGTGTATTTTCAGTCGATAACAATCCGCTAACCGTCACCATCCTCTATGACAATTATATATTCACTGAAGGAACTCAAGCGGATTGGGGTTTTTCCTGCCTTATCAAGGGGACAGAGAAGACCATCCTCTTCGATACCGGCACAAAGCCTGACATCCTGCTGCACAACGTCAAAATTCTTAAGGTGAACCTTAAGGAAATTGAGCTTGTCGCTCTTTCTCACATCCATGGAGACCACACAGGAGGGCTCTCTGCGTTTCTGAAGGAGAATAGCAAGGTTTCAGTTTACGTTCCCATCTCTTTTCCCGATGAATTTAATAAAGGAGTTGAGGTTACAGGAGCCAAGATTGTCTCCGTGGATAAACCGGTGGCGATATGCAAAGGTGTTTTCTCCACCGGAGAGATGGGCACAACGATCAAAGAACATGGATTGATACTCGACACAGAAAAAGGCCTGGTGTTCATAACCGGATGCGCTCATCCGGGGATCGTGGGTATGGTCCAGAGAGCGAAAGAAGTCCTCGATAAAAATATTTATATGGTGTTTGGAGGCTTCCATTTGATGCAGAAATCAGATGCCGAAATGAAAGAGATTATCCAGCAATTCAAGGAAATGGGTGTTTTGAAGGTCGGAGCGACGCACTGCACAGGGGAGCATCAGATCGAGTTGTTTAAAAAGGCTTACGGAGAGAATTTCGTTCAGATGGGAGTGGGGAGAGTCATCGAGATCTCTAAATAGAACTCCGATCCAAGTTTCTGGTTCCGGCCCGAGGAATCCAAGCGGGGAAGTCAGTTCCCCTCCAAGTTGATTGCTTTTCCTTTGATATCTGATAAAGCGCCGTTTCCACTCCATCCTCGCCAAGACCCTCCCACCCGCCACCATGGGCTCCGGATGGAATGGAAACCGTCGCTCAGGTTGACTCTGCTTCGTGAATTATGCAATAGTAAGAAAAATAAGGGAAGAATTAGACCGAAACATCCCCCAAGTTTAATATCGGCCTGATTATTTGAAGGAGGAGCGAGATGAAAAAATCGATGAGTTTCATGTTCTTCTTGCTTTTTTTCCTTGGATTTTGGGCTCAATCCTTTGCTCAGCTCAAACCTGAAGAAATAGCCGAAAGAGAAAAATGGGAAAAATTCCTCCAGGAAGCGGAGATCGTTGAATCCAGTCAACCGTTGAGTGCCCGGGAAGCCGTTACTGAACCCTGGAGGCTTAAACTAGAAAAAGATGGGATTGTCAAATACGGCTGGTGGAAAAATGTTGAAGGCCGGGCCAAAGGTTTTCTGGATAACTGGAAATGGGAGATCGCAGCTTATCGTTTGGACAAGCTTTTGGAGCTGAATATGATCCCTCCTTATGTGGAGATAAGGTTCCGGGGTGACCGTGGGGTCTGTTCCCTTGAGGCGGAGTACTGGATAAAGTACAGAGAGAAACAGGAGCAGAATATACCCTGCCCCAACCGTTATGTTCCTTCATATAATAGAGCGAATTACTTGATGAAGGCCTGGGATAACCTGATTGCTAACGAGGACCGGAACTGGGGGGACATCTTGATTACCGAGGACTGGCGCCTGATCCTCATCGACCACTCCCGCTCCTTCCGGACCTCTAAAAAGTTCACGAGAAAGCTCGTCCATACAGCAGAAGGCAAAAAAGAGCCTATCAAGGAGTTGCCCCGGGCATTTGTGGAAAAGCTGAAGAGCCTTGATTTCGAGATGATCAGGAATGCTGTTGGAGAATACCTGATCGATAAAGAAATCGAAGCGATCCTCGTTCGCCGGGACTTGATCCTCCAGGACGTTGACAGGCTTATCAAAAAATTCAGCGAGGATAAATTTTTATATTGATTTTTATAGGGTCAGGGCTCGACATTAGACATCGTTTTTTGGCAAAACCTTATCATCAAAAATAGGGATACATCTTTAATCAACCTCATGCCTCATTTTGCTCAGGCTGAATTAAATGTGGATCGGACATGTCTAATGTCGAGCCCTGACCCTAGACTTGAGACTTGCTTAAAAAGTAAAGCTATGTAATAATTTTGCCCAGTGCGGTGATATTTATCTGAAAGTTGCTGCTGGCCGTCATGAAAGGGATACCCAAAAAAGTCGAATTTGAAGAGGGCAAGGCAGTTTTTTTTAAAGCCACCTCTTCGATTCTCAGGTCAGTCTTCTCTTTTTTCATGCCCGGGGGGCTGATCATCCTTGTGGCCTTCCTTTTAACCCGCGCCCCGATAGTGGAAGCAGTGTCCTGGCTTCCCCGTTTTTATCCTTGGATCGTCTTGTGTGTGGGACTCTTTCTCGGTTGGCGGCTCAACCGTAGCCAGCTCGTTTTTGTCGTCCTGGTTTTAGCTGTCGCCGATCGCTCACTTCTCATCTTTGCTGGAGGAGATATAGGCCCAGGCACTGCGGGGGAAGCCGTATACAATGCTGTCGCCTTTTTGCTTCCATTAAACCTTATTGTCTTCTCATTTATGAAGGAACGGGGCATACTCAGCCTGGATAGCTTGATGCGCTTGAGTTTGATTCCGATGCAGATATTCGGCGTGGCTCTGATCTGCCAGTACCCCAAATTGGGCTTTGCGCTTTACCTTAAACACTCCTTTTTTGGCTGGGGAGCACTCAGTAAAATATCGATAGCTCAGCCTGCGCTTATCGCTTTCGCTTTTGCCACTTTCATTCTTTTCATACGCTACGTCCAGGATAGAGGAGTCATTGAATGCGGCTTTTTCTGGGTCCTAGTCTCTAGTTTTTTCGCCATGATATCCGGTAAGTTCGGACCGGCCTCCACGATTTTTTTCTCAACAGGGGGCCTGGTCCTTGTCATTGCAGTACTTGAGACTTCTTACGGTAGAGCTTACAGGGATGAGCTGACCGGCCTTCCAGCGCGACGGGCATTGAGCGAGACGTTGTACAAGATGGGCAGCCGTTTCGCTGTGGCCATGGTAGACATTGACCATTTCAAGAAATTCAACGACCGTTTTGGTCACCATGTTGGAGACCAGGTGCTGCGCATGATTGCATCAAAGCTGGAGAATGCTCCAGGCGGAGGGAGGGCTTTTCGCTATGGGGGCGAGGAGTTCGCACTAGTATTTCCGGGGAAAAACGTGGACGAGACTCTCCCCCATCTTGAAAATCTGAGGAAAGGGGTCGCAGAATCAGGATTTTTCTTGCGCGGATCTGACCGGCGCTACCCAAAGCCAAAAAACCCGACAAAGAGCAAGAAATCTCGCGATAAGACCACTGTGACCATAAGCATCGGGGTAGCAGAGCGTGATGAGCTGAACTCTAATCCTAATCAGGTCATCAAAGCCGCAGACAAGGCCCTTTACCGTGCCAAGAGAAAGGGCCGCAATCGCGTCTGCCGCTGATTTCCAAAACATCGTTGTTTTTGATTTCCTAATTCTAAGGGTGTTAACTTTCAATTTATTTGAGCAGCCTGACTTAGATCTAATATTTTTATTACCATATTTGCTCAAAATCTCTCTACTGTTGGCTGTCACCAAAGAGAAAAAAAGATTGACTTCGATTTTCAGAGTGAATAAATTAGCTTTCTGAGTCAGATGCATCTTGGGTTGACTTATGTTCATCTTCAGATTCCTTCCTTATCAGGGATGTGCCCAGTGAATAAGCTTCGATCATATAAATTATTTTTTGATCTCGAACAAAGGAGGTTCTCATGAGAAAAGCAGCCACGACATCGGCGGTTTTCTGCTTGATTCTTTTCTGTCTTGGCTTAAGCATGGTGTGGGGCGAGCAGCAAAATAATACTCTGTTGACCAAAGAGACCTTCATGGAAATGGAATCAATCGGAAGCCCGAACATATCGCCTGACGGAAAGAATATACTTTTCACCCGGAGTTGGACTGATAAGATCAATGACCGCACCCGAAGCAACCTCTGGATCGTGGATATAGAAGGGGAGAGGGTTCGTGAGCTTACCCACGGAGACTGGAGGGATTCTTCTCCTGTGTGGTCTCCTGACGGTAAGAAGATCGCTTTTCTGTCCGATAGAGACGGGACCACGCAGATTCACGTGATGTGGCTGGATACGCGGGAAGTTGCCCAGTTGACCCATCTCGAGCGTTCCCCAGCCAGCTTGAGATGGTCGCCAGGTGGAAAACACTTAGCTTTCACTCTTTTTGTCCCGGATACGAAGTCGGTCTTACCCGTTAAGCTTCCCAGCAGGCCAAGAGGAGCAAAATGGGCGGAACCAGCGGTGATAGTTGATAGGCTGTCATGGAGAAGGGACGGACGAGGATTCACTCCTAAGGGGTATTCTCACATATTCGTGATCGATGCTGAACTTGGAGGGACGCCGCGTCAGGTCACCTCAGGAGATTATTCTCACAGCGATCCTCAGTGGTCAGCGGATGGGAAAGAGATATTTTTCAGCGCTATCCGAAAACCGGATGCAGAATACCTTTATGGAGATTCCGAGATCTATTCGGTGAAACTCGATACGCTCGAAGTCCAAGCGCTCACAGACCGGAAAGGCCCTGACCGTGGTCCCCAGGTGTCACCGGATGGCAAATGGATCGCCTACACTGGCTATAACGACAAGAATTATACGAGCCATCTCTCTAACCTTTATCTCATGGATAGAACAGGTGATAGGAAACGGATCCTGGCCGTCAACCTTCCGAATTCGCCTTCTAACGTTACCTGGGCTCCAGACAGCTCGGGCCTCTATTATCTGATGCGGGAAAAAGGGGAATCGAACATTTATTACATCTCTTTGAATCGCAGCACTCAAAAAATCACGGAAGGTGTCCATTATTTATCCGGATTTTCGATTGCTGAGAACGGCCAGGTAGCCACCACTCTTTCTACCTATTATAAACCAGGATACCTGGTCACCTTCACCTTGAGAAATCCGGGCAGAATCAGGAAGCTTGTGGATGTCAACGAGGATGTCCTGGCCAACGTGAAGCTTGGTGAGGTCGAAGAGATGTGGTTTAAATCGCCCGATGGACTGGATCTGCAGGGTTGGCTCATCAAGCCTGCCGAGTTTAAGTCCGGGGAAAAATACCCGATGATTCTTTACATTCACGGCGGTCCCTGGTCCATGTATTCAGTCCAGTTCAGCTGGGCCTGGCAGAATTTTGCGGCTAGCGGTTATGCTGTCCTCTACATGAACCCGAGGGGAAGCACCGGATACGGCCAGGATTTCGTCAACGGCATTCAGTATTCCTATCCTGGAAAGGACTATGATGACCTGATGGCTGGAGTGGATGCGGCCCTGGCCAAAGGATTTGTTGACGAGAAGAATCTTTTTGTCTGTGGTGGAAGCGGTGGCGGTGTGCTGACAGCCTGGATCGTCGGTCATACCAATCGTTTCAGGGCTGCGGTCTCGATGAGGCCGGTTATCAACTGGCATTCCTTTGTGGGGACGACTGACGGCTCAAACTGGTACCGTCAATTCCAGAAATATCCATGGGAAGACCCGATGGAATACGCTGTGCGCTCGCCTCTGCATTACGTCGGGAATGTGACCACTCCCACCATGGTTATGACCGGTGAGGCAGACCTGAGGACTCCGATGGGCCAGAGTGAAGAGTATTACCGAGCCTTGAAAATGCTCAAGAAAGATACTCTGCTGGTCAGGATGCCTGATGAGTATCATGGCTGGAGGCGTCCCTCCCACAGGCTTCTTCAGCAGCTCTATCTCCTGGCCTGGTTCGAGAAGTACCGGGTAAACTCCTGATTCCCAGCTGGATGCGGACACGATCGAAGAAAGATTTGAGCTAGCGTTCTCGGGAAAGGAATTTGACTGTTTCAACACCGATATCATCAGGCGAAAAAAGTAGATTTGAGTTTTTTTGTCGAGTTGGAAAGGATCGCCAAGGATTGAAACACTAAATCCAGGGAAGAACTCCCGATATTGATTACCACCAGTCTTATACCACTCCCGAGTACACCTGCTTAGTATCTGATTTTCAAGCAAGAAGCGAGACCAGTCAGGGATTTTCAATCATTCGACCTGGGATCTAAAAAAGGAGCCTGTATCTCTTTTTTATCTAGTGATACGTTTTATTATGCTTACCAGAATAATGCCTCGGAGATATCGTCAATCAATTGTTCGATGGAATAGCCGAATACTCTGAGTATTAAATCAGATAGTATAAGCACGAGAATAGCTGTAATAACTGTAATTGCTATTTCGATTATTCGAGCGCCAAGCTTGGATTCAATTCTTTTCTGAAGAATCATTGAAGCTATCTTAGTGTTGGGTTGCGTTAAATGTCAATTCAAGATCGCCTTTGAATATTTCGTTTGACTCATTTTGCTTGAGTTGCTATTCTTTTGCCGCGTGGTCAGAGGGAACAATGAGTATAAAGTGCCCAAAGTGTCAGTTTGAGAACCTTGATGAAAGCCACTTTTGCAGCAAGTGTGCCACTCCGCTGATCTCTGACGAAGAAATCTCTACATCACCGACAAAGACTCTTGAAACGCCGGTCACTGGACTCACCAGGTCAAGCACTTTTGCGGAGAGGTATGAAGTAATAGAGGAGCTGGATAAAGGAGGGATGGGTAAGATTTACAGAGTATTCGACAAGAAAATCGAGCAGGAAGTAGCCTTGAAGCTGTTAAGGCCGGAGATTGCGGCAGATTCTGACACAATCAGCCGGTTCAAGAACGAGCTGAAATTTGCCCGTAATATATCTCATAGGAACGTCTGTCGCATGTATGACCTTGATGAAGAGGGAAACGCATATTACATAACCATGGAATATATCTCGGGCGAGAATCTGAAGAGCTCGATAAGAAGAATGGAAAGGTTAACGATAAAAAAAGCTATTTCCATTGCCAAACAGGTTTGTGAAGGACTGGAAGAAGCACACAGGCTCGGAGTCGTGCATCGTGATTTAAAGCCCGGAAATATCATGATTGACCATGAAGGGAATGTACGCATCCTGGATTTCGGAATAGCCCGGTCTCTCAGGTCTAAAGGGATGACAGGCCAAGGAGTGATGATCGGGACTCCAGAGTATATGTCCCCTGAACAGGTTGATGGAGAGGAGGCAGATCAACGTTCTGATATCTATTCTTTAGGCGTGATTTTGTATGAGATGGTCACTGGAACTGTTCCGTTCAAGGGTGATACTCCAATCAGCGTAGCTGTGAAACATAAATTAGAAACTCCTCCTCATCCCAATAAGATCAATCCTCAGGTTCCTGAAGATTTGGATCGTCTGATAATGAGATGTTTAGACAAGGATAGACAGAGAAGATACGAGAGTACGACTGAGCTTCTTGCTGATTTAATCAAGATCGAAAAAGGTGTCCCCACGACAAAGAGAGTTTTGCACAAAAAAAAGCCGAAACCAGAAATAACAGCAGGAATAAGGTGGAAGAAAGCCGTATTTCGTGGGGTGATTATCGGCAGCATACTCATACTCGCTTATATCATTTTGGGCATTTTCCTGAACTACCAGATTTATCATTCAGTTGGACCACGGAAAACGATAGACGCCATTGCAGTCTTGCCTATGAAGAATCTCTCGGGGAGTTCAGAATGGGATTATTTCGCAGATAGGATGACTGAATATCTGATCGATGAAATGACCAAGAGCGGGATGCTTGAAAGAGTGCCCCCGAGTACATCCGTCATGCTGTATAAAACCGCACCGAAAAGGATTAAACAGATTGCCGATGAGTTAGAGGTCGAAGCCGTAATAGAATGGTCCATGATATTTGTAGAAGATAAAATACAAATTAACTTCAAGATGATAGAGCCAAAAAGAGAACAAATCATTTATGAAAACACCTTTGAGCGCGTTATAAAAGATGAGTTTGATCGCATTATGAGAGATGAGATTTCGATTCAAAAGCAACTTACTAACGACATCATGAAGGTGATTGCTGACGAAATAGCAGAAAAGGAGATGGCTGGATGGATGATAGGACGCACAAGGGATTCCTCTGTTAAGCCTGAAGCTCTTGAGTTTTTCGAGAAAGGACAATTTTACTGGAAACTTAGGCCAGAGGGATTTTACAGAGCAAATGAATACTTTCGACAAGCGTATTGGTCAGACAATAGATCCGTCAGTGCTTTAGTGGGATTAGCTAAGTGTGATCTTCTTACTCCATATACGAGGACCTATGGTCATCCAATTCGAGAATATGAAGAGGCCGAAGAGTATACGAAGGAGGCCTTAGAGATCAATAAATCCTTCGGGGAAGCACATGCTGTCCTGGGCTGGATTCAGATGTGTTATTATCATGATTGGAAAAAGGCTGAAGAGGAATTCCAAATTGCACTGGAGAGAGATGCGAATTCTGTAGATGCACGTCAGTGGTATGCCAATTATTTAGTGTATGTCGGGCGATTTGACGAGGCGGTTGAAGAAATAAGGAAGACTCAAGATATTGATTCGCTTTCACCTTTGATTAATTGTGAGTTCGGCCGGATTCTTTTCTATTCAGGGAAATACGAACAGGCAATCAACGCTTTACAGAAAACTATCGAAAGATATCCTGAGTTCAGTCAGACGCATCTTTATCTGGGCATGGCCTATCTGCAAAAATCAAGGTATGAAGATGCTCTCTTGGAATTCCAGAAACCTAGCCAAAAGGAGTCCGTGGATAGGCAAAGAATCGAACAACTCGGATGGCAAGGGATTGTTTATGAAAAAATGGGGAATAGAAATGAGGCTCAAATAAGGCTTGATGAGCTAGTCGATAGATTCAAATACCAGTGGTCGATGCCTTATTCCACAGCCATTTTGTATTTTGCCTTAGGAGAGAGGGATGAAGGCTTTAGATGGCTGGAGAAGGCTTATGAAAACCGTGATTACAGGATATGCCTACTGAAAATAGATCCGGTGTTTGACGGTGTCCGGGAGGACCCGAGATTTCAGGAAATGCTGAAGAAGGTGGGATTGGAGCAGTAGTCTGACTTCAGTATTCTAAATAGTTTGACTCCTCGTTTTTTCTGTGTTATTGCTACTTTTTCCATGTTTAATCTCTCATCTTATCTTTCAATTACTCACTAAGGAGCGTTTCATGAAACGAACAAGTCCAGCTGCTTTTTTTGGGATTTTGGCTATCGCTGTGATGGTAGTTTATTCTGGCGCTGCTGATAAACAGCTCATCGGTGCCCGCTACCCGGCCATCTCCCCGGATGGAAAACAGGTCGCCTTTTCCTACATGGGCGACCTCTGGGTAGTCTCCGCTAAAGGCGGCAAAGCGATACGCTTGACCGATCATGTCGCCTATGACCGGGAGCCGATCTGGTCTCCGGACGGGCAATGGCTGGCCTTCACCTCGAACCGTGAAGGAAACAACGATGTCTACATCATGAAGGCGGAGGGAGGAGTCCCCAAACAGCTCACTTTTCACAGCGGCAGTGACCTGGCCACTGATTTCACTCTGGACGGTAAGTGGATCGTGTTCACTTCCAGCCGATCCTCTTCATCCAGTATCTTCAAGATAAGCGTAAACGGCGGCAACGCGCTTCCTGTGCTGGACACCTACTGGAGCTGGCCGCATAAGGCCAGGATCAGCCCCGACGGCAAAACCGTTCTTTTCTCCTTGGGTATGGAAAACAGTTACTGGTGGCGCCGCGGCTACCGCGGGTCAAATACAGCCAAGATCTGGATGAAAAGCCTTTCCGATAGTAGAGCCCAGGTTGTTTTTGGAGATGAAAGCAACTGTTTCTGGCCGGAATGGAGCGCTGAAGGCAAAAACATCTATTTTATCAGCGACAGGCAGTTCAACAATAAAAATATCTGGAGCATCGCACCCGATGGTTCGGGTTTGAAACCTGTCACCACATTCCGCCAGGAAGATGTCAAATGGCTCTCTGTGGCAAGGTGGGCGCCTCTGGCAGCCTATGAACGGGAGTTCGGAATCTGGATCACCGACCTGAAAACAGGGGATTCCCGCCAGATCTCAGTCGAGGCGCCGGCAGAGACCAAGGATAACCGCTTCTTTTTCGTGGATAATGCGTCTGTCGAAGAGTACCGGTTGTCTCCGGACAGCAAAAAGATTGCGGCTGTGGTCCGGGGGGACATATTTGTGCTTTCCACCGAAGGTGGCTATGCCCGGAATATCACTGAGACTCCTTGGCGTGAACGAGACATCGACTGGGATAAAGACAGTAAAAATATAGTTTATATATCAGACGTGGAGGCCAACCCCGAGCTGTATATCATCTCCGCACTCGGCAATGAAAAGCCCAAGCGCTTGACAGAAAGCGAGGAAGATGAGCTTTCGCCCCGGTTTTCGCCGGATGGGAAATGGATCGCTTACTACAGGGGAAAGCGTCAGCTTCGCCTGATACAGCCCGACGGAAAAGAGGATCGCCTGCTCATTGAAGCCGATTTTGGCGGCCGGTTCGCAGACGCCTATGCCTGGTCTCCTGACTCACGGTTCATGGCCGTAGTTCCCCAGACGGACGGGAATTCAGACATTGTGGCGGTGGAGGTGGAGTCAGGAAAAAAGCATCAGCTAACAAACACCGCCTATGACGAAAGTGACCCGCTCTGGTCTTCGGATGGGAAATTCATGCTTTTCAGCTCAAATCGTTACGGGCATAGTTTCCCTGAATTCACCGGCAAATGGGATATCTATCAGGTCCATCTCGAGCCGAAGAAACCAGAGTTCAAAGAAGATGAGTTCGAGAAGCTGTTCGAGACCAAAGAAAAAGAGGAGAAAGAAAAGCCTGAGAAAAAAGAGGAAAAGAAGGCAGTGGAGGTGAAATTAAACCTCAAGGACCTTGACCGCCAGACCGAGACCGTCACCAGTACATTGGGGAACGACAGCTCGTTTGCCCTCTCTCCCAAAGACAACGAGACAGTGTATTTCCGGTCCAACATCGATGGCGAGTACCATCTGTGGACAACAAGCTTGAAAGAAGAAGAACGAGGCAAGCATGAGCCCTTCATGCCTCAAATTCAGTATCCTGGCTCACTCCAGTTCGATGAAAGCGGAAAATATCTTTATTATTTGAGCCGGGGAAGAATCGGCCAGATAGACGTCAACAGCAAGAGGAACAAAACCATCTCCTTCAATACCAAGATCCGCGTGGATAAGATAGCTGATTATGAACAGGCACTTGGAGAGCTGTATTACACCCTGCAGCATTACTTCTATGATTCTGAGCATCATCAAGTGAACTGGAAGAAGCTCTATGAGCATTACAGGCCTGTGCTCCAGCAAGTGCGGGAAGACCAGGATTTTTATGACTATGCCAACGAGATGATCGGCCATCTGAACTCTTCCCATACAGGTATCATGAGTGGGCCTAGAGGGGCGAGAACTGAGGAGCCGAGCGCTCATGTGGGAGCGGAGTGGGAATTCGTGGGTAAAAAAATCATCCTGAAGCGTGTCATCAAGAATGGACCCCTTTATGACCAGGTGGGGAGCGTGACTGGGGGCGATGAGCTGGTCGCTGTCAACGGAAAAGCTGTTGATGCCCAAGAAAACCTATGGAAGCATTTTAACGGCGAGATCGGAAAGAAACTGACACTGACCTTCAGAAGCCAAAAATTGAAAAAGAATATCGATGTTTCTGTAGAGCCGGTCTCTTCGGGAGCTGAAAACCGGTTGCGGCTGGAAGAATGGGTTGAGAGCCGGCGGGAGATCGTCAAGCAGAAAACAGGCGATAAGGCCGCTTATATCTACATGAGGGCCATGGGTGGCGGAGACCTGAGCCGGTTCCTCAAAGAGCTCGAGCGGGACGCTGTGCCCCGGAAAGGGCTGATCCTGGATTTGAGGTTCAATTTCGGCGGCAATGTCCATGACCGGGTCCTTCAGGCTCTTACCAAGCCCATTTACGCCAAGTGGCGCATCAGAGGACTGTCTGAGACACCTCAGTCCACATACGGAGTGACAGACAAGCCGGTGGTTCTCTTGGTCAATGAGGTTACACTCAGCGACGGCGAGATGACCGCCAACGGGTTTAAAACACTGAAGAGAGGCCCGATCATCGGGAACACGACATACGGCTGGTTGATTTTCACCACCGGCGTTGGCTTGATGAACGGCGGCTACTTCCGGCTTCCGTTCTGGGGATGCTACACCCTGGACGGCAAGGACCTGGAGACCAGCGGCGGCGTCAAACCCGATATCTTTGTCATCAACGATTTGAATCATGACCTTCAGGATCAGGATCCTCAGCTGGATAAGGCGATAGAGAAGATACTGGAACTGATAAAATAGCAGAGAATTATTTCCCAAAGTGAGCTGATTTCAGGGAATAAGGAAAATACATCTTTTCCCTGACTGGATAAAGGAGGNCCGAATGCTTCAAAGAAAAAAAGGGATTATTGTTTTTTCATGNCTGATGGTTTTCCTTCTTTCTTTGGCNTCGAATCCTGTTCTTTCTGAGGAAAAAATTCAGGTTATCCCCAAGGAATCCAAGAAGATCGCTGCGCTGAGAAAGGCAGTGGATGCGGANATAGACGCCTTGAGCTCCCGCATGATCGAGATAAACGACCGGATGTATCANCATCCTGAACCAGGATTCCTCGAGTTCGAGGCTGCCAAGATGCTGACTGAAGAGTTGAAAGGTCATGGGTTTGAAGTGGAGATGGGAGTTCCCGGACTGCCTTCTGATATCGACAGGTTAAAGGTGATCGGAGGGTTTCCGGCGAACTATTCTGGCCCTCCAGGAATCCCGACAGCTTTCAAAGCCAAGTACAAAGGTAGGTCAGAGCACCCGGTCATCGGAATCACTGTAGAGTATGATGCCTTGAGAGGAGATCCGCCATTCCACGGCTGTCAGCACAACATGCAGGGGCCAACAGGCATCGGGGCTGCCATCGCTCTGGCCAAAGTGATGGACAAGAATAATATTCCAGGCAGCGTCTGGGTGATTGGGGCCCCGGCAGAGGAAGTGGGGCCTCCGACCAAAGCGCTCATGGCCAAGACCGGGTATCTGGAGGGGATCGATTTCATGCTCAGGAGCCACGGCACAGCCCAGGAGACGCTTCGTTTTCCGGGAGGATTCTCGGCCCGGCACATCCGGCAGATGAAATACGCCTTCCACGGAAAGTCCGCTCATGCCCAGCAGGCCTGGCAGGGGAGGAGCGCGCTGGATGCGGTCCTTCTCCTTTTCCATGCGATGGATATGATGAGAGAGCATTCGGAGCCCCAATTCAGGTTTCACGGAATCATCAGCGACGGAGGAGAAGCGCCCAACATCGTGCCTCAGGAGGCATCGGCTCTCATCTGGATCCGGCACCTCATGGATGAGACTCCGGTAGGTTCGTTGACTCCCAAAAAAGCAAGGGAGATGATCGAGAAAAAAGTCGAGGCGCTGGATAACATGGCTCAGGCGGCTGCCCTGGCCACTGAGACAACCGTGGACATCGACCACTACGGCGAATACAACCCGGGAATCGCTGTCGGAGTTCTCAATGATATCGTTTTCCAGTACGGAGTGGATTACGGAGGAGTGAAAATCGGCAAGAGGGCTGTTCCAAGACACTGGGAGGAAACAGGGTTTGCCACGCTTGTGGTGCCGGGAGCCCATGTCAGCATCGGAACAGAGGGGATCCCGGATGCGGTTGGTCATTCCCAAAAGAACGCGGATATTACCATAAGCGAAGCCGGGCATAACTCTTTGATTCTGACAGCCAAAGTCATGGCTGCGTCAGGGTTGCGTCTGCTGATGGACCCCGGGCTCCGCGAACAAGCCAGAGCCGAGCACGCCACTTGGCTCGAGAAATACAACAAGTAAATCTTTTTGAAATGGAAGTTTTTGGCTATTATACGGTTGAAGGAACGGCTTTGAATGATTTATTCTTTGATATTTTTATCAGCGGCAGCAGTTGCTCTTAGTGATATGTTAGGCTCTGCTCTGTTCTAGATTCACGAGTAATGCACTTGAGCGTTCGGAGGTGAAACGTGAAATTTTTAAGGATATTTTTTGTTATTTTTGTTGGATTAATCCTGATTACCGATTCTTTGGCAGAAAACGCTGACATGCAGTCTCTGTCATCGGCGAATAGAAATTATCCTTTTTTCCTTGAATTATGGACCGGATATTCTTATTCGCTGGAGGCGAATTTAGAAGTGGACAATAGCTTTTGGGATAGAGCTGTCCAGGGCTACAACAGCAGATTGGACGAGACGCCGGTTTTTGAGTTAGGCATAGGTTTTCATCTCAAGCCCTGGCTCCATGCTTCTCTTTCTACCGCCTATAGAGGCACCTATCATTATGCAAAATATCAAAATCAGGTTCCCGGCGATCCGGCTCCTTATCCCTTAGGCACCAAGACCCGTTATTTCGACCTGGATAACTCCAACGTTATGTTCAATATTTTATTCCACAGTCAGAATAAATTGGCTTTTCACTTTCGCGGTGGGATGCTGATGGCTCCGTTTATAGGAGTCGGGGTTGGAGCCGCACGCAATAAAATATTCAATTTTCACTCTGTTTTAGAAGCCACAGACCCGGGAAGCAACATGAATATTGCAGCCGCAGTCATGCCGACGAAGGAGACATATTCTTTAGCCGCTCAAGGTATGTTCGGTGTATTACTCAAAATTTCAGAGAGATCCAGAATAGATCTCGGTTATCGTTTTTATTACGGCGGCAAATTTGAATCTAACAATTATTTTGTTGATGATGACCCGGATACCGTTGCCCCACCCTGGAAAGGTCGTCTGATGTCAAACGAGCTGTTTATAAAATTGAATTACAGCTTTTAATCCCAATTGTTTTCTTGTTAAGCTCGGCGCAAATCCGTTGCCATTTTCCGCAATTTCCACAAATGGATGTCTAAGAGGAATGGTCGTGGATGATTTTCCAGCCCCCTCTCATTCGCTGGAAGATGATGGTGAACAGCCCTTCCTTGACATCGTCCTTAAAGGTTAATTTCCAGCGTCCCAGCACGTAGGCATAATTCTTGGTCAGGATTTTGACCTCGATATCCGTAAAATCCAGTTCTCCCCAGTTCTCGCCCGTATAGCTCTTTTTGTACCGGGCAAGAAGTGCCTGCCAACCCTGAAGCCGGTTGTTCCCGGATTGAAAGGTGAAATTTTCCGATTTCCAGTAATCTTCCATGAATCCTTCGATGTTCTTTTCGTTCCAGGAAATTTTCTGCCTGTCGAGAACGGTTCGGACCTCTCCTTCAATTTTCGCCATATCGAGTGGGGACCTGGAGCAGGAGAGTAACGGGATGAATAATATCGACATATTGAGTAATAAAATAATTTTTTTCACTTTCCTTCTCCTTTTATTTAGGGGTCAGGGCTCGACATTAGACATTTTAGGAGAAGAGTATTTTTTATGAGAATAATAAAAAAAATGTCTAATGTCGAGCCCTGACCCCACGCGTCCTGACCCCACGCGTCTTAGACGGTAAAGATCAGCCGGCTGTCTTCTTTTTTGCTGATTTTGGCATAATGGTCGAAGAAATTGAGTACATCTGTCAGACTTTTTTCTTCCTCCATTTTCCTGATCGCTTTGGCTTCTATTCTCTGGATATTTTCTGCGATGTCCAGGATTTCCGAAACTTCCTTTTCGGTCATGACAATTATGCCGTCATCATCCCCGAAGACGATATCTCCGGGGGAGACTGGAATCCCCCCGCAGTTGATTTGAACCTGTGTCTTGAAGATCTTTGATGATGTCCCGGCTGACGGAGTGATATATCTTGCATATACGGGTGTTTTGGTCTCCCGAATCCCTTTGACATCACGGCAGCCACCGTCGACGACAATCCCGCCCAATTTTTTCTTTCTGGATTCTAAAGCAAACATCTCACCGGCTAGAGCGATCTTATCTCCCCCGCCATCGATCACGATCACTTCCCCCTCCTGGGCATCGTGCAGGGCCTTGATGACTGTCAGAAAATCTGCCTTACAGTGGACTGTGTGGGCCTTGCCGATCATTTTAACGCCCTGGATTATGGGACGGATTTCCGGATCCATGACCCTTAATTTTTTGCCGCAGTCGCAGAGACAGGCCGTATCCAGTTTGGCCAATCTTTCCCTTATTTCTTTAAAATCCATGATGCCTCCCTATTCAATTCATGAATTAATGAAAAATTTATGGAAAATCAATAAAAAAAGGCAAGAAAGTTTTTGTTCCCGTCCTAAGGTATGAGTGCGAGTGTTTACCGAGGATTTGTGTATATCCAAATATTTCCCTGAAATCAATGGATGGTTTGATGAACCGTTCCTAATTTATCATCATTTCCAGCAAATTGAAAATATTTTCTTATAAAGATTGTTCATTTTCCAATAACTTGGAAAAATTTTCCTTCGACCTGAGAAGCTTTTGTTTAAAGACAACAGGCAAAAGTTTATAATAGGAAAAAGACAGGTCCAGAATGAAACTTCTGAAAATAGGAATTTCCGGTGTGAGAGGGATTGTAGGGGAGACCATTGTTCCGGAACTGGTTATGGATTTTGCCTCAGCCTTTGGCACCTATCTCCAGACAAAAAAAGTACTTGTGGGACGGGATACGAGAATCTCCGGGCCCATGCTTCATGAGGCCGTTCTTTCCTCTTTGATCTCAACGGGTTGTGATGTCCTGGACCTGGGAATATGTCCCGCTCCTATCCTTCAGTTCATGGTGAGGAAACTTGAAGCAGGAGGAGCGGTATCGATCACTGCCGGACATAACGACTTGAAATGGAACGCCTTAACCTTTGTCGACCAACAGGGCACCTATCTGAATGTATTTCAGGGTGAAGAGGTCCTGGATATCTACCATTTAGGAAAGTTTGACAAGGCTGCTGTCGATCACTTGGGAAAACTGGAAAGGAAGGAAAATTATCTCGATAGTTATTTTGAAGACCTGAAAAAATATTTGAATGCCGAGGCCATTAAGAGAGCCAGCCTTAAGGTCATAATCGATCCCTGCAGCGGCGCTGGAGCTGGTATTATCGATGTTTTCAGCAGATGTCTCGATTTTGAGCTGATTCCTGTCAACAACGATCCAAACGGATATTTTCCCCATGATCCAGAGCCCCGTCCGAGAAATGCCCAGGAAGTAGCTTCGGTCATGAAGGTGGTCAAAGCCGATGCCGGATTTCTGTTAAACAGCGATGTCAGCCGAGTCTCGATTGTGACGGAGAACGGAGAGATGTTGTCCGAGGAATTCACTTTTCCCTTGATAGCCAATGAATATTTGAAAAGAAAACGGGGCACAGTCATCACCAATCTCTCCTCCTCACGGATGATCGAGGATGTGGCCCAGAAAAGAAAATGCCCGCTGATGAAAGCGAAGGTCGGACAGTCTTATTCGATCCAGACGGCGGTAAACGAAGACGCAGTCATAGCCGGTGAAGGGAGCGGGAGCGTCGCCGTCCTTGAATTCCAGCCCGCCTTTGACGGCTTTTTAACCATGGGCCATATCCTGGAAATAATGGCTTCCCGGAAGAAGAAGATCTCTGAGCTGGTTGAGGAGCTGCCTCGGTATCATATTGTCAAAGAAAAAATATACTGCCCTCCGACTAAGGTCCATTCCGTTGTCCACGAAGTCAAAAAGCTTTTCAGCGGCCGGAAAATGGACAGTTCGGACGGGATAAAAGTGGAGGATGAAGAAGGCTGGGTGCATGTCCGGGCATCTGCCACTGAACCGATGATACGAATCATCGCTGAGGACAAATCCAAAGAGAATGCCAGGGAAAGAGCTGAAGAGGTAATGAATTTTATCTCGACGCTGGTCAAATGAACAGAGCGACGTCTTTAAAAATAAGCGTATCCGGAGTCAGGGGAGTGGTGGGCGAAAGCCTGACTCCTCAGCTCGTGGCCAAATTCGCTCAGGCCTTCGGCACCTACCTGGGAAGGGGGGAGGTCATAGTTGGCCAGGATTCAAGGCAATCCGGGATCATGGTCAAAAAGGCAGTCCTTTCCGGTCTCTTATCGCTCGGCTGTAAACCCGTGGATGTCGGGATCTGCCCCATTCCTTCGATCCAGGTTTTCACCAAACAGGCCAAAGCCATGGGTGCCATTGTTGTCACTGCCAGTCATAATCCGAAAGAATGGAATGGCCTGAAGTTTTTGAATAAAGATGGCCTCTTTTTGAACTATCATCAGGTTGAAGAATTTCTGGATATCTATCATCAAGGGGAATTTTCGCTGGCGGATGTGGACAAATACAGGATTCCTGAAAACGAAGAAAACCCCACAGAGCCTCATACGAAGAAACTGCTTTCCTATCTGAATGTGGATTCCATCGCCAAAGGAAAATTCAAGGTGGCCATAGACTGCTGTAACGGGGCGGGGGCCGTGCTTGCTCCCTGGCTATTGGAGAGATTGGGCTGTCGGCCTGTCCTGCTCAACTGTGTGCCTGATGGCCGGTTCGCGCATCATCCCGAGCCTCTCCCTGAAAACATCGCTGAGCTCTGCCGGGCCGTGGTCGAGAATAAAGCCGATGTGGGTTTTGTCCAGGATGCAGATGCAGACAGGCTGGCTGTGGTCAACGAAAAGGGAGAGCCGCTCGGAGAAGAGATGACTCTGGTGCTGGCTGCGAAGCATGTTTTAAGCCAGGAACCCGGTCCGGTTGTCATCAACCTTTCCACTTCACAGGCTATCGATGATATTGCGGCCGATTATGGCGTTCCTGTCATCAGGACAAAGATCGGCGAGATCAACGTGGTTGAAACGCTCCTGTCACTGGAAGAAAAGCCAGCCATCGGAGGCGAAGGCAACGGCGGCGTGATTCTCCCTGCTATCCATCCCTGCCGGGACAGCTTCACGGCCATGGGATTGATCCTGGAGTACATGGCCTCATCAGGAAAGGCGGTGTCCGAGCTTCAAAATGAGGTGCCCCGATATTTTATGATCAAGGATAGGATTGATAAGACACGAGAAGAGTCCTATCGCCTGATCAAGGAGCTGAGGAAGAAATTCACGGATAAAGGCGAGAGTTCTCTTGTCGACGGCATGAAGATCATATTCAGTGATTACTGGGTCCATATCAGACCCTCCAACACAGAGCCGATTGTCAGGCTGATAGTGGAGGCGCCAAGCAAAACGAAAGCCGAGGAAATGGTCAAGCTTTGGAGAAGGGAGATTGAGGGGATATCAAAATGGAAGTGATCATCAAGTCGAACTATGATGAGATTTGCCAGGAAGCGGCCAGGATTATTTTGGAAGAATGGCGGATAAAGAGAAACCTGGTCCTGGGTCTGGCTACGGGGGCAACACCACTGGGTGTTTATAAAAAAATTATTGAGCTGCATCGAAAAGGAGAGATCGATTTCACCGAGGCCGTTACCTTTAACCTGGACGAGTACCTGGGACTGGAAGAGGACCATCCGCAGAGTTTTGCTTTTTACATGGAAAAGAATCTCTTTAAGCATATCAATATCAGAAAGGAAAATACCTTCCGTCTCCAAGGAAGGCCGTCCAATATAGAGGCGCACTGTCGGGAATATGAAGAGAAGATTAGAAAACAGGGAGGGATCGACGTTCAGATCCTGGGAATCGGGAGGAACGGCCATATCGGGTTTAACGAACCCGGCTCGGCTCTCTCCTCCCGGACGCGGGTCAAAACTCTGGTGGAGGAAACAGTCAAGGATAATGCCCGTTTTTTTAAGAGTGAGGAGGAAGTACCGAGGTTTTGTTTGACGATGGGCATCGGAACGGTTATGGAAGCGAAGATGATCATCCTCCTGGCATCAGGGAAGAATAAGTGTGATGCTGTATTCAAAGCCGTGGAGGGATCGGTTACCGCTTCTATTCCGGCCTCAATTCTTCAGCTACACCCTCGGGTCAAAATTCTTGTCGACGAGGAGGCGGGCTCCCTCTTATCCCGGAAAGACTACTATAAATGGGTCTTTAAAAATAAAGACAGGGTGAAGGAATATTTGAAGTAAGATGGCAGAGTATAAGCTCCTTAAAAATTGTGATATCTTCACACCGCTAAAACTGATAAAAAATGGTTCCATCCTCATTAAGGGAGAAGTGATTGACCGGATAGGCGCGGTTGATGAGTCAAGAATCCCTTCTCAGACCAGGGTCTTCAGTTTCAAGGACAAGATCGTTGTTCCCGGCTTTATAGACATCCATCTCCATGGGGGAGGGGGGATCGATTTTTTGGATGCCTCAGATGAGTCAATCGTGAAGGCTTTAAGGATTCATTTGCAAAACGGAACCACAGCGGTTCTCCCCTCCTTGATGACCGCCTCGCACGGACAGGTTTTGAAGGTTTTAGAAAAGCTCATTGGTATTAAAAACAGCTNCGAGGAGATTCCCGAGATTATCGGCATTAACCTGGAAGGGCCCTATATTTCAAAAGAGAAGAGCGGGGCNCAGCGGACACGGTTCATCAGGAAGCCCTCCCTGGCAGAAATGAGNGAATACATCCAGGCATCCAAAGGACACATCAAGATTATGACTGTAGCTCCTGAGGCTATANGCGCTGGGGGTTTTATTCGATTCTTGATTGAAGCGGGAATCATTCCTTCAGCCGGCCACACCAATGCCAGCTATGACCAGACGATCAAAGCTGTGAAATCCGGTGTCAAGCTCGCTACTCACCTCTTCAACGCCATGAGGGGCATCGCTCATCGGGAACCGGGGGCAGCCGGAGCCCTGCTTTTGAGTGATGATGTTTATGCCGAGGTTGTTGCGGATGGAATCCACCTCCATCCTTCGATCCTTGACCTGATCGTCCGAGTTAAGCCCATCGAGAAGATCATCTTGGTCACTGATGCCACAAAATTTTATGGTTTGAGGAAAGGACCATCCTTCACTCCGCAGGGGAGATTGTACGGGAGCAACACTGAGCTGGGAGTCGCCTTAAGGAACATGGTTCAATTCACTGGCCTGCCGTTTCCTAAGGTATTGAGGACGGTGACACTCAATCCGGCGAAGCTCCTCGACGTCCAGAAAAGAAAAGGGTCTTTGAAAAGAGGAAGTGATGCAGACATGGTCATCCTGGATAAAGAGCTCAATGTCAAAGGGGTTTTTGTGAAAGGGAAAAAAATCCCAGCAAACTGAATAGGAAGCATCCTTATTTCCGTGAAAGTTTACTATGAAGATGTAATCTGCTACAGCGCTGATTCCCCTCTATCCAAGCCAGGACCCTCCCACCCTCCTCCATGGGCTTCAGATAGATGGGAATCAGCGCTGCGCTTCTCAATCAGGTTTGATGCTTCCATCATCACGGACACAGAGGTTCTTTCAACTGAATGTTTTTATTTGGCAATATCTTTTCTGTTGTAAAAAAAAACAGGTCCTTCTATTTCTGTGGTTTTCTTTGATTAGCGATTGATTACAGATCGCGCCAGTGTTCAGTCAATCAATCTCTTATACTTCAGGCTGTCTATCCGTCTATTATCTTTCTGTCTTTTCTTTCATGTCCGCCCAGTCAACAGTAAACCCCCCCAACCGCTTTTAGATAAAATTCTGTATCATTTTGGGGACAGATCCTGTCTATTTAAAATGCCAGTGCTCATTTTCAATATAAAAATTAGCCCTGTAGTGGTTTATATTCTTATTTAAATTCAAAATGGCATATTATTTGCAGACCGAATCTTATAAAGGAAAATTCAGAGGTGTATAATATCAAGAGGTAAAGATATGGGAGTCAAAAACAGCAAATTCTTGGCTAAATCCATTTTAATTATCTTTGTCATCATGCTCTCATCTCTTTGCAGCCCTATCATCCGCATGAAACAAGACCTCTATTATAAGAGCTTCTTTGAAAAAGCCCAGTTGATCATGACCAAAGAGGAGATCGAGATATACAGACGTCTTCCCGATGAAAAATCAAAGCAGGAATTCATAGAGGAGTTCTGGAGAATCCGGGATCCTGCCCCCGGATCCGTTGAAAACGAGGCCAAACAAGAATTTGAAGAAAGAGTCAAATATGCCAACAGATGGTTCTGGCCTTTCAGTCAGTTTCAGGATCCTGCCCAGGAACCGGATAACGACATGGGCTGGAACACGGATAAAGGAAGGATGTACATCATACTCGGCCCTCCCGATTATGTCTATGTAGGCGGATTCACTTACAGGTTCGATGAGATTCAGGATAGATACAGGGATCGAGGGAGCCAGGAGGTCTGGTATTTTGAGAGGTATCAACTGGCATTGCGGTTTTTTGGAGGATATGGAGGAAGATGGACACTGGACGCGAGTGCCCCTGGCTTAATGTCGGCAATAGAGACTGCCAAGCTGAACCTGATTACGCCCGGTTACATCGAGGATGCGAAAACAAGGCTCAAGTTTCAGGCGAGGTTCGAGGACAACACGATTCTCGTTTTTATTCCCGTGACAAGAGTAAATTTTGAAGGCGAAGAAGGGATTTTGAGGGCAGAATTCAGAGTCAAAATCAATGTCTATCACAGCCATAAAAAGATCGACGAGATGGAAGAGATAAAGCTTATCAGCGAAAGTGAAGACGAGTTGATCGCGAAGAAGAATATCGTCTTGGAATTTCCTTATACTCCCACCCTTAAAGGATCATATCATTTCGATATAATTGTCGAAGACCTTCTGGGTAAGGCTTTTTCAAAGTACAGGAACTTCATCAAATACAGGCGCTAGAGGCTGAGTTTGGTTCTTGTGCTTTTTAAAGAGCCAGGTTTTCAAACCAGCATGAGTCAGACTCGATCTTTGAATCATTCCTGTGATCCTTCAAAAATCTTGTAACAGCATTTTTATCGAATATAAACAAAGAGCCATCGCAGGGGGAAATTTGATTTTTCGTTGGATTTGATTATAGTAGCTATGTCGCAAGTCAGGTAAGAAAGAATGGATGACCAGACCATAAGGAGGGAAGGGCGATGAACATAAAAAAGAAAGCTCTAGAGCTTCTTTCCCTTGAGGGAAAACTGGCTATGGTTACCGGAGGCGCATCTGGAATCGGGCTGGGCACGGCCATCCGTTTGGCCGAGATGGGAGCGAGCATTGCCCTGCTCGACATCGATAGATCGCAGGGAAAAAGAGCCGCCAAAGAGATCCGGAGGCTAGGCGGAGACGTGGAGTTTTACTCGTGCGATGTCACTTCCTATTCTGAGTGTGAAGAAACAGCCCGGGCGGTTTATGATGAATTCGGCAGGATCGATATTTTGTTCAACAACGCAGGAGTGATCAAGCGGAAGAACACTCTTGAATTGAGCGAGGAAGAATGGGATCTTATTCTCAGCGTGGATTTGAAGGCGATATATCTGCTTTCCCACCATGTCATCCCCTACATGATCGAAAACGGGGGCGGGAGCATAATCAACACAGGCTCGGGATGGGGGCTGAAAGGCGGCCCCAATGCCGTGGCTTACTGCGCGGCTATGGGCGGGACAGTTAATCTGACACGGGCGATGGCCATCGACCACGGCAAGCATGGCATACGCGTGAATTGCGTCTGTCCCGGAGATACGGACACACCCCTCTTGCGTGAAGAGGCCTCCCAGTTAGGCGAAGATGAAGATGAGTTTTTGCGAAAAGCATCGGACCGGCCTCTTGAACGCGTGGGCGTGCCGGATGATATTGCCAATGCTGTTCTGTATTTTGCCAGTGATATGGCCAGTTGGGTGACCGGGGCCATCCTGGTTGTGGATGGCGGTGGTTTGGCCTGAACGGAGGTGCATTTTGGTCAGGAATAAACTTGAGTGTGAGGAATGCAGGCTGGTTTCTGAGACCGTTCTGCATTAACAATAGGCCTTGATTTTGAGCGTGTACCGTTGGTGAACGCAATTTTATCAGGAGATCGGTCATGAAAGAAAAGAAAAGTATTGTTCATCCTTATATTCCCAACTCCGTTCCGCACGTGAAGGCGAAAATGTTGGAGGAGATCGGAGTGAAAAACATCGAGGAGCTTTATCAGGATATTCCTGAAAAGCTGAGGCACAAAAGTGAGCTAAAACTGCCCGAGGCACTTCCCTCCGAATACGCCCTGAAAAAGCATATGGAGGGCATCCTCTCCAAAAACCAGAGCTGTAAGGAAAATATCAGCTTTTTAGGGGGAGGATGCTGGCAGCACTACGTTCCGGCCATCTGTGATGAGATCAACCAGCGCTCCGAGTTTTTAACCGCCTATGCCGGAGAGCCTTACGAGGACCACGGCCGATTTCAGGCCCTTTTTGAGTACGAGAGCCTGATGGGCGAGCTTCTTGACCTGGACGTGGTCAATGTCCCGACTTATGACTGGGCTCAGGCGGCGAGCACCACGGTGCGGATGGCGGGTAGGATCACCGGGCGAAAGGAGATCCTGGTATGCGATACAATCTCTCCGGACAGGCTTCTGGTAATGCGGAACTACTGTCGGCCTGTGGTCAAAATAACCATGGTCAATCATCTTCCTGAGACTGGCCTGATGGACCTCGATGACCTCAAGTCTAAGGTATCGTCAAAGACGGCTGGCGTGTATTTTGAGAATCCCTCCTACCTGGGCTTCATCGAGCTTCAGGGACAGAAGATATCCGATATCGCCCATGAAAACGGAGCATTAAGCTTGGTGGGAATCGACCCGATTTCCCTAGGTGTTTTGATCCCTCCCAGCCATTACGACGCGGATATTGTCTGCGGGGATATCCAGTGTTTCGGTGTCCATATGAGCTTTGGCGGAGGACAGGCCGGATTCATAGCCACAAGGGATGAAGAGAGATTCGTTATGGAATTTCCTTCCCGGCTGTTCGGGATAACCAAAACTTCTGTGGAGGGGGAATACGGCTTCGGAGACGTGGCTTATGATAGGACTTCCTTCGGCGTGAGAGAGGAAGGCAAGGAGTTTGTCGGGACCCATGCCGCGCTATGGGGGATTACGGCCGGTGTCTACCTGTCTCTGATGGGCCCCCTGGGAATTCAAGAGCTGGGCAAGGTCATCATGCAGAGGTCACAGTATGCCATGAAAAGGCTTTCGGAATTCAAGAGAGTAAGCGCTCCTCTGTTCCGTTCGCCTCACTTCAAAGAATTTGTCGTTGATTTCAGTGATGCAGGAAAGACTGCTGAACAGATCAATAAATACCTGCTCATGCACAACATCTTTGGCGGGAAAGACATCTCCCAGGAATTTCCGGGANTGGGAAATTGCGCGCTGTACTGTGTGACCGAAATCCANACCAAAGAAGATATNGATAAATTGATCAATGCCCTGGGTGATTGTCTGGGTTANGGAGACTGTAAAGATGAAGACAAAAAAAACAAAAGTNAGAAATTTCCATCAGGCCAAATGGGATGAGCCGGTAATCTTTGAACTGAGCACCAAGGGAGAACGAGGGATCCTGGTCCCCGAGGCTGAAAAAGAAGTAGAGGAGTCTATCGGAGACGGAATCGGAGTAGTCCCTGAACAGATGAGAAGGAAGGA
>JGI2172J19969_10000179_pt1 | contig 25517 bp, 15 predicted proteins | sample DeeMarSWOR230_32_FD_19969 | JGI IMG/M metagenome (IMG submission 19969)
CCATAACCCGGTGTTGTTGCTGGGTCTTGTCAGTCAGGAGAGGCTCAACGAGTTGTCCCGTGACCATAACTTCCTTGCCCAACTGGAACGACTAACCCAGAACTTTAACCGTTACCTCTCACAGCCCCGTATCCTGGCAGAGGATTACTATCCCGAGATGCCGTTTCAGGTAGCCTACTTCTCTGCAGAGTTTGGCTTGACCGAATGCCTTCCTATCTACTCAGGGGGCATGGGAGTATTGGCTGGAGATACCCTCAAATCAGCCAGCGATTTGAACGTACCTTTGGTCGGGGTTGGCCTCCTCTACCAGGAGGGCTACTTCAGCCAGTACCTCAGCGCAGACGGCTGGCAGATGGAGACCTATCCGGTGAACGACTTCAATACTATGCCCGTCAGCTTGGTCCGGAATAAAAAGGGCAAACCTCTTACTATCTCGGTGGACTTCAAGGGCCAGCCAGTTCAGATCCTTATATGGCGCATCGATGTGGGCAGGGTGCCCCTGTATATGCTTGATACGAATGTGGGGGCCAATCCACCTGAGTTTCGTCGAACCACGGCCCAGCTATACGGTGGTGACCGTGAGATGCGGCTCAGACAGGAAATTGTCTTAGGGATTGGTGGTGTCAGGGCCCTTAAGGTCCTTGGGATTGAACCAACAGTTTTTCACATCAATGAAGGTCACTCGGCCTTTTCCGCCCTCGAGAGAATCAGTATCCTGAGGAAGGAAAAAGACCTCTCCTTTGACGCCGCCCGAGAGGTTACCTTGGCTAGCACGATCTTCACTACTCACACGTCGGTACCCGCCGGGAATGACCTCTTCGATGCGGAGCTACTACGTGCCTACTTCGAGGAGTACGCCAAAGAGCTGGGGATCAACTTTAAGGTTCTTTTAGGGTATGGACGGCTCGATCCTCATAATGGGTCTGAACCCTTTGGCATGAGTACCCTTGCCCTTCGGCTCTCAGCACACACTAATGCGGTAAGTCGACTTCACAGACAGGTCTCCCAGATTATGTGGCAAAAGATATGGCACCACCACCCGGTGGAGGATGTGCCCATCGATTACATCACCAACGGTATCCATGTTCCCACTTGGATCTCAAGGGACATGGCAGCGCTCTTCGATCGCTATTTAGGACTGGATTGGGCTGAGGACCCGGATAACGAACGTGTATGGGAGCAGGCGGAACAGATTCCCGATCCTGAGCTCTGGCGAACCCATGAACGCTGTCGGGAGAACCTGGTTGGTTTTGCCCGTCAGCGTCTATACGAGCAACTCAATAGACGGGGAGCCTCCATAGCTGAAGTTCAAGCCGCAAGCGAGGTCTTGACCCCTGAGGCCCTGACCATCGGTTTCGCTCGTCGTTTCGCCACGTACAAGAGGGCAAGCCTTCTTTTCAGGGATCCTGAACGGCTCGATCGCATAGTCAACCACCCAAAGCATCCGGTGCAAATCATCCTTGCCGGGAAGGCTCACCCTCAGGATAACGAGGGCAAGGAGTTCATAAAGACGATCTTACACCTGGCCCGAGAGGAACGCTTCCATCAGCGCATCGTAGTACTTGAGAATTATAATATGCATATAGCCCAGCGGCTGGTCAGCGGATGTGACCTCTGGCTCAACACACCCCGTCGACCCCTGGAAGCCTGCGGAACGAGTGGCATGAAGGCGCTGGCTAATGGGTCTTTGAATCTCAGTGTACTGGATGGCTGGTGGGATGAAGGGTATCACCGGGACTTTGGCTGGGCCATTGGTCACGGAGAAGTCTACCAGGATCACAACGCCCAGGACGATATTGAGAGCCGAGACCTTTACAACCTTCTGGAAGAGGAAATCGTCCCCCTCTTTTACCAGCGTGGACCAGACGGTATACCCCGGGGTTGGGTGGAAAAGATGAGGGCTGGCCTCCAGCGGCTTGTTCCGATCTTTAACTCCCACCGGATGGTGCAGGAGTATGTCAATCGCTACTACCTGCCGTGCTCAGAACGTTTCAATACCTTGTGCCATGACGACTTTGCTGGAGCTAAAGACTTGGCTTCCTGGGTACGAAAGTTGATGACAGGTTGGCAGGAGATCTCTGTGGGGGGGGTTTCTTCTGGTGAAAGCCTGGAAATGCCTTCAGGTAAGGAGCTTGAGGTAGTTGCAAGAATAGTGCTCGGGTCACTAACACCCGAAGACGTAACAGTGGAAGCCTATTATGGCAGGTTAGACCAGAATGGAGATTTTTCAGATAGGGAAACTGTAGTGCTACAGGCCAAGGATTCGGCTGATGGGCTCTACACGTTCCGTGGACAGATCCCCTGCCAAAAGACGGGCCGCTTCGGCTATACCATTCGCATTACGCCCAGCAAGGAGATGCTGGAGAATCGCTTCGCCATGGGCCTGGTAGCCTGGGCATGATTCCCTAAGGTAGGGCTCGATCTTGAGTGTTCAGAAAAAAACCCTCTTCCCTTCATTGCTCCTGCTCCCCCTCTGAACTCTGAACACTGAACGCTAAATAATAACATGGATTCAAAGTTGAAGCGAATTTCAAATATGTTTGGCAAGGGGTTTGGGCTATGAAGGTTTTATTTCTCTCGCCCGAGGCGGTTCCCTTTGCCAAGACAGGAGGTCTGGCCGACGTGGCCGGATCGCTGCCCGTGGCCTTGAAGCGGCTCGGAGTAGAGGTGCACCTGGTGCTCCCGTTCTATCGGGTTGTTCGCGAGGGCAACTTCGAGTACCGCCTGCTCCTCAAGGATCTTAAGGTTCCCCTTGGCAACGCGGAGCTCGCGGCAAGGGTGTGGGGGTCCAGCACTGAAGAGGAGGCTCCTCTATATCTGATTGAGCGCGAGGACATGTATGACCGGCCCAATATCTACGGGAACTCTTTAGGGGATTACTACGACAACCTGGAGCGCTTTACCTATTTTGCTTATGGAGCACTTCGTATTGCTGAGGAGTTGGATTTTAAACCCCACGTCATACACTGCCACGACTGGCAGACGGGCCTCATTCCGGCGTTGCTGCGAGGCCCTTTTCGAAGTTCCTCGTGGTTTTCCGATACATCCACTGTCTTTACCATTCACAACGTCGGATACCCTGGTCTCTTTCCGGCAGATCGACTCCCGGTGACCGGTCTCCCCCCGGCTGATTTCTTCCATCCCGAAGGTCTTGAGTACTATGGAAAAATCAGCTTGCTTAAAGCAGGCATCGTATATGCCAATGTCGTTACAACGGTCAGCGAGAAGTATGCCCAGGAAATCCAGACCCGTGAATATGGTATGGGTATGGAAGGCATCCTTAAACACAGACAGGCCTTTCTCCATGGTATCTTGAACGGAGTGGATTACCGCCTCTGGGATCCTGCGCGCGATTCGCATCTCACTGCCAAGTATTCCCCGCAAAAAATGTCTGGAAAACAGCAGTGCAAAAAAGCCCTGATTCAGGAGATGGCGCTGGATACCGCTCTAATGAAAAAGCCTTTGCTTGGAATGGTCTCCAGGCTCGACGCTCAGAAAGGACTGGATCTACTCGTGAAAATCCTCGATGACATCCTGGCGCTGGATGTGGGCCTCGTGGTTCTGGGTTCCGGCGATGAGCGTATTCAAGGGGCCATTCAGGAAGCGGCGCAGCGTCGCCCGGGACGTATCGGACTAACGATCGGTTTTGACGAGCCCCTTGCCCACCGTATCATGGCGGGCGTGGACATTTTTCTGATTCCCTCACGCTATGAACCCTGCGGCCTCACGCAGATGTATGCCCTGAAATATGGAACCGTGCCGATAGCGAGGGCTACCGGTGGATTGGATGATACGATTGTGCCATTTGATCCCAAGACCGGTGGGGGAAATGGGTTCAAATTCAGCGCCTATGAGCCCAACGCGTTCCTAGAGGCGATACGAAAAGCGGTCGACCTCTTCCAGGATCCCAAGGCGTGGCAGAGTCTCATCGCAAACGGCATGAAGGAGGATTTCTCGTGGGACCGATCGGCCAGGAGGTACATGGAGCTTTACCGATCCCTCATAGAAAAATAGCATAAAGGATCATCACCAATGCAGCTACAAGAAGACAGAAAACGTGTCGTGATAGAGGGCGTCAAGCCAGAAATCGACGGCGGTCGATATCCCATCAAGCGAACCGTTGGAGAAAAGGTTGAGGTGGAGGCCGATATCTTTGCAGACAGCCACGATGTCCTCTCCGCTGTACTCTCGTACCGAATGGAAGGGGAGTCCCAATGGACCGAAGCACCAATGGAGTTCCTTGTCAACGACCGCTGGAAGGGCTCCTTTGTGGTGAATGAAATCGGGCGCTACATGTATACCCTACAGGCCTGGGTGGACCACTTTCAGACCTGGCAGCGGGACCTGGTCAAAAAAGTGGATGCAGGTCAGGATGTATCGGTGGATCTCCTGGCAGGGGCGGGGATCATCAAGGATGCGATCTCACGGGCACCGGGTGCGGACGCAAAAAGGCTCGAAGAATGCGCGACTGATCTCAAATCCTCTCAGGGCCTGAAGGATAAGGTCCGTCTGGCCCTGGACGAGGAGTTGAAGTTGCTGATGGCCCGGTACCCGGACAGGCGATTTGCCACGACTTATGAAAAAGAAATCATGGTGGTGGTCGATCGAACAAAAGCCCGTTACAGTGCGTGGTATGAGATGTTTCCACGCTCCTGCGCCGACGAGGCGGGGAGACACGGCACCTTTAAGCAATGCGAGGCCAGGCTTCCCTATATCGCTCGGATGGGCTTTGACGTGCTCTACCTGCCGCCCATCCACCCTATCAGCCGGACGCACCGCAAGGGAAGAAATAATTCTCCAGCAGCGGGCCCTGATGACCCCGGCAGCCCCTGGGCTATCGGCTCGAAAGAGGGAGGACATAAGGCAGTCCATCCCCGGCTTGGAACCCTGGAAGACTTCCGGAACCTTGTTTCCAGGGCAGTGGAGCACGGTATCGAGGTCGCACTGGACATCGCCTTTCAGTGCACACCGGATCATCCATACGTTAAAGAGCACCCTGAGTGGTTCCGGAAGCGGCCTGACGGAACCATACAGTACGCCGAAAACCCTCCCAAAAAATACCAGGACATCTATCCAATAAATTTTGAGACGGAGCATTGGCAGGAGCTCTGGGAGGAACTGAAGAGTGTTTTTCTTTTTTGGATCGACCAGGGCGTACGAATCTTCCGCGTTGATAATCCCCACACCAAGTCCTTCAGCTTCTGGGAGTGGGTGATCGGCGAAGTGAAAAGGGATTATCCCGAGGTCATCTTTCTCGCCGAGGCCTTTACCCGGCCGAAGGTCATGTATCGCCTGGCCAAGCTCGGATTCACGCAATCCTATACCTACTTTGCCTGGCGCAACACAAAATGGGAGATTACCCAATACTTCACCGAACTCTACCATGGCGAGGTACGGCAGTTTTTCCGGCCGAATTTATGGCCAAACACACCCGACATCTTAACCGAATACCTCCAAATGGGTGGGCGACCCGCCTTCATGGCGAGACTGGTGCTGACAGCCACCCTGGGCGCCAATTACGGCATCTATGGTCCGGCCTTTGAACTCTGTGAGAACCGGCCCAAAGAAATTAGCAGCGAAGAATACCTGGACTCCGAAAAGTACGAGATCAGAAACTGGGACATTGAAAGCCCGGATAGCCTCAAGGGTCTTATAGGCAGGGTCAACCGTATCCGGAGAGAAAACCCGGCGCTTCAAAGCGACTGGAGCCTGCGGTTCCATCCGGTTGATAATGAGCAGATCATCTGTTACAGCAAGAACACCGAAGACTTCTCCAACATCGTGCTGGTGATTGTAAACCTGGACCCTCACCACACCCACTCGGGTTGGCTGGAGCTTCCCATTTTAGACTGGGGCTTAGAGCCTATCAGGCCCTACCAGGTCCATGACCTGTTGAGCGATGCCCGGTATCTCTGGCACGGGTCCAGGAACTATGTGGAAATCAACCCGCAGGTGGTACCGGCCCATATTTTCCGCCTGCGGCGTCGGATCCGGACAGAACGTGATTTCGATTACTACATGTAGGGGCGACATGGGATATGGCGAAAACGGACAAACATAACGTGATCCTCCAGCAAGAGCCCCTGTGGCACAAGGATGCAATCATCTATGAACTCCACGTCAAGGCCTTTTGTGACAGCAATGGCGACGGGATCGGAGATTTCAAGGGGTTGACGGGAAAGCTCGATTACCTTCAGGATCTGGGAGTTACCGCCCTCTGGCTCCTCCCATTTTTTCCCTCACCGCTCAGAGACGATGGCTATGACATCTCCGATTATGTGGGGATTCACCCTGCGTACGGGACCCTCCGAGACTTCAGGGAGTTCCTGAGGGAGGCACACCGGAGGGGGATTCGGGTGATCACCGAGGTGGTCCTCAACCATACCTCAGACCAGCATCGCTGGTTCCAGCGGGCTCGGCGCTCCAAGCCCGGAAGCCGGTGGCGCAACTTTTACGTCTGGAGCGAAACACCCGACCGGTACAAGGAGACGCGGATCATCTTCAAGGACTTTGAATCCTCCAACTGGACCTGGGATTCAGTGGCCGAGGCATATTACTGGCATCGATTCTATTCCCACCAACCCGATCTCAATTACGATAATCCTGAGGTGCAAAAGGCCATATTCAGGGCCATCGATTTCTGGCTCGGCATGGGGGTGGATGGCCTGCGCTTGGATGCAGTCCCTTATCTGTTTGAGCGGGAGGGCACGAATTGCGAGAACCTGCCGGAAACCCATGAATTCATAAAGGCACTGAGGTCCCACATCGATCGAAAGTACTCAAACAGTATGTTGCTCGCCGAGGCGAACCAGTGGCCTGAAGACGCCGTGGCCTACCTCGGTGACAGCGATGAATGCCACATGGCCTTCCATTTTCCGTTGATGCCCAGGCTGTTTATGGCGCTCCGTATGGAAGATCGGTTTCCCATCATCGATATCCTGGAGCAGACTCCTCCCATACCGGAGACCTGTCAGTGGGCACTCTTCCTGCGCAACCACGACGAGCTGACCCTCGAGATGGTCACCGATGAGGAGCGGGACTACATGTACCGGGTCTTCGCCCAGGACCCGCAAATGAGGATTAACCTGGGGATCCGTCGACGCCTTGCCCCGCTCTTGGGAAACCATCGAAGGAGGATCGAGCTCATGAACGGCCTGCTTTTCTCCATGCCGGGTACACCCATTATCTATCACGGCGATGAGATAGGAATGGGCGATAATATCTACCTGGGCGACCGAAACGGAGTTCGAACGCCCATGCAGTGGAGCGGCGATCGGAACGCTGGATTCTCAAAGGCCAATCCCCAAAAGCTTTACCTGCCGGTGATCCTCGATCCGGAGTACCACTATGAGGCCGTCAATGTGGAGGTACAGCAGAACAACCCCCATTCGCCCCTCTGGTGGATGAAGCGCAGAATCGCGATACGGAAACACTTCAAGGCATTCGGGAGGGGAACCATGGAATTCCTGTATCCAGAGAACCGGAAGATCCTTGCCTTTATCCGCACCTATCAGGATGAACGGATCCTCGTGGTGGCAAACCTCTCTCGCTTCGTCCAGTGTGCGGAACTGGATCTGTCGTCCTTTCAGGGTATGGTGCCCCTTGAGATATTCGGGCAAACGAGGTTTCCGCCCATAGGCGAACTCCCGTATTTTCTCACGCTGGGCCCCCGTGACTTTTACTGGTTCTCCCTGGTACCGCAAGCCGTTGACCAGGGCTTTCTGACCGCGAGGGAACCACAACTCCCAACACTCGAGGTTACGGGCAAATGGGAGCATCTTCTCCGGGGTAACGCCAAGCCTGCCCTAGAGAATGTGCTGCCGAATTATCTGCGAGGGAAACGGTGGTTTGGGGGCAAGGCACATTCCATCAAATCGGCGAAGATCCGGGAGGTCATCCCGGCGGGAAACGGATCCCTGGCTGCCTATGTTACCCTGGTGCAGGTTGAGTACACCGATGAGGATGCCGAGACGTACGCGCTGCCAATGGCATATGCAACTGAGGAGAAAGTCGATCAAATCCTGCAGGACTATCCCCGGGAAGCTATCGCTCGTGTCCATGTGAAGGATAGGGGGGAGAGGGGGATCATCTACGACGCGATGGTTGACAAGGATTTCTCCGGGATGTTGCTGGAAATTATCGTTCGCCGTCGCCGTCCCAAAGGCACAGAGGGGGGGTTGATAGCCAGCTCTACACGGCCATTCCGCGAAACACGAGGAACGATGGTCACCACTCTGGAGCCATCGATCCTCAAGGCTGAGCAGAGCAATACCTCAATTACCTACGGGGATCGATTTATTCTGAAGCTCTTCCGGCGACTCCATCCCGGAGTCAACCCCGACCTCGAGATCGGACGCTTTCTCACCGACAAGGGCTTCGGCAATATTCCTCCGGTTGCGGGCTCCATTGAGTACCACAGGGGCAGGGAAGAGCCCATGACCCTTGCGATTCTCCAGGCCTTGGTTCCCAACCAGGGAGATGCCTGGGGATACACGCTTGATGTCCTGGGCCATTTCTTCGAGCAGATCCTGGCACGGCAGGCCGAGGTTCCGAAGGAGAGCAAGACCCGAGGACCGTTGCTCGAGTTGCTCGATCAGGACCCAACGGAAGAGGTGTTCGGGGCGATCGGGCCTTATCTGGAGTCGGCCCGGCTCTTGGGCCAGCGAACCGCTGAACTGCACCTTGCGTTGGCATCGGCACCTGAGAGGGCGGAATTTGCCCCCGAGCCATTCTCCGTGCTCTACCAGCGTGCTCTCTACCAGTCCACGCGCAGCCTTGCCGGCCGGGTCTTCCATCTCCTGTTTCAACGCCTGGGGGATCTGCCCGAGGCGATACGCCCGAAGGCCCGGGTGGTCCTTGAGGCCAAGAACGAGATACTCACTCGCTTCCGATCCATCACGCAGCGGAAGATCCCGGCCATGCGGATACGTTGCCACGGCGACTATCACCTGGGGCAGGTGTTGTATACCGGTAAGGATTTCGTCATCATCGACTTTGAGGGGGAGCCGGCCCGGCCGATAAGCGAGCGGCGGATCAAGCGATCGCCCCTTCGAGACGTGGCAGGAATGCTCCGCTCATTCCATTATGCAGCGTATGTCGCGCTTTTAAGGCTGGAGGAAGGGGGGTTGATCAGGTCTGAGGAGTTGGCCTTTTTGGAAGCCTGGGCCCAGTTTTGGCACGTATGGGTAGGAGCCTTCTTCCTGAATGCGTATCTCGAGGTTGCCCTGGAAGGTGGGTTTCTCCCCAAGACAAGGGAAGAATTGAAGGTGCTTCTCGATATCTATCTGCTTGAGAAGGCCATCTACGAGGTGGGCTACGAGCTCAACAACCGGCCACAATGGGTGAAGGTACCGCTCCAGGGAATTGAGCAGGTGCTTCAAATTGATACATAATTTCGAAATAGACGATGTATCGCGTCAGGAGGATTTGAGATGACCGTGAAAGAAGCCACGAGAGTGCCGCGAGCTTCGCGGAAACCGAAGGTCAGTGAACAGGTGATCTATGAGCTCAAACATCTCACAGATGATGACCTCTACCTTTTCAACGAGGGGAGCCATTTTCGCCTCTACGAGAAGTTCGGGGCCCGCCTCATGACCGTAAATGGTGGACAAGGAAGCTATTTTGCCGTGTGGGCGCCAAATGCGGAACAGGTATTTGTCATAGGGGATTTCAACGGATGGGGCAAAGAGAGTCATCCCCTGCGGCCCAAGGGAAAATCAGGGATCTGGGAGGGCTTTATCCCCAACCTTGGCCAGGGCTCAATCTACAAGTATCACCTCGTATCGCGGTACAAGGGTTACCGGGTCGATAAGGCCGATCCCTTTGCCTTTTACAACGAGGTGCCACCCAAGACAGGCTCTGTTATAACGGATTTGCAATATACCTGGGGGGACGAAGAATGGATGGGCAAAAGAGGCCGCAGTAACTCCCTTGATGCCCCTATCGCAATCTACGAGGTCCATTTGGGCTCATGGATGCGCGTGCCCGAAGAGGGGAACCGTTCCTTGACGTACCGCGAGCTCGCTCCCAGGCTGGCCGAGTATGTCAGGAGTATGGGATTCACCCATGTGGAGTTTCTGCCGGTGATGGAGCATCCCTTTTACGGCTCCTGGGGTTACCAGACCAGTGGCTATTTTACGCCTACCAGCCGTTACGGACCACCACAGGATTTCATGTATTTGGTCGACCAATTGCACCAGAACGGGATAGGCGTCATCCTCGATTGGGTGCCCTCCCACTTCCCGAGCGACGAGCACTGTCTCGGGTATTTTGACGGGACCTATCTGTTCGAACATGCCGATCCTCGTCAGAGAATCCACCCGGACTGGGACAGTCTGATCTTTAATTACGGTCGTAAAGAGGTGCAGAGCTTTCTCATCAGCAGCGCCCTTTTCTGGCTGGAAAAATATCATATAGATAGCCTTAGAGTGGACGCAGTGGCCTCCATGCTATATCTGGACTACGGCCGCAGGGATGGAGAGTGGATTCCCAACAAGTATGGTGGCAGGGAGAATCTTGAGGCCATCTCATTTCTACGCCGCTTTAACGAAGAGGTCTACAAGGGTTACCCACAGGTACAGACGATAGCCGAGGAGTCCACGGCCTGGCCTATGGTCTCGCGGCCCACCTATGCAGGTGGTTTAGGCTTCGGGACAAAGTGGGACATGGGTTGGATGCACGATACCTTGGAGTATATGGCCAAAAATCCCATCCACCGGAAGTACCACTACAACCAGCTCACCTTTCGTATGATCTATGCCTTCCACGAAAATTTTGTTTTGCCCCTCTCCCACGATGAGGTCGTTCACGGAAAGGGGTCGCTTTTGGGGAAGATGCCCGGAGACGACTGGCAAAAGTTCGCTAACCTAAGGCTTCTTTTCGGCTACATGTATGCCCAGCCAGGAAAAAAGCTCATCTTCATGGGCGGGGAGATTGGCCAGTGGAACGAGTGGTATCATGAGACGAGCCTTGACTGGCATTTGCTCGATTATCCGCACCATGCAGGCCTTCAGCGGTGCGTGGCAGAGTTGAATAATCTTTACAGAAATGAGCCAGCTCTCCATAAACTCGATTTCGACCCGAAAGGCTTTGAGTGGATTGATTGCACCGACTCACAGAGCAGCGTCCTCAGCTTTATTCGCAAAGCCAGTTCTACGGAGGATATTTTGCTCATCGTCTGCAACTTCACTCCGATTCCACGCCTCAACTATCGAGTGGGTATTCCGCGCGGGGGATCCTGGCGTGAGATCTTTAATACTGACGCCAGGGAATATGGCGGCAGCGGTCACGGCAATCTGGGTGGTTTTGAGGCATCTCCCATCCATTTCCACGGCCGGCTGTATTCGCTTAACCTCACGCTGCCGCCCTTGGGGGCTGTATTCTTCAAGAGCGACGGGGGTCAGCAGTCGGGGTAAGAATATCACGGGCATGTATAAAAAACTGCCTCAGACGGAAATTATATTATGGTAGATTTTGAGCTTATGATAGGAGAGCGCAGCTGAGGAAAAATGCCTGAATCTGAGTTTACCCAAGGGAATCCCTCCCATGTGCACGAGACTACATTGGGGGCAACCTACCTGGGTGAAGGTCGCTGCTGTTTCTGCATCTGGGCACTTCAGGTGCAGGAGGTTGAGGTACACATCGTATCTCCCCNCGAGCGGNTTGTCCCCTTGAACAAGACCGATGGAGGCTACTATTCTGCTGTCGTGGAAGGCGTGGAACCTGGTGTCCTCTACCTGTACCGTCTTGACAGCAAGAGTGAGCGGCCAGATCCAGNTTCGCGATTTCAACCACAGGGCGTCCACGGCCNATCCCAGGTAGTAGATCGCACTTTCCATTGGAATGATNAGCGGTGGACCGGTATACCCCTTCATAGCTACATAATCTACGAGCTTCATGTGGGGNTCTTCACCCCGGAGGGAACCTTCGGGGCAATCATCCCGCATCTGGATGAGCTGACAGACCTCGGTATAACGGCAATCGANCTCATGCCTGTGGCCCAGTTTCCGGGCAGCCGTAANTGGGGTTACGATGGCGTCTACCCCTTCGCCGTGCAGAACTCCTATGGTGGCCCAGAGGGCCTAAAAAATCTGGTAAATGCCTGCCACCAGAAAGGGATCGCTGTGATCCTCGATGTGGTCTACAATCACCTCGGGCCTGAGGGCAACTATCTGGCGGATTTTGGCCCCTACTTCACCGATCGATACAGGACTCTGTGGGGTTCAGCCATCAACTTCGACGGACCTTATAGCGATGAGGTTCGCCGACTGTTCATCGAAAATGCCCTCTACTGGATCACGGAGTTCCATATCGATGCCCTTCGGATTGATGCGGTTCACGCCATCATGGACTTTTCGGCCCATCCCTTTCTTGAAGAGCTGGCCCTGACCGTACACGAGCGAGCACGTGTACTGAACCGCCGGGTCTATCTCATTGCCGAGAGCGCCCTCAACGACACGCGGGCCATCCATTCTCCAGAGCTTGGAGGATACGGCCTCGACGCCCAGTGGAATGACGACTTCCATCACGCCCTCCACACACTCCTGACCGGTGAACAAGCTGGCTACTATCAGGACTTCGGTGAACTCCGGCACCTCCTTAAGGCCTTCCGAGAGGGGTTCGTGTATTCAGGCGAATATTCGCTCTATCATGCACGCCGACATGGGAACTCCTCTCTGGACATCCCGGCCCACCGTTTTGTGGTCTTCGCGCAGAACCATGATCAAGTCGGGAACCGTATCCTAGGAGAGCGTCTGTCGGCCTTAGTGTCGTTTGAGGCCCTGAAGCTTTCGGCTGGTGCTGTGCTGCTTTCACCATATATCCCCCTGATCTTTATGGGCGAGGAATACGGCGAGGAGTCGCCCTTTCTCTACTTTGTAAACCACTCCGATCCTGATCTGATAACAGCTGTGCGGGAAGGAAGGAAAGAGGAGTTCCGGGCCTTTCAGAGGAAGGGGAAACCTCCCGATCCACAGTGCCATGAAACGTTTTTGCGCTGTAAGCTAAAATGGGGGAACAGAGGGCAACGCGCGCACAAAGTACTGCTGGATTTCTACCGACTACTGGTCCGGCTACGAAAAAGCATACCGGCCCTCACATACCTCGGCAAGGAGAACCTCGAGGTATCAGGGATAGACGAGGAGCGCCTCCTGCTCTTTCGGAGATGGCACAATAAGAGCCAGGTATTCTGTGCTATGAATTTCAATGAACACGACCTCACCGCTCGCACCACCTTTCCAACGGGAAGATGGGAAAAGATCATCGACTCCTCTGAAAGGAGATGGATGGGTCCAGGTTCCCTCATGCCCAAATTGTCAAAAAACGGACGAACACTAACCATAAGGGCATTGAGCTTTGCCTTATATGAAAAGGAGCAATAGTAATGAGTCGCTATGTGTGCATCCACGGCCACTTTTACCAGCCCCCAAGGGAAAACCCGTGGCTGGAGGAGGTTGAGCTCCAGGATTCGGCTTCCCCCTACCACGACTGGAACGAAAGGCTAACGGCGGAGTGTTATGCGCCGAATACTGCTTCACGTATCCTCGATGCTGAAAGACGCATCATAGATATAGAAAACAACTATGCGAAAATCAGCTTCAACTTCGGTCCCACCCTGCTTTCCTGGATGGAGAGGCAGAGGCCTGAGGTATACGAGGCAATCATCAAGGCCGATCGACTCAGCCAACAGCGATTCTCAGGCCATGGATCGGCGATCGCGCAGGTTTACAACCACATGATCATGCCCCTTGCTAACACCAGGGACAAGCGCACGCAGGTCATCTGGGGGATAAAGGACTTTGAACACCGATTCGGAAGGAATCCTGAAGGCATGTGGCTCGCTGAAACGGCGGTTGATCTTGAAACGCTGGAAATACTGGCGGAACACGGAATAGCTTTTACCATCCTCGCGCCTCATCAGGCCAGACGGGTGCGTAAATTAAAGGAAGAGGAGTGGAGCGACGTGAGCGGCGCCAAGGTGGACCCCAGGGTGCCGTACCAGTGTCGGCTTCTCTCTGGAAAAACAATTACCCTCTTCTTCTATGATGGTCCGATATCTCGAGACGTGGCATTCGGGGATCTGTTGAAAAGCGGTGAGAACCTCGCCTCGAGGTTGCTGGGTGTCTTTTCCAAAAGAGAAGGACCACAGCTTGCCCATATTGCCACGGATGGGGAATCATACGGTCACCACCACCGCTTCGGGGATATGGCCCTGGCCTACGCCTTGCACCACATTGAGGCGAATAATCTGGCAGAGATAACGAACTATGGAGAATACCTGGAGAAGTTCCCCCCTGTCTTTGAGGTTGAGATATTTGAGAATACCTCGTGGAGCTGTGAGCATGGTGTTGAGCGATGGCAGAGCGATTGTGGGTGCAACACGGGGACACATCCCAGATGGAGCCAAGCGTGGCGCACCCCACTCCGTGAGGCCATGAACTGGCTCCGGGATGCTCTCCTAAGCGTATATGAAAAGGAAGTGGCCCCATTCGTTCACGATCCATGGCAGGCGAGGGACGACTATATTGAGGTTATTCTCGACAGATCAGACCGGAATCTAGAGTCTTTCCTCTCTAAGCATATCACCAGCGAAGCTTTAAGAAATGAGAGAGTGAAGCCCTTACAGCTTCTTGAGATGCAGCGCCACGCTATGCTCATGTTCACGAGCTGCGCGTGGTTCTTTGACGAGATTTCAGGTATCGAAACAGTGCAGGGAATGCAGTATGCCTCGAGGGCCCTGCAACTGGCCAAGCAGGTGAGTGGCGAGGATCTGGAACCCCATTTCCTCACCATCCTTGAAAGGGCTCCGAGTAATGTACCTGAGTTAAAGAACGGTGTGGAGATCTGGGAGGCTTTTGTCAAGCCCGCTACCATCGATCTTCTCAGAGCAGGGGCGCACTATGCCATTTCGTCGCTATTTGAGGAATACCCGGAAACGACAAAAATCTCCTGTTACACAGCGAGAAGCGAGGTATATGAATTGAGCGAGGCGGGGATACAACGCCTTGCGGTAGGCAAGGCTCTGGTGAATTCTGAGATCACAGGCGAGGAAGCTGCCATAGGATTCGCGGTTTTGCACCTCGGCGACCATAACCTTATTGGAGGTGTCCGTGAATATTTGGGTGATGCTCCCTTCTCCCTCATGCGTCAAGAAATAAAAAAGGCATTTCGGAAGAGCGACGTTCCGGAGATAATCCGATTAATGGATACCTATTTCGAAACGCACAATTACTCGCTGTGGCATCTGTTCAAAGACGAACAGCGAGAGGTATTGAATCAGATCCTTGATTCCACACTCAGAGAAATTGAATCCTCTTTCCGTCAGATTTACGAACGCCACTACCCGGTCATGCAGGTGATGAGAGAGATGCGGATCCCCTTGCCAAAGGCCTTTGCGACTGCCACGGAGCTTATTGTCGGCACAGATTTGAGCCGGGAACTGGGAAAAGATGAACTGGACTTTGAAGAGATCCAGAGGCTGGTTGAAGAGACAAACAGGTGGTCTCTGGAGCTGGACAAAAAGAGCCTTGGATTTGTCGCAATCCAAAAGATCAACTCCCTTATGAAAGAACTCCACAGGGCACCAGATCAGGTCGCACTCTTCGAGATTATTGAGGGTATATTCAGGGTCTTGAGTGATGTCGACCTGCAACTGGACCTGTGGGAGGCGCAAAACATCTACTTCTCCATGGGCAAGGAACATTATAGTATAATGGAGGAGAGGGCAGCAAAGGGAGATCAGGCTGCCCAGAGGTGGCTTAAGCAGTTTAAAAGGCTGGGAGACTACCTGCACGTCAAAAGCTCATGATACGCGTTCCCATCGCCACTTATAGAGTTCAGTCCAACCCATCCTTCACCTTCGGGGATGCTCAGGGGATTGTGCCCTACCTCAGTGAGTTAGGGATCTCAGATATCTACGCATCGCCTGTTTTTAAAGCGAGAACAGGAAGTACCCACGGTTACGATGTGGTTGACATGAACAAGCTCAATCCAGAGCTAGGAGGTATGGAAGGCTTTGAGGAGCTCATTAAAAAAGTGAGAGATCATGGGTTGGGCTGGCTTCAGGATATCATTCCCAACCATATGGCATATGCGTATGGGAACCGGATGTTGATGGATGTGTTGGAGAACGGTCGGAGCTCGCTGTATTACGATTTCTTTGATATAGATTGGGATCATCCCTATGAGGGTATCAGGGGAAGGCTCCTCGCCCCCTTCTTAGGGAGATTCTTTGGAGAGGCATTGGAGAACGGAGAGATTCAACTAGAATACGACCACAATGGATTAGCAGTAAAGTACCATGCGTTGCGGCTCCCCCTCAAGGTCGAGTCATATGTGAGTGTCCTCACCCATCACTTGGAGAGACTTGAAAACAGGCTTGGAGAGGATAATCCGGATTTCATTAAGTTGCTCGGCATTCTCTATGTATTGAAGAGTCTTCCATCCGGGAAAGGGGTGCATGCCCGATATGATCAGATACGGTTTGCCAAGAGAATACTCTGGGAGCTGTACACAAAAAACGGCGAGATCAAGAGATACCTCGATGAAAATATCAGGACCTTTTGCGGGGAAAAGGGGAACCCTGAGAGCTTCAATCTTCTTGACAATCTCCTTTCAGAACAGTTCTTCAGACTATCCTTCTGGAAGGTAGCGACGGAGGAAATAAACTACAGGAGATTTTTCAATATCAATGAGCTTATATCCTTGAGAATGGAAAACGAAGAGGTCTTCAACCACACCCATTCCTTGATCTTCAAGCTCATTGCACAGAGAAAGATAACCGGCCTGAGAATCGATCATATTGACGGGCTCTACGATCCAACTGGCTATCTTGCCAAAGTAAGGGAAAAGGCCAGAGATCTTTACATAGCGGTTGAAAAAATCCTTGATCTTAAGGAAGAATTGCCATCTTACTGGCCGGTACAGGGAACAACGGGTTACGACTTTTTGAATTATATAAATGGCGTTTTTTGTAGAAGGAAACATCAAGGTGCCTTTAATCGTATATACTCCCAGTTCACTGGCCTTCGGGCCTCCTATAGCGATCTTGTAGCTGATAAGAAAAGGCTCATAATGGGGAAACACATGGCTGCAGATGTGGACAACCTTGCATTGCTCATGAAGAAAATCTCCGGACGATACAGGCACGGTGGTGATATTACCCTCTATGGACTAAAAAGGACACTCGTTGAGGTCATGGCACAATTCCCGGTTTACCGAACATACGCGGCCTACGATACCTTTAGCGAGGGAGACCAGCTCTACTTAAAGGATGCCATCGGCAAGGCGGCACAAAGTAACCCCGGTCTTTTAAATGAACTTGCCTTTATCGAGAGGTTCCTGCTCCTTCATTTTGATGACTACATCACTGATGAAGAGAAAAAGGGGTGGGTTAACTTCGTGATGAGATTCCAGCAATTTACAGGGCCGCTTATGGCAAAGGGATTTGAGGATACGGTCCTCTATGTGTACAATAGGCTGCTCTCCCTCAATGAGGTTGGCGGAAGTCCGGATAAGTTTGGCATTTCCTTGGTTGAATTTCATGAATTCAATAAAAACAGGGCGTCCCTCTGGCCACATACGCTGAATGCCACCTCAACCCATGACACCAAGAGAGGTGAGGATGTACGAGCAAGGATCAATGTTCTCTCAGAAATTCCTGGCGAATGGAATCGCCATGTACAAAGGTGGAGCAAACTGAACAGGGGAAAAAAGAGAAAGATCAACAACATACCTGTGCCTGAGGGGAACGACGAATATTTTCTCTATCAAACCATCATTGGTGCCCTTCCTTTTGATGAAAGAGAGTACCCCGCGTTTATTGAGAGATTAAAGGGATACCTTGTAAAGTCCGTAAGGGAGGCCAAGGTCCATACCGCGTGGCTGAAGCCTGATACAAACTATGAGGATGCATTCATTGCATTTGTCGAAGAGATCTTAACGCCATCAGAACAGAATCAATTCTTAAGGGAATTCCTGCCCTTTCAAAAGAAGATAGCTTACTACGGGATGTTCAGCTCCCTCTCCCAGACACTCATCAAGATCACCTCACCCGGGATACCGGATTTCTACCAGGGGAATGAGCTGTGGGATCTTAATCTCGTGGACCCTGATAACCGTCGTCCCGTTGACTTTAAGACGAGAAGATTGTTTTTGCTGGATATCAAGGAAAGAGTCGGCCAAGATATCCTGCAACTCATCGATGGATTACTTTCAAACAAAGAAGACGGGAAGATTAAGCTCTTTGTCACATACCGGGCGCTTCAGGCAAGAAGGGAACATAGACCTGTTTTTCAGGACGGCCGTTATATCCCCCTGAAGGTGTCCGGAAGACTCAAAGACCACATCATTGCCTTTGCCAGAAACCATGAAGAGCATTGGGCCATTACCATTGCCCCCAGATTCTTCACCTGTCTCATAGATAAAGGAGGGACGCCAGTCGGGCAAGATATCTGGGGTGATACCTTCATTGTGCTCCCTCAAAGACTCCCCTCCCTGTGGAGGGATGCCATGAGTGATCAGGTAGTCGAAGGTGAAAAAGGTTTGCCTGTATGGGAAGTGCTCAAGTATTTCCCTGTGGCACTGCTGATGAGTGAGGAGGAAACATGAGGAGACGTGGGAGCGGCATATTACTTCATATCACATCCCTTCCCTCACCCTACGGTATGGGGGATCTGGGACCAGGGGCCTATAGATTTGTGGATTTCCTGACCGAAACCAAACAGAGTTTCTGGCAAATCCTTCCCTTAAACCCCACAGACCCGGCTTATGGAAGTTCACCCTACCACAGCATATCTGCCTTTGCGAGTAATCCGCTGCTGATTAGCCCCGAGCTTATGCTACGGGATGGTCTGCTGACCACATCAGATGTGGCGACTGTACCCGATTATCCAAAGGGGCGTGTTGACTATCCAGCAGCCATTGCCTTTAAGGAGAGGCTCTTTTATCTTGCCCATGAGCGCTTTAGAAATGAGACACAAACGCACGATTATGAAAGGTTCTGCTCGGATAACTCCTCCTGGCTCGATGACTTTGCACTCTTTGTTGCCCTGAAAACTCACTTTCACGGAAAGGTTTGGACAGAATGGCCTGAAGAGGTACGGGAAAGACAACCAGAGGCCCTCGAGGATTTGAAGGGCCAGCTTCGTGAAAGGATTGAGCTGCACAAGTTTCTTGAATACGTATTCTTCCAGCAGTGGAGCTCGCTCAGAAGCTACTGTAATCAACGGGGAATCCAGACCTTCGGCGATATCCCTATCTACGTTGAGCATGACGGAGTGGATGTGTGGACGAATCCAGAGATATTCAAGCTGGACAGTGACCACAGACCTCAGGTCGTCGCTGGTGTACCTCCTGACTACTTTAGTGAGACTGGCCAGCTCTGGGGTAACCCGGTGTACCGGTGGGAGGCCTTGAAAGAGACAGGTTATGCCTGGTGGATTCGAAGGTTGCAGCACAATTTCAAACTCTTCGATCTGGTCAGGATTGACCATTTCCGTGGATTGATTGGATACTGGGAGGTCCCCGCAGGAGAAAAAAACGCCATCAACGGAAAATGGGTTGAAGCTCCTGGGGAAGATCTCCTCAATGCACTTCATAAAAGATTTCCCCGCCTCCCTGTAGTCGCCGAGGATCTTGGAGTAATTACCCCTGATGTGAGGGAGATCATGCATCGATTTGAACTTCCGGGCATGAAGGTACTCCTTTTTGCCTTCGGCGAGGATCTCCCCACGAATCCCTACATCCCCCACAATCTCCCAACAAACTGTGTCCTCTACACGGGAACCCATGACAACAACACGGTAAGGGGATGGTTTGGGAGCGAGGCAACTCCGGAGATCAAAGAGAGGTTGTTTCGCTATTTGGGGCAGGAGGTTTCACCGGAAAGAGTGCACCTTGAACTGATCCGGCTCGCCATGATGTCCGTTGCCAACATGGTCATAGTCCCCATGCAGGATATTCTCGGTCTCGGTGAGGAGGCCCGCATGAACCTGCCTGCCACCACGGAGGGTAATTGGCAGTGGAGGCTCTTGCCGGACCAATTGAAACCTTCTGTAGCCAAAAGGCTTCTCGATATGACGGAGCTCTACGGAAGGGCCTAGATGGAGGTTACCTGCTGAGATGCCTCATCCGTAGGCTGATATCATTTTTTCCCCTTCGCTCGCTTGGTTGCAATGGCCCGCTCAAATACGGCCAGATACTCCTTGGCAGAGTGCTCCTGGGAGAAATTCTAGAGAGTACTCGAACACTTCCCCTTAGCTCTAATCCTCAAATTTGCGGTGTTTAATGGTTCTGGCCTCTACCATGTAAATGATGTCCTCACAGATGTTCGTTGAGAGATCGGCAATTCGCTCCAGGCTCCGGGATATCCGAATGAGGTGAATGGATCGTTCGATAGTGGATGGATCAGAAGCCATGAAGGTCACGAGCTCCCTCAGTATTTGATCCCTGAGGCCATCGACAATGTCATCGCGCTCACAGACGCTTCTGGCAAGGCGGGTATCCTCATTCAGAAAGGAATTCAGGCTGTCCTTCACCATCCTTCCAGCTTCCTGTGCCATCCTCGGGATGTCGATTAAAGGCTTGACTTCCGGTCTTTCTATGAGGAATAAGGCAGCTTCGGCTATGTTTACCGCTTCATCACCCATCCGCTCGAGGTCGTTATTTATCTTCGAAATCATCATGATAGTCCTCAGGTCTTTCGCCTGAGGCTGATAGCACGCGGTCAGATTAATGCAGGTCTCCTCTATCTCCATCTCCAGCTCATTCTCCTCAGGCTCATCCTTGTGGATCACCTTTAGGAGCACCTCCTTTTCTCTGTCTACAAGCCCCCGTATGCTCTTCTCAATCATACCCTCCACCAGGGAGCCACTGGACATCAGCTTTTCCTTTATGTCATCCAACCTTCCTTTAAGCATTGAATCCTCCTATCCAAACTTCCCCGTCAGAAACTCCTCAGTCCTTCTGTCCTTCGGCGCGGTATGGAGCCTCTCTGTTGGGCCGAACTCCACCAGTTCGCCCAGATAGAGAAAGGCGGTAACATCGGAGACCCTTCCTGCCTGGGCGATGTTGTGGGTAACCAGTACGAGGGTAACGGTTTTCTTGAGTTCCACGATGAGCTGCTCGATGTGGGCCGCTGCCTTGGGGTCGAGGGCAGAGGTAGGTTCATCGAGCAGCAGGATATCGGGGTTCATGGCAAGGGCCCGGGCGATGCACAACCTCTGTTGTTGTCCTCCCGACAGGAAGGTTCCCTTCCGGAGCAGGTGGTCCTTTACCTCATCCCAGAGCGCGGCCTTCCTAAGGGAATTCTCGACCATCGCGTCACTTTCGCCTCTGCCGAGCGCAATCCCGTTGAGCTTGTACCCGGCGATTACGTTGTCGTAAATGGTCATTGTCGGGAATGGGTTCGGCCTTTGAAAGACCATCCCTATGCGCCTCCTGGTGATAATCGGGTTCATCGCATATATGTCCTCTTCCCTCAAATATACCTTTCCCTCAACCCTGGTATCCGGGATCAGCTCGTGAATCCTGTTGAAACACCTGATGAGCGTTGTCTTTCCGCAGCCCGATGGCCCCATGATAGTGGTCACCATGTTCTCGGGTATGGAGAGGTTTACCTGATTTACCACGCGGTTGTCCCCGAAATAGGCGGAGAGGTTCTCTGTATTTAGAATTGTATCTTCCATCTCCTCGCGATAACCCGTGCAACCAAGGTAAATATCAGCACCAAGCCTACAAGCACACACGAAGCGCCCCACGCGATTGCGTGCCACTCCGGGTAGGGACTCGTGGCGTAATTGTAAATCAACAATGGCACGGCATCTACTGGCTTGATGATATTCCAGTTCACGAAGGGATTGCCAAAGGCCGTAAAAAGCAGCGGAGCTGTTTCCCCGGCGATTCTCGCCATGCTAATCAGTATGCCCGTCATAATACCGCTCAGGCCCGCCGGTAAAACGACCTTCAGGATTGTTCGGTGGTACGGCACCCCCAAAGCCAGGGAGGCCTCTTTGAGGGAATCGGGAATGAGCTTAAGCGTTTCCTCCGTTGCCCGAACGATAACCGGGAGCATCATGATGCCCAATGCGATCCCACCAGATAGTGCGGAAAATCTACCCATGCTTATCACCAGCCAGAGATAAGCCACGATTCCAATGACAATCGAAGGCGTACCGTGCAGTACTTCAACAGAGAGGCTCACCAGAGAGGAAAGTTTGCTATCTCTATGCTCTGAGAGGTATATCCCCGCGCTCACCCCCACGGGAATAGCAGGCAGGCTTGCAATGACAACCAAGATGAACGAGCCTACGAGAGCGTTTGCTATGCCCCCGCCCCTCTCGCCGACGGGTCTGGGAATCTCTATAAGGAATTCCCAACTCAATGATGAAAGGCCGTTGCTAAAGATGTAGAAAAGTATAAAAAGAAGGGGGATTATGGATATAAAGGAAAGGGCTACCACCATGACCGCAAACCCACGATCCTGCACCACTCTCATCCTTATCCTTTCTCGGTTCATCTATGCCTCAATACTGACCTTCTTGATGATATATCTTCCGAGAATATTGATACCCACGGCAACGAGAAAGAGTAGCAACCCTACCTGTATCAGGGACGAGAGGTAGAGCTCTCCCGTGGCCTCCGTGAACTCGTTGGCAATCACGCTGGCCATAGTATTCCCCGGGCTGAAAATACTGCGCGGTATAATGTTTGCGTTGCCAATCACCATAGTCACCGCCATCGTCTCTCCGAGAGCCCTGCCCAGGGCAAGGAGGATGCCGGCGAGTATTCCTGAGCGAGCGTACGGCAAAATTATCTTCGTCACCACTTCCTGCCTTGTCGCACCCAGGGCATACCCTGCCTCCTTTATATCAGAGGGAACCATGGAGATCACTTCTCTGCCGATAGAGGCAGCGTAAGGGACAACCATCACCGACAGGATTACCGAAGCAGCGAAGATCCCCACCCCGTAAGGCAGGACGCCAAGCTTCATCTCAAGATTTCTGACTACCGGTACGAAGACGAAGAGCCCCCAGAAACCATAGATGACAGAGGGAATCCCAGCGAGCAGTTCCGTTACCTGCTTAAGAAACGACGAAACAATTCCCTCCCTATGGTACTCACCGATGAATATCCCGATAGCCAGGGAAAAAGGGAGACAGATGAGCAAGGCGAGAAAAGATGTCAAAAGTGTCCCTATAAGAAACACGAGCGCCCCGAATCTGCCTGAAACGGGATCCCATGTCTTGCTGAAGAAAAAGGTAAAGCCGAATGCTTTGAGAGAGGGGAATGAGTGAATAGCGAGGCTCAGCATGATAGCCAGAACCACGATCACCAATAAAAGTGCAGAGATCACCAGGGCCTTCTGGAAGGCGGCATGTGCCACTGGGCTTGGCACTCGCAGCAACCGCTTCGGATTATTGAAAGACGCGTTCGCCATCGTACGTGATCGATGTGATGATCTTCTCAGCCCTCTCACTAGCTTCTTGAGGGAGGGTCCCGTAATGCAGAGGCTCGGTATATCTCTGAGCTTCATGCGTCATCCACCAGAGGAGCTTCGCTAATTCTACTGCCTTTTGTAATGGTCTTTTCCCATAGGCCTGTTCCCGGTAGACCAGTATCCACGTAAAGCTGCTGATAGGATATCCTTCAGGGGTATCGGAATTTGTGAGAGAAACCCTTGTATCCATTGGAAGAGGTATGGCCGCCGCTTTGCTCGTTGATGCGGTACTCGGTTTGATAAATTCACCATACTTGTTCAGTAAGCGAGCCACGGGCAACCCATTGAGCAGGGCGTATCCAAGCTCAGTGTATCCCACAGTGCCCGGCAGGTGCCTAATAAGCCCTGTTACGCCGGGGTTTCCCTTTGCGCCGAGCCCAATTGGCCAGTTAACCGCTTTGCCCCTTCCGACCTTAGTATCCCATTCTTTGCTCACCCTCGTTAGGTAGTCGGTAAATACGAAGGTAGTGCCACTTCCATCTGACCTCCTTATGACCATGATATCGATTTCGGGCAGCCTTATGCCGGGGTTGATTTCCTCAATGCTTTGATCGTTCCAACGTTTTATCTTCCCGAGGAAAATGTCGGCCACCAAGTTGGGCGTGAACCTTAGGCCGGGCTTCCCTGGTAGATTATACGTGAGCACCACTGCTCCAATGCAGATTGGTATGTGGAGAATTGTTGCCGGCGACTTAGAGAGGGCTTCATCGCTCATGAAGGCATCTGAACCACCGAAGTCCACTGTTCGGTTGATGAGCTGTCTGATACCTCCTCCTGAGCCAATGGGCTGGTAGTTCACCTTTGTACCAGTTTCCTTCCAGTAGGAGTAGAACATCTTTGAGTAGAGAGGATAAGGGAAGGTTGCTCCCGCCCCGAGCAACTCCATTCCACCTGCTCCTGGGGGGGCGGGCAAAACCAACAGAGCGAGGACGAATGAAATAAGAACCAGTTTCCTCATCGTCTCTATTGAGCCATTCCCCTCATTTCTCCTTGTCGTGCTCCCCGATTAGGGGGCATAAGTCCGGAGAGCTGTTTCGCCACCAGAAAGACGCCTCCTGCGAGTGTCACCATCGCCTGACTGGCCAACCCATCCCTTATCACTGCCCTAAGACCGGACTGAACTTCCGCTTCGGTTAATGTGTCTTTAACGGCAGATGTCATGGTGTGACCTTACTGGATAGGGAAGATCCCCGCGCCGTGGGCGGTGGGCTTCACTGCTCACCGAAAATTCCCTTCAAGACGTTGAGAGAACCATACACAACAACCTTGTCGCCATCTTGTATTGTTTCCATGGGCTTTGGAATGGGAATCCAATTTTTGCCTCGTTCGATACCCAAAACCAATATCTCTTTTTCGGTTAGTTTTTGCTCTGCGATCGAACTGCCAATAATGGGCGATTTCTCAGTTATCATTACCCGCACAAGGCCGTATCCTTCAATGAAGTGCAACAGCTCCTCTGTTACACCTTCCTCAAAGACGTGCGATTGGACAAACCTGTCTTCAATGAAACTCTCCCATCTTCGTATAAGCCCCTTGTGTGTTACGATCTTGTAGATTAAAAATATGCCTGCAAGAAGGATCATAACGTTGAGGGAAAGCTGATATCCTTTGGTGGTGACAAGCGAGGATGTGGCCGTTACAATAACCGTAACAATCCCTGCATTACCAAGTATCATCAACCAGGTAATAATCCGCCTCCTCTTGGGATTGCTAATGACAGATTCCGCCTCTCTTGTGGTAAATCCCGTTCCTGAGAAAGCGGAGAGCGCCTGAAACTTGGCCCTCTTCTCATCCATGCCTGTCATCATCAATGCGATAGCGGCAGCCCTTATTACGAGAAAGGAGATCAAGATCACAAACAAAGTGGGCAGTAAAAAGTATAAACCACTCATAGCAGCTACCTCCTATAACCATCTTTTTCGCCTGAAATACAGGACCATCCCAAAAGCTATGATGCCCATTACAATCAAGGCTGCGCCGTAGCCCCAGTGCCACTCCAGCTCCGGGATATACTTGAAGTTCA
>JGI2172J19969_10000181_pt1 | contig 25434 bp, 25 predicted proteins | sample DeeMarSWOR230_32_FD_19969 | JGI IMG/M metagenome (IMG submission 19969)
GACCATATCAAGCACATGCTCTGGTCAGCGACTCCTGCGTGGCTCATAGGTCTGATGATTTACTTCATAGTCGGACTCAGATATGGAGGAGGAAATGTCGAGTCCAAAGAAATGACCATTATCACTCAAACGATAAAGGAAAACTTCAACTTTAATATCCTTCTCCTCCTTCCGATGGTAATCGTTTTTTACTTTGCCTTCACCAAAAAACCGACCATCCCAGGAATGCTTCTCTCCTCTTTTGTGGCAGCAATATTGGCCGTCATTTTCCAGAAAGCCTCAATCCCTGAAGTGGCAACAGCTATGAATACAGGCTACCAGGCCCATACTGGTGTGGAAGAGGTGGACAAGCTTATCTCTCAGGGTGGAATGATGAGCATGATGGAAGTTCAGCTTGTGGCCTTTACCGCCTTTAGCTTCGGGGGGATTATGCAGCGGACAGGGCTTCTCTCTGTCATTCTTGGTCGAGTGATGAGATTCACCAACAAGGTTTGGAGCTTAGTGCTGACTACCATCGGTTCTTCAATTGTCACAGCCTTGGCCACAGGAAGCTCCTACCTCTCTATGATTCTTCCCGGAGACCTCCTTTCTCCTGTTTATAAGAAAAGAGGACTGGCCGCGAAAAATTTATCCCGAATTATCGAAGAAAGTGGCGCTATCATCGTTCCTCTTATTCCCTGGAGCATGGCTGGTGTTTTTATCACAGGAATTTTAGGGGTTCCGACTCTCTCTTATCTTCCATGGGCAATAATGAACTATGCATCTGTTGTGATTTTAGCCATTTATGGTTTTACAAAATTCACCATGGCTCCCAAAATAAGAGATGACGAAACCCAGATCGGAAGCTGACAGAAACTAGAAAAAACCTGGCGTGGGAACTTTTTGCCGCGCTAATCTTCTTTTTCAAATTCAGTGAGGGCTTTTTTAAAACCCTCTTCAGCCTTTTTCTTCCTTTTCTTCCCTAATTCTGCAGTTGCTTCAAATTTTCGCTCAAATTCACTTTTTCTCTTCTTTTCCTTTTCCAGTAACTCTTCCAACGATTCCTTCTTCTTTGCTCCCCTCTTTTCAAATTGAATCACTTCTTGGGTGACAGGATCTGTCCAGAGTATGGATTGGCAACAAGGACAGATAATTTGAAACACCTGTTTTTTTCCCTTTTCGTTTTTCATTTGATATGAACTTTACCAAAAAAACAAAATCTAGTCTAGCGGAGGTCTCCATTTTCCATTTCGCTTTTTTTCGGAACCTTTATATTGTGTTTTTTTATCAATTTAAAAAGTCCCTGCCTGCTTAAACCTATTTCTTCTGCAGTCCTAGCTCTGTTGGAATTCCATCGGGCTAAAGCCTGGTTTAAGAATCTTTTTTCGAATTCGGCTCTTGCCTGGAAGAAACCATAGGAGGATGTTGTAAAACATTCTCTATGAGGATTTATTTTTAGAGAAAGACATTCTTCTTTAATAAAATTACCTTCTTCAGCAAAGACCAAACATCTTTGAATTTCATTCTGAAGTTCTCTAATATTTCCCGGCCAAGAGTAGTTCATCAGTAACTCCAAAGCTCTGGGCGAAAAATATGCCCTTTCACGCCTCATCTCAGCGCTGTATTTCTCGAGAAAATGATCCAAGAAAAAAAGAAGATCTTCTCTCCTTTCTCTCAGAGGAGGAAGTTCAACGGCAATAATCTTAAGGCGATAATACAAGTCTTCACGAAAATTGCCTCGTTCAATTTCTTTTTCAATATTCTTGTTGGTTGCACTTATGAACCTTACATTAATCAACCGTGGCTTATTTTCACCAATTCTTCTTATTTCTTTTTCCTGAAGGAGGCGAAGAAGCTTAGCCTGCAGATGAGGAGAAAGATCCCCTATTTCATCCAAGAAAAATGTCCCTCCCTCTGCTTCTTCAATCAATCCAGGTTTATCTCTCACAGCCCCGCTGAAGGCTCCTTTCACATGTCCGAATAATTCGCTTTCCAGAAGAAACTCAGGTATAGCCCCACAATTCACAACGACAAATTTCCCATTTCTTCTTGCTCCATTCTGATGAATGGCCTTTGCTACCAGTTCCTTTCCCGTGCCACTCTCTCCCGATATGAATACAGGGGCATCGCTATTCTTTACCCTGTCTATCAAATTGAGAATATAGCGAAAAGTTTTGCTCTGTCCTCCCAGGAAAGGCTTTGCCAGCTCAACGCTTTTTTCTCCAATTTCTTGGAACTCCTCTCGATTCTTCAATATCAAGTTGATAGGCTTTGAGATTGCAATCACAAGTTCTAAATTCTCCCGGGTAAAGGGCCCAAATCCATCCTTTCGCTCGAGATATATTGCACCCACAGGCTTATTCTCTATGATAAGAGGAAGACAGAGCACATATTTCAGGTTATTCCCTTTATCTAATAAAACAGAATCTGTTTTGAAATCGTTTACGATGATGGGTTGTTTTTCATCAAGGGCTTTTTTGATTATCTCTGTATTGATTGCATTATTTTCAGATTGGGCGATCTCTCGTGACTCTTTAAAAACAACCCGGTTCATCTTATTCATCAACAAAACTATGACGCGTGCTGAAGGTATCTCTCCCATTATTAAATCCAGCAGCTTGGGAAGGAGTGTATGAGCTAAAGACAATTTCATATTTTTTTAGGGCTTAGACTCAATTCTTGGTTATTTATCATAAATAATTTTCTCAAGCGTTCTGCATTTGATACCTGTTTGCCAATTATTTTTTCAGTAAGGATAACGATTTCTCCAGCAAGTTTTTCTCATGACGTATTTTATGGATTAGCAGCTCTGTAATATTCGTGCCCGCTCAGCCTTTCTCACGGTTTTTTCACCATACAGCCTTCGCCAAACGAAAAAAATAAAGGGAATGAATTATCGCTTATTCCTTAAGCATAGGTTTTGGGAAATAGCCGCAGCGACCATTGAAGATTTAGCCTTCGGAATTCGCTCTTCGAGGGAACCCGACAGGGTCGGGCGGCGAGTATGTTTGAACGAAGTGAGTTACGCAGCCGCCGAGAAGAGCGAATGGAGAATGGCGTTAAAAATCTAAAGGGAGACAGGCTATTTCCCAAAACCTTTTATAATAACGGAAATGAAGACGCTCAGTCTGCTTGTGTTATTTATTAAGTCTTTTTTCCAAGATTTTTATCTTTCTATNGACATCCTTGTATTCAGAATTCCATTTTTTGATTTCACTGTAGAAAGCTAACGCTTTTTCGGTCTCTCTCAATTCTTCATAAATTGAGGCTAATTCATATTTTAAAGCATAAAACCAATCAGATCCCTCTTCAGTAATTTTCAAAGCTTTCTCTAACCACTTCGCAGCTTCCTTAGAATCCTTTTTCTGCCTATAGCAATTACTGATCACTGTATAACATTCCACAGTTCTGCTCTTATCCTTAGAGGCCAGTTTAAATTCCTCTATGGCTTCATCTAACAAACCTTGTTCCAGAAAAGCAATCCCTAAATTAAACCTGAAATAAGCCTTTTTCCCGAATAGCTTGGTTTCTTCTGCAGAGACTTTCTCAACCCGCTGCAGAATTTCATCCACCTTAGCCTGAGGCGAGGCTTTACTAATAGTATCAAGTTTCTGACTTATCCTGGGATCATCAGGATAGGTTATCCTTAAATTCTCAAGAATTCTTCTCGCATTTCTCAACAAACCCTGTTCTATGTATAAATCAGCCTGAGCTAAACTCATTTCTAACTTTTGTTCTGTTCCTTCTAATAGATCTAACCTTCCTTCCGCTTCTTTCTTCTCTTTGAGAGATATCTCCGTCTCTTTCTCTCTGTCGAGAATTCGCTCCACCGTCTTTGGCCCCATGGAAGGTTCTTGCGTTTCTTCCTCCTCTACTGGAGGTGGTTCTGGTTCCTTCGTTACTTCTACAGGCGGCTCCGCCTCTCTGGTTACTTCTATAGGTACTTCCGGCTCCTTCTCTTCACTCACGGGGACCTTCATCTCCTCGGTTTCTTTTTCTGCCTGGGGAGGTTCTTCTACCTCTCTTAGTTTTTCTAATTGTAATTCTTGTTCCTTTGCTTCCCTAGGAGATACCTCGGTCACTGTTGGCTCCGGAAGAGGCTCTTCCGCTTCTCCCTCTTTATCCAATGGTACCTCTACCTCTTTCGGTTCTTCTGGAGGTATTTCCGGCTCTATCTCTTCAGCCGCAGGCGGCTCTACCTCTACTGTTTTTCCTAAACCTGCCTCCGTCTCTTGCGTCTCTGCAAGAGTCTCTTCCGCGCCTCTCTTCGCCTCTTCTAATGATATCCCCAGCTCCTCCTCATCACTCACAGGTGACTCTACTTCTAGCATTCTTCCTGAAGGCGCTTCGGCCTCTTTCGGCTCCACAAGAGGCTCTTCCACTTCTCTCTGCTCGGGCAAAGGTGCCTCCATTTCTTTGGCTTCTTCCAAAGGTACCTCTGGTACTTTCTCTATCTCTGGGGCTCCGAATTTTCTTACCAGACGATTGTATTCGTCGCTAATCTCATCATCCTTAGGACAAAGCCTAACAAGCTCACTTAATACAGGTAACGATTCCTTTCTCAAATCTTTCTTTCGGTATTCTTCCAGAATAATCCTGTAAACAATCTCTAGATTCTTCGCTTGATTATTTGATTTATAAATAGAAGCCAATCCCTCAAGAGTGGGAAGGTGGGCTTTCTTGGATGAGATAATAAGTCCGAGAAGGCCGATAGCTTTTTCGACGTTTTGTTTTTGTATAAAATTATCAACCATAGGTTCGTAAAGCTCAAAAGCCTGATCAAGATTTTCCCGGAGAATATTGATCTGCCCTAATTTGATTGTTGCCCGAACGTCCTTGGGCCGAAGGGAGATAATCTTTGAAAATACCTCCTCGGCCTTTTCTAAATTTTGGTCATCAAAATAAAGGTTGCCCATTTGTCTGAGGGCTTTAACATTGTCCTTATCTTTTTTCAGAATATCGTCGATAAGAGATAAAGCTTCTTTCTTTTCATCCTCTCTCTTGAGGAGATCAACCAAATTGGACAATGTCCTTGGATGATCTGCTTTAAGCCTTTTTGCGCGGTTAAGTAATTCCCGCGCACGTTTCAGGTCGTTACTACGAATCTTTAATTCAGCCGCCTCGTTCAACTCTTCAACCGCCTGATCAGTTGATCCCTCCCTTGTGTAGAGGTCAGCCAGAGATAGCCTTGCCTCCGTATCTTTCTTATCTAATTTTTTGAGTTTTTCGTACAAAAAGATAGCTCTTTTTGTTTGATTATCCCTCATTAAATCCTTTCCAACTTTCAAATATTCTGCCTTTGCTTCAGATGGGAATCCTTGCCTGGCATAAAGATCACCCAATTTCATCGCTGCTTCAGTGTCTTTTGGATTTAATTTGCTTATCTTCTTATAAACTGCCATTGCTTGGGAGTATAAGCCCCTTTCTTCATAATGGCCGGCAACCTGGGCAAGCTCTTCCAGCGCCTTTCTCTTCTGATTCATTTTCAAATACAGGTTGCTGATGATATTCCGGACATTGACCTCTTGAGTATCCCCTGTCAACAATTTCTTGTATTCAGATATTGCTTCTGTCAACTTTCCCTTCTTGACGTATTTCTCAGCAAGCTCCCTGGTTTTTCCTCTGGTAGCGTCTCTGGTTTTTCCTCTATCTCTTGTAAGATTCATCTCATTTATACCCAAGATTAAAAGTAAGCCTATGAAATAATGTTGGCCCTGTCTCTTTTAATGCTCTGTAGTGTTCCTTTGTCCCATAACCTTTATTTTTAGAGAGAGCGTAGCCTTCATAAACTTTATCTAGATGGATCATCATTTCATCTCTAAGAACCTTAGCCACAATGGAAGCAGCTGCAATTGAAGTGCTTTTTCTGTCACCTTGGACGACTTTCCTCTGAGGATAATTTACATCATTTAGCTTAAATCCGTCAACTAGAATAAAATCTGGAGCTACAGGCATGTTCTCAACTGCCCTTCTCATTGCGCTTAGCGAGGCCCAGTATATATTTTTTTGATCAATCTCATTGTTTGTCGCTGAGCCTACTCCAACAGAGACTGCATTGGCTAAGATAGCCCCTGCCAGTCTCTTTCTCTTTGGAGGAGATATCACTTTAGAATCATCGATTTCTTCTGCCCATCCTGACAAACCAGGCCCCATCAGCACCGGAGGAAGAATGACGGCGGCGGCCACGACAGGACCAAAAATAGCACCTCTTCCGGCTTCATCGACTCCTGCTATAGCCTTGAATCCTCTCTTTATAATTCTCTTCTCAATCTGAAAATCTGCCATTTTAACAAACTTGCACCGAAAAGAGTGCCAAAACATAGAACTGAAGTGCTGGGGAAGGATACTTTCTTTCCAAAAATGAAATCATGCTTGATCCTTATTCCAACCGCAAGTCAACATTTTCCTTCCTTAAGAAAAATAAAGACCGTCGGTGATTTACCCCATAAAACAGTCAAAATCAATATATCCAGAATGTTTTCTCTATTTCTTTTCTTTAAGCCTGGCAGCTTTACCTTTGAGTTCACGAAGGTAGTACAGTTTGGCTCTTCTGACCTTTCCATGCCTAACAGCTTCAATCTTTTTGATCATCTTAGAGTGGAGAGGAAAGATTCTCTCTACTCCGATACCGAAGGAAATTTTTCGAACAGTGAAAGTTGCCCCCAAGCCAGAACCTCTTTTGGCGATAACATCCCCCCGAAAAACCTGAATTCTCTCTTTATCTCCTTCTCTTATGATGACATGGACTTTAACCGTATCTCCCACTTTAAAGGAATCTGAATCTTTTTTTAGAAGTTTTTCCTCGACCGAATTAATCAGATTCATCTTTTTTTCCTCTCTTTTCTGTTTTTATCTTTTCCAGGATCTTTTTCTCCTCCGCTGATAATTTTCGACTCTTCAGAAGATCGGGTCTTTGAAGCCATGTCTTTTCTAAAGATTTTTTTCGCCTCCAAGATTCAATCATACTGTGGTCTCCGGAGAAAAGAACTTCGGGAACTTCCATGCCTCTAAAATTGCGAGGGCGCGTGTAATGAGGAAATTCCAATAAGCCCTCATAAAAAGAATCCTTTTTAACTGATTCCACGTTTCCCACAACTTGAGGAATGAACCTCGAAATCCCATCCACGACAACAATAGCTGCGGGCTCACCTCCTGTGAGAATATAGTCTCCGATGGAAATCTCGCCTGTCACCAAATATTGAATCACTCTTTCGTCGACTCCTTCATAACGACCACAGATGAGAATGACTTGAGGATGTTGTGCTAACTCCTCAGCAAAACGAAAATCAAATTTCCTTCCTTGAGGAGAAAGAAGGTATACAGGTGTGTTCTCATTTCGTTTAATTTTCTCTACAGCAGCAAAAATAGGCTCGGATTTAAGGACCATTCCCTGGCCACCACCGAAAGGGCGATCATCTATCTGCTTGTGCTTATCGAAGGTGAAATCTCTCAGATCATGAACATGAACTTCTATTAATCCCTTGTCCAGGGCTTTCTTTATAACTCCTTTCGAAAATACACTCCCGAACATCTCGGGAAAGATAGTGATTATATCAAATCTCATCCAACTCTGAAAGACCTTCGGGCAGTTCGACAAGGATTTCCTTTCGCTTCAAGTTGACCTTTAGGCATATGGGCTTTGCGAAGGGGACGAGAATTTCTCTCTTTCCTTTCTCGACAACCAAAAGATCATTTTCTTTTATGCACCACAGATCTTTAACGCTCCCGACTTTTTCTCCCTTTTTTGTGACAACAGAACACCCGATTATCTGGAAAAAATAGTATTTGCCTTTTTCGAGAGTCCGGAGGTCTTCTTCTGGGAGCAAGAGTTCCTGTCCCGCTAACTCACGAGCTTGAGGAAGAGAGTCAATCCCCTTCAGCTTGAGAATGTAAAACTCTTTATAGGGGCGGAAGGATTCAATTTGAAATTCTTCTCGAGCTCCCTTTCTTTCCAGAAATACCCTTGAAAAAAAAAGGCTTCTGAGGGTGCTCAGGATAAGGCTTAATCCTTAGTTCGCCCTTCTTTCCCTGGCTCCTTATAATTTTTCCTATGCTGACCAAATTACCCTTTTTCGATTATTTCGAGATTGAATCTCCTTTTCAGTTTCATCCCAGCAGCACCAAGAATAATTCTTATGGCCCGTGCTGTTCTTCCCTGCTTGCCGATAACCTTGCCCAAATCCTCCGGAGCAACCTTGAGTTCCAGGATCGTGGTCTGTTCCCCTTCTAACTGGGAAACCACTACCTTGTCCGGAGCGTCAACTAATGATTTGGCAATCAATTCAACGAGTTCTTTCACTGTAACCTCCTTAGAGTTTAAGAATGTTGATTGGAAAGCTTCTCAGATTTGGAAACTTTATGTAAAAGAGATTGAACTGTTTTAGAAGCTTGAGCTCCTCTCTCCAGCCAATAGTTTGCTTTGGCAATATCAACACTGATTTCAGGGGGTTCTTTTAAAGGATCGTAATATCCAATGATCTCCTTGGCTTTACTTTCCCTCGGTCTTTCTGAATCGATAACGATTATTCGATAAAAAGGCCTTTTCTTCGTTCCGAGTCTCATGAGTCGTATTGAAATCATTTTCCATTTACTATTATTTAATGCTATAAATAATGTGTGTTTGATAAATCAAACACCTGCATCTCAGATAATGAGAGATAATATCTAAATTTTTTCTTTTAGTCAACTAACCCCAGAAAGAATTTTCTGGAAGGAAGATTTTTTCATCATTTTTTTCATTTCTATAAATTGCTTCAATAGCTGGTTCACTTCAGAAACAGGCCTTCCGCTTCCCTTCGCAATCCTCGAACGCCGGCTCCCGCTGATCATTTTTGGGTTTTCTTTTTCCTCAAGAGTCATGGAGTTGATAATGGCTTCATAATGAAGAATCTTCTTGCCATCAATTTTCATCTTGGAGACATTCTTGAAAGGACCGGATTCAGGCAATAAACTCAAAATTTGAGAAAGAGATCCCATTTTCTTCATCTGAACGAGCTGCTTTTTAAAATCTTCCAGGCTGAACTCTTGTTTTCGGAGCTTGCGGGCAAGTGCTTTTGTTTCTTCTAAATCAGCCTCCTTCTCTGCTTTCTCGACCAGACTCAAGATATCGCCCATCCCCAGAATCCGGGAAGCCATGCGGTCAGGATGGAAAACTTCGAGCTTATCGAATTTCTCCCCCACACCGATGAATTTTATAGGCTTGCCTGTCACTGTAACTATCGACAAAGCTGCTCCTCCTCTTGCATCGCCATCGAGCTTGGTTAAAATAACGGAAGTCAACCCGATTTTTTCCTCAAAGATCTGGGAGCTTTTCACTGCATCCTGGCCGGTCATAGAATCTCCCACATAGATCACTTCTGCTGGTTTGAGAATATCTCTCACCATTCGAAGTTCCTTCATAAGGTCATCATCGACATGAAGTCTCCCTGCTGTATCGACGATGATGGGATCAAAGCCTCGGTTTGCGGCAAACTTGAGGAGCTCTTTGAGAGCTTCGGGAGGAGAAGACATTTGTTCTTTTGTCATTTCATAGAAGGGGAGGTTGAGCATTTTGGCAATCATCTTCAATTGCTCCTGAGCAGCCGGTCTTTTCAGGTCAAATGAGACAAGAAGAGGATTTTTTTCAAGATTCAAAACCCACTTGGCGAGCTTTCCACATGAAGTCGTTTTTCCAGAACCTTGAAGCCCGACCAGCATGAATATTGATGGAGGATGGCTCGAAAATTCCAACGTTTTTGCTTCCTGTCCTAGAATGGAAGTCATTTCATCTCTTACTATCTTGATGACTTGCTGAGCAGGAGTAAGGCTCGAGAGAACTTTCTCGTCCAGTGCTTTATTCCTGATTCTCTCTTCAAAGTCTTTCACAACTCGATAGTTAACATCAGATTCAAGAAAGGTCAGACGAATCATCCTTAGGGCCTCAGCCATGTTTTTTTCAGTAATTTTACCCTCACCACGGAGAAATTTCATAACTTTCTGAAGGCGATTCGATAATTGATCAAGCATTTTCTTACTCCGGACTCAGGCCATACTATCGAGAAGAAAAATTTTTCTGCCTTTGACTGTCAAGGCTCTCTCATAATAAGACCTTACCTCAGTAAAGTCAACGGGATCAACGGGGTCAGGTCTTTCAAGCTTTTATAGTTTGAATATCTAAAAAAAGAAAGAGAAAATGCTTACAAGCCACCTATCCTACTTGACATTTTTTCGTATTGTGATTAAGGTATTACTAATTTTTTTTAGAGCGCTGCAAAGAGGATAATGAGGTTTTTATCCCATGCATGTTGAGGTGATGAAATGACTTCAAAGATAGACTACAAAGAGATAAACAAGCTCATACGTCTTATGGAAGAGAAAAACTTATCCCATTTCGAACTGGAAGTGGAGGGCCTTAAGATCAAAATCGGCAGAGACCTCACCTCTGCTTCTGCAGCAGAGCCTGCTCCTGCTCTCGAGGTATCGAAAGAGACAGAAGAAAAAGCAAACAACACACCTTCAGAGCCCACGCTACAGGAAGGAAAGAATGATTTTTACTACATCACATCTCCTATGGTCGGGACCTTTTTCAGTGCTCCAGACCCCTCTTCTCCCCCTTTCGTTGAAATAGGAGACTCAGTGAAGAAAAACCAAACTCTCTGTATCATAGAAGCAATGAAATTGATGAATGAAATTGAATCAGAGGTTGACGGCGTTCTCACGAAAATTTTTATCGAGAACGGAAAGCCTGTCGAATACGGGCAAAGATTGTTTGCAATCCAGCCACTCTCCTGACCCTAGATGTTTTCTAAAATCTTAATTGCAAATCGCGGGGAGATTGCCCTGCGCATTATCCGGGCAGCCCGAGAATTGGGCCTTAAGACTGTTGCCGTCTTCTCTGAGCCAGACAGAAATTCTCTCCACACTATGCTTGCTGATGAGAAAATCTGCATAGGCCCTGCTAAAGCCTCTGAAAGCTACCTCAACATTCCCAATCTCATTAGTGCTGCTGAGATTACTAAAGCCGATGCCATTCATCCTGGCTATGGATTCCTGGCAGAGAATCCACGTTTCCCCGAGATCTGCGAAACCTCAGGCATAACTTTTATCGGCCCTCCAGGTTCTCTCATGAGGCTCATGGGAGATAAAAACAGAGCTCGCCAAGAGATGGAAAGAGCCAAATTACCCGTAATTCCTGGAGGCGATAAAGTTGCTGAAGACATATCTGAGGCCAAAAAAATCGCTCAAAAAATCGGCTATCCTGTTATCCTCAAAGCAGCGGCCGGTGGCGGAGGAAAAGGGATGAGAGTTGCCCGCTCTTCCACTAATCTGGAAGAGCAGTTTTCCATAGCCCAGAATGAGGCTAAAGCCGCTTTTGGTGACTCTTCTCTCTATCTGGAAAAATATTTACACAAAGCCCGCCACATAGAAATTCAAGTTGTCGGCGACAAAAAGGGAAATGTCCTCGCTCTTGGTGAAAGAGAATGCTCCATCCAGAGAAAATACCAAAAACTGCTGGAAGAGACACCTTCCCCGTTCATAGACGAAAAATTGCGGAGAAAGATGATAAAAGCTGTCCAGGATGCGGCCCATTTCGTAGGCTATCAGAGTTTGGGGACATTTGAGTTCTTAGTGGATGATAGAAAGAAATACTATTTCATGGAAGCCAACACTCGCGTACAAGTCGAACATCCTATTACAGAAATGGTCTATGCTATCGACCTGATCAAAGAGCAGATCAAAATAGCCGCGGGTGACAAGCTCTCCCTCTCCCCTTATTTGAGATTAAGCGGTCATAGTCTTGAATGCCGGATAAATGCAGAAGATCCGGAGACATTTATTCCTTCCTCTGGAAAGATTGATTTTTTATCTTTTCCAGGAGGAGAGGGCATCCGGGTGGATTCCGCAGCCTACAGCGGCTGGCAAATTCCCCCTGACTACGACTCACTCGTTGCTAAAATTGTGGCCAAGGCCTCAACACGAGCAGAGGCCATCAAAAAAATGATAGTAGCTTTAGAAATGACAACTATTGCTGGCATAAAAACCAACATTCCTCTTCACTTGGGTATTCTCTCTAACTCGGATTTCATCAACGGAGACTATGATATCCAGTTTATGGAAAAATTCCTCGATAAAAAGAATTCATCAAGGAAAAAGCAGTAAATAAATTATAACTTCAAACTCGCCGGAATTATCGCCGACAACATTCTCATTGATCCCCAAAAAAAGACGGCCGCTTATTGGCATCCTGACTTGATTGGCCGAACCTATGTAAAATTTTTCTATGATCTCGTGGCGAATCTGTTCACCAGTTTCCTCATCCACTTCAATAGAAATAAGCCAGACTACCTTCCCGATTAAAGCCCCTATATTTTCATCTGAAATGGGCTGCTGCATGGTTTTACGATCCATGCCATCAGGTCCGCACCAAGCCATCGGGTTGCCCCTCTGAAGAGATATTTGCTTCTGTGCACTAAAATAAATTTCCTGGTCTTCTTTCACTTCAAGACCGGTATCTGTCCAATCCACACTACCCAAAACAGTTATTCTTGAAACTTCCTTCCACTCTAAATCGGAGCTCTTCTCCTGTTCCTTGGCGAAAACCTCTTCCTTATTAAGAACAGAGCTTTCAGCTGAAAAACTGATTGAGACATAAAGGAAGAACAAAGAAGGAACAACCAGCAGTAACCAGCCCAGAACAACAAACAAACTTCCTTTAGCGCTGGACCTTATCATGGTCTTTTTCCTATTGCTCATTTTATCCTTTTCTTTTTACTTATTTTATCTTTTTCTCTTTCATTTGTACATTTTAATCAAATCTTCTGCCTTCGCTGCTCATTCTTCACTCTTACGTTTTCCATCAGAAGCACATCCACCATCTGCTGGTGAATTAAACCGTTGGTCGCCAAAATTTCTGAGTCAAAAATGCTGAATTCGCGATTCTTAAAATCAGAAATCAGGCCTCCTCCCTCTTGCGCAATCAAGGCTCCTGCAGCCATATCCCAAGGCTGAAGCTTCAATTCCCAGAAGCCATCAAACCTCCCACAGGCCACGTAGCAGAGATCCATCGCCGCTGAGCCACAGCGTCGGATCCCCTGGACTCGAATCAAGAAATTATTAAAATGGACGATGTTGTTCGCTTCGCTCACCCGAATATCATAAGGAAATCCTGTGGCAATAAGACTCTTATCCAAATCATCAACAGAAGAGACCTTAATCTTTTTTCCGTTGAGAAACGCTCCTTCTCCCTTTATTGCCGAAAACATCTCTTTCCTCATGGGATCGTAAACCACACCGAGAACAACCTCACCTTTCCGCTCCAATGCTATGGACACACAGAAAATTGGAAAGTTATGGGCATAATTTGTCGTGCCATCAAGAGGGTCAATTATCCACCTAAATCCTGNTCCCTCCTGTTTGCTCAGCCCTTCCTCGGCTAAAAAATCATGACCAGGAAAACATGATGAAAGATGCTTAAAAATTTCCTTCTGGGATTGATTATCAAAATTAGTGACCAGATCTACAGTCCCTTTAAAAAAGATTTTGCTGGACTTATCGATATTTTCTTTGAGAATTCGCCCGGCTTTTTGAGCAGCTTCCTTTGCAGCTTGTAAATATCTTTTCGTATTCATGGCTCTTCAATATTACCAACTCTCGACTTTTCTATCAACCTATTGAAAAAGAGCTCAGGTTTTTTCACCATACAGCCTTCGCCAAGCGAGGGAACCAACGCAGTCGGGCGGCGAGTATGTCGGGGTCAGGCCTTATCCTCGGGAATACAATTATGGCAAGAGGTAGGAAAATATCTTTTCCCGGTGGCAAGGCCTGACCCCAGGCCGCCGAGAAGAGCGAATGGAGAATGGCGTTAAAAATCTGAAGGGGAGCGAAGCTATTCCCCAAATCCCTCTCTAATAACGAAGTTGGAAATGTTTGCTGCCTCTCTAAACCTTTTGCCTTTTCAGTCGTATTATAATATGATAATCAGTTCTGATAGGAAGAGGAGATGAACGAAAAAAGAAGCTTCTTCAGGAGGAAAAGAAAAGTAATAATAATTTTTGCTGTAATCATATTTATCGGGATTATTATTATCTTCAACCTCCAATCACAAAGAGAAAAAAGCATGAAGGTGACTGTAGAGAAGGCTGAAAAGCATGACTTGACTTCGAAAATCTCGGCATCAGGAGAAGTTAAGCCCAAAAAAAATGTGAATATTAGCGCTCATATACCAGGAAGAATTGTCAAGATAGGTGTAGAGGAAGGGCAAAGAGTCAAGGCAGAAGATTTTCTCCTGAAACTTGACTCAACTCAATACGAAGCTAATGCTGACCGGGCCCAGGCTCTCATTCACTCTCACAGAGCTGAGCTTATAAGGGCAGAGGCAGGACTGAAAAAAGATGAAAGTTTCTACAAAAGATATAAGAAACTTTTTGAGGAAAAACTTATCTCTGAAGAACAGCTGGAAGCAGCCAAGGCTCAATATGATATCTCTAAAGCGCAGCAACAAGCTATCGTGTATCAAATCGACCAGGCCCAGGCATCTCTCCAAAACGCCATGGATGACTTGAGCAAAACGGTCTACCACTCCCCTATTAACGGGATTATCACCAGCCTTCGAGTTGAAGAGGGGGAGATCGCCATGATCGGCACGATGAACAATCCTGGAACGATTCTGATGACCATCGCCGACCTCTCGGTGATGGAAGTAGAGGTTGAGGTTGACGAAACAGACGTCATCGGAGTCGAGATCGGACAGCAGGCCGAAGTAAGAGTCGATGCCTTCCCTGACCAACCCATCAAAGGAAAAGTGACTGAAATCGGAAGTTCTGCCCTTCAAAAAGTGACTTCGTCCGAAGAATCTAAGGATTTTAAAGTCATCATAACGCTGGAAAATCCCCCAGAGAACCTTAAGCCTGGCCTTTCAGCCACAACAGATATCATCACCGCTGAAAAAACAGACGTCCTTGCTATCCCGATTTCCGCTTTAGTTTTAAGAGAAAAAGAGGATAAGGAAGAAGAAAAAAAAGACGAACAGGAAGAAGGAGTCTATGTCGTCAAGGAAAATCGGGCGAAATTTTTTCCTGTGGAAAAAGGAATAATGGGTGAGATGATGATTGAAATCACTACTGGGCTTGAAGAAGGACAAGATATTGTTGTCGGCCCCTACAGCGCACTCCGCCAGCTTAAAGATGATATCCTGATTAAACCAGAAGAAAAGAAAAAAGAGGAATAATGGAACGCACAAACAACATCCTTATCTCAGCAGAAAACCTCTGGAAAATATATCAATTGGGAAAGCAGGAAGTTAATGCTCTCTGCGAGGCGACATTCACTATTTCCCAGGGCGAATTTGTGGCCATCATGGGTCCCTCCGGTTCTGGAAAGTCAACCCTGATGAACATACTGGGATGTCTCGATACTCCTACAAAGGGAGACTATTACTTGAGGGGAAAATTGGTCAGCACCTTAAATGATAACGAACTCGCTTACATCCGCAATAACGAGATCGGTTTTGTCTTTCAGGTCTTTAACCTCCTCGCTCGAGCCACGGCTTTCCACAACGTGGAACTTCCCCTTATTTACAAAGGGGCCAAGAAGAAAGTAAGGGAGGAAAAGACAAATAAAGCGCTGGAAATGGTAGAGATGTCGGATAGAATGAATCACCGCCCTTCTGAACTCTCGGGAGGTGAAAGGCAGAGAGTGGCTATTGCCCGCGCTCTGGTTAATGAACCTTCTCTCCTCCTTGCAGATGAACCTACGGGCAATCTTGACTCCAAAACGGGGCTGGAAATCATCAACCTCTTTCGCAAAATACACTCTCAGGGAAACACGATCATTGTGGTCACCCATGAGAGAGAAATTGCCGAGCAAGCTCACCGGATTATCTTTTTAAGAGATGGAAGGATTGTAAAAGAGGAGCGGAAAGGAGAATAATAAATGAATCTTTTTAATCGTTTCCAAGGAATATTCTTCAACCCGAAGCTAACCCTGAAAGCTATTTCAGAAAAACCAATCTGGATTGATGCCCTCATCATTCTCCTCATAGCCTGGGCCCTTTTTAACTACATTACAACTCCTCACCTTCAAAAAGATACCCTTCAACTTCTTCAAAGCAGCACCAAACTCCAAGAAAGAATGGGGGAAGATAGATTCAACAAGATGATCGAGGGCATAAAAAACCCTAAAAAGGTCAGCGTTCTCCTCAGCAACCTACTACAAAAACCAGGGACTCTGCTCATCGGTTTTCTCTTCTCGAGCTTGATTATTCTTGCCATGAGCCGGATGTTTTCCACACAAGGAAATTATAAACAGGTTCTCTCAGCCGTTCTGCATGCAAACTTCATCGACAAAATCTTGGGCAATGCCCTGCGCCTAGTCATGATTCTCACCCGAAAATCTTTTATGCAGACCACCACAAGCCTGGCCCTTTTCTTCCCGAAGTTGGAGATAACTTCTCCCGCGTTCATTATCCTGAGCCAGGTTGACTTTTTCCAACTTTGGCTATTCGGGGTTCTCGGCCTTGGCCTCTCTTCTATCTTCAAAATTGAATTAAAAAAAGCCCTTATCTTATCCTACAGCTTTTGGTTTCTAAAAAGTCTCCTCTATATTGCGTACGGCCTGATTTCTATTCGATTTATAGTATAAGGTCCAAAGAAGTTGGACACCGTAAGGGGAAAGATAGCGGCAGACTTTGGTGCATTCCCTGAAAAAAATTTCCTCAAAAAATTAGTCAAAAAACTTCGGACAATAAACACAAACAAACACGAGTCAAAAACCTAGAAAAAAGGAAAATTAATTGAGGAGAAAACAGATTCTCGCTCTTCTAATTTTTATAACTCTCCTTGTGCTTCTCCTGTTGATAAAAATTGGAATCTAAAATAAAAAACCTTGTCATTATTCTAGGTCCTACTGGAGTGGGCAAAAGCTCCACCGCAGTGAAACTGGCAAAAAAATTAAAGGGGGAAATCATAAATTGTGACTCCATGCAGGTCTATAAAAACTTTGATATCGGAACAGATAAAATTCCCTTGGAAAAAAGAGAAAATATCCCTCATCATCTCCTGGATGTTGTAAGCCCCTCGACCCAATTCACGGCAGCAGACTTCGCCCGGTCGGCTTTAAGAACAGCAAATGCTCTCTTAAAGCGGAAAAAACTTCCTCTCATCGTCGGAGGAACCGGCTTGTACTTAAAGGCCCTCCTTGATGGTCTTTTTCCAGGGGGAGGAAGTGACCCAACGCTTCGCCAAAAACTGGAAAGCGAAGCCAAGAAGGAAGGGCTGGATACTTTAAGAGATAAACTCAGGGAAGTCGACCCCGTCTATTATCAAAAAATCGGAGAGAAAGATAAAGTCAGGATAATACGGGCTCTAGAAGTCTTCTACTCAACTCGAAAACCTTTATCCAAACAATTCTTGAACACCAAATCTTATGTTAAAGATTTTAATATAATAAAAATTGGGTTAAAATTAGAAAGAAAAGAACTTTACACAAGGATTGAAGAAAGAGTGGATAAAATGTTCGAAAAAGGTATAACAGGAGAAGTGGAAGAGCTTCTCCAAAAGGGTGTCGACGAAAATTCTCCTCCCTTCCGTGCTCTGGGCTACAAATATGTCTTAAAACTTCTTAAAAAAGAAATTCCTCTGGAACAAGCCGTCGCTTTGACCAAAAGGGATACGCGCCACTATGCAAAAAGACAGATGACATGGTTCAGGAAAATGAAGGGAATCAAATGGTTTTCTCCCCATGATTTCCCTTCTATCCTGGAATACGTTGAGAAAAACTTATACTAAAATGGAAAAAGCCATCCTAGTCCATCTCTCCAGAAACAAGAAAGAAAAACTAGATGCAGAAGAATCCATGAAGGAGCTGAAAGGATTAGCCCGGACAGCTGGAGCTCAAGTTGCTGGAGAAATATTCCAATTCCGGCCAGAGATCAGTCCGAGATATCTTATTGGCAAAGGAAAAGTATCAGAAATAATTCGCTCGAAAGAAGAAATTCAGGCCAATCTTATCATTTTCGACCATAACCTCAGCCCTATCCAGCAGCAAAACCTGGAAGATGAGATTCAGACTAAAGTCATAGATAGAACCCAGTTGATCCTTGATATATTCGCTCAACGAGCCAGAAGCAAGGAGGGAAAACTCCAGGTAGAGCTTGCCCAGCTCATCTATCTCCTTCCTCGTTTACTGGGGAAAGGAGAAGCCCTCTCGCGGTTAGGAGGCGGTATCGGTACCCGTGGTCCTGGGGAGAAAAAACTCGAAGAAGACAGGCGGAGAATTCAGGATAGAATCTCTAAGATAAAAAAGGAAATGGTTAATCTTCAAAGAAGAAGAGCCAGTCAAAGAAAAAGCAGAAAAAAAAGTCCTGTTCCGGTTGCCTCGCTTGTGGGATACACGAATGCAGGAAAATCCACATTATTCAACTGCCTCTCCAGGGAAAGGATGTTCACCTCCCCCCAGCTCTTTGCAACTCTGGATCCAATCCTTCGTCGGGTGAGTTTTCCGGACGGTCTTTACTTTTTATTGAGTGACACAGTCGGGTTCATTAAAAAGATCCCCGTTGAGCTGATAACATCCTTCAAGGCCACATTAGAGGAGCTTAAGGAGGCTGATTGCATTCTCCACATTATTGATATGGCCTCAGTCAACTATGAAAGCCAGGTCGAAGCAGTAGAAAAAACTCTTTCCGAGATAGGAGTACACGACATTCCTGTTATTAAAGTTTTTAATAAAGTCGATCTTTTACCTAACCATGAAGAGCTTTTAGAGAAAAATAAGCGCTCTGATGGCCCCGTCATCTATGTCTCAGCAAAAACAGGTGATGGAGTCCAAAGCCTGAAAGAGGGCCTCAGGTCTATGCTCTTTAAAAACCTGGAATTATTTTATCTACGTATCCCTAAATCAAAAGGAGAATTGATCCATTCTTTTTCGAATTGGACTATGATATTAAAAAGAAGAGAAAACGGCGATTTTTTTGAGTTGAAGATTATGGCTGACCCACGCTCAATTCTGAATTACTCGCCTTATATAAAAAGAGGAGAGAAAAATTGGTGAAAAAAGCATTCAAGATTTTTTTACTCTTTATATTTTCTTGGTCGTGCGTAACCTATCAACCTCCGCCTCCATCCTTTTATATAGAAAGCCTCCCTGCTTCCATAGTGGCAGAATTTTCCCTTGAGGAGAGAATTCTCGCTGAAGAGGCCTGGGAAACTCTGAACCGAGGGGAAGGGAAAAAAGCCGAAAAACAAATCTCCAGGCTGGGAGCTCAACATCCAATTTATAACGTGGGTTTAGCCTACGCCTATTTTCTTCAAAACAGACTTCAGAAGGCTGAAGAATTCTTTAAAGCAGCCCTGAAAGATCTCCCTGACTTGATTCTTATTCATTCAGGCCTGGCCCAGATATACCGTGACAAAGGACGGGATGAACGGGCATTTGCTGAATACAGAGAAATTCTCAAAAGAGAACCACAGCATCCCTGGGCAAGGCAGCAATACGAAATTCTTAAAAACGAAAAATTTGAGGAATCTCTTTTAGAAGCAAAAGCGGCCATAGCTGCGGGAGATACAGAAGGAAGTAAAGAAGCCTACCTTAAAGCTCTGTATTACGCTCCTCAATCTACAGAAGCCCACCTCGTTCTTGCTGACATCTACAAAAAGGAAAATAGACTTCAAAATGCCTTGGTTCATCTCCAAGCCGCAAGCTCGAGTGAGCCAGAGAACACAGGGATACTAAAAGATTACGCAGAGGCGCTCTACCTAGCAGCTCAGTATACAAAAAGTCTTGAAATCTATGAAAAATTGAATGACTTAGAGCCGGAAAACAAAGAAATAATGGATCGAATCGAGGGCATTAAAAACAGATTGGGGATTTATGAACTTCCGACCAGATACGATTCTATTGCCTTATCAGAGGCTGTCTCTAAAGAGGAAATAGCTGCTCTCCTTGCGGTCAGGTTCAAAGGAATATTGGATGAGGTCCCGGGCACACCCCCCATTATCATCGATATAGCAACTTCTTGGGCATCACAATTCATCCTTCAAGTAACTTCCTTGCGTATTCTGGATATCTATCCCAATCACACTTTTCAACCGAAAAAAATTGTTACGCGGGCAGAGATGGCAGAAATTCTCCTTCGTTTAATTGACTATTTGAAAAAGAAAGGATACAAGTTTATCCAGCAGATTCCACCAGAAAAAATCCAAATCTCAGATGTTGCCTCTCACAACTACTATCATAAAGCGATTACCCAGATTCTTTCCTATAATATCATGGACCTCTCCTTAGAAAGAGAGTTTAATCCAGACCTTCCTGTTTCAGGCCAAGAATCCACAAGACTCTTGGATATTATCCTGGCTTTGATAAAATAAATCCCGTTTTCAAGGCACTGAAAATTATCTCCAAATGAGGAAAGAAGAGAAGAATAGCCTTTTAAACCTTCCCAATATTCTCAGTCTCTTAAGGATTCTTCTCATCCCTGTCTTTGTCGTTTTGATGATCCAGGGCAAAATTGTGGAAGCATCTGCTGTTTTCTTCTTCGCAGGCTTCACAGATGTCTTGGATGGCTTCGCGGCTCGACTCTTGCGTCAGAAAACAAAAATTGGCGCCTTGCTTGATCCTGCAGGAGACAAATTACTCATGACCTCAGCTTTTATCGTTCTGACTATTCCTTCTCTCAATTCTCCTCATATCATTCCTCTCTGGCTCACGATTGTCGTTATCAGCCGTGACCTGTTCATAGTCTCGAGTGCTTTCGCTCTCTACAAACTTCGAGGTCAAAAAAGTTTTCCTCCTTCCCTTCTGGGAAAATCAAGCACTGTCTGTCAGTTCATGGTTTTGATCCTGGTTCTTCTTTTCAACTCCTTCCAAATCTCGTTCCCCTACTTACAGTTGCTCTATTATTTGACTCTTGCGCTCACTCTTCTTTCGGGAGTGCATTATTCGTATGTTGGCTTCAGGATTATTTCCCTTCCCAGGAAAAGCTAAATCCTGCCTTTTCGCCGCCCGACTCGATCGGCAAAAAAATGCAAAAAAAAATGGGGCCAGGCCCCATTTTCTGATGTTCTGTCCACAAGTTGAGAATGTCCTTCTTCTTACAAAAAAGTAGCCTGTCCCCATTTTCTCACCATGACTTCTTCCTCATCACGGAAAATGAGTAGCCTAAAGGGATTCCGAAAAGCTTGCTTCTTGTTCAGGTGGGTGCTATTATTTTTTGAATAAGGAGAATCCTATGACTAAATTGGAAAAGATAACAAAGAGAATCGACAGTTTCCGCAATGAAATGACAGATATGCAAATCAAACTCTGTGCTAAGCCGTCTATCTCCCCGGCTAGTGGAGGAGAAGGGGAAGTNGAAAAGGCAGAGATCCTGATTGNCTTCCTGAAGAAAAACGGGTTTAGCGATATTGAGGTTATNAAGGCACCTGACCTNGATGCTCCTTCTGGATATCGCCCGAATATTCTGGCCTTTTTCAGAGGTAAAAGCTCTTCTAAAACAATATGGATAATGACGCATATGGACGTTGTTCCTCCCGGAGAATTGGCTCAATGGCGAGGGGATCCATTCAAGGCCTGGGTGGAAGAAGGAAAAATTTACGGACGGGGAGTGGAGGACAACCAGCAGGACATGGTGGCTTCTCTTTATGCCATTAAGGCATTTCATAAGGAAGGCATTGAACCGAATTATGATATAGGCATAGCCTTGGTGGCAGATGAGGAGACCGGGAGCGAGAAAGGGATTGACTATGTTCTCCATCATACCAAGGCCTTTCGCCAACAGGACTTGATCATTGTTCCAGATGCAGGAAACCAAGACGGAACGATGATCGAAGTCGCCGAAAAAAGCCTTCTCTGGCTTAAATTTAGGACATTGGGTAAACAGGCCCATGGCTCTACTCCAGAAAAAGGAATTAACAGCTTCAAGGCCGCCTCTTTTCTTGTCACTGAGTTAAACAAACTCTACAAGATTTTCCCAGACAAAGATCCGCTATTTGATCCGCCAATCTCCACCTTCGAGCCAACCAAAAAAGAATCTAATGTCCCCAATATCAATACAATACCAGGGGAAGACATTTTTTATATGGACAGCCGTATTTTGCCAAGGTATACAATCGAAGAGGTTGAAGAGAGAATCAAAAAAATAATCAATAATATCGAAAATGAATTCAAGGTGAAAATAACCTTTGAGGAGGCTCAGAAAGCTCCTGCAGCCCCTCCAACTTCAGCAGATGCACCAGTGGCCCAAGCCCTGAAGCAAGCGATCAAGGCAATCTACGGAAAAGAAGGAAAGGCCACCGGGATTGGAGGAGGAACAGTAGCAGCCCTCTTCAGAAGAGACAACTTCAGCGCTGCCTGCTGGGCTAAAATCGATGAAACCGCCCATCAGCCCAACGAATACTGCATTATCGATAACATGATGGGAGACGCTAAAGTCTTCGCCCACATTTTTCTACAAGAATAAATATTGTACAAAAAATATATTCGTAGGGGCTAGATTTATCAAGCCCACCTTATTAATCTGTAAAATTAAGATGTATGTATAATAAATCAAGCCTCTGCAAAATTAAAAGGTGTGTTTGATGAATCAAACACCTACAAAAAATACTTTCAGCAGCAAGGAGGGCAAAATTTGAATAAATACATACTTGTTCTTACAACAGTTCCAGATGAAAAAACCGGCCATTCAATAGCCCAGCAGCTAGTCAAAGAAAGATTGTCTGCCTGTGTGACAGTCTCCCCGGCTTCACAATCCTTCTACTGGTGGCAGGGTAAAATTTCAAGCGAAAAAGAACACATTCTTTTCATTAAAACCAAAGCCACCCTCTTCACAGACCTCGAAAAAAAAATCGAAGAGATTCATCCATATGAAGTCCCAGAAATTATCGCTCTTCCTTTTCTTAAGGGCTCTGCAAAATACTTGAATTGGATAGAAAAAGAAACAAAAGATTAAGAATATTTTCTCTGGAGGCTTCGGGCAACTTTTACTGTATTGAGATGGATTGAGACGGTATCCTTCACCTGGGAGGCATACCCTCCTGCAAAAAGAATGGCCACTGGAATGCGGAGCTTACGGGCTTCCTCAACCACAATCCTGTCTCGCTCTTTTAGACCCTCCATAGTCAACCTCAGGCCGCCTAACCGATCCTTTTTATAAGGGTCTGCCCCTGCAAGGTAAAAAATCAAATCAGGTTGAAAATCTTGATATAGCCGGGGAAAGTTAGAACGGAGCTTTGACAGGTATTTTTCGTCTCCATCTCCTGTCCACAGGCCTACATCCACAGAGCTTGAAGGTTTATAAGCGGGATAATTATCCATTTGGTGGATAGAAAAGGTGAAAGCATAATCTCTTTTGGTAAAAATAAAAGCGTTTCCATTCCCCTGATGGAGGTCACAATCAACCACCATAGCCCTCTCGACCTTCCCTTCCTTCTTCATTTTCTCTAAGGAAACTGCCACATCATTCAAAACGCAAAAACCTTCCCCATGGTCAGGAAAAGCATGATGAAACCCTCCTCCAATATGNACCGCTAGTCCATCCTCTAATGCCATTTCAGCTGTAAGAATTGTCCCTCCCACAAACAGCAAGGCAAATTCCAAAAGTTCAGGAGAATAGGGAAGCTCCAGAGTTAATATCTCAGAATGAGAAATATCTCCAGTTTTTAATTTCTTCAGGTACTTTTTAGTATGAACTAGAAGGAGGTCTTCCTCGCTGGCGAGCTGAGGAGAGAGAAAATTTTCTTTTTTTGCTCCCCGACGAACAAGGGCCTCGTAGATAAGCTTGTACTTGACAACAGGAAAAACATGCTCACCAAGGTCAGCCCAATAATTATCACTGTAGATAAACCTGAAAGGAAATATTTGCTTCCGGAAGGGCCTTAGTATTTTTTTCAGGGAAGGCATGATTTAATACATATCAAATTAATTCTGGGCACACAATACTTAAATCGGGTCGGGGAGTAAATTTTTAAAACCATTAAAGGATGTACTTTTAAAACTTATTTATTCGCAAGGCCCCCCATGTTTGATATTTTAATAAAATAAAAAGTTTTGCAAGTTTTGCAAGTCTGACCCCAATTAACAATTATTTCTTGAAGTTTATTTAAAAATGAATTAGTTTTTATAAAAGTCTAATTTAATATTTTTCATTTTGAAAGGTATCATAAATGGGTTTAAAGAAATTCGTTATCAGCCTAGCCCCTACTCCCCTGGTCAAGCTTTTTGCCAGCCCTTATGTAGCAGGTGACAGCATTGAGGCAGCAGTAGATACCTCCCAAAAGCTATGGGAAGAAAGGCGCGTCTGCTCCACCATAGACCTGCTGGGTGAGGAGCTGGAAAGCGATGAGGAAGTCCAGTACTCTATCAATGTCTACGAAAGACTTATCGATGCTCTGGGTAGTCAGGATTACGCAACCATTTCCTTGAAGCCCTCGCAGCTAGGAAGCCACCGTGGGACAGAGCATTGCCGAGAAGTCATCAGGGGAATTATTCAACGAGCAGAGCAGTATAATATAAAGGTAACTCTGGATATGGAGGATCATTCCTTTACTGAGATGACACTGGATATTTTCCGTGCTTTAAAAAAGGATCACCCGACTTTTGGGACAGTGCTGCAAGCCCGTCTTTTTCGTACAGACGACGATATAATATCCTTAAAGGATCTGAAGACCCGCATCCGTATTTGCATCGGCATCTACAATGAACCGAAGGAAATAGCCCTGCAGAGCAAGCCCGAAATGAAGAAAAAGCTGCTTCAGCAGGTTGAACTTCTGTTCAAGGAAGGTCATTACCCTGAGATTGCCACTCACGATGAAGCTGTCATAAATGAAGCTATCAATATTGCCGGAAAGCTGAACATAAAAAAAGATCAATACGAAGTTCAGATGCTTATGGGTGTCCCCAAGCAAGCCTTTCAGGATGAGCTTAGGCAAGACGGCATCCTTGTCCGCCTTTATGTTCCGTTTGCCGAAAAATGGAAATATGCCACAGCTTACTGCAAAAGAAGACTGGCTGCTAATCCTGCAATGGCAGCTTACATTTTGAAGAATATTTTGCATAAGACAGCTGGCAGGCGTTAGTGGTGTTGCTTAAAAAGAAAATAGTCGAGAAAGGCGTTAGCAATGTCGCTTAACAAGCAAATTGGCTAGGAAGGGATTAGTTTTCCGCTTTATCTTATTTTCTTCCCGTTGGATAAGAAACAAAGTTCCGTCTAAAATATTAAAATTCCCAACTACCCGCGACTAATTATCATGAGTTTTTGTCTTTCTCCATCAAAGTAACTTGAGCCGCAGCCAGACGAGCAATCGGAACCTGGTAGGCAGAACAACTCACATAACTAAGGCCGATCTTATGGCAGAAGAAAATAGAACGCGGGTCTCCTCCGTGAACACCACATATACCGATTTTTAAGTCGGGCCTTGTCTTTCGTCCCTTCTCAACAGCCATTTTCATGATCTCACCCACTCCTTCAATGTCCACGGTCTCAAA
>JGI2172J19969_10000183_pt1 | contig 25391 bp, 26 predicted proteins | sample DeeMarSWOR230_32_FD_19969 | JGI IMG/M metagenome (IMG submission 19969)
TTTTCCTGAAGAGTTGGAGATCTTCGGCTCCGTTTGCGACGTTGACGGATTTGAATCAGAAATACTCAGGCTAAAGGAGTTCGACCTCAAAGCTCTGGGTAGACGGGCGAGGTCTTACGTGAAGAAACACTACACTTGGGAAAACTTTGGGCGATCTATTGTTAAACATCTCATGCGCGCGCGCATACCCGTGGATTCACACGTTGAAGGCGTATCAGACGATGCAAAGACAATGGATTGGCACGATGAAAAGTGTATAACACAACGTAGCGACTTCCCAAAGTTCAGCCATCCGACTCGTTACGCAATTTTAATTAGATAGGGAAGGCTTCGTAAAGAGCATTCGATAAAGAACATTTTTCTGCCTCATCTTCGCCATGCCTCCGAAGTAAACGTGAGAAATTCACACGTACCGCCTTAATTTCATCTTTTATTGAATTTTCATTTTATGTTCATTTGTGTGAAGGCTCATTTGCCGTTCTAACAACCAACCATATAATACCAAGGGTCTAAATCTAAAGATCGCATGCCCCATTGTCCTTATTAGACTCACGCCTAGAGCATACCGACCTCTACCAGAGGTTATTTGCCCACCAACTATTGTTCTTAAAGATATGTGCCTTATGTGGAAGGCTCTTACCGCCGATGTGGATATGCTTTTGTATCCCTTCTTTGCCAAACGAATATCTATGTCCGTGTCAGGTGTTGGCGCGTTAGCAAATCCCTGGATCTCATCTAAAGCTTTCTTGAGGATGATTCTTGCCGCTCCCCGGGGCTTATCACCAAGGGGGGCGACGCTACGTGTTCTCTCCCAAGCGTAGATCATTCGATTCAATGAAGTGTCAGGATAGGTGACAACTTGTGCCGCAACTGACGCTACATTTCCCTTGACCAACTGCATAAGGTCTCTGAAAAAATTGGTAGGGACTAATATATCTGCGTCAACTATTCCAATGAAGAGCGCTTTCGAGTTATGGTATCCGGTTTGTAGGGCTTCAGCATAGCTATTCTGCCATCGCCTCCACTTTTTCTCTATCACTTTGACCTCGTATTTCCTTACCTTCTTTACGGTGTTGTCTGTACATCTGTCTGCAACAAACAAAACTTCGGAAGAAAAGGTTTCTAAGGCACGAAGTAGGTTTGGAATAGACTTGTCAATGTATTCTTCTTCATTGTGGGCACAACATATGACCGATATCAAGGGAGGCGTTGTCACAGATTTCACCATTAACTACCAGTCACGACGACTAACCAGAATCTAATATACATTAATGGACATTACGGAAATAAGGCTCTTGACTTTTGGGGGTGTCAAGCGATTGGAAACTATACACAAGTTGCTCGAAGTTTCAAACACTTTTTCTCCGCTTTTTATAGACCTTATCCGTCGAGATGGCTCCCTCGAGTAAGGGAGAACTTGCTGCTAGAGACTTTAAGTAACCTACGTCTTGGGGTAAGCATGACCCTGAGATGCCATCTCTTGCTTCAAGAATTTCTATATTCCACTTCGTATTACAAGCTTCTCTTACTTCATCAAACGAGATTCCCTTTTCTTCACATATTGTTCGAAGCTCTTCTGCGAACGCTATCTGAACGAACCTGTACGCGTTTTCAGCTATTTTACATATTTCTGCAGTTTCGATGGTTGGGCATACATGAAGAGGAATGTTCAGTGCTTTGTAAAATTCTAAGCCGCGCTCTAGACTCTGTTTATTTACTGCTCCAATTGCTCTTGGTTGCCGTATGCCGTGATTGATTGGATCTTCAACCCAATATCTGTGTGGACAGTGAACCAGATTTTTCAAGGTAAGAGTATTGGAAATTTTCCTACATGCGCCGACTGGAACTGTGCTTTCAATGGAGACAAGGGAATTTTTGTCCTTGTTAGAGATGTTTCTGCAGGCGTTCTCAACGTTGTCTGAAGAAACTGTTACGACGTAAACGTCAGACCTTGGAACTTTTTCCCAGTCTGCAAACGTCTTTATGTTATCTATTGATCGCTCGGCGAGGTCGTAGCCAACTACATCAAAGCCGCGTTTATGAATATATCTTATCGTAGGAGTCCCAATTGTTCCTAGTCCAATGACAGAGACTTTCATTTAGAACCACCGGAGGCATATTAATTTTAGATAGAGATATTTGGTTTTATCCTCTCCTCGATAAATTCATTACCAAATCCGCAAGTTTTTTGGCTCCATTTGGCATGGTTGGAACCTTTCTTTTTCTCGCTTCCTTTATAGCATCCAGAAGAATTTCGGTTTCCATTTCGGAAACTAGAACAGCATTCAGTTTTCTCGCTAGGTATTTTGCGTCTTCTGGAGTTCCGGTTCTAGTCCACTCTGGATTTGGAACTAAAACAACTGGTTTTTTATAGATCAAAGCTGCTTCTAACACGGTTACACCCAAATGCGTTACTACCAGTTCTGCGCCTGCTAAGAGTTCGTGAAACTCTTCCGTGACGGTTATTGCCTTCCACTCAGGATGCTCTCTGAGATATGGAGCTGGATCAATTCTTCCTGTCTGCAGAACCACGTTGTGTAAATTACTGTTCGTCAAGGTGTCAAACAAGGGCTTATGCCCGTATGTGCCGCCTGCCACTAAGATGTACCTTCTATTTTGGGACTTCGCTTCTGGTTTGGGAAGTATGGGCCCAACCACCACGCCCTTTAGCAACCTTGTCTGTTCCGTCCAAGGTAGAGCAGTTATTGCCGAAAAGGGCTGTAATACACGAGCTGATTTGGAGGGCTTCACGAAACGGACCGGACTCTCGATGTTAACCACTGGAACTCCTCGCATCCAAGCCAGTAACGCTGGTGGAACGCAGAAATTGCTGCCAGTGCTTACGACAACATCAAAGTTCTGGAGATCTAGTGGCATCGCATCCACAAATGCCTTTGCAAGACGAACTGCAAACTCGTGTACCGGAGTTTTTGGACCACGGGCCATTATGAGCGACCTGACATTGCCAAATTCGCTGAGTCTCCTTTCGCTAAGCAGATCTCCCTTTGGCACAAGGAAAGAAAGATGCGCCCTCGTGTGAAGTGCTTGGGCTAGTGCATATCCGTATCCGGTGTGTCCTCCACCGGCAGCTAGAATCAGTACCCGCTTGCGCATCTACCGCGCTCCCTGAAGGTCCCTTATCTTTTGAGACGTTAAATAGTTGTCCTTTTCTGTTCACTCGTTGGGAAAGGCTTAAATCTCACACGAACCTTGCTTACCAAGTTTGGGGCGTAAAGCATGGCTAAGAAGCCTACAGCTGGGCTCACTTATGAGTGCGTGAAGTGCGGCGCCAAAGTGGCAATTGATGAACTAGAGCTGCGGGGAGGCGGAATAAAGTGCACCGTCTGCGGCTACCGGGTTCTCAAGAAAATGAGACCGCCCGTAGTGAAACGAGTACGCGCTGAATAGCTTTTCAGATTGTCACCGCTTTCTATGGGGCTCTAATCTCTTGCGAACTCCTATTTCTTTGAGAAATCTATAAGCCCGAGTCTCGGAAGTGTTTAACGCGACAAAATCAGCTAAATCCTCAATGGTGTCAACATCAAAGGCGATTCTAGGTGATCTGTACACGTGGAAGCGGATTCCCCGCTTAGAAGCTTCCTCAATGTAACGTTGAAAACTGTCTTGCCCATAGAAAGCCGGAACTGCTCGGGGCGGATTAAGCAACAACGCATTGGTCCCATGCCCTCGTCTCGAAGGACTGATAACCATAGATGATGTTCTGCCAAAAGCCAAGATTCTGTTTAAATCCTCTGATGAAACTAAAGGAATATCCGCAGGCAGAATGAGGGTAATCTTGGCATTCGTAATGATGCACCAATTGATCGCTTCAGAGATTGCCTGATTTAAGCCAGACCGACTTTCCTTGAACGGGAATACGTGGAATTTCTTCGCGATCTGCAATACTTGGGGATCCTTGCTCACTACGATGATTTTAAAGATACCTTTCGTGGTTCTTATTGCTGTTAAAACGTCTTCTAGCATTTCAAGGCAGAATTGTTTCCTCTCATTTTCAGAGAGGAACAGTGAAAGTCTGCTTTTGGCTTCGTTCAACTTCTTAACGGGAACTATAACAAAAGTAGCTGCGTTTTCTTCATCTTGAGGGAGCACTAACTTCTGAGCTATCGTCTTCACTTCCGGGCTTGTAGTCAAAGATGAGTTAACGAAATTCTTGAAATTTTCTCATGGGCTAATCAATTCTACGACCGTTCTAGCTAGTTGGATTTTGTCGCTTAGACTCTTCATGATGGTGTTCGTTACAGCCGTCTTGAGGCCAAGTTGTTCAATTCGTTCTTTTTCGGCTACGTCCGCTTGGTCTAACACAAAAAAGTTTAGGAAATCCTCGTATATGCGAGCAACAGAGTAAGCTGAAACCTCTAAGCCTAGACCTCGCATTAACTTGTCAGCTGGTCCCTTGATTGGAGCACCGCCAACGATGGGACTTACTGCAATTATCTTCGCACTTGTCTCTCTTAGTGCGACACGAACATTTTCTAAGGCAAGTATGGTCCCTATGCTCACGACTGGGTTGCTGGGACAGACTATGACAGCGTCCGCCTTCGAAATTGCGTCGATTACTCCCGGAGCCGGTTGCGCTTCACTAGCACCCGCAAACACTACACCTTTAACCTTGTCTTTTGCGCGCCTTTTTACGAGATACTCTTGGAAATGTATTGTACCTGCATTTGTTACGATTTTGGTTTCGAACTTGTCATTGGTCATTGGCAAGACTTTCACTCTCAACTGTAGCGCTCGGCTGATCTTGGCAGTGGCTTCAGATAGGGAGTGCCCGTTGTTTAGCAGTTGGCTTCTGTAGATGTGGGTGGCGAGGTCTCTGTCCCCCAAATTGAACCATGTTTCATGTGTATATTTCTTAAGCATTTTAAGGCAGTTGAAGGTGTCTCCGCGTATTCCCCAACCCTTTTCTTCGTTCACTATGCCGGCTAAAGTGTATGTGACTATGTCTAGATCTGGGGAAATGTGTAAGCCGTGAAGTTGGATGTCGTCGCCGGTGTTAACAATGACAGTTATTTGTTTTCCTGGAACGATGTTGACGAGTCCTTGCAGAAATCTTGCGGCGCCAACACCGCCAGCAAGGCAGGTTATCTGTTTGTCCATTGTTGCTCACTCAAAGCGAGTGGTATGATCGCTCCTAAAGGTTTCCTTAGGAGGATGTTCTTGCCTTTAGTGAAACGAGGTTGACTGTTGACGAAGAGGTCACGGCTTGGGACTAGAAGATTTCTTTCTCGCCAACCTTGCGTAAGACCTTTCCCTTAAGTCTCACTGAAGGGACAGCGACTTCTTCGGGTTCTATCTCGACAGTCTTTCTCTTTATTGTTTCTCCGCAGACGCCGTTGTGTAGTAGCCTTCTCTTTATGCATGTAGCGTAGCTGCAATTGGCTACTTCGCATTCTTCTTCGGTCCATCGGCACCATATTTCATTTCCACGAAATACTACGGCGTTCTTTCCGCATCGAAACAACTCACATGTAGGAAGACATTTTCTCACTTTGGACAACACAAAACACAACCATACTTCTTTTTATGACAAAACTCTTCTTGGAAGCAGGTGGCTCAATCAATTATGGCTAGGACGAAGGCTGTAATAAACTTTTTCTACTAGAGCACTACTCCCTCTGAGCATTGCCTTCTTCTTTTTCCTTCTTTTTCCGTGTTAGGGAGATTCTTTGATATAGTATAGCCAGAGCGAAGATTGCGACAAGGATGCTCAAAGAAACGATTGCCAGAAACTGGATGCTTTCTAAGGGATAACCGCCGACGATTATGTACTTATCTATCTTGAACACCATCTCCGTATCTTTATCGAGGTACAAAGTTCTTGTTTCACTAAGTTTTCCTGAAATGTATACAGAAACTCGAGAGTCACCACCGATTATTCCATGTAGCGAAGTAGTTCCATCTCTTCCTGTAGAAGGACTTGTGAACTCTAAACCATTGCGTTCAACTTTTACCACCGCATTCGGGATAGGTTGCCCAAAGTAGTCGATAACTGAAAGAGAAAGATCAATGTTGTAAATCTTGCAGTAGATCAGCACGAAGAACTGGTCTTCGACTAAATCTACGACCGTTTCGTTTAGGACAATAGCGTTCTCCTGTAACGCGCTACCATTGTAGACTCTAGCTTTATACCTGCCAAAAGTGTAGTGGAATGCCACGCTTCCCATGGTGTTCGTAGGCTTCGTATCCGTGAGAATCTCACTGCTCCATTCGATGAATGCCACATCAACGTTCTGAATTGGAAGATCATGGGAATCCAGCACGTGAATGAATATGGTGTAAGTTGGGCATGTTATGTTGATCCAAAGCGGAAAGGTCAGGTTTTCGATTACTGTTCGGTTGAATGGATGACCGTAGCGTGAAGCTTCAATCTCATAACTGGTATTCGCTATTGTGTTGAGGAGAGTTACTGTTCCTGTGTTGTTTGTTTCAAAGTGTTCTGTCTTTGGGACAGTTGCGTTGTCTCTTGTAGTGTACGTATATTCTAACTTCACGTCAATTTTTGAAAGTGGATTTTTAGCCTCATCGTGTATAGTTGCTTTTATGTGGGATAGCTGGCATGTCAGATTTAGCTTAAATGTTGTTGCTTCGGCTATGCTCTGATTCGTTAGGCTACCGACGAGCACAGAGTCCTTATCAATCATGTAGAAGGCTTTAAAAGTGTAGTTGCCCAACTCAAGCCAGAGTTCTACCCATCCTGTGCTGTTTGTAGTGCCAGCCTTTAGAAGAGCATTTGTTGTTGTGTTGTTGGCCTCAACAATTACACTGGCCACAGGTTCTGGTGGATCGGCGAGATTCCATGTTTGGATTAGACATACCGCTCCTACAACTGTGAAGTTTTGGGCATCTGCAGGAGTTTTGACGGTGCCATCGGAGGTAGCATTTGTCAAGGTCACGGTGTGTGTTCCAGGCTTGGCATTTGTTGGGATTGCCCATGAATGTGTCACAACACCGCCTGCATCCGCCGTCACATTTTTCGGGTAACCCGAGATAGGCACTCCCGCAAGTGCTATGTTAACGGTGACGTTTTCGTTGGCATTGTATCCTGAACCTTGAACAGAAACTGTTCCTCCGCTTCGGTACTTCACTCTATCGGTTAAGCCGACGGTAAAATTTCCAGCCGCGAGGGTTTCATTGAAGGCCAGTGTATAAATGCCAACGTAGTCTGTACTGGCGCCGAGGCTAAAGTCTGTTGGATACGTTGTGTTTCCTTCCCCGTATCCCGTGCTTGCGGTGTTCGTCAGTTGAAGTGTGTCGTTGTAGTAGACCGCGCCTGAGGGGTCTGTTACGGTTATATTTGCAGGGTAGACTGTATTTTCTTCTCCTCCAGTCACGTTTACATAAATCTGTGTCGATTCACCTTCCTGCAGTTGGTGAGGCGGTTGAGGTGTAACTGCCTTTATGTAGTATGCTGTTTCGACTGCAAATAAAGTAGGAAACGTATAGCTACTGTTAGTGGCCGTGTCCTGCAACGTTATGTTGTAGTTGCCCAGCGGGCGGTGTAGAACGATGAACGTGTCATTAACTGCTGTCCCCACAGCAGTTCCGTTCTTTGCTTCTTCTCCATCAAAGAAGATAGTATACGATCCATTTGCAGTGTCAATTCCTCCTACAACTCGCACAATGTCCCCGACATGCCCGCTTTCAGGATCAATGGATGTAATTGTTGGTGTTGCCATCGCCTTGGGCCAAAGCGTCGCCATCAGCGCAGTTACAAGCAATATCGTCATGATGTTTGCCATGATCTTACTTCTCTTTAACAAAAGAACGTGCACACGTTTCCCCTCTTTGCAAAACCTTTCGATACAACCTCGTCTTCTCGAAGATGTGAACATTTCATGGTAATAAATGTTTTAAGCTTTATCTTCTTTCCAATCGTTCATGACCTTCGAAGTCGCAACTGTCAAGTATTCGCCAGACCACTCTAAGATCGAGGATAGTCCAGGTGGCTAAACATGATCGACCAGCTCTTGAGTTTGATTGGAGAACATGAGCGATGGCGTGGACGTGAATGCGTCAATCTCATTCCGTCAGAAAACGTGATGAGCCCTTCTGTTCGCGCCCTTCTATCTTCCGACCTCGGGCATCGATACACGTCGAGAAGTGAATTTTATATGGGTACCCGTTTCATCGATGAAATTGAGCAGTATGGGGAAACACTTGCCAAAGCCGTTTTTGGGTCAGAAACCGCTGATCTGCGTCCACTATCCGGTCATGTGGCCGACCTGATCTTTCTCTCCTGCTTCACAGAACCAAAGGACACCTTCCTGTGCATTTCACCGACCCACGGAGGTTACCCAGGCATTTGGGAAGAAGGGTTATCAAGATTCCTGAAACTGAGGGTTGCCAGCTTTCCTTTTTCAAAGAAAGCTATGAACATCAAAGTTGACGAGACCAGAGATTTGGTTCTGAAAAAGAAGCCGAGTGCGATCCTTTTTGGAGCGAGCCTTTTCCTCTTTCCACATCCAGTAGAGGATCTGGTCGACGCTGCACTCAAGGTTGGTTCTCATGTGGGGTATGACGGCTCTCATGTGATGGGCTTGATAGCGGGGAAGAAGTTTCAAGATCCTTTTAGAGAAGGAGCGCATGCCTTGTTTGGGTCAACGCACAAGACTTTCTTTGGACCGCAGGGTGGAATAGTGCTTGCAGATGAGGAGCATGGGGAGATTATGAAGAGTAGGATTGAGCCAGAGTTTGTTGACAACGCTCACTGGAATCGTATAGCTGCTTTGACGCTGGCACTTGCTGAGATGCAGTCATTTGGAGAGGAATACGCTGGGCAGGTGATTCGGAATGCTCAAGCACTTGCCAAGGCATTGGCCGAAGAAGGCTTTCCGGTCGTGTGTTCTGAGCTTGGTTACACCGAGTCCCATCAAGTCTTTCTGGATTACGGCGGTTACGAAGAGGGCAGGATCATAGCTCGGAAACTGGAAAGGGCAAACATAATTTGTGATAGTGGGGTCAGACTGGGCACCTGTGAAGTTACTCGGAGAGGGATGAAAGAAGACGAGATGCAGAGGATAGCTGAGCTAATGAAAAGAGTAGTCACAGATGAGGAAGCCCCGCGGCGAGTCAAGGAAGATGTCACTAAGCTCGCAAAGGAATTCGACGAGGTTAAGTACTGCTTTGAAATAGAAACTTGACAAAGATTTGAGACATTTTCACGTGATTACGGGTCTACTTTCTGAAGTGAGGAATTACTTTGTCGCTTATTAGATCAATGGATTTCCTGACGTTAGATCCTATGGGCGAGCCCACAACGAATTGTGAAATGCCAGACTTAAGGAGCAGGTTGATGCGATCGACACACATGTTCGGCGTGCCACAGACCGAAAACGCCTTTATCATTTCTAGAGACACTGCGCCGAAGGCTTCGGCCCACTTTGCGGCTTTCAAGGCTTCACGAATCTCTTCAGCCTTTTTCAAGTCGATGCCATGTCTTTCCAGTATGATGTTTGGACTTCCAGCGACTATGTAAGCAACCACTGGTATGGCTGCCTTGTTGGCTTTTTCTAAGTCTTCGTGCACGGAGAAGGAGGTGTAGGCGGCGATGTCCACGTCGCTCAGTTTCTTACCAGCTTCTTCGATCCCTTTCCTTGCTTGGGCTACAGCGTAACCAACGTCTTTTGGATGGCAGGCGTTTATCAAAACGCCTTCACCTGTTTTTCCAGCCATTTCCAACATTTTGGGTCCTTGGGCGCCTACGTAGACTGGGATTTTTCCCCTCGGTTTGAAAAGAAATTGGGCGCCCTTTGCTTGGAACACCTTTCCTTCATACGTCACACTTTTTGCTTCCATCATCCTTCTAACGATCTCGATGGTTTCCTTTACCGCCGTGAGGGGTTTCTTCATCTCTACACCAGCGCAGTCGAGGGTTGTCTTGTCTCCTGCGCCGATGCCTAACACCACTCGACCTGGCGCCATTTCGTCTAATGAAGCAACGGCTTGTGCTGTCATTACTGGGTTGATGAGGTAGGGATTTGTTACTCCTGGACCCAGTTTCATCTTTTCTGTGTAGACCGCGGCGGCTGTGAGCGTTACGTATACGTTACGGTTGTTGAAGTGGTCAGTTATCCAGAGGTGGTCGAATCCCCTCTTCTCTGCCTGAATGGTGTAGTATATGGTCTTCCAATAGGCTTCGCGGGGCACAAACTCGATGCCGAACTTCAACATGGCAGACACCTTTCTAACTACTTATCTTTCCACAGAAATCTGTTTGACAGCCTTTGCCAAATCTACCAACTGCAACTCTTGCTCCAGCAAATCTGTAGTCTTGTCAGGTTCCAGAAGAACAGCAGCCTCAAGGAGCGGACCAAGACTATCCTCGTCCAAGAGAGGACCTTGATGCCAATAATGAAGTATCTCTTTTGCGAGGCTGCTTGGCATTTTATCATCATTTTTTGATTTGAGAATGATATCCACTAGTTTAACCGAGATTTTCTCCCTCTTTTCTTCAGGAATGGGTCCAACAATTTTGCGATAAGTCATAGTCAAAGCCTCATGAAGCGTTTTACTTCAGTTTCCAGTTGGCTTTAACATTTTCTGTACACTGAAAGGGCAGAGAATAGTCCATTTCCTTTGTCATGTGCATGTATCTAAAATGAGGCACTCTTATTAGGCTAGGGTTGGTCTAACTCCTTAGAATCGGCTGGTGGTGGGACCTTGCACTCTAGGGTTTCCAGAGAGATTCTGCAGCTGCTGGCGAATCAGAGATACCACTTGGTTGGAAACCATTCCGCTGTTAAACGTTGCAGATGGCTTTATGAGACTCTTGTTCACGACCGAGCCTGCTACAAGCAGAAGTTCTACGGGATAAGAACCCACCAATGCATCCAGATGACACCAGCAGTCGTTTACTGCACGATGCGCTGTCTGTTCTGTTGGCGCCTCCAAAGCGGAGACCTGGAGATGAAGTGGGGAGAGATGGAACTACCCCGACAGGATGACCCAGAGGAAATAGTCAAAGGCTGTATCACTGAACAACTCAAGATTCTGAGTGGATACAAAGGAAACCCACAGACTAATCAGGAGAAGTACAAAGAAGCCCTAACGCCGAAACATGCGGCGATCAGTCTCTCTGGCGAGCCAACGCTATACTCTTCTCTAGGCGATCTGATCCATGGCTTTCATAAACGTGGATTCACAACCTTTCTGGTCTCTAACGGAACAGTCCCTGAAGCGTTGTCTCAGTTGAGCGAGGAGCCCACCCAACTGTACATTTCAGTCTCTGCCTTCGACAAGAAAACCTTCAGGGAGACTTGTCGCCCTCAGATTTCGGCGGCATGGGAAAAGCTCAACGAAACCCTTTCTATGTTACACAGTTTCAAATGCCCAACCGTTATCCGTATGACGTTGGCGAAACGCGTAAACATGAAAAGACCTGAGCGATACGCACAGTTAATTGAAAAGGCCAATCCAACTTATGTAGAGCCTAAAGCCTACATGCATGTGGGTTTTTCGAGACTACGGTTGGGTTTCAGAAATATGCCGACGCATCAGGAGATTCGAGAGTTTGGTGTTCTGCTGGCTGAGGAATTGGGCTACAATATTCTCGATGAGTCTTCAGAAAGTCGGGTAGTTCTGTTGAGCCGTTTGAAAAAGCCCATCAGGCTAGCCTGACTATCAGTTGGCACAATCAATTAATAAGCATCGCACTAGAAAATAGTCTCCATGCACCTAGGAGAAGTCTCGCAGTATATTGACGCTCACTACGAAGAATTCATCCAAGACCTCGCTAGGCTTGTGAGACAACCTAGTGTCTCAGCCAGGAAAGAGGGAATGGAGGAGTGTGCAGAGCTTGTCGAACGAATGATGAGAGATGCAGGGCTGTCCACCAAGATTCTCCCCGAAAAGGAAGGTAACCCCGTCGTCTATGGCGAAATTAGATCAGATACATCTGAAAAGACGCTCCTGTTCTACGACCACTATGATATTCAGCCGCCAGAACCGCTGGACAAATGGGTAAGCGATCCCTACAGCTGCGAAATACGCGAAGGAACAATTTACGGAAGAGGAGTTGCCGACAACAAGGGAAACACCGTTTCCAGGCTGAAGGTGATACGAGCTTTTCTAGAAACAGTCGGCAGCGTCCCAGTCAACATAAAATTCGTGGTGGAGGGGGAGGAAGAGATAGGAAGCCCTCATTTAGCACCACTCATTAAAGAAAACAAGAAACTGCTTTCGGCTGACGCAGCGATCTGGGAGTTTGGCGGAACAGACCGCAAGGGGCATCCACTCATCTACTTGGGACTGAAAGGCGTATTATCCGTGGAGCTTAGGGCTCAAGGTGCAACTAGAGACGTTCACTCTGCAAATGCCCCCCTTATACCTAACCCAGCTTGGCGTCTTGTATGGTCATTAAACACCTTAAAGAACGAAAGGGATGACATCTTGATCGATGACTTCTTCGAGAACGTTGAACCTCCATCTGCAGAGGAAATTGAGTACGCTAAAGCCATCCCCTACGAAGAAGAGGAAGAGAAGAAAGACTTGGGACTGGAAAAGTTCATCAACAATGTGACCGGTGTAGATGCTGTAAAAACTCTGTTGTATAAGCCTACTTGTACCATCAACGGTCTGCTCACTGGATACACTGGTGCAGGGTCCAAAACTGTCTTGCCGAACAAGGCAATGGTGAAACTGGACTTCCGTCTAGTGCCGAACCAGATGCCAGATGAAATCTTCGGCAAACTTATAGAACACTTGAGAAGTCATGGTTTCAAGGATATCGAGGCAGTTATGCACGGCTCCACCGAACCGGCAAAGACGCCTATAACCGAAGAGTTCGTTCAAACTGTCATTAAGAGTGCTGAGAGAGTCTATGGAAAACGGGCGGTTGTGTACCCTACGAGCGCAGGTTCTGGTCCACTGCACCTCTTTAGAAACTGGCTTGGCTATCCAATCGTTTCGGTTGGTTGCGCCCACGAGGAATCGCGAGGACACGCTCCGAACGAGAACATAACCGTGGAAGGATTCGTTAAAGGAACGAAATTCATAGCGGCTATCATAAACGATTTTGGCGCTTCTTGACTGTTAGCACTTGGACGTGATCAGTCTGTTGTTGAAGTCACTTCTCAAGAAAATTCAAGAGGAACTGATGAAAAGAGACGAGATTAAGGAAGAAGTCCACAAAGACATGCGAAGGGCAACGCGCTTATCTAAACAATCGATACTTTTCATACACCAAGAGAAGATTGAAGATGCAAAAAAACTGCTTACAGAGGCAAACAAGCTTCTACGCAAGCTCGAAAAAATATCCAGAGATCATCTGGATTTGGCATATTCAGGAATTGTGGATGCTGCTTACGAGGAATATGCTGAGGCTCGCACTCTTCTCCTGCTTATCGAGGAAAACAAATTTCCAAACCCTAAAAAAATCGGTGTTCCTTCCATATCTTACGTCCTTGGACTGGGAGATGTCGTCGGTGAACTTAGGCGTAGAGCCCTCGATGCCCTTAGGAAAGGAGATGTCAAACTGGCTGAGGACTCTCTATTATTGATGGAGGAGATTTACGTCGAATTGGTGAGCATGGACGACGCCTTCTTCATTGTTCCAGGTCTTCGAAGAAAATGTGACGTTGCCAGACATATCATTGAGAGCACCAGGGGAGATGTTACGATTGAAACTCGAAGGAGTTCGCTTGAAAGGTCTATTCAAGAACTCAAGGAAGTCGCTGCGACGCAACGGAAGACTAGGAAAGCAAGAGTCAGATGAGACTACCCATCAGGCTAGGTTCCTTCTCAGTAGAGAAAGCTCACGCAATGCAGTTGCGGCTTCATAAGCGAGTTAGACATGATGACAATCTTCCTGAGACTATTCGCTACGTAGGCGGAATTGACGTGGCGTATGAGAGAGGAGTGTCTATTGGCGCCTGTGTTATTCTCAACTTCAGTTCGTTGTCGCTTGTAGAGTCAAAGATAGCCCGTGTTGAAACAAGATTTCCCTACATTCCAACGCTTCTGTCTTTCAGGGAAATCCCTCCCGCCATTTCTGCTATAAAGAAGTTGGAGACGCAGCCAGATGTCTTCCTCGTTGATGGACAAGGCGTTGCACATCCCTATCGTTTTGGGTTCGCCGCCCACTTAGGTGTAGTGATAGACAGACCAACAATCGGAGTTGCGAAAAGTCGCCTATGTGGGGAAGTCAAGGCGCCAAGCGAGAAAGGGTGGAGTCCCCTCATCGATGGGAGGGAAACCATAGGTGCTGTGGTTGTCACAAAGCAAGGGGAAAAACCAGTGTATGTTAGTGTCGGTCACAAGGTTTCATTAGAGAGAGCAATCCAAGTTGTCACTCAGTGTACACGAGGCTACAGAGTTCCTGAACCTACCAGAAAAGCGCATATACTAGCAACCAAGGAGAAAAGAAGGCTAGCTTCGACCTAGCACATGCACTATATTCTCATTGAATCACAATTTGTCGAATAATATAAAGGCACTCAAATGATGTAGAGTAGAGTTGAATGGAGGATAGCAGATTTGATTCCTCAGCTTGGAAAGATTGTTAGTAAGATAAAAGATGAATCGCTTCGAGGCAAGGTGATTCGGCTCCTCGAAGATCCTACCATTGAGATAGAGGGTAGAGCCTATGAAGGGATGCCTCTGGATGTTGCCCCAGCCGGCTTGTCTCGCCACCACAGTTACCGAGGAGGCTTAATAGAACACATGGTTTCTACGGCTGAAATCGCCCTGAAAATATGTGACGTTGTCAATAGAGTTTATCGTAGTAAAGTAGACAGAGACTTGGTGCTTTCCGGAGTCATCTTGCATGACATTCTTAAAGTTTTGACTTATGAGTTGAGGGAAGACGGCAGCTACGAAGTAACTCCACTGGCTGAAAGAATCGACCACCTAACACTAATCGTTTCAGAACTAGTTCGAAGAGAGTTTCCACTAGACTTGATCCACATAGTCTGTGCTCATCATGGAGGTCAAGCGGGCCCCATATGGCCCAGAACAATCGAAGCCCTAATCTGCCACTTAGCAGATCTCACAGACTCGAGACTAAACGGTGAAGTGTTGCGGGCGGCAAGATATCTTTCCAGACAGGCGACTGGTGAAGAGCTACAACAGGTTAACTCGAAGGAGGCCTTCGAAATAGTTCACTCGAAGGTCGTCGAAGGGTGGGAAGGCGTCGCTAAAACTGTGGAGAAGATAAGACGTACCAGATTTAGAGCTACTTAGCTTCGTCGTCATTTTAGACAGGTGTGCCAGTTCACTTCAACCGCTCACGTTCAATGTACGAACTTGCTTTCGTTGCGCGAACGCCTTTGATCAAGATTTAAAAATTTGGAGCACGATTATTTTCTTGTGTCAAAGGAAGAAAAGTCTCAAACAGGCAACTCTTGGAAAGATTATGTCCTGCCATGTGTATATGGCCCTCTAATGGTTTTGCAGGTCATACTGGTCTTGATTTATTACAATTATTTGGGTCTCGACTTCTGCTGTAATGTTGGATGGATAGTCCTAGCGGCCTCTGCGGTCTTTGGCTGGTTGCCCATCCTCACTCTTCGCAGAAAGGGCGGAGTGTCAAAGGGAAAAAGCTATGTTCATACTACAGTTCTCGTTGACAGCGGAATCTACGCCCTTGTTCGACATCCCCAATATCTGGCTGGGATATTGATCATCCTTGCACTAATTCTAATTTCCCAACACTGGTTAAGCGTAATTTCTGGCGTCATAGCTTTGCCGCTTTATCACATAGACGCGCGGAGGGCAGATAAGGGTCTTATCGCGAAGTTTGGTGAGGACTACAAACGCTATATGCAAAAAGTGCCAAGAATGAATTTCGTGGTGGGGATCATACGGCTACTACGACGTAGAAAGAAGGAACAAAGAGCTGAAGGAATCTGGACCCTAAGAAGTAAAGGACATCCTAAATCGGTGAATAATCTACGGGCAGATAAGGTGGAAATGAAACTATGAAGAAGACTTTGATGTTAGAACTACTTGGATCAGTACAATTGGTTGCAGGCATGGTCTTGATTCTTATATGGTCGTTCTATTCATCAGAGTGGTGGTCTGTTGTCTTTGGATTTCTAGCAGTATTTTTCTTGATTGAAGCAATTTGGCACTTCATACTCTGTGACTACCTACGGCATTGCAAAAGGCTATCAGACTGAGTTGAGTGAAATGCTGCGCGCGTACATCGCATTTCACTGAAATTGCTGTGTTTAGAAAGAAGGCAGCTTGCCGGAATATCTCCACCGAGGACGGGTTCACTTCAACTGGATTATCTGTACCTTCATAGTCTCAGTGTTCAGTGTTGCCATTGTTGATTTCTCCGTCAAATATCCGCATACTTCTCCAGGATTTATGACGAGCGTCTTTCCCTTTCTGTAGGTTTTAACCTCGTGCGTGTGTCCATGCACAACTACGTCATAACTTCCTGTGTTGATGAGTGAACGTAGCAACTCCTCTTCTTCGCCGTGTAACATCGCAATTTTCAATCCATCAATCAATACTTCTGCGAATTTTCCACGGATTTCTGCGTCCAGTTCTGCGAAACGTCTTTTTAGTAGCTCTTTGTCTCCATCATTGTTGCCAAAAATGCCGATTAAATGGGCTTTCAGAGATTTGAGGCGCTGTACTGCAAAAGCGGAGACGTAATCTCCAGCGTGTAATACAAGTTCAACTCTTTCTTCGTTTAGCCTTTTCACAGCCCTCTCCAGTAGAGGCAGACGGTCATGTGTATCTGCAATTATACCCACGATCATGCTTATCTCACCCTCACACTACACGATTTCCGAGTTTCACGTTTCAAGCGTGTCTTAGCTAGTGTCTTTCTGCTTTAGAAGGCTTTTTCCATAATCGTAGCCTCTCTTAAAAGCTTCTAGATTCAGTTTTTCAGTTCCCTTCGGGATGGTGCTCAGAATCGATTTCCTGATAGCATCGCTGTGCACAAGATTGGTTAGAGACGTTAACGCACCGAGCATGACGACGTTTGCAACTATGGTCTTCCCAACTTCCTCGGCGATTTTAGTCGCAGGAACTCTGAAGACGCGGATATCTGGAGTATCCTTCTCTTTTGGAACCAGATCAGAATCGAGGAGTAAGGTTCCACTCTTCTTCAAGGTATCTATGTAGGTGTCGTAAGCCTGTTGTGACATTGTGACCAAGATGTCTGGCTCTGTAATCTTTGGGAAATCGATCTCCTCATCCGCGATCACAACTTCGGATTTGCAGGCTCCTCCTCTCGATTCAGGTCCGTAGGATTGGGTTTGAACAGCGTTCTTGTCGCTGTGAATGGACGCTGCCATAGCGAGCATTAACCCGGCTCTTATGATTCCTTGTCCGCCGAAGCCCGCTACTCTGATCTCTAGTCTCATTTTATGATTCACCCTCTCCCTTTTTGAACCTTAGCTATAATTTCACGGAGTAATCGACCGTAAGTAGGTTTTTCTATGTCGACAAATTCGCCTACAATTATTCTTTCTGGGGTTATTCCAGCCTTTGCTGGATCATAGTTATGCTGAACCTCAGATGCCTTCTTAAACCAGTTCATCATGTCGATGCCTGTTCCCATCTTGTTCCGTCGACCGTATATCTCAGGGCAGGGCGTTATTACTTCAATGAAAGAGAATCCTTCCTTCTGTAATGCTTTCTTTATGGACTCTGTCAGCCTTCTCACGTGTAGGGTCGTCCACCTAGCCACATAGACGGCCCCCGAGGCGGCGGCTAGGTGAACTAGGTTGAATGGATGCTCAATGTTTCCGTATGGGGTGGTTGTGGTCCATGCTTCGAGTGGGGTTGTGGGCCCATACTGCCCACCGGTCATGCCGTAATTGAAGTTGTTGGCGCAGATTACTTGGATGTCAATGTTTCTACGGGCGGCATGGATAAAATGGTTGCCACCTATTGCGAATAGATCTCCATCGCCGCTTATTACGACAACCTTTAGCTCTGGATTAGCCAGCTTTGCTCCTGTGGCGAAGGCGATAGGTCTACCATGGGTTGTGTGATAGGAGTCGGTGTTTGTGTATCCAGATAAGCGGCCTATGCACCCAATCCCTGAGACAACGACGATCTTGTTCAGGTCGAACTCTGATTCGCCAAGAGCCCTACCGAAACAGTTCAGTATGATTCCGTTTCCACAGCCTTCACACCAAATATGAGGGATCATGCCTTCCCGCAGAAACCTTCCAAGTGGATGCACAGAGTCTTCACTCATCATTTTGCCCTCCTTATAGTATCTAGAATCTCTAATGGTCTGTGCGGTTCTTCGCCAAGCTTTGGGAGGAAAATCACTGGAGTCTCCTTTGCAGCTCGCTCTACTTCGCGAACTATCTGTCCGTAATTCATTTCAGGAACGATTATTGCGTCAGTCTGTTTGGCTATGCGAGAAACGTGCCAGTCGGGGAAGGGCCAGAGGGTGACCAGGCGGAGAAGCCCGGCTTTTATTCCAGCCTCTCTTGCTTTTCGTACTGCGCTTAAGGCGGCCCGTGAAGAGATCCCGTAGGCAACAACCGCTACTTCTGCGTCTTCTAACATGACTTCTTGGATCTTTACTATCTTCTCGGCGTTTTTCCGTATCTTGTCGCAAAGCCTTTGAACCAGTTTCTGTTGTGCTTTGGCGCTTGAAGTTCGTGGTTTTCCAGACTCGTCGTGGGTTAGTCCAGTTGCATAGAAGCGGTACCCTTCTCCGAAGCAGGCCATCGGTGGAACTAGGTCGTTGTCTGGCTGAAATGGGGCGTATTTCTCAGGTGGAACTCCAGGTTTTTTCCGGTTTACAATTCTGATCGCTTCGTCAGCAGGAATCTTCACCCTTTCATACATGTGTCCAACGATGGCATCAGCAAGCACGGTCACGGGTGTGCGGTAGGTCTCAGCCAAATTGAAGGCTTCAATTGTCAGATCAAACATCTCTTGCACTGAAGACGGTGCCAGAGATATCATCTCATAGTCTCCATGGGAGCCCCACTTCGCTTGCATGACGTCCTGCTGACTGGGCATAGTCGGTTGTCCAGTGCTTGGACCACCCCTCATGATGTCTACTATGACGCAAGGGGCCTCGGTCATGAAGGCTAAGCCTATGTTCTCCTGCATCAAGCTGAAGCCTGGACCAGAGGTTGCTGTCATGGCTTTTACGCCTGCGTAGGATGCTCCAATGACCGCTGCAATGGACCCGAGTTCGTCTTCCATCTGTATGTAGATTCCGCCGACTTGTGGCAAGCGCCTAGCCATTCGCTCAGCTATTTCCGTGGCCGGTGTGATAGGATAGCCTGCAAAAAATCTGCATCCCGCCGCTAAGGCGCCTTCAGCACAGGCTGTGTCGCCGTCCATGAAATGGATTCCAGTAAGAATGGCTTTATTTTTCTCCGTCAATCTAGCAACCGCCTTTACAGTCTTTTTCAATGGCAAAAATTGCGAAGTCTGGGCAGACAGCTTCACAAAAACCACATAATGCGCACATATTCTCGTCCTTTACCTTTGGAGGATGAACCCCTTTTTGGTTGAACTCGTCAGAGGTTTCAAGCACTTCTTTGGGGCAGAATTCGATGCAAAATCCGCAGCCCTTGCATCGATCCTTGATTATGTGTATCTCCGCCTTAGGAACTTTGATTTTCTCAGCGTCTAAGGGTTTGCGCCAAAGTCTCACCGGCACGATGTGTCACCTTAATTCTCTCGCAGAAGCTTCTTTGTGTTCTCTAACTCCTCTCTGGTTACAGTCTCCACGATGTTCTGCATCTCTTTGATCGTGGATGCAAACTTTTCGCCTTCAGCTGCGGATATCCATGCCAATTGCAGTCGGTCTTTGTTCAGCCCAAGCCGCTCCAGTTTCTTCCATAGTTTCTCAACTCTTCTCTTGGTTTGGTGGTTTGCGTTGATGTAGTGGCAGTCGCCTAAGTGGCAACCTGCCACGAGCACGGCTGCAGCGCCTCTCGCGAAGGCGTGTTCGACGAATTTTGGCGCCACCCGTCCCGAGCACATCGTTCGAATTATACGCACGCTGGTGGGATACTGCGTTCTGCTGACTCCTGCAAAGTCAGCCCCAGCGTAGGAACACCAATTACAGCAAAATGCCACAATCTTCTTGTCAGCATCCCTCTCAGTCGCAGCATCGATCTGCGCATAGATTTGGTTATCAGTGAAGTGGCGCATCACGAGAGCATCAAAAGGGCATTCCGCACCGCAAGTTCCGCATCCTGCACAGGCCGCTTCTATCACCTCAGTCGTTTTCAGTTCCTTGTCTACAAGGATTGCGTTGTAGGGACAGACTCTAGCACATAAGCCGCAGCTCTGACAGTTTTGTTCAATCAGTTTTGGTGTAACTGCTTCAACTGTTACCTTTCCTTTTGCCATTAGAATGCCAGCGCGAGCCGCTGCCGCACTCGCTTGTGTCACGCTATCCTTGATGTCTTTAGGAGCCTCAGCGCATCCGGCGAGAAACACTCCTCCCGTAGGTGTATCCACTGGCCGAAGTTTCGGGTGTGCTTCCATGAAGAATCCGTCTGAGGTTTTTGATAGGTTAAAGAGACGCTGGATCACCTCGCTGTCTTGCTTGGGTTCGATGCCCACCGAGAGAATTACCATGTCAACGTTGACTTTGTACAACTGCTTTTCTAACGTGTTTTCGCCCAGGAGCCACAGGTCGTTCGTCTTCTTCTCTTCAATGATCTCCGCGGGCAGCCCACGAATGAAGACTACACCAGCATTCCTCGCCCGCTTGTACAGCTCCTCGAAGCCCTTGCCGTAGGCTCTTATATCCACGTAGAAGACGTAAATCTGCGTGTCCGGCCAATGCTCCTTGATCAAGAGGCTATCCTTGATCGTATTCATGCAACAGACGTTGCTACAATACAGGTGACCACTCCTCTCGGAACGAGACCCCACACACTGGACGAAGGCCACCGTGTCGGGAACCTGCAGGTCGCTCGGCCGAATCAAGCGACCTCCCGAAGGCCCCCCTGCGTTTATCAGCCGTTCAAACTCGAGCGAGGTTATTACGTTTGGATACCGTGTGTATCCATACTGCGCTAGTGAGGCAGGGTCGTATACGTCTGCCCCTGTAGCTACGATGATCGTGCCGACATCTAGCTCCACAGTTTTGGGTTTCATTTCGAAGTCTATTGCGCCTCTTTCGCATGCTTTGATGCATTTGTCGCAGGTGATTATGTTGTCTTTGTTGAGGCATATGCTCTTGTCGATTATGTAGGTGGAGGGTACTGCTTGAGCCAAAGGAGTGTAGATTGCACGTCTGGTTACTAGACCTACGTCAAATTCGTTTGGCGCTGTTACCGGGCAGGCTGGTACGCAGTCGCCGCAGGCGGTGCATTCTTCTGTGACGTATCTTGGTTTCTTCAAGACCTTTACCTTGAAGTTTCCGATGTATCCTTGGACATCTTGGACTTCGCTGTTTGTGAGTAGTTCTATGTTTGGGTGTCTGCCTGCGTCTGACATCTTTGGCGCGAGGATGCAGATTGAGCAGTCCATGGTTGGAAAGGTCTTGTCGATCTGAGCCATTCTTCCGCCTATGCTTGGGTCCTTCTCAACCAGATACACGTGGTACCCCGTGTCGGCCAAGTCCAAGGCTGCTTGGATGCCTGCAACTCCTCCGCCTATGATTAGCGCCTTTCTTGCTATGGGCACCTCGTTCTCAATTTGAGGTTGGAGCAAAGTTGCTTTTGCAACTGCCATCCGAACTAGGTCTTTAGCCTTCTCTGTGGCTTTCTCTTTTTCATGTAAATGTACCCAACTACAATGTTCTCGTATGTTTGCCATCTCGAAGAGATATCTGTTTAACCCCGCCTCTTCGCACGCATTTCTAAATGTGGCTTCGTGGAGACGAGGTGAGCATGAAGCCACGACTACACGATTGAGCTTGTGCTCCTGGATGTCGTTTTTGATTAGTTCTTGACCTTGATCCGAGCACGTGTAGCGATTGTCTTTCGAAATCACCACGTTGGGGAGGGCAGCCGCGAAGTGCGCAACCTCTTCGCAGTTGACCGTTCCCGCGATATTTAGCCCACAGTGGCAAACGTAGACGCCGATTCTGACCTCGTCGTCAGGCGTGGGTCGAGACGGTTGCGTTGCTGTTTCTTCTGGCTCTTGGGCAGAAGTCATCTGGCGTGCTCCTCCTCAGCTACCCGCATCTTCGCCTTAATCCTGCCGTTCTTACTCGTAAGATAGCGGTCAATAGAAGCTGCTGCTCTTTTTCCAGCAACAATTGCTTCGATCACGGTTGCTGGTCCTAAAACAACGTCACCACCGGCAAATACCCCTGGCTTACTTGTTTCTAGGGTGAAGGGGTCGACTGCGATGGTGTTCTCTTCGGTGATCTCAATCTCCTCAGGTAAGAAGGAGACATCTGACGTCTCGCCGATGGCCAGTATTACGGCGTCTAAGTCTATCTGGAACTCTGACCCTTCGATAGGGACGGGCCGCTTTCGACCAGTCTCGTCGAGCTCTCCCAACTTCATGCGGATGCATTCAAGAGCAGAAACCCGCCCATTCTCGCCGATGATTCTTTTGGGTGCAACTAAGAACTGGAGCTTCACACCTTCCTTTTCTGCTTCTGTAACCTCCCAAGGAATAGCTGGCATCTCCTCTCTTGACCTTCGATAGAGGATGCTAACTTCTTTGGCTCCGATACGGAGAGCAGTTCTGGCAGCGTCGACTGCAACGTTCCCGCCTCCAATCACCGCGACTCGGCTTCCGAGCTTTGGCTTCTTTCCCGAGTTCGCTTTCTGCAGGAGGTCGAGCGCGTCGGCGACGCCTTCAAGATTTGCACCTTCGATGGTTAGTCTCTTGCTTTCGTGGGCTCCAGTTGCGATAAAGATTGCTTGGTACCCGTCCTGCAAGAGACTGTCAAGCGTGAGCTCATTGCCAATGGTTGTGTTGGTTCTGATCTGCACGCCCAGGTTCTTCAAGTGTTTGATTTCTGCATCGAGTACACCTTCTGGCAGCCTATACTTGGGCATGCACTTTCTTAACATTCCACCGGGTTCTGATGAGGATTCAAAGATTGTGACTGCGTATCCTCTCTTGACCAGTTCGGTGGCGGCGGTTAGTCCCGCTGGACCTGAGCCAATTATGGCTACTTTGTCTCTGCGGCGCTCGGATGCTTTTGGTGGTTTTACTTCAGTCTGGTAGTCAGCGACGAAGCGTTTTAGGGTCTTCACGACTTCTGGCTTTTCGATTTCGCCACGGTCGTGGTGGAAACAGACCCAGCAGCCAATGGCAGGTAGGGGAATCTCTTTCTTGATTGTTTCTAAAGCCTTCTTGAATCCGTCCAGTTGCCCCCTTTTGGCGGCTAGGTCTTTTAAGAAAAGAAGGATTTCAGGTACTTTCAACTCTTGGGGGCATCGTCGGTGACAGCGGTAGCACCAGGCGCAAAGCCAGAGTTGAGCCTCCTTTACAACGCCGTCGAGATCGCGGGAAAGCCTTTCTAGAAGAATTCTTGGGTGATAGTGATCTGGGATTAGCTCCACGACTGGACAGCTTGCGGTGCATATGCCGCAGTCAAAACAGTACTTCAGCTTCTCAACGTCCAGTATTCTGTCTAAAAGTTGTTTGGAGGTTGTTTCAGACTTCGGCAAGAGGCTAACCCTCTTTAGTTTAGGGTTCTGTCTCCGATATAAAGTTTACAAATGTAAAGGTCTCGTACCGACGTTTGTTCCCAGTGCAGGTTGCTGGCTATCATCGCTTCGTCAAAAGCTCACCCGTTCACCTCCTACCCTTGCGCGCCTGTTTATACTTTTGGCGATCCGTCTTTCCAACTTTGCTTTTGTGTCTTTGTCCGAATTTTTTTTGGGACAAGGACAAAGAAACGACGAAAGCGCGATCGGCAGAGTACGTTGCGCGCGCATTCTAGGTTCGATTTAGTCGAGTTTCGTGAATTTCTCTCAAAGCTATTATCGCGATTATAATGAAGCATGTGTAAAGAGCTAGACCAGTTATTTCGATAAGCCTTAGCATGGTTATTGTTGCTGGGAACCACGCCAAGGAGTCAATCAGCAGAAGTGTTATTGACAGAGTCAAGAACGCGAAGCATACCGTGAAGTAGAGGATGCTTTTGATTCTCCGTTTAACGTAGCGCGCAGCGCTGTAAATCATTAGGAGCGAACTGAGAAGGATGAAAGCTGACTCAATTAGCACGTGGGTTCCCTCGGTGATAGGGAATCATCCAAACCCGATTCCCAAAGTCTCGTGAGCGATTCTTCCTGTTTCAGCGTCCACGGTGACAATGACTGTGTAGCCTGAGATAGGGAATTCAGTGAAGACCCATACCACTTGCCATATGCCGTGGCCTTCTGGAACCCGCGCATACATCTCTTTATTGTGTCCTTTTTTCATCAGCGCTACCCAAGTTGAATTGTGGTATGTTACTTCGGAAACTTGGTAGAAGCGAGATGTGGCTATGCCATCTCTCACAAGTTCAGCTTTCTTGCTTATTTCCGTCGCCTTTTCCGTCGTTAACAGCGCAATAGGCGAGGTTAGCGAGCTTAAGGAGGTTGCAGTGAACACTCCGATGACAAGCAGTATCAACACTCTTTCCAAATTTATGTTCATCAATCCACTTGTACTGGGTGGACTATTTAATGCCATCAATTAGTACACCCTGTACTCAAAACAGAACAAGGCTACCCTAGCAACCCCTTCCGAGTGCGCGCAAATCTCTCTTTGATGCTAGTCCAACCCGCTTTCGCTTTTTTGAGTCTTGTCTGCCTGACGCTCCGTCGGTACTTCCGTAGGCAGGTCTCAGAGCAAATGGGAATCTTAACAATAGCCTTGCTGAACAGAACTCTACGAGCTTCTTCCCCACAAACCACACACTTACGCGTAACAAAAAAACTAACAGCCGAAACTCCAACATTTGTACGTTTTCCGCAAGCCTCCGCAACTGGGTTTTTATCTTTGTTCGCATTATTTCTATTTGGCCGGATGACGAGAAGGCATTAGGTTGACTTATCAGGATGAAATCTCAGAGTTACTCCGACGGCCGCATACGCGCGCGCATAGATGCCCAGAGTTTTCCCACATTAAGAGCGTACATTCATCCAATCAAAATGAGACGTATCCGAACATCATGTATCCAATGTTCATATTGACAGTTCATAATTCTTTAGTGCCCTTTGACCAACAGCTCAGTGAAGCAATCAAACAACAAACTGGCCGATTGAAGGGATGTCTTCCAGAGCTTTCTCTCGAGTTTCCCTACTTGGACTGCTCGTTTTGGCAGGTGCATTAGGGCTACACGTATCGACCTTTATTCAGGGGGTTTATGCTGGTCCCGACGCCAATCTGTTGGTTTTTGCTGAGGCTTCAAGCTTTGCAAGGTTGGATGACGTTGATCCGGGCGGGTGGTTTTATCAAGCCGTGCTTTATAATCCTGCGGCCAGCAACGTGACTGTCACTGGGTTGAGATGGTGGTACAG